>WBZQ01000297.1_pt2 | contig 30973 bp, 21 predicted proteins | sample 5204251 | NCBI WGS metagenome assembly WBZQ01 (sample SAMN12412402, study PRJNA552823) | activated sludge metagenome | isolation source: activated sludge from nitrification reactor of wastewater treatment plant... | place: USA: Virginia | collected 2017-09 | reverse complement strand
GGGACACGGCGCTCATGTGGTGTTGGGGTCGGCCTCTCCCGCACGCCTGAAGGTGCTGCGGGATGCCGGCCTCGACCCCGAGGTCGTGGTCTCCTACGTCGACGAGGACGCGATTCTCGCCGAACTTGCCGGTGCCGAACCCGCCGAGGTGGTGGTACGCCTGGCCGCGGCCAAGGCCGCCGAGGTCTGCGCCACGATCGTCGGCCGCGACGACTCGTCGACCACCGACACCGTGGTACTGACCTGTGACTCGATGCTGCTGCTCGAGGGTGAACTCAGCGGCAAGCCGCACACCGCCGACGTGGCGCGCGCCCAGTGGCGACGCATGCGCGGCGGCACCGGCGAGTTGCTGACCGGTCATCATGTCACCCGCATCACCGGCGGTGCCCTCGCCGGTCAGGCGTCCCGGACCGCGTCGACGACCATCCATTTCTCCGAGATCGACGACGCCACCATCGACGCTTACGTCGCCACCGGCGAACCCCTGTCCGTGGCCGGTGCGTTCACCCTCGACAGCCTCGGCGGCTGGTTCGTCGACCGCATCGACGGCGACCCGTCGTCGGTCGTCGGTATCGGTCTGCCGACGGTCCGCGAGCTCCTCGCGGCGGTGGGCGTGGACGTCACCGCGTTGTGGCGACACGCCGGGCCCACAACGTAGGCCGCTGCCCGCACGCCGACAGCGGGTAGTAGGTACTCTCGACTCTCGGATACGCAGTTCTCCGGCGCCGGGCAGCCCACCCGGCGTGTCCACACCCGGTGTCCCACCGTTCCCGGTTCCGCGGGCGTCGCGGCCGGGACCGGATGTCCACCCCCAGAAAGGGAACCCGCACGTGAGCGTCGAAACCGACCCGAATCCCGCATTCGCCGGCTATGCCCACCCCGAGCGGCTCGTGTCCGCTCAGTGGCTGTCCGCGCATATCGGCACCCCGGGTCTGAAGATCGTCGAATCCGACGAGGATGTGCTGCTCTACGACATCGGCCACATCCCGACCGCGCAGAAGATCGACTGGCACCTGCACCTGAACGATCCGGTGACCCGCGACTACATCAATGGCGAACAATTCGCCGAGCTGATGCGCAGCAAGGGCATCAGCCGCGACGACACCGTCGTCATCTACGGCGACAAGAGCAACTGGTGGGCCGCGTACGCGATGTGGGTGTTCACCCTGTTCGGCCATCCCGATGTGCGCCTGCTCGACGGCGGCCGCGACGCCTGGCTCGCCGAGGACCGCGACACCTCGTTCGACGTCCCCGAGTTCCCGCGCTCGGACTATCCGGTCATCGAACGCGACGACAGCAAGATCCGCGCCTTCGCCGCCGACGTGCGGGCCGCGCTGGGCACCGTGCCACTGGTGGACGTGCGCTCGCCGCAGGAGTACACGGGCGAACGCACCCACATGCCCGACTACCCGCAGGAGGGTGCGCTGCGCGGCGGCCACATCCCCACAGCGGTGTCCATCCCGTGGGCCAAGGCCGCCGCCCCCGACAGCCGGTTCCGCAGTCGCGCCGAACTCGATGACGTGTACGCGGGCCTGGATCCGCACACCCCCACCATCGCCTACTGCCGCATCGGCGAGCGTTCGAGCCACACCTGGTTCGTCCTGACGTACCTGCTCGGTTTCGACGACGTCAAGAACTACGACGGCTCGTGGACCGAGTGGGGCAACACGGTGCGGGCACCCATCGTCATGGGTGACGAACCCGGCGCGGCACCGGCGTGAGCGTCCCGGAGGCGCTCGCCGAGATCGTCGACGACTTCGCGGCGCTCTCCGATCCCGACAAGGTGCGATTGCTGCTGGAGTTCGCCGGGGAGCTTCCCGACCTGCCCGACCAGCTGCGCACCGAGGCGATGGAACCTGTACCGGAGTGTCAGTCGCCGGTGTTCCTGTCGGTGGACGCCTCCGAACCCGAGCATGTGCGGCTCTACTTCAGCGCACCGCCGGAGGCCCCGACCACCCGCGGCTTCGCGTCGATCCTGTTCCAGGGACTCGACGGGGCATCGGCCGAGGAGATCCTCGGGGTTCCCGGCGACTTCTACCACGATCTGGGCCTGGACAAGTCGGTGAGCCCGTTGCGCCTGCGCGGCATGGCCGGCATCCTCGGCCGGATCAAAGCGGCTGTGCGCCGCCAGATCTGACGAACGGACGTCCGGCATGAAGTTCGTCCAGATTCTCGAGGAGCCCATCGCGCCGGGCGGGCTGGTGGAGTGGACCCCGTTCGTGCCCGGTGGGCTCGGCGAGTGGAGCACCGACTCGCGGCCCACCTCCCACAACCATGAACAGCATCTGCGGTCGGCGTTCGCGTACCGGCTGCGCACGCGTCGCGAGGGCGGCCGCGAATCGTGGCTGGGTCTGGCGATCGAGTTCGACGAGCCGTTGTCGATCCCGGCGCTGCGTTCGGCGCTGCTGACCTGGATCGACCGGCACGAGGTGCTGCGCAGTCATGTGGTCCTCAAAGGCATCCGGCCCCAGGACGGCGCGCCCGGTCTGGTGCGGCTGACCACCGGACCGGGAACGGTGCACCTGCGCATGGGCAAGGTGGGCTGGTACTCGGATCCGGCGCCGATGATGGATCAGATCGCGGGCTCCTTCGACCGGGCCACCGCTCCCCTGCACTGGCCCGCGTACATGTTCTCCACCGTCGCCCGCGAACACTCGTTCACGCTGCTGTTCGCGGGCGACCATTCGCTGCTGGACGGCTACTCGCTCATCGTCGCGCAGAACGAATTGGTGACCCTCTACCGTGCCGCCCGCGACCATGTCACCCCAGCCCTTCCCGACGCGGGCAGCTACGTCGACTTCAGCGCCCACGAACGCAGGCTCGCCGACGAGACGGGACCGGACCATCCCGCGATCGAGGCGTGGACGACATTCCTGCGGACGGGACACGGACAGATGCCACGCTTCGCCGCCGCCGAACGCAGCCTGCCCCCGGTGTCCCACCCGGCCGACGCCACCGCTGCCCCCGAACCCGAACCCGAGTCCGGACCGCCGCAGGAGTCGCTCACCGAACTGCTTCTCGACGACGAGCAGACCAACCGCTTCACCGCGGTCTGCTCCGAGGCCGGGGGCTCGCTGTTCGCCGGGGTGCTGGCGGCGATGGCGATCGTCTACCACGACATGACCGGCGACACGGAGTTCCGGACCGTCATGCCCCGGCACACCCGCGACAGTCCCGAGTGGCTCACCTCGCTCGGCTGGTTCGTGGGCCTGGCCCCGGTCTGCCTGGACATGTCCGACTCGCCGACGTTCGGTCAGTTGATCGTGCGCGCCACCGCCGAGCTCAAGCACGGCCGGGTCGGGTCCACGCTGCCGTATCTGCGGGTCGCCGAGCTGATCGGGGGCGCCCACCCCGACGTGGTGGCCGGTGAGCCCCGCTTCGCGCTGTCGTTCATCGACACCCGGTACGCGCCTGGTGCGGCCGACGCCGACGCCGGCCGGGCCCGGGTGCTGCGCAGCCACAGCTACGCGCCGGAGGAGGTGTTCATCTGGATCAACCGGACTCCCGGTGGCCTGCGGGTCTCGGCCCGCTACCCGGCCGCCGACGCCACCGACCCGTCGACGGGCGACCTGGTGGGCACGTTCATCCACCGGTTCGCCGACCTGCTCCGAAGCACCGGCGACCGCAGCACTTTCGCTACCGACGGGTAACGCCGACCCTGCTACCGAGCAATCGTTCGGTGCGCTAGGGTAAGTCGCGGAACCGACGACACTTACACTGAAGTGTCGTCGGTCACGCTTCGCCATCCATGAGACGGACGACGCGATCCACCCGTCCGAGCAACACGAGAAGCGCCTCACCATAGACGGTGCGGCAGCCCAGGAGAACCAGTGCCCACTCCCTCTGCGAACACATCCCAAGGCATCAGCAAGGTCCTCATCGCCAACCGCGGCGAGATCGCCGTACGCGTGATCCGTGCGGCCCGTGATGCCGGTATTCCCAGCGTCGCCGTGTACGCCGAGCCGGACGCCGAAGCCCTCTTCGTGAAGCTCGCCGACGAGGCGTTCGCCCTCGGCGGCCAGACCTCCGCCGAGTCGTATCTCGTCTTCGACAAGATCCTCGACGCCGCCGCCAAGTCCGGCGCCAACGCCATCCACCCCGGGTACGGCTTCCTGTCGGAGAACGCCGACTTCGCCCAGGCCGTCATCGACGCCGGGCTGATCTGGATCGGTCCGTCGCCCAGCTCGATCCGCGACCTCGGTGACAAGGTCACCGCCCGCCACATCGCACTCAAGGCGAATGCTCCGATGGCGCCGGGGACCAAGGATCCGGTCGCCAATGCCGACGAGGTCGTCGCCTTCGCCCAGGAACACGGCGTTCCGGTGGCCATCAAGGCCGCCTTCGGCGGTGGTGGCCGCGGCATGAAGGTCGCCTACACCATCGATGAGATCCCGCACCTGTTCGAGTCGGCCACCCGTGAGGCCATCGCCGCCTTCGGCCGCGGCGAGTGCTTCGTCGAGCGCTACCTCGACAAGGCCCGCCACGTCGAGGCTCAGGTCATCGCCGACCAGCACGGCAACGTGGTGGTCGCCGGCACCCGTGACTGCTCGCTGCAGCGCCGTTTCCAGAAGCTCGTCGAGGAGGCCCCCGCGCCGTTCCTGACCGACGAGCAGCGCACCAAGATCCACGAGTCCGCCAAGGCCATCTGCCGCGAGGCCGGCTACTACGGCGCCGGTACCGTCGAGTTCCTGGTGGGCAACGACGGTCTGGTCTCCTTCCTGGAGGTCAACACCCGCCTGCAGGTCGAGCACCCGGTCACCGAGGAGACCGCGGGCATCGACCTGGTCCGCCAGCAGTTCCGCATCGCCAACGGCGAGAAACTGGAGTTCTCCGAGGACCCGGCCCCGCGCGGCCACGCCTTCGAGTTCCGCATCAACGGCGAGGACGCCGGCCGCGGCTTCCTGCCCGCCCCCGGCCCCATCAGCGTCTACTCCGAGCCCTCGGGCCCGGGTGTGCGTGTCGACTCCGGCGTGGTCCAGGGCGACGTGATCGGCGGCCAGTTCGACTCGATGCTGGCCAAGCTGATCGTCACCGGCGAGACCCGCGAGCAGGCACTCGAGCGCGCCCGCCGCGCCCTCGACGAGTTCCAGGTGGAGGGCCTGGCCACGGTGCTGCCGTTCCACCGGCACATCGTCTCCAACCCGGCTTTCATCGGCGACGGCGAGAAGTTCGACGTCTACACCAAGTGGATCGAGACCGACTGGGTCAACCCGATCGAGCCGTACACCGGCGGCCAGCCCATCGAGGACGACGACGCCGCTCCCCGCCAGAAGGTCGTCGTCGAGATCGGCGGACGCCGCGTCGAGGTGTCGCTGCCGGGCGATCTGGCCCTGGGCGGCAACGGTGGCGGAGCCGGCGCCGGCGTCATCCGCAAGAAGCCGAAGGCCCGCACCAAGAAGAAGGGCGGCGGCGCCGCGGCTTCGGGCGACTCGGTGACCGCGCCGATGCAGGGCACCATCGTCAAGGTGGCCGTCGAGGAGGGCCAGGAGGTCGCCGAGGGCGAGCTCGTGGTGGTGCTCGAGGCCATGAAGATGGAAAACCCGGTGACCGCGCACAAGGCCGGCACCGTCACGGGCCTGTCGGTGGAGGCCGGTGCGGCCGTCACCCAGGGCACCGTGCTGCTGGAAATCAAATAGTTTGGAACCAGTCGAGATCAACGCCGGGACGTGGTACCTGCGTGCGCTTCGTGCGGACACACGGGTTTCCGACGTCCCGGCGTTGGCCGATCTCGGGGTCGATGACCCGGCCGGCTGCGTGACCCGCGCCGCCGACGGCTGGACCACCGAGACCCTGTTCACCTGGGCCGTATGCATCCCCACCACCGGCGAACTCGTCGCCCTGGTCACCGTCACCCCGTCCGGCGACGCCGCCGTACGGGAGGGCTGGGCCCGCGACGGCTACGACGACGCCCTGGCCGCCGCCCTCGATCCGGTGGGACGCTTCACCGAAGGCATGCTCGGACTCACCATCGGCTGAGCGGTGTGTCGATGTCGCGGCCAGTGGCCAGGTCGCCGCATTCCACTGTCACCACGTCGCGCCCCCGCGCCGCCAGATAGGCCCCCGCACCGGTATCACCGTGCACCGTGGCCAGCACCCCGGGGAGGTGATCGCGCCCGAGGTAGACCGGATGACCGGGCCTGTCGTCGTACACCGCGCGCACCAGCGCCGACGGCGCTCGCCGGCTTTCGCTCAGCACGCGCCGAACGGCCCTGCCGCCCACATCGGGCGTGTCAACAACATGTAAAACCACTCCGGCGCAATCGGCGGTCGCGAGCGCCCGTTCGAGCACCGCGCGCACCGTCGCCGACAGGCCCGAGGCCCACTTTCTGACGAGGAGCACCCCGGCGCCCGGCGGGGGTTCCACCACTGCGGCTCCCATCGCGACCACCGCCTCGTCGCAGCCGCCATCCAGCAGTGCGCCGACCGCAAACCTCAGCCAGTCACCTTGGTGTGCAAGGATTTTCGGTGATCCATAGCGCGTCCCAGCACCCGCGGCGAGCACCGCGCCCAGCACCATCGCATCACCCATCGTCGCTCCTCACCCGGTACCGCACAGCCCGCCCGCCGCCATTCACACGCCGCTCCCTGATGGCCCGTTTCGCACCGTTTTACCCGGAAGAAACACGGCGATCTCGCCCAGCGCCGCGTGCGACTTAGGTCCACTATTTACACCTGCCACTGTCCGTCAGCGGACCGAATGTGGCATAGCGGACCCCACCCGCCGGGAGGCGGGCGAATCTCCACCAGTGGAAGGTGCGACATCGATGGCCACAGACTCCGCTGCCGGAAAGGCAGCCCCGAAGCGTAAACGGGTCCACGAAGTAGACCAGGTGCCACCGCCCGGCAAACTCGTCGCCCTCGGCGTCCAGCACGTCGTGGCGTTCTACGCCGGAGCCGTGCTCGTCCCCCTGCTCATCGCGCGCGCGATCGGTCTCGACGACGAAGCCCTGACGATGCTGATCACCGCCGACCTGTTCACCTGCGGCATCGCCTCACTGCTGCAGGCCGTCGGCATCTGGAAGATCGGTGTGCGGCTGCCCTTGCTGCAGGGCATCACCTTCGCCACCCTGGCGCCGGTCATCAAGATCGCCAACGATCACGCGGGTGAGGGCGAGCACGCCGCCCGCGTGGGCCTGCAGACCGTCTACGGTGCGGTGATCGCGGCGGGCATCTTCACCTTCCTGATCGCGCCGTACTTCGCCAAGCTGATCCGCTTCCTGCCGCCGGTGGTCACCGGCACACTGATCACCATCATCGGCGTGTGCCTGATCCCGGTCGGCGCAGGTGACGCGGTCAGCGATCCGGCCAAGCACCTGCACGACTCGGCCAACCCGCGCTGGGTGCTGTACGCGCTCGGCACCATCATCCTGATCGTGCTGATGCAGCGCTTCCTCAAGGGCTTCCTGTCGACGATCGCGATCCTGCTCGGCCTGGTCGTGGCAACGTTCGTGGCCTGGCTGCTCGGCGATGCGACGTTCGACCGGGTGGGCGAAGCCGACTGGCTCGGCTTCACGCCGCCGTTCGCGTTCGGCGCACCCCGCTGGGATGTCGTGGCCATCGTGTCGATGATCGTGGTGCTGCTGGTGGTGGCCGTCGAGTCGACCGGCTCGATCTTCGCAACCGGCGAGATCGTCGGCAAACGCATCAAGAAGGAGGACGTGGCCGCCGCGATCCGCGCCGACGGCCTGGCCACCGTGATCGGCGGTTCGTTCAACTCGTTCCCCTACACCGCGTTCTCGGAGAACGTCGGCCTGGTCCGCATGACCGGCGTCAAGAGCCGCTGGGTGGTGGCCGCCGCCGGCGTCATCATGATGCTGCTCGGCCTGTTCCCGAAGATGGCCAAGGTGGTCGAGTCGATCCCCGCGCCGATCCTCGGCGGTGCGGCCCTCATCATGTTCGCCACGGTCGCGATCGTCGGTATTCAGACGCTCACCAAGGTCGACTTCACCGATCACCGCAACCTGATCATCGCCGCCACCTCGCTGGCCGTGGCGCTGTACGTGGAGGAGTCGCAGTCCTCGGCACCGTCGCAGGTGATCAACAAGGCGGGAGAGGTCGTCGACATCAGCGCCATTCCCGGCGTCGATGAGGCGATGCCCAACATCCTTCTGCAGATCCCGTTCTCGACGGGCATCACGATGGGTGCGATCACCGCGATCCTGCTGAACCTGTTGTTCTTCCATGTCGGTGCCCGCGGGCCGAAGGTGGCCGGTGGCGGTGCCATCACCCTCGACGAGGTCAACAAGATGACCCCCGAACGCTTCCACGACACCTTCGGCACGGTCGTCCAGGACGTCGGCTGGGTGGTCGACCGCGCCTACGATCAGCGCCCGTTCGAGGACGTGCACGATCTGCGCAGCGCCTTCCAGGAGGCCATGCTCACCGGCAGCGACGAGGAGCAGATGCAGCTCATCCGGTCGTTCCCCGACCTCGGGGCCGAGGACGAGGAGACCGGCGAGATGGTGGCCGTCGATCACAAGGGCCTGTCGCAGCTCGAGGAGAACGAACACGAGAACGTGGTCAATCTGTCGGCCGCCTATCGTGAGCATTTCGGCTTTCCGCTGGTCATCTGCGCCCGGGAGACCGAACGCTACGACCGGGTGCTGCGCAACGGCTGGGCCCGCATGGACAATTCGGAGACGAGTGAGAAGTCGTTCGCGCTCATCGAGATCGCGAAGATCGCCAACTACCGGTTCGACGACCTGGTGGCCGACGCCAACCCGATCACCTCGGCGCGATTCAACAGGCAACCCGAACTCTAGAAGGTGTGTCCCGGCTCCCGGTGGTGGTCCGCACCGCCACCGGGAGCCGGGACCCCGCGACAAGCAACAAGTCACAGTCCCGGCGCGCCCCGCGCCGGATATCCCCCTAAGGTAGGACCCGTGCGAAGGGTTGATTGGCGAGGTTTGCCCAGTTTCAACGAACTCACCGAAAGGCAGGCGATCAGCACGCTTTACGCGTGCTGCAGCTCGACGATCTGGGCGATCCGCGTGGCGGCGGCGCGTCCCTTTTCCGACGACGAGGCGCTGCTGGAGTATGCCGACCTGATCCTGGCCGAGCTGAGCGAGGGCGACCTCGACGAGGCGCTGTCGGGCCACCCCCGGATCGGCGACCGCGCCGACAATCCGTCGTCGGCGCGTGAGCAGTCGGGCGTCACCGGTGCCGATGCGGCGGTACTGGCCGAACTCAAAGAACTCAACGCCGCCTACGAGGACCGCTTCGGCCACGTCTACCTGGTGTTCGCCAACGGCAGGCCGGCCGCCGAACTGCTGGCGATCCTCAAGGAACGCATCCGCAACGACCCGGCCACCGAACGCCGGGTGATGCGTGCGGAGCTGGCAAAGATCAACCGCAGCAGGCTGATCCGCATGCTCACCCCCGCCGGAGGTCTCAACGAAGAGGGAGCCGCATCATGACCGGACTGTCCACCCACGTACTCGACGCCGTAACCGGCGCTCCCGCAACAGGTGTGGCGGTGTCACTGCAAGACGCCTCCGGCACCGAACTGAGTTCCGGCACCACCGACGCCGACGGACGTATCTCCCAGATCAACACCGCTGCACTGGTGGCCGGTATCTACCATCTGGTGTTCGACACCGGAAGCTGGTTCTCCGAGAACGACATCAAAGCCTTCTACCCGGAGGTCGACATCTGTTTCGAGGTCGATGATCCCGGCCGCCACTACCACGTTCCGGTGCTGCTGAGCCCGTTCGCCTATTCCACCTATCGCGGCAGCTGACCGCTCCTCACCCTTAGATGCCCATGCGCCGGTGGCGTATGGGCGTCTGTGTGTCCGGACACCTCAGGGTTGGCCGGTGGCATCACCATCGCTATGGTGGACGGCGCAACTGGTTCGCCGACCGGAGCAACTATGGAGCCCCTGCGCCCCGATCGGCGACGACAAGAGGGAATCCGGTGTGAATCCGGAACTGTCCCGCAGCGGTATGCCGGAACGACCGCCGTCTATCAGCACTGGGTGAGAGCCCGGGAAGCGACGGCCAGTAGGAGCGCAGCAAGCGCACGCCGGTAAGTCCGAAGACCTGCCTGTTGTACCGGGCGCGCCGCGTCCGGTGACTCACCGCCTCGTGGATAAGGGCGAGTGGTCGACAGGCGTTTCGGCGTGCCCTTTCCCGGGCGGCGCCGACGGGGCCCCGAGACTTCTCTCCGCAAGGGCGGTGGTCATCCACTTGCATTGCAGGAGAACACTACTCATGCCGAACAACTACCGGCCGTTCACCACTACCGTGCTCGGGACACCCCGGATCGGGCCGAACCGCGAACTCAAGCGCGCCGTCGAGGGCTACTGGGCCGGACGGGTAGCGGCCGCCGAACTGGCCGAAACGGCCGCCGGGCTGCGTCGCGACACCTGGACCCGCTTGAAAGACAACGGATTCGACTCCATTCCGGTCAACACCTTCTCGTTCTACGACCAGGTCCTCGACACCGCGGTCATGCTCGACGCGCTCCCCGCCCGGGTCGCGGCCATCGCCGATCCGCTGGACCGCTACTTCGCCGCCGCCCGCGGCAACGCCGATGTCACTCCGCTGGAGATGACGAAGTGGTTCGACACCAACTACCACTACCTGGTCCCGGAGATCGGCCCGGACACCGTCTTCACGTTGCGCCCGGAGAAGATCCTCGCCGAGGTCGCACAGGCGCACGCGCTCGGCATCCCGGCGCGTCCCGTCGTGGTCGGCCCGATCACCTTCCTGACCCTCGCCAAGGCCGTCGACGGCGCGGCGGCACCGATCACCCGCATCGATGACGTGCTGCCCGCCTACTTCGAGTTGCTCGACCACCTCGTCGACGCCGGCGTCGAATGGGTGCAGTTCGATGAGCCGTCGCTGGTCACCGACGCGATCAACGGCCTCCCCGAGCTGGCCGAGGCCGTCTACGGGCGGCTATCGGCGGTCACCCGCCGCCCGGCGCTGCTGGTGGCCACCTACTTCGGTGATCCCGGTTCCGCGCTCGGTGCGCTGGCCCGCACCGGCGTCGAAGGTATCGCCGTCGACCTGGTCGAGGGCGACGTAGCCGCCGTCGCCGCGGTTCCGGAACTGGCGAACAAGCTGGTGGTGGCGGGCGTGGTCGACGGCCGCAATATCTGGCGCACCGATCTCGACCACGCACTCGGGACCCTGGCCACCCTCCTCGGGTCCGCCGGTTCGCTGGCCGTGTCCACCTCCTGCTCGACGCTGCACGTGCCGTACAGCCTCGAACCCGAGACCGGCCTCGACGACAATCTGCGCGGCTGGCTGGCCTTCGCCGACGAGAAGTACACCGAGGTATCGGTCCTGGCAAAGGCGCTGCGCGACGGCCGCGAATCGCGGGCCGCGGCCTTCGACGCGAGCCGTGCCGCCCTGGCGACCCGGGTCACGGACCCCCGCTTGCACAACGAAGAGGTCCGGTCCCGGCTGGCCGCGATCACCGACGCCGATGTGACCCGCGGCGAGGCGAGCACCCGGCTGGACCGCCAGCAGGCGAAGCTGGGCCTGCCCGCGCTGCCGACCACCACGATCGGCTCCTACCCGCAGACCTCGGCCATCCGGATCGCGCGGGCCGCGCTACGCAAGGGCGAGATCGACGAGGCCGCCTACGTGGAGAAGATGCGCGCCGAGATCGCCGACGTGATCGCGCTGCAGGAGAAAATCGGCCTGGACGTGCTGGTGCACGGCGAACCCGAACGCAACGACATGGTGCAATACTTCGCCGAGCAACTCGACGGTTTCGTCGCCACCGCCAACGGCTGGGTGCAGTCGTACGGCACCCGCTGCGTGCGGCCGCCGATCCTGTACGGCGATGTCGTTCGGCCGCAAGCCATGACGGTTGAGTGGATCAGCTACGCACAGTCGCTGACCGGGAAGCCGGTCAAGGGCATGCTCACCGGTCCGGTGACGATTCTGGCCTGGTCGTTCGTCCGCAACGACCAGTCGCTCGCCGACTCGGCGAACCAGATCGCGCTGGCCATCCGCGATGAGACGGTGGATCTGGAGCGCTCCGGTGCGGCCATCATCCAGGTGGACGAGCCCGCCCTGCGCGAGCTGCTGCCGCTGCGGGACGCCGACAAACCGGCGTACCTGAACTGGGCGGTGCGGGCGTTCCGGCTGTCCACTTCCGGTGTCGCCGACGACACGCAGATCCACACCCATCTGTGCTACTCGGAGTTTGGTGAGGTCATCGGCGCGATCGCGGCTCTGGACGCCGACGTCACCTCCATCGAGGCGGCCCGGTCGAAGATGGAGGTGCTCGACGACCTCAACGCCGCCGGCTTCGCCAACGGTGTTGGTCCTGGTGTCTACGACATCCACTCCCCGCGCGTTCCCTGCACCGCGGAGATCGCCGAATCACTTTCGGCGGCAATCAAAGCCATTGATCCGAAACGCCTGTGGGTCAACCCCGACTGCGGCCTGAAGACCCGCGGCGCCGACGAGGTGGTGGCATCCCTGACCAACCTCGTCGAGGCGACGCAGCAGGTCCGCGCCGGTCTGTAGCAGGACCCCCGCTGGTTGAGGTGTGAGGAGCGCAAGCGACGAGCCTCGAAACCCCGCAAGATGACATTGTCGTCTCACCAGGTTTCGAGGCTCGGTCGCTGGGCAACCTCGCACCTCAATTGGCGTGAGGACTACACGTTGTTGGCCTTGAGCCGCTGCGCCAGGTACTCGGCGGCGGTGAGCGGCGGGTACTTGCCCTCCGGGCTCTCGATGAGGACGTCGGTGTTGGCCTGGGCGAAGAACGCGATCGACTGCCGGGCATCGAGCGACTCCCCTTCGCGCGGCGGACGCACCCGGTGGAAGTTCGACGGCAGCTTGTCGTCGGACCAGCGCATCAGCATGTCGCCGATGTTGCAGGTGATGGCGTCGTCGGACGGGGTGACAGGCGTCCATTCCTGCCCCGCCATCTCCGCACCGGGCAGCACCTGCAGGCCACCTTGACCGTCGCGCTGGAACAGCAGGGTGAGGGCGTCGAAGTCGGTGTGCGCGCCGGCCCGCCAGATGCTGTGGTCGCCGAGCATCTCCTCGGGGAAGGCGTAGTAGTACAGCAGCCGCAGGGTGCTCTGGTAGGTGTCCGACGACGGGTCGTGGGCCTTGGTGAAGAAGTCCCGGTCCAGCCCGAGTTTCACCGCGAAGCAGCCGAGCAGGTCCATCGCGATCTTCCAGCAGCGGGCCTCGAAATCCTCGACGGTGGACCGGAATCCGGCCAGTTCGTCCTCGCTGGGCCACAGTCCGTCCATGCGCGGCTTGGTGTACTGGTAGGACTCCTTCTGGTCGGCGGTGCCCGTGGACGGGCGCACCTGGGATGCGAACTCCCAGCCGGCGTTGGTGCCCTTCTTGAGCGGAAACTGCTCCTTGACCTCGGTGGGCAGGTGGAAGAACTTGTTGGCCATCGCGAACACACCGTCGACGATGTCCTGCGGGATGCCGTGGTCGACGACCTGGAAGAAGCCGATGTCGGTGGCCGCGGCCCATAGTTCGTCGGCGATCTCGTCGAAGCGCTCCTCGAAGTCAGCGATGGAGATGCGGCGCACCTCGCGGTCGGTGGTCTCGGTGCCGACCGCGCCCATCTGGGATTCGCGGTTCAATTCGGTCATGTCGTAGGAGGTCACTGTCGTGTCCTTTCGGGGTTGAGCTGCCACAACGCGATGACCACACGTCTTTTCGGACAGCGTGAACACCCGGCCGCCTCCGGCCGTGCGCTCCACCACCGCAACCCCGCCGCACCCCGCAAGGGGCGGACCCTCGATTCGTGCAATCGGTATTCGCGGGGACCAGTAGACCCGCCGCACATTGCGCGGCTGCTAATCGGCATTACACCGGCGTAAACCGTGAGGCGAAGGCCCTGAAAATGGAACGGACCGTGGCATTCCCCGGCGCATTCGCGGGAGAGTGCCACGGCCCGTTTACCTGACCGGACTGTTTACATGACCGGACTACGGAGGCTCTGCGTGTCAGCCGAGCACGATCAGCAGGTCACCCGGCGCCACCTGCGCCACCTCGCCGATGGCGACTCTGGTCACCTTCCCCTCGACGGGCGAGGTGATGGTGGCCTCCATCTTCATCGCCTCGATGGTGCCGATCGCCGCACCGGCGGCCACCACGTCACCGACACCCACCGACAGCGACACCACGCCGGCGAACGGGGCGGCGATGTGGTTGGGGTTGCCACGGTCGGCTTTCTCCGCGGACGGCACCTCGGCGTCGACGGACCGGTCGCGCACGGCGACCGGCCGCAACTGGCCGTTGAGCACGCACATCACGGTGCGCATGCCCTTCTCGTCGGGATCGCTGACCGCTTCGAGTCCGATGATCAGTTCGTGGCCCTTCTCCAGTTCCACCCGGTGTTCCTCGCCGTAGCGCAGGCCGTAGAAGAACTGGTTGGCCGAGAGCGTCGAGGTGTCGCCGAACTGTTCCTGATGGTCCTCGAACTCGCGGGTCGGGCCGGGGAACAGCAACCGGTTCAGCGTTTCCTGCCGCTTGCGGCCCGGCTCGTCGAGCGCCGCCGAATCCTCCTCGGACAGGTCCTTGGGAGCCGGTGCGGCGGCACGGCCCTCGAGGGCGATGGTGCGCAGCGGCTCGGGCCAGCCACCGGCCGGATCACCCAGTTCGCCGCGCAGGAACCCGATCACCGAATCCGGGATGTCGTACGACGACGGGTCGGCGGCGAACTCGGACGCGGTGATGCCGCGGCCCACCAGCGCCAGCGCCAGGTCACCGACGACCTTCGACGACGGTGTCACCTTGATGAGTCGGCCCAGCATCCGGTCGGCGGCCGCGTACGCCTCCTCGACGGCCTCGAACCGGTTGCCCAGACCGAGGGCGATGGCCTGCTGCCGCAGGTTGGACAGCTGACCGCCGGGGATCTCGTGGGTGTAGACGCGGCCGGTGGGTGCGGGCAGGCCCGACTCGAACGGCGCGTAGACCTTGCGCACGGCCTCCCAGTACGGTTCGAGATCGCACACCGCCCCCAGGTCGAGTCCGGTGTCGCGGTCGGTGTGGGCGGCCGCCGCGACGATCGCCGACAGTGCCGGCTGGCTCGTCGTGCCGGCCAGGGCCGCGCTGGCACCGTCGACGGCGCTGGCACCGGCCTGCCACGCGGCGAGGTAAGTGGCGAGCTGACCGCCCGGGGTGTCGTGGGTGTGCACGTGCACCGGCAGGTCGAATTCCTTGCGCAGCGCCGACACCAGCGTGGTGGCGGCCGGTGCGCGCAGCAGACCGGCCATGTCCTTGATCGCGATGATGTGCGCACCCGCGTCGACGATCTGCTCGGCCAGACGCAGATAGTAGTCGAGGGTGTAGAGCTCCTCGTTCGGGTTGGACAGGTCGCCGGTGTAGCTCATCGCCACCTCGGCGACGGCGGTGCCGGTCTCGCGGACCGCGTCGATCGCCGGACGCATCTGCTCGATGTTGTTGAGCGCGTCGAAGATCCGGAAGATGTCGATACCCACCTCGGTGGCCTCCGCGACGAACGCGGTGGTCACCTTGGTGGGGTACGGCGTGTAGCCGACGGTGTTGGCACCGCGCAGCAGCATCTGCAGACAGATGTTGGGCATGGCTTCTCGCAACTGCGCCAACCGATCCCACGGATCTTCCTTCAAGAAGCGCAGGGCCACATCGTATGTCGCGCCACCCCAGCATTCGACGGACAGCAGCTCGGGCGTGAGTGCGGCGATGTACGGCGCGATCGCGATCAGGCCGCTGGTGCGGATGCGGGTCGCCAGCAGCGACTGATGCGCGTCGCGGAAGGTGGTGTCGGTGACGCCGAGCCGTTTGCTCGCCAGCAGGTCGGCCGCGAAGCCCTCCGGCCCCAGCTGCAGCAGGCGCTGCCGCGAACCGTCCGGTGGCGAAGTCAGCAGATGGTGGTCGACGGCGGGCAGCTTGTCGCGCGGGTACACCTTGGTGGGCCGCTCACCATGCGGCTTGTTGACGGTGACGTCGGCCAGGTACGACAGGATCTTGCTGCCGCGGTCGGCCGAGCCCTTGGACATCTGCAGCCACGGCCGGTCGTCGATGAAGGAGGTGGTGACCCGGCCGGCCCGGAAGTCGGGGTCGTCGAGGACGGCCTGCAGGAACGGGATGTTGGTGGCGACGCCACGGATGCGGAACTCGGTGACCGCGCGCCGGGCCCGGGCCACGGCGGTCTCGAAATCCCGACCCCGGCAGGTGAGTTTGACCAGCATCGAGTCGAAGTGACCGGCCACCTCGGCACCGAGGTTGGTGCCGCCGTCGAGCCGGACACCGGCACCACCCGGCGAACGGTAGGCGGTGATGCGGCCGACGTCGGGCCGGAAACCCTCCGCCGGGTTCTCGGTGGTGATGCGGCACTGCAGCGCGGCGCCGCGGATCTTGATGGACTCCTGCGACAGGCCGAGATCTGCCAGGGTCTCCCCCGCCGCGATGCGCACCTGCGCACCCACCAGGTCGACGTCGGTGATCTCCTCGGTGACCGTGTGCTCCACCTGGATGCGCGGGTTCATCTCGATGAACACGTGCCGGCCCTGCTCATCGAGGAGGAACTCGACGGTACCGGCGCACGAGTACCCGATCTGGCGGGCGAACGCGACGGCGTCGGCGCAGATCCGGTCCCGGATCTCCGGGTCGAGGTTGGGCGCCGGCGCTAGCTCGACCACCTTCTGGTGGCGGCGCTGCATGCTGCAGTCGCGTTCGTAGAGGTGGATGACGTTGCCGTGGGTGTCGGCGAGGATCTGCACCTCGATGTGCCGTGGGTTGACCACGGCTTGCTCCAGGAACACCGTCGGATCACCGAACGCGGTGTCGGCCTCACGCGAGGCCGCAGCGATCGCGTCGGCGAGTTCGTCGATGGTCTCGACGCGGCGCATGCCACGCCCGCCACCGCCGGCAACGGCCTTGACGAACACCGGAAACTGCATATCGGCGGCCGCCGCCAGCAACTCCTCGACGTCGGCGCTGGGCTCCGAACTCGACAGCACCGGCAGCCCTGCGGCCTTGGCCGCGGCGACGGCCGTCGCCTTGTTGCCGGTCAGCTCCAGCACGGAGGTGGGCGGGCCGATGAAGGTGATTCCGGCCTCGGCACACGCCGCCGCCAGACCCGGATTCTCCGACAGGAAGCCGTAGCCGGGGTATATTGCGTCGGCGCCGCAGCGCACCGCCGCGCCGACGATCTCCTCGATCGACAGGTAAGCCCTGACCGGGTGGCCGGGTATCCCGATCTGATAGGCCTCGTCGGCCTTGAAGCGGTGCAGCGAATTGCGGTCCTCGTAGGGGAAGACCGCGACGGTCCGGGCCCCCAACTCGTACCCCGCGCGTAATGCGCGGATCGCGATCTCACCGCGGTTGGCCACCAATACCTTGTCGAACATGAGCACACTCTCTGTTTGTCATTAAGACGTGAGAAACAAGTCCTCACAACCATTTTCATGCAGTTGTGAGGCCCTGGGAACTCACCGGGCTGACGTTGCGCGCAATACGGTACGCACCGCCGATGGCCGCGTCAGTATATCGTGACCTACCGCACAAGAATCGGCCGTTGAGCAGGACCGTCGTATGCGCTGAGGGGCCGGATGAGGGCGTTGGAGGCGGCCTGTTCGGCGATGTGCGCAGTCCATCCGGTGATGCGGCTCATCACGAAGACCGGCGTGAACGCGGGGATGTCGAAGCCCATCAGGAAGTACGCCGGGCCGGTCGGGAAATCGAGGTTCGGCTTGATCCCGGTGCGGGTGAACATCTCGTCCTCGAGCTCGGCGTAGATCGTCATCCACTTGTCCTCACCCACGTGCGCCGACACCTCTTGCAATGCCTGGCGCATCGTGGGCACCCGCGAATCGCCGTTCTTGTAGACGCGATGCCCGAAGCCCATCACCTTCTCCTTGGCGTCGAGCTTGGCGGTCAGCCAGTCGCGGGCACGTTCGGGGCGGTCGATGTCGATCATGTCGTGCATCACGGCCTCGTTGGCGCCGCCGTGCAGACTGCCCTTGAGGGCACCGATCGCAGCGGTGACCGCGCTGTACATATCCGACTGCGTCGAGGTGACCACCCGCGCCGCGAACGTCGAGGCGTTGAAGCTGTGTTCGGCGTACAGCACCATCGACTTCTCGAATGCTTTCACGATCACCGGATCGGGAACCTCCCCGAACACCATGGTGAGGAAGTTCTCCGAGTAACCGAGCCCGTGATGCGGGGCAATCGGGTCGAGCCCGCGCCGCCGCCGCATGTCGGCGGCGACGATGGTCGGCAGCACCGCGAGCATCCGCAACGCCTTCGCCTGAGTGGCCTGCGGGCTCGGGTCCTCGGCGGCCGGGTCCTCCGCACCGAGGAACGAGATCGCGGTACGCACCACGTCCATCGGGTGGCAGGTCTCGGGAACCTTCGCCAGGATCGACGCCGCCGTGCGGTCGAGCCGGCGATTGGCGCGTTCCCGCCGGCTGAAGTCGGCGAGCTGCACGTCGGTGGGCAGCTCCCCGTTCCACAGCAGGTAGGCCACCTGCTCGAACGAGCAGTGCTGCGCCAGCTCCTGCACCGCGTACCCGCGGTAGGTCAGCGAATTGGTCTCGGGCACAACCTTGGAGATGGCCGTCTTGTCGACGACCACCCCCGCGAGCCCCTTGTAGATGGTCGGTTGATCGGTGGTGGGTGCACTCATGATTACCTCCTTGAAATGTGATGTCGTTTCCCGTTCCAGCGGGGAAGTCGCCCACCCCAGTCGGTTGAGGTGTGAGGTGCGGTGGACCGCTTGTATTACGTACTAAGCCCCATCGGCGAGCGTGAAATTGAACAGTTCGGAATCGAAATCGTTGTACTCGGCGTACCGCAGCAGCTCGTACAGCCGACTGCGGTGCTGCATTCCGTCGAGCAGGCCGGCCTGCGTTCCCTCCGTGAGGATTTCCCGCAGCCCCGACTCGACCGCCCCCATCGCGATCCGCAGGGTGGTCACCGGGTAGATCACGACGTTGTACCCCACGTCCCGCAACTGGCCGGCGGTGATGAGTTCGGATTTGCCGAACTCGGTCATGTTCGCCAGCAGCGGCACATCCACAGCCTTGCGGAACTTCTCGAATTCACCGAGGTCGGTGAGGGCCTCGGTGAAGATCAGGTCCGCACCGGCATCGGCGTAGGCCTTGGCCCGATCGACCGCGGCATCGAATCCTTCGATGCCGCGCGCGTCGGTGCGGGCACAGATCACGAAGTCCGGGTCCCGCCTGGCCGCTACCGCTGCCCGCAGCCGCTTGAGCATCACCTCGGTGGGCACCACGTCCTTGCCGTCGAGGTGGCCGCAGCGTTTGGGGTTGACCTGATCCTCCAGGTGCAGGCCCGCCAGACCCGCGTCCTCGAGCGCCGCGACGGTCCGGGCCGCGCTCATCGGTTCCCCGAAGCCGGTGTCGGCATCGGCCAGCGTCGGCAGATCCGTTGCCCGGGCGATGGATCCGGCCCGCGTAGTGACCTCACTGAGCGTGGTGAGACCGATGTCGGGCAGGCCCAGATCGGCGGCGAGCACCGCGCCGGAGACGTACACGCCGTCGAAACCGATGTCGGCGATCAGCTTTGCCGCCAGCGGCGAGAACGCCCCGGGCCAGCGTTGCAGTTCACCCGAGGTCAGACCAGCGCGCAGCGCCGTGCGTTTGGCGGTGTCGGAGACGCCGGAGGAGAACAGCGACATCAGAAGATCCCCTTGCCGATGGCGGGTGCTTTGTCCAGGTACGTCTGCGGCACAACGATGTTCAGCTCACCGAGCGATCGGGCCGGCTTGGCGGCGAGGTCGGTGACGAACGACAGGAAACGGTCCTGCTCGGCCGATTCGATGACGCCGTCGGCGAGCTCGGTGAATTTCTCCACGTACTGAGGGCGGCTGAACGGGCGGGCACCCAGCGGGTGGGCGTCGGCGACGGCCAGTTCGTCGGTGATCACCTCGCCATCGTCCATCGTGATGACGGCGCGGGCGCCGAATGCCTTCTCGGCCGGGTCATTCGAGTGGTAGCGGCGGGTCCACTCCGGATCCTCGACGGTCGAGATCTTGTGCCACAGTTCGACGGTGTCGGGCCGGTGCGCGCGCTCGGGGGCGTAGGAAAGTTCCGAATCCCAGGTGCCGTCCTGCAGCGCGACGGCGAAGATGTAGGGCACCGAGTGGTCGAGCGTTTCGCGGCTGGCGTCGGGATCGAACTTCTGCGGGTCGCCCGAACCGCTGCCGATGACCACATGGGTGTGGTGGCTGGTGTGCAGGACGATCGACGCGATTGTGGAGAAGTCGGAGATCTTCTCCCGCATCCGGCGGGCGAGGTCGATGGGTGCCTGGCTCTGGTATTCGGCCGAGTGTTCCTTGGTGTAGCTGTCGAGGATGGCGCGCTTGGCCTCGCCGGGGCCGGGCAGCGGCACCGTGTACCGGGCGTCGGGGCCGCTGAGCAGCCACGCGATCACACCGTCCTCGCCCTCCCAGATCGGCGACGGTGACCCCTCACCACGCATCGCCCGGTCGACGGCCTCGACGGCCACCTTGCCCGCCCACGCCGGGGCGTAGGCCTTCCAGCTGGAGATCAGGCCCTTACGTGACTGCCGGGTGGCGGTGGTCAGGTGCAGCGCCTGCCCGATGGCCTGGTAGATGGTCTCCTGATCGAGGCCCAGCATGGTACCCAGGCCGGCGGCCACCGACGGCCCGAGGTGGGCGACGTGGTCGATCTTGTGCTCGTGTAGGCAGATGCCCTTGACCAGGTCGATCTGCACCTCGTAGGCGGTGGCCAGGCCACGGATCAGGTCGGCGCCCGAGGCGCCGACGTGCTGGCCGACGGCCACCAGGGCAGGGATGTTGTCGCCGGGATGCGAGTACTCGGCGGCCAGGAAGGTGTCGTGGAAGTCGAGCTCCCGCACGGCCACCCCGTTGGCGTAGGCCGCCCACTCCGGCGAGTAGGTGCCACCGACACCGAACACCCCCGCGCCGGCACCGGCCGCGGTGGCCGGGTGGGCGACGGCCTGGGTGCGGGCGGTGGTGACCGGCCGGCGGATCACCGACGCCGCGCTCACCGAGGCGTTGTCGATGATGCGGTTGATGATCATCGCCTCGGTGTCGGCGGGCACCTCGACGGGGTCGACGGCGATGGCCGCGATCTTGCTTGCGAGATGTTCCGACTTGGGAAACTCGTCCGAACTGCGGTGCGAGGTGACGGTGTGAGTGATCATGTCCACACCGTACGCACCGGGATCTCAAATAGAAAAGACCTGGACAATGCGTATTTTTGTGGATACCTACGCCTCATCTTGCGAAGATTGTGGACAGCGGAATGGTTATGCTCACTCCCATGGCCAAGCTGTTCGTGGGTGCGCGTCTTCGTCGTCTGCGGGACGAACGCGGCCTCTCCCAGGCGGCCCTGGCCCGGCAAATCGAGCTGTCCACGAGCTATGTCAATCAGCTGGAGAACGACCAGCGGCCCATCACCGTCCCGGTCCTGCTCACTCTCACCCGCGAGTTCGATCTGGGCGCCGACTACTTCGCCGCCGACCCCGATGCCCGGCTCGTCGCCGATCTGTCGGACGCCCTGACCGCACATTCGGAATCCGGCGATGTGTCCCGTTCGGAGATCACCGAACTGGTGTCCCGGATGCCGACCGTGGGCCAGACGCTCGTCGCGCTGCACCGCAGGTTGACCACACTGACCGCCGAGGTCGAGTCCTATCGGACCGAGTTCGCCGGCCTCCCGGCCGAAGCCGCCGGACCGCGCACCCCGATGCCGTTCGAGGAGGTGCGCGACTTCTTCTACGACCGCAAGAACTACATCGACGTCCTCGACGTGGCCGCCGAGCAGTTCTTCGACTCGCACGGCCTGTCCATCGGCGGTCTTGACCTTCAGCTCGCCCGGGTGCTGGCCGACGAGTTCGGCATCGGGGTGTCGATCACCCACGACCCCGATCCGATCACCGCGGGCATCACCCCCAAACGACGCTTCGACACCGCCACCAACACCGTGTATCTGGCGGGCAGGCTCACCGCAGGCCAGCGCGCCTTCCAGCTGGCCACCCAGCTCGCCTTCCTCACCCGGTCCGGCACCGTCGACGACATTCTCGCCGACGCCGAAAACCTCAGTGCCGAGTCGGTTCCCGTCGCCCGGATCGGCCTGGCCAACTATTTCGCCGGTGCACTGGTGCTGCCGTACGGCCGGTTCCTGCGGGCCGCCGAGGCCAACTCCTACGACATCGAGCTACTGAGTCTGGGCTTTCAGGTGGGCTTCGAGACCGTGTGTCACCGGCTGTCGACGCTGCAGCGCCCGTCCAACCGTGGCATCCCGTTCATCTTCGTCCGCACCGACCGGGCCGGGAACATCTCGAAACGGCAGAGCGCCACCGCCTTTCACTTCTCCCGCGTCGGCGGCAACTGCCCGCTGTGGGTGGTCCATGATGCCTTCACCACCCCGGGCCGCATCGTCACCCAGACCTCGCAGATGCCCGACGGCCGCTCCTATTTCTGGCTGGCCCGCACCACCGACGAAGGCGTCGGCCACCTCACCCCGCGCAAGAGTTTCGCCATCGGCCTCGGCTGCGACATCGCCCACGCCCACAAGCTCGTCTACTCCACCGGCGTCGACCTCACCGACGCCCGCACCACCGTCCCCATCGGCGCCGGCTGCAAGGTGTGCGACCGCCCCGCCTGCCCCCAACGCGCCTTCCCCCAGCTCGGCCGCTCCATCCACGTCGACGCCGCCATCGCCGACTCCATCCCCTACCGCCCGGATCCGGCATGACCCCACTCACCGACACCGTCGTCTCACCGGGTTTCGAGGCTCGCAAGCTCGCACCTCAACCGGCGAAGGTTCACCGACACCGTCGTCTCACCGGATCCGCAACCACCCCACGCCGGCCCCTTCTTGATCCCTGAGGGCGACGCGAGGAACGAGCGAGCGTCTCGAAGGGTCCGGCGAGACAATCGCATGACCGCACCACCACCGTCGACAAACAACCGAAATATGGCTGTAACCCGCCAGTCGTAGCGTCACGCGGGTGAGTACCCGAACACTGATCGCCGGGTGCGCGATCGTCACCGTCGACGCACACCGCCGCGAACTGCCCAGTGGCTGGGTACTGGTCGACGGCACCACCATCACCGCCGTCGGCGCCGACTCCGACGATCCCGCGATCACCGGCCTCGGCGACGACGTCATCCGGGTAGACGGCACCGGCTGTGTGCTGACCCCGGGCCTGATCAACACCCACCACCACCTGTACCAGTGGATCACCCGCGGCCTGGCCGCCGACCACACGCTCTTCGAGTGGCTGACCACCCTGTACCCGGTGTGGGCGGGCATCGACGAGCAGGCCGTCAACGTCGCGGCGGTGGGCGGACTCACCCACCTGATGCTGTCGGGGTGCACCACCACCACCGATCATCACTACGTCTTCCCGAAAGAGGGCGGGGATCTGCTGGCCGCCGAGATCCTGGCCGCGCAGACCGTCGGGGTGCGTTTTCATCCGACGCGCGGGTCGATGGATCTGTCGGAGAAGGACGGCGGCCTGCCGCCGGATTCCGTGGTGCAAACCATCGACGAAATCCTCACCGCCAGTACGGATGCGGTGGACCGCTGGCACGATCCGGCCACCGACTCGATGCTGCGCATCGGGCTCGCCCCGTGCTCCCCGTTCTCCGTCACCACCGACCTGCTGCGCGAATCAGCCACGCTCGCACGTCAACTCGGCGTCCGGATGCACACGCACCTGGCCGAGTCCCCGGACGAGAACACTTACTGCGCTGAGCATTTCGGCGCCACCCCGCTGGAGTACATGGAGTCCGTCGGCTGGGTGGGCGACGACGTCTGGTTCGCCCACGGCATCGAGTTCTCCGACCCCGAGATCCACCGGCTGGCAGCCACTTCCACCGGTGTGGCGCACTGTCCCACCTCCAACGCCCGGCTGGGCAACCGGATCTGCCGCACCCGCGACCTGGTGACCGCCGGCGTGCCGGTCGGCCTCGGTGTCGACGGCGCGGCGTCCAACGAGTCGTGCCGGCTGCTGGAGGAGGCCCACCAGGCGGTGCTCATGGCCCGGGCCAAGGGCGGACCGACCGCGCTCACCACCCGCACCGCCATCGACCTCGCCACCCTCGGCGGTGCCCGGGTCCTCGGCCGGCAGGACGAGATCGGATCCGTCGAACCCGGCAAGCTCGCAGACCTGGTGCTGTGGGACCTGACCACGGTCGCGCACAGCGACATCGACGATCCGGTGGCCGCCCTGGTCTTGGGCGCCCAGCCACCGATCCGCGGGTCGTGGATCAACGGGCGGCGCGTCGTCGACAATGCGACGATACTGACGGTGAACGCCGCCACCGTGGCGGAGAAGACGCGAGCCGAACACCGCAGGCTCCTGGAGAAGGCGGGCCGCTGATGGACCTGAACACCATCACCGGCTACCGGCATGCCCGCACCCGCGACGAGTTGATTCTCGCCCGCGGCGAGTCCTTCGTGGCCGGCGGCACGTGGTTTTTCAGCGAGCCCCAGGTCGCCTCGACGGGCATTGTCGACATCTCCGGGATCGACTGGCCCGCTTATGAAGAACTGCCCGACGGCGGTCTGCGGGTGGCGGCCACCGCCACCATCTCGTCGCTGGCCACGCTCCCTCTGCGCCCGGAATGGCCCGCGCAACGGCTGTTCGCCCAGTGCGCCGACGCCCTGCTCGCCTCGTTCAAGATCCAGCACGTGGCCACGGTCGGCGGCAATGTGTGCCGGTCGTTCGCGGCGGCGTCGATGGTGTCACTGATGGCGGGGCTCGATGCGGTGGCGCACATCTGGTGTCCCGACGGCACCGACCGCCGCGAGCCGGTCGAAACATTCGTCACCGGCAACGGCACCAACACCCTCGCCCCCGGGGAGGTGTTGCGCGCCATGGACATCCCCGCGCACGCCCTGCAGTCCCGGACCGGCTTCCGCAAGATCGCGCTGGCCGAACTCGGCCGCTCGGGTGCGGTGGTCACCGCCCGCGTCGATTCCGACGGCTGTTTCGTCACGGGCATCACCGCCGCCACCCTGCGGCCCACCGTCCTGCGCTATCCCGCCATTCCCGACGCCGGCACTCTGCTCCGCGACATCGAATCGGCCGACGGCTATTACACCGACCCCCTCGGCTCCGCAGACTGGCGCCGTGGCGTCAGCGCCGTTCTCGCCGAACAGATCCGAACCGAGTTGGCCGATGTCTGATCGACAGCGCACTCCCTCTCCCCCACGCTGGTTGAGGTGCGAAGAGCCGCTAGGCGATGAGCCTCGAAACCTCGTGAGCCGACAATGCCATCTCACGAGGTTTCGAGGCTCGTCGCTTGCGCTCCTCGCACCTCAACCAGCGGTATTGGCCAGGGGCGAATCAGTCACCACGATGTGGAGGCTTCCATGAAATTCATCGTCAACGACCAACCCATCGAGGCCGACCCGGCCCCCGGCCAGTGCCTGCGGACCTTCCTGCGCGACAACGGGCATATGGAGGTCAAGAAAGGCTGCGACGCCGGTGACTGCGGCGCCTGCTCAGTCCTGGTGGACGGAAACCCGGTGCATTCGTGCATCTTTCCCGCCCAGCGCATCGACGGACTATCGGTGACAACGGTTTCCGGACTGGGTACCCCCGACGATCTACACCCGGTGCAGCAGTCCTTCGTCGAGCATTTCGGTTTCCAGTGCGGCTTCTGCACGGCCGGGATGATCGTCACCGCCTCCACCCTCGCACCCGACGACATCGAACACCTGCCCCGCAAGATGAAGGGCAATCTGTGCCGCTGCACGGGTTACCGCTCGATCCGGACCGCGATCAGCAATGCGGTGACAGGACAAGCGGATTCGTGCGGCTACGCGTGCGCACCGCACGTCATCAATCCCACATCAGGCGATGCCGCGGCCGGCGGCGACACCGGCCGGCACTGCCCACCCGCACAGATCGCGCCGCCCCAGAACTGGGCGCCCGCACCGGGAACCGTCGGCACCTCGGTCACCCCGCCCGCCGCGCGCCGCGTCGTCACCGGTACCGAGCCGTACACCTTCGACGTCGACCCGGACTCGTTCGGCACACCGATGCACGTCATCCGGGTGGCGACCTCCCCGCACGCGCACGCCAAGATCCTGACGGTCGACACCTCCGCCGCCGAGGTGATGGACGGCGTCGTCGCCGTATTCACCCACGAGAATGTCTCCACCAGAAGGTTTTCCACCGGACGCCACGAGTTCCGCACGGACGACCCGGACGACACCCTCATCTTCGACCCGATAGTACGGTTCATCGGCCAGCGCGTGGCCGCCGTCGTCGCCACCACCGCGGCAATCGCCGAGGCCGCCTGCCGCGCCATCGACGTGACCTACGCGCCCCTGCCCGCGGTATTCGATCCGGAAGCAGCCCGCACCCCCGGCGCACCGCTCATCCACCCCGACCGCACCCCCGACGACCGGGTGGCCGAGTCGCACCGCAATGTGATCGCCTCCTTCCATGGGGGTTTCGGCGGCGATCCCGACATCGCGCTCGCCGCCTCGCACACCACGGTGTCGGGCACGTGGAACACCGCGCGGGTCACCCACGGCCAGTTGGAAACCCACGGCGGCATCGGCTGGCTCGACGACGACGGCCGGCTGATCATCCGCACCAGCACCCAGGTGCCGTTCCTGGTCCGCGACGAGCTCGCGCTGCTGTTCGAGCTCCCGAAAGAGAAGATCCGGGTGTTCAGTGCCCGCGTCGGCGGCGGGTTCGGCGGCAAACAGGAACTGCTCACCGAAGACCTTCTCGCGCTTGCGGTTCTGCGGACCGGGCTGCCTTGTGCGTACGAGATGAGCCGCACCGACGAGATGACCCGCACCACCTGGCGGCATCCGTTCCGGGTGACGGTCGAGCTGGGCGCCGACGCCGACGGCACCCTCACCGCGATGAAGGTGGACGTGCTCTCGGACACCGGTGCCTACGGCAATCACGCGATCGGCGTCATGTTCCATTCGTGCGCGGAGTCGGTGTCGGTGTACACCTGCCCGGTCAAACGCATCGACGCCGAGGTCGTGTACACCAACAATCCGCCGTCGGGCGCGTTCCGCGGCTACGGTCTCGGGCAGGTGATCTTCGCGATCGAGAGCGCCATGGACGAGCTGGCGCTGAAACTCGGCATCGACCCGTTCGAGTTCCGCCGCCGCAACGCCGTCTCCGACGGTGATCCGCTGCTGGTGGCCGAGCCGGAACCCGAACACGATCTGGTGTGGGGCAGTTACGGTCTCGACCAATGCCTGGACATGGCCCAGGAAGCGCTGGCACGTGGCAACGGCGTCACCGCGCCGGAGGGTCCGTCGTGGCGAGTCGGTGAGGGCATGGCGGTGGCCACCATCGCCACCATGGCTCCGCGCGGTCATCTCTCGACCGTCACCGCATCCGTCGACGCCACCGGGACCTACCGGATCGGTGTGGGCACAGCGGAGTTCGGCAACGGCACCACCACCGTGCACACCCAGATCGCCGCCTCCACCCTGAACACCCGCCTCGACCGCATCGTGCTCACCAACGGTGACACCGACGGCGCCGTCTACGACACCGGCGCCTTCGCGTCGGCCGGCACCACCGTCGCGGGCAAGGCACTGTATTTCGCCTGTATCCGGCTGTACGAAATCCTCACCGAGACCGCGGCCCAGCTCACCGGGTCCGACCCGTCGACCATCACCCTCGACGCCGACGGCATGACCGTCGGCGAGGGACGACTGTCGTTCGCCGACCTGGTCGCCGGTGCCGACGAGCAGTTCCGGGCCGGTGACACGATCACCGCGTCCGGGCAGGAGTCGGGCGATTTCCGGTCGATCGCCTTCAATGTGCAGGCCTTCCGGGTGGCCGTCGACACCGACACCGGCCGCGTGATCGTCCTGCAGTCCGTGCACGCCGCCGACGCCGGCACCGTGATGAATCCGCAGCAGTGCCTGGGCCAGGTCGAGGGCGGGGTGGCGCAGGCGATCGGCAGCGCGCTGTATGAGGAGATCATGCTCGACGGCGCCGGTGGAGTGCTGACCCCCGTGTTCCGCACGTACCGGATGCCGCAGATGGCCGACATTCCCGACACCGAGGTGTATTTCGCCGACACCTCCGACGACCTCGGACCGTACGGTGCCAAGTCCATGAGCGAGTCCCCGTTCAATCCGGTCGCTCCGGCGATGGCGAATGCAATCCGGCGGGCCATCGGTGTCCGGCCGTGCGAGACGCCGATGTCGCGGGACCGTATCTGGCGTCTCGCCCAGGGCATCGCATAGCCCTTGCCGGGTGGCGTCCAGGTCGCTTTACCGTTCGATTAACCGCGCGATCCATCACTAATGTCGTTTGTTGTCAGAACTCACGAATTCCGTGGACCTCGTCGTTCGGCACCGCGAGAGATCAAAGAACATCCGGCCGCCGGCGACTTCCGGCCCGGCACTCTACCCTCTCGACGCATGCCGTCGTGATGTCGCAGCGCTGCTGCGAGCAAGGAACCGCGATGACCCTCGATACCCAGACCGCGCCTGCCCCGCAGGTGACCGACCACGGTCCGCAATACAAATGGATCGCGTTGTCCAACACCACCTTGGGTGTGTTGATCGCCACAATCAATTCGTCGATCGTGCTGATCGCGCTGCCCGATATCTTCCGCGGCATCCACCTCAATCCGTTGTTGCCGCAGAACACCGGGTACCTGCTGTGGATGATGATGGGATTCCTCATGGTGACCGCCGTCCTGGTGGTCAGTTTCGGCCGGCTCGGCGATATGTTCGGCCGCGCCCGCATGTACAACATGGGCTTCGCGATCTTCACCGTGTCGTCGGTGTTCCTGGCGATCACCTGGTTCGACGGCGCCGAGGCCGCGGTCTGGCTTATCTTCTGGCGCATCGTGCAGGGTGTCGGCGGCGCGTTCCTGATGGCCAATTCGTCGGCGATCCTCACCGACGCCTTCCCCGCCAACCAGCGCGGATTGGCGCTGGGTATCAACGGCGTCGCCGCCATCGCGGGGTCCTTCCTCGGCCTGCTCGTCGGTGGCGTGCTGGCTCCGATCCACTGGCACCTGGTGTTCCTGGTGTCGGTGCCGTTCGGCATCGTCGGGACCGTGTGGGCGTACCTGAAGCTCCGCGACACGGGTATCCGCAAGCGCGCCAAGATGGACTGGTGGGGCAATGTGACCTTCGCCGTGGGTCTGGTCGCAGTGCTGGTCGGCATCACCTACGGCATTCAGCCGTACGGCTCGCACAGCATGGGCTGGAGCAGCCCGATGGTGTTGTCCTGCCTGATCGGTGGCCTTCTGGTGCTGGGGCTTTTCGCCGCCATCGAGGTCCGGGTGCCCAGCCCCCTGTTCAACCTGTCGCTGTTTGCCAACCGGTCGTTCACCTTCGGCAACATCGCCAGTCTGATGAGTTCCATCGGGCGCGGCGGACTGCAGTTCATCCTCATCATCTGGCTGCAGGGAATCTGGCTGCCGCAGCACGGCTACAACTTCGAACAGACCCCGCTGTGGTCGGCGATCTACATGATCCCGATGACCATCGGCTTCCTGCTGACCGCGCCGGTCTCGGGCGCGCTGTCGGACCGGATGGGGACCAAGTGGTTCACCACCATCGGCATGGTCATCACGGCCTGTACCTTCGCCGCACTCATCGCGATGCCGGTGAACTTCTCGTATCCGATCTTCGCGGTCGTGCTGCTGCTCAACGGCATCGGCATGGGACTGTTCTCCTCGCCGAACCGCGCCGAGGTAATGAACAGCCTTCCCGTCGATGCCCGCGGATCCGGGTCGGGAATGATGTCGACCTTCCAGAACTCGGCGATGGTGCTGTCGATCGGTGTCTTCTTCAGCCTGATGATCACCGGTCTGACCACGCACCTGCCCTCGACGATGAACGCCGGGCTCATCGCCAACGGCGTGCCCGCCGACCAGGCCGCGCAGGTGGCTCAGCTCCCCGCGGTGGCCGTGCTGTTCGCGGCGTTCCTCGGCTACAACCCCGTGCAGGAACTGCTCGGTTCGCACCTGCACACCCTGCCGCAGGCCAACCAGGACACCCTGACCGGCCTTGACTTCTTCCCGCACCTGATCAGCGATCCGTTCGCCGACGGCTTGTCGACCACCTTCACCTTCGCCATCGTGTGCTGTGTGATCGGTGCCGCCGCCTCGCTGTTCACCGGCACGCGCGATCAGCTGGTCGAGACCATCGAGGTCACGCGCGGAACGGCCGGCAACGGCAACGACTGATCCCACCCCGCGTCACGACGACGACAACAATACGACGACAACGACGAACACCGGCAGGTCACCCGATTTCAGGTGACCTGCCGGTGTTCTTGTCGATCTGTTTCTTCGTCGAGTTGCTCCCGGGACTGCCCGGCCCCCGATCAGTACAGGGTGGCGCTCAGTACAGGGTGGAGAAGTATTCGTCCCAGAATCTGATGACGATCAGCGCGACGATGGTCAGCACCCACACCATGAGGACCAGTCCGTGGTTGCGGGCCACGAAACCGACGGCGCGGGAACGTTCGACCAGGCCGAAGGCGTGCAGGTTGCGCACGGTCACGAACAGGAACGTCGGGATGGTTACCGACCACACCACCATGCACCACGGGCACAGTTTGCCGATCTCGTACAGGCTCTGGAAGATCAGCCAGTGCACGAAGACCATGGCGAAGGTGGCACCGACCTGCAGGCCTGCCCAGAACCACGGGGCGAATCGCGCACCGGCCAGCAGCCCCACTCCGACGGTGACGAACACCGCGAACCCGGCGATCCCGATGAACGGGTTCGGGGGACCGAACACCGACGCCTGTGTGGTCTGCATCACGGACCCGCAGCTGAACAACGAGTTGAAGTTACAGGACGGACTATAGGTGGGGTCCTTGAGCATCTCGACCTTCTCGACGCTCAGGTCGGATGCGGCCACCAGGCCGATGGCACCGCCGATGGTCAGCACCCACGCCACAATGCGGGTCCACGACGCCTCCGCCTGCGCACGCAGCGCGGCCAGGTCCAGTCCGGGCCAATCGCCTACCGTGGCGTGGGAATCGGGTTCGGTCTCGTCCACCAT
>WBZQ01000344.1_pt2 | contig 30974 bp, 20 predicted proteins | sample 5204251 | NCBI WGS metagenome assembly WBZQ01 (sample SAMN12412402, study PRJNA552823) | activated sludge metagenome | isolation source: activated sludge from nitrification reactor of wastewater treatment plant... | place: USA: Virginia | collected 2017-09 | reverse complement strand
GACCCGACTCTGTGACTCGTTCAGGCGCGTCACCGGAACCACCATCCATCACTATGGCTTGGAGCTCCGGCTGCTGGCTTCCTTGCAACGAATCGTCGAGCCAGGCGCCGACCTCTCAAAGGTCGCGCACGAGCTTGGGTTCTCGAGCCACAGCCACTACGCGTTCTGGTTTCGCAAGGCCTTCGCGGTGAGCCCCTCGGCCTACCGCGGCCACGCACGAAGGCCGCGCTCCATGAGGTCCCCGAGGCCAAACACCCTGGCTCTGAATCGCGGCGGAGGTACCATTCCTTTCAAAGGAGCCGAATCATGATTCGAAACCAAAGTCTGCCGCTGGCCCTCTTCGCTTTGCTTCTCGCGTCTCCCGCCCTGGCCCAGCCGATCATCATTGACGATTTCTCGACCGACTCCGCGACCGTCATTCGGGTCTCCGCCGGCACGAGCACGGCCTTCGACGACGGAAGCGGGATCCTCCAGACGGAGAGGAACCTAAGGGTGAGCGGCGGCGGCTTCGCCGGCGGAAGCAGCATCGAGATGGCGGTGAGCTCCGGATCGATGAGCTTCACCCGCAGCGCAGGGGTCACAGGGGGAACGCTCGAGATGTGGTGGGACGGCAACAACAACACAGCGACCTTCATGCCGACGGGCCTCGGCGGCATCAACCTCACCGCGGGCGGGCAGAACCGGTTCGTGATCACGGTCGACTCCTCGACCGACACGTCGTCCTTGATGGCCCTGGATGTGTGGACGGATGGCGGCAACCGCTCCACGCACACGTTCACGCTTCCGGGCGGCGGCGGAACCGTGACGCTTCTCTACAGCGGCTTTTCGATCACGGCCGGGACCGGCGCGAACTTCACGAACGTCGGGGCCATCTTTCTCAGGACCGCGGACGACGGTACCGGCCTGTGGGTGGCCTCGATCAACGACATCCGCACCCAGCCGGTGGAGTTGATGTCGTTCTCCGCCGAGTAGGTTCTCCGCGCGGCCGGGCCCCGATGAGCCCGGCCCCCTTCTGCCCTCACCGATCGAAAAAGGAATCAGCTCCAACGACAGGGCGCTGCGCCTCGCCAGCCGTTCTGTGATATGACCCGCAAACTTTTCGACGCTGGGCCATAGGAGGATTGGTATGGAACGAACCGCCCCCGTTGGGACACGCGCGCCGGCCCTTGCTCTGCTGGGCCTCGTCGCGCTCGCGACGCCTTCCCACGCGATCGTGAGATCGCCCGAGCCGCCGGTGCGCGGCGCGTCGCTTCGCCACTTCGACGCCCGCGTGAACGGGACGCCGACCACGCGGGCCGGAGCCGTCGCACGCGGGACCTCCGCGTACGAACAGCGTGCCCAGGCCATGGCGAACGCCATCCAGGCGCTCTCTCTCACGATGCCGGGACTCGAGGTGAAAACTTCGAAGGAAGTCGGCGGACCGAGATCCGTCCTTAACCGGCGTGGGGCCTTGACGCCCGCCGCTCCCGGCGTCAAGAGCGAGGACATCGTTCGCGGCTTTCTCTCGCGAAACGGAGCGATCTATGGCCTCTCGGCCGCGGACCTTCAGGACCTCGTGGTCCTGGGAGACAGCCCCGGAAGCGACACCGGCCTTCGCATGCTGCGCATGGAGCAGCAGATCGACGGACGGCCCGTCTTCCAAAGCGAGACGCGGTTCCTTCTCGATCGCGACGGCCGTCTCGTCAAGACGGTCGGCCTCATGGTTCCGAGCGCCCGCGCCGCCACGCAGCCCATCGACTCCCCGCGCCTGATCGCTCCGACGGCGGCCGTGGTCCGGCTCCTCGCCGCGCAGGGCAAGGCCGCCGATCCCACCGCGTTCACGATCGTCGCGAACAACGGCGGCCGCCTGGAGCTCTCGGAGAATGATGAGTACGTCGCGGGGCCGATCGCGGCCCGCCAGGTCCTGTTTCCTCTCGCGCCCGGGACCCTCGTCCCCGCCTGGTCTCTCATCGTGTTCACGTCCGGCGACGAGGATTGGTACGCGATCGTGGATGCCGAGACCGGCGAGCTCCTGTGGAGAAAGAACATCCGCAACTCGGTCTCGACCCACGACGCCCGCTTCCGCGTCTACGTGCAGGCCGACGGCTTGACGCCCGCGGACAACCCGGCGCCGCAGTCTCCGAACACGGTCGCCCCCGGCTCGGGAACCCAGTTCCCCGAGATCGCCCCCACGATCGTCAGCATGCTGACCGCACAGGACATCCTCGCGAGCCCGAACGGGTGGATCGACGACTGCCCGGGCGGCGGCTGCACCGCGAACGAGACCCAGACACTGGGCAACAACGTGCTCGCGTGCCTGGACCGCACCGTGGGTGGAGCTAACACCAACGTCTGCGACACCGACGCCAACAGCGTTCTCGACGGCAACGGACGGCCGACGGGAAATCCCGACGCCAACACCCGAAACCGGGACTTCCTGGGAACGGCGCCGCGCGACTTCCAAACCAACTTCCTGCCGCCGCCCCAGGCCGGAAACCCCGAGGGGGGCCAGACCGCGACCGGCACCGGAGCGGCCCTCAACGTATTCCGTCGGGGCGCGGTCGCGAGTCTCTTCTACATCACGAACTGGTACCACGACAAGCTGTACCGGCTGGGCTTCGACGAGGCCTCCGGGAACTTCCAGCAGACCAACTTCAGCGGAATGGGCCTGGGCGGCGACCGGGTTCTCGCGGATGCGCAAGACGGCTCGGGAACCAACAACGCGAACTTCGCGACGCCCCCGGACGGCACCTCGGGCCGCATGCAGATGTTCCGCTTCACCGGGCCCACGATCGACCGTGACGGCGGCCTCGACGCCGAGATCGTGTTCCACGAGCTGACCCACGGCACCAGCAACCGCCTGGTGGGCAACGGCGCGGGCCTCAACTGGGATCCGGCCGGCGGCATGGGCGAAGGCTGGAGCGATTTCTACGCGCTCTCGCTCCTCAACAACACCAACGCCGATACGCCCTCTGGCCAGTACGCGAGCGGCGCCTACGCCACCTATAAGTTCCTGGGCCTTCTCGACAACTACCTCTACGGCATCCGGCGCTTTCCGTACAGCACGAACAACGCGGTCAACCCGATGACATGGGCGGACGTGGACGACTTCACCAACAGCCTGACCGGCGGCATTGCCTCGAGCCCCGTGAACTTCAACGACAACGGCGGCATGGAAGTCCACAACTCGGGCGAGATCTGGGCCCTCACGCTTTGGGAGGTCCGCTCGCGGGTCATCGCCGATCCCGCCGGCGCGAACGGCAACGTCCCCACCGGCAACAACACCACGCTCAAGCTCGTGACCGACGGCCTCAAGATGACGCCGATCGACCCGACCTTCACTGAGGCGCGCGACGCGATCCTCCAGGCCGATTGCGCGACCAACGCGTGTGCCAACGAGGCGTCGATCTGGGGCGGGTTCGCGGATCGTGGGCTCGGCTACGGCTCGAAGACGCCGTACAACGTGGCCTTTGGATTCATCGCCTCCCATCTCGGCATCCACGAGTCCTTCAGTGTTCCGTTCCTCGACGTCGCGAACGCCGGGACGGACGTCGCCATCAACGACGCCGCGAGCAACAACAACGGCGCGATCGATCCCGGCGAGCCCATCCTCCTGACCGTCAAGCTCACAAATCCCTGGCGCGCCGCCAGCAAGGCCGTCGCGAGCGCCACGGCTACGCTTACAAGCTCAACCCCCGGCGTCACGATTTGGGACAACACATCGACCTACGGCGCGATCGCACCGCAGGGTACGGCGACCGGGGACACGTTCTTCATCACGGTTGCCCCCTCGGTTCTCTGCGGTAGCGCGCTCGACTTCACCCTCACGACGGTCTCAAGCCTTGGAACCACGTCCACGACATTCCAGCTTCGCGTTGGCATGGCGAGCGGTACGGATCCGGTCCAGACTTTCACCGGAACGCCGGCGCCGCCGCTCGCGATGCCCGACCAACGCGGCCGCGGCGTGACCCACTCGATCAACGTCGCCGCTGACCTTGTGATCGCTGACCTCGATTTCCGGATCGACAGCGCCACCCACGCGTTCGCGGGTGACGTGAGCTTCATGTTGCGCTCGCCGGGAGATATCGGCGTGGACTTCGTGTCGCTGATCGATGGCCTCACGGACGGCGGGGGTCCGAATATCACCAACATGGTGATCGACGACGACTTGGCGTCGAGCGTGGCGGTCGATATGGTACAGGCGACGTCCGCTGACGCACCGTACACGAAATCGTGGCTGCCGGTCTTCAACGCGCCTTGGCCGACCGTGGCCGGCTTCCCGCCAGGGGACCCCGTCGGTAACCTGTCCCGCTACGACGGAACCAGCACCAAGGGAACCTGGGGCGTCGTCGCGGCCGACGAGATTGCGGCCGACACCGGAACGCTCAACTCCTGGTCGATGCTCGTCACGCCCGTCCATTTCGCCTGCTCGGCCTTCACCCCCACCGCGGTCGTCGGAGCGACCAAGACCGTCTCCGGGACCTTCACCGTCGGCGGAACCGTCACCTACACCGTGATCCTGACCAACACGGGAACCTCGGCCCAGCTCGACAACCCAGGCAACGAGTTCTCGGACACGCTTCCGGCCGGCTTGACCCTCGTCAATGCCACGGCCACAAGCGGAACGGCCGGCATGTCCGGCAACACGGCGACCTGGGACGGCACCCTCGCGCCGCTCGGCGGAACGGTCACGATCACGATCACCGCCACCATCAACGCCGGAACGCAAGGAACAACCATCAGCAACCAGGGAGGAACCTCGTTCGACGCCGACGGCAACGGAATCAACGAGTCCAGCGGCGTGACCGACGATCCGGGAGTCGCCGGCACGACCGACCCAACCGTCTTCGGCGTCGCCAACGCGATGCTCTCGGCGACCAAGACCGTCACCGGCAGCTTCCTCACCGGCAGCACCGTCACCTACACCGTCATCATCTCCAACACGGGAAGCGCGGCCCAGCTTGACAACCCGGGCAACGAGTTCACCGACGTCCTGCCCGCGGCGCTCACGCTGGTCAATGCGATCGCAACGTCGGGAACAGCGACTCCGAACATCGGCACCAACACCGTGACATGGAACGGAAGCGTCCCGGCCTCCGGAACCGTCACCATTACCATCACGGCCACCATCAACCCCGGCTACATCTTCACGGTGGTCAACAACCAAGGCACGCTTGCCTACGACGCCGACGCCAACGGCACCAACGAAGCCACGGCTCCGACCGACGACCCAGGCATCGCCGGCGCGGCCAACCCAACCCCGTTCACGGTCAACGGGTCGGTCGTTCAGATCCCGGCGCTCTCGACAATCGGTCTCATCGCGCTGGGCCTCGGCCTGATGCTGGCCGCGGCGATCCGGCTCCGAAGACCGGCCTAGAGCTTCAGCAAGAGTTCAACCCAAAGGGCCCCGCTCCGACGAAAGTCGGGGCGGGGCCTTGTGCTTGTGGGCGTGGCGAGATACCAGCGAAGAGCGGCCAGCCGCGGAGCTAATCCGACGGGGCAGTCGCAATCGGGAACCATTGCTGGAGAACGCCACGGAGGTTCAAGAACGAGGCGTCGCGACATCGTTGCAGGCTGACCTTGCCGGCCAACGTACGGTAGATGGACGAAGAACGACGAACGCGCGCCTCGCGGAGCGCTTCGTCGACCGCCCGTTTGGGGTCCTCGGGCTTAACGCGGCCAGGTTCCCAAAATCCGCCTTCGCGCAGCCACGTCGCGAGATCCGGCGTCCTTCCTGACCAACCAAGCGCCTCGGCGACATGCGGGGAATCGCTGAAGACCCACGCTTCAAGCTCGGGCTCGATCACAATGGCGTGTGCCAACCCCCAAACCGTCGCTCCTCAAAATCGCGACTCAGCTTTCGCTCGATTTCCGCCGCTTGAAGTGGAGCACCCGCAAACGCCCGATCCAGCACGAGGAGCGCGTGTTCGTGACTCGGTCGAAAGCCGCGCAGAAAATCAGGCCCCTCGTGAAAACAACCGGGATCGCGACGGGGGTGAACCGTGATGTCGAATTGCAGCTTGCGAATACCCAAGGCTGAATCGCGAACCAGAATGGCCTCCATGGCCGCCTTCATATTCGCGTCCGCCACCAGGACGGCGAGGTCCCTCATCCAAGGACGCCGCTTGCGTAAAGGGTCGCCAGATCGGCCGCTCCCTGCCAACTTCCAAGGGCTGGGTGCTTGTCCCCCCGAACGATGCTCGTCGCTCCGGAACCGTCCTTGCGGAAACACAGGAGCTGGGCCTCCTTCGCCAGATTCAACACCACAGGGGAGTGGGTGGCGCAAAGAACTTGAATGTCGTACGCCGAAGAAAGCGATTGAAATACGTTCTCAACCGCGCGAGGGTGAATTCCGTTCTCCGGTTCTTCGATCAGATAAACCCCGCCCGAGGGGGCCGCGTAGGCCAAGAGCGTCAGCGCCAACAGCCGTAGCGTTCCATCAGAGACCAGCCATGAGGGCACCTCAAGGCCACCGGAATACCTGACCACGAGGTAGCGATGTCGATCCTCTTCCCTTTCGCGGCTCTCGATCCTTTCGATATCCGGCAACGCCTCGCGGACATGCGCAAGCCAGGAGGAGAAATCCTTTGGGCGCTCCTTCGCGAACTCCCCGACGACCCAAGGAAGATTCGAACCGTCCGGAAGAAAGGTTTTGGCCCGGGCCGGCGGGCTCGGCTCGCGCATCGCCTCGCTCGAAAGGACGACCCGCTGAAGGCCTTCTGCAAGGATCTCACGCACCCATGTGGCGACCGGGAACTTCTCACGGTCTTCCGGAAGGCTCGCGAGAGCTGAGCGAGCGCGGCTGACCCGGAAGGGGCTTTTCCAGTTCGTGGTCTCCGAGAAAAAGGCCACTTTCTCCGGCTGATCGTCACGGTGAATGACCTTCTTCCAGCCGGCTGGAATACTCGAGCCCGGAACGTGAACGAAAGTCGTAAGCTCATCGAAAGGCAGCAGGCTCGTCTGACTCAGACGCGTGGTACCGAGTGAGTCCGTCGAGGGCTTTAGCCAGAGCGTCTCGGACGAGTACCCGATTTCGTCCCGAAAGTCCACGGCCACTTCATATCGACACGCGGCATGGCTTGGGTCCTGGAGACTTGGCCGTCGATCTGGTGGGATGTCAAGTTCAATCGCGAGCTCAAAGCGATCTGTCGCGCGCGCCCAGGTCAGCTGGCGGGGATCGGACGCGCGATAGGGAATGGCGAGACGCGCGTCGCCCCGAATGGCGGCTTCCACGCTTCCCCCACGCAGCACATCTCCCAGGAACGCGATGACGTCCAGGAACGTGCTCTTGCCGCTCGCGTTCGGACCGACGAGGAGCTGAAACGGACCGATCGGCTGCGAAACGTAGCGCAGCGCGCGATAATGAAGGGCCTCAACCAGTCGGATCACCCGTCGGTCTCCTTCCTAAGGGCGCCGAGGATAACTCCCTTTGGTCGTGGGGCATTGGGGAAGCCCGGCTCCCCGGGCTCCCCCAATAGTATCCTCAGATCGTCTCGACAGTTCCGTCGAACCTGGTGACCGTGAAGCCGCTGAAGGCCTCGCGGAATGTCCGGTTCTGGTCGCGCAGGAACCCGATGGCCACGGCTTCGCCCAACTTGAGCCCTTCGATGCCGTCGGTTCTCCAATGGACGCCCGCGGTGTCGCGCCCGATCGAGATGTTGGCTCCGAGCTTGTTGAGTTCTCCAACGACCGTCAGATCGCCGGTCGAAGCCACCAGCGCCTGGCCGTCCTCGGACGGCACAACCGGGTTGGGAAGAACGAAAGTTTCGTCGAAGAGCGCCTTGAGAACCGTGACGCAGGCGCCCGAGATCGTCGCGTGCCCGGCCGGATAGGCGGGGTGCGCGGGACTGCCTTCCGGGTAGGCCATGGGAAGCAGATAGCTTCCGTTCTTGATGCGCAACATGGAGAGGATGGGCGAGCGGAAGAGATCGTTGTGAATTGGGTATGAGGCCCCTCCGTTCATGTTGTGATGGACGCGGCCCGCGAAGGCTTCCGGGCGAATCCGCCGGTGCACAAGCCACTTCTGATACCACGCGGCCTTGAGCCCGAGATTCGCCGCCCGCGCCACGAGGTCGAGAATCTGCGGCCCGCCGAACGTCGCAAAGGAGGCCTGCGCCCGCGCGGTCAGATAAGGGTTGGCCGGATCGAGCGGCGCGCGCATCCCCAGCAGAATCAGCGCCGCATTGAGAAACGCCTGGTACGAGAAGTCGAGATGAACGTACTCGGAGAGGTCGCGCCCGTTGCGGATGTAGCGCGGGGTTGGGTCGAACGTGATCGATGTCGACGGTGCCCGGCCGCGCTGGACCGCGAGCCACTCATTGGGATTGAGCATGTGGTCGTTGCCGGCCGCGGGGACCCGGAACAGTTGCTTGATGCTGTACATGCCGTACGGGATGTCTTTGTAGAGAAACTGCGAGATGTAATGGCCCGTCAAATCGCCCGGGGTGTTGCCTCGAAAGAGCGTCTGTGGCGTGACCCGTCCGCCGGACTTGGGTCCCTTGAAAACGCTGAACCGCGAGAGATCCTCCGCGGCGCCCGCGATGAGCGGGTCCGTCGCGTAGCTTATGAAGGGTACGTCGCGCGTGAAGGCTTGCCAATAGACCTCCGCCATCTCGCCCGCCTCTTCGGCGCTCGCGAAGGCCGGCGGCGCGGGCATGCCAAGCTGGTGGGAATCCGGGCCGTCCATCTCAAACGCATAGCTTGCAAGCGGGTTCACAAGCTTGCCGGTTCCGCCGAGCGGGACCGCGTCGACATCGGCAAAGTCCCCGCTCCGGAGCGCGGCCACGTAGGCCTCGTACGCGGCGCGATCCACCTCTCCGAGGTCGTTGTGCGGAAGCGTCTTCGAGAACGAGCCCCAATAGCCCGGATAGCGGGTCTCGTCGCCGTTGACCGGGTGTGCCGCGGTGGGCCGAAGCTTGTGGGACAGCGCGGCCTCGACGCGGACCTCGTAGGCCTCGTTGGCGCGCAGCCTGGCCTCGTCGGCCGCACCGTCCAGGGCCGTCTCCGCACCCGCCAAGGCGTCCCCGCCGCGTTCCCCGCTTGCGAAGAGAGACGGGGCGAGAACGCTTCCCGCGACGGTCGCGGCGACTCCCCCGGCCTTTCGCAGAAACGCGCGACGCTCCGGCCGTGAGGGGCGATCGAGAGATGGATTTGGGAGGACAGAGAGCAGTTCTCTATTTGTAGACATTTCGCTTCCTTTCCTCGAAGAAGATGCAGGGAGCGTAGCTCCGAACGGCCCCCAACGCAAGAACGGCTGTGCGATGCTTCACGCGGACGCGACTGCCCGTCGACCGCCCTCGCACGGCCTCCAGGCCACGGCTTGAAGGAAGGCCGCGTCCGCAAGCCGCCAGCGCCGTCCCCCACATCGTCGTATCGTTCCCGCATGCAGACGCCCCCCGAAATCACGCTCGATCCGTCCGACTGGGACGACTTTCGAAGCCTCGCGCACCAGATGGTGGACGACATGCTGTCGCATATGAAAGACCTCCGAAGCGAGCCCGCCTGGCAGCCAATTCCCAGGCCCGTGCGCGAGGCTCTCGAAGAAGAGCTTCCGCGATCTGGCTCCGGGCCCCGCGCCGCGTATCGGGACTTTCAAGAGCTTGTCCTTCCCTACACAAACGGAAACCGCCATCCGCGATTCTGGGGGTGGGTGCAGGGCAACGGCACCCCGCTCGGCATGATGGCCGATATGCTGGCCGCCGGCCTCAACCCCCACATGGCTGGCTTCGACCAAGCGCCTGTCCTGGTCGAAGAGCGGGTCCTCCAATGGCTCGCCGAGCTGATGGGGTTCCCAACCTCCGCGAGCGGGGTCCTGACCGGCAGCGGTACGATGGCCAATGTCTTGGGCCTCGCGGTCGCGCGCCACGCGGGTGCCGGCTTCGACGTCGAGGAAGAGGGCCTACAGGGCCAGCGCCAGCGGCTCGTCGCCTACGCGTCCTCGGAGACACACGGTTGGGTGAAGAAGGGGATGGCCCTCTTGGGTCTTGGAACGTCGAGCCTGCGGCAGATCCCTGTCACCGACGCCTACCGCATGGACGTTGAGATCCTGCGCCAGGAGATCGCCACAGACCGACGGCGCGGATGGCGTCCCTTCTCCGTCATCGCCAACGCCGGGACCGTGAACACCGGCGCGACCGACGACCTTCCGGCCATCGCGGCGCTTTGCAAGAGCGAGGGGCTCTGGTTCCATGTCGACGGCGCGTTTGGCGCGCTCGCGCGGCTCAGCGAACAACTTCGGCCGATCGTCGAGGGAATCGAGAGCGCGGACTCCATCGCCTTCGACATGCACAAATGGATGTATTTCCCGTTTGACGTCGCCTGTGTCCTGGTCCGCGAGCCCTCGCTTCACCGCGGCACGTTCGCGCTTCGAGCCGACTATCTCGGCGAATCGGACCGGGGCGTGCTCGCGGGCGGTGTGCGCTTCTCCGACAGAGGCGTCGACCTGACACGCTGTTTTCGCGCCCTGAAAGTGTGGATGTCCCTAAAGGCCGAAGGCGTTGCCAAGTTCGCAAGCCTGATCGAGCAGAACGTCCACCAGGCCCGCTACCTCGCGGAGCGGATCGAAGCCGAGCCCAACCTTCAGTTGTTGGCGCCCGTTCCGCTCAATGTTGTGAACTTCCGATACGCGCCGCCGGGCCTTTCGGAAGAAGCCTTGAACGCGCTGAATCGCGAGCTGGTGCTTCAAGTACAGGAGTCCGGAGTCGCGGTCCCCTCAAGCACGATCCTCAAGGGCCGGTTCGCCATCAGGTGCGCCATTGTCAACCACCGAAGCCGGCGCGAGGACTTCGACGAGTTGGTTGAGGCGGTCCTGCGGTTCGGGGGGAGGATGCGAGGCGGCATTTGACCCTATCGCGCCGCTTTCGGCTAAGATCCGCGGCGCGATGTCCGCGCTTCCGATGCGCCGCCTGACCGAGCGGGAATTCCTGGACTGGGAGAGCTCTCGTGAGGATAGGCACGAGTTCGTGGACGGCGAGATCGTGGCGATGTCGGGTGGAACGGCCCAACACGATATCGTTACCGTGAACATCCTGACCAGCCTCGCGACCCGGCTCCGAGGTCGGCCGTGTGTCGTCTACTCTTCAAACCTCAAGGTCAAGTCCGAGCGGCTCGGCGACTACTTCTATCCGGACGTGACCGTGGTCTGCGGCCCGCAGCGGTTCGACTCGGTCGAGCCGAACGCGCTTGTCAACCCAACGCTCCTCATCGAAGTGCTTTCGCCCACGACCGAGCGGTACGACCGTGGCCGCAAGCTGGTGCGGTATCGGACAATCGACTCGCTCGCCGAGCACCTTCTGGTCTCGCAGAACCCCCAGCAGATCGACCGCTATGTCCGTCTGCCGGACGGCACCTGGCGACACACGCTTCACGAGAAGGAAGGGGGCCCGGTGCCTCTCGAATCGATCGGCGTGACGCTCACGTTCGAGGAGGTCTACGCTCGGTTGGACAGCATCGGGGCCGCACCGCAATAAGCCCCCAAGACGGGCACTGGGTCTATGTGGCGGTCAACCCCGCTGTTTTGCGATGGACTTCCGCATTTGCTTGAATGCCAGCCTCAGGTTCGCGGCCGTCCAGCAAAGCCCGTCGATGTCATTGGGAACCCAACGGCCATCTTCAAGGAAGAAGAGTTCGGGACATCGGAGACGTCCCGTAAGCGCCTCCGCTTGTTCGAGCTGAGCCAGCGCGCGGTTGAGGTAACGCACCTGTCGATCGAGGTCTCTTCGACGGCCGCCCTCGGCATACCGCTTACCGAAGATGATCGAGATGATCGGGTCAAAGAGGCACCACTGTGCCTCGCCACCCGCCGTGGGAAGCCATTGATTCTCCTGGAACCAGGCCAGGCGCCCTTCCTCCGGCGCCGTGCGAATCTCGGCCGGCGCCCGGCGGTAGTCACGGCACCAGAACGTGTCGCCCAGGTATCGCCGCACGCCAACCTCGCCTTCGAGGTGCGACAGGACGTCGGCGAGGATTCGGTCGGCCATCTCGCGCGAGACGACATCCAGAGGGTGGATTAAGAAGAGCAAGGCGGCATCGTACGCCCTTGGGCGTTTGGGATCGCGGCTCTCGGCGGGAAGGATCGCCGCCAGCGCGGCCTCGCCGGACGCGATCAGCTCATCGAGATGCGAATGCTGTAGTGGAGGTGTCGCCCTCTCCAGCCGACCGAAGATGGCCGGCGCCTCCGAGACAAGCCGCTGGACAGCCCGCAAACCGGCGACCACTGTGCCGATACTGGAGGCCTCGACCTTCGGTGCCTCCTCCCAATGGCCGCTGTCGGCGTCCGCCCAATATTGAATCCCGCCTAGGTACCGCACAATCAGGGCGATGGTGTTGATCCCACTGTCCTCGATCGTTAGGCGGTGCGCGGAAAGCAGACGCGCGACAAGCCACAGCAGGTAGCCCCAAGCATCGTTCTGAGCATGTGGCCACGGCTCCGGCCGCTCCGCCATCGTGCGACCGTCAAACCGGACATGCGGTCGTTCCATAGGATCGGCCGGAGCTTGGCCAAGAGTGATCGCGGCCTCGAATCGATGGTGCTGATGCCCCGCCCATTGCAGGAGGGCGCCGGCGCAACGCGCAGCCCGATCGACCTCCCCGGCTTCGAAAAGCATGTGCGCGATGTGGACGTTGTCCCGAACCCAAACGGAGTCGTAGCCGGTCGCGTTCGAGGAGCCCTGGGTTGCGGGGAAGAGGCCGGTCGGACGCTCGCGGAGGCTTAAGGCTCCAGCGGCGTCCAGTCTCGCTTCCAACTCTGGAATCACTCGCCTGGCCTCTACTTTGGAACTCTGGGTGGCCAGATCTTGCACGTGACACGCCAGTGGTAACACCAGAGTAGCAGCGACCAAATCGCCGTTGCGCCGGCCGAGGCCAGGAGCCACTCTTTGCGCGCCGCCGAACCGAGAGGACCCACGCTGACGAGAAGAAAGAGCGCCATGGCAACGCCAACCGTCGTGCCATACAAGGCCAGTAGCTCGAGCAGGAACGGGTTGTGCTTCGAGTCGGCTCTGAGCTCATGGACGAACTTCTCATAGCCATCCGGCTCCGCGAGGTCCGTTCGACTCGCCAGGTAGGCGCCAATGACGCGAATACGCAGCACGAGGTGTGTGCTGACAAGATCACAATAGAAACAGACTATCGGAAGGAGCGCAAGAAGCTCATGCAGCCTTTGGCCGTTACTCCTCCGGTGCGCGAGAAATATGCCGCCAATTCCACCGATGGCGAGCAGTTTCCACCGGAGAAACTCGTTCTGCGCCTTCTCAGACTCCACAATCTCGGCCCGAAGGGAAGCCACGGGTGACTGGAGAGAGAACCGGTCATCGCCCATAGTTGGCTACTCTATGGCGGGCGGGCTCGGCGGTCAAGAGCACGCGGGCTCGACGCCCCTCCCCACGCATCTGCACCATGGCGCCCTCCCTCCCCCATCGCCCATCTTTTCGACATGGCACACAAACAGCTCCTCTTCCGTTCGGCCGCCCGCGAGAAGGTGCTCCAGGGGGCGAGCGCTCCTTTTCAACCGGAGTCCAAGCGCCTGTGAAGCACCGCGAATTGTCGCCTTTCCCAAGTGCCTTCGCCGATGATGGCTGAATCGCGGGCCTCCGCGGATATCCCAACTGGGTTGTCCTCTGAGGAGGCGCGCCGGCGCGTCGACGAGTGGGGTCCCAACGAGCCCGTGGAGCAGCGCAGGGCGGCGCCCCTTCAGGAGATCGCCCACCTGTTCTCCGATCCACTCGTGCTCCTCCTCCTTGTCGCCAGCGTGGTCTCCGCGCTGGTCGGAGAGGAGTTCGACGCGGCGCTGATCGCCGCCATGGTGTTGATGGGGGTCGCGCTCAACGCGTGGCAGACATTGCGTTCCCAACACGCGGCCGAGCAGCTTCGAAAGGAGCTCGCGCCGCTCGCGCACGTGTGCCGCGATGGTGTGTTTGCCGACCTTCCCCGGCGCGCGCTGGTTCCTGGCGATCTCGTGCGTCTCGCGGCCGGCGACCTCGTCCCGGCAGACGCCCGGCTCCTTGAGGCGCGCGACCTTCATCTTCACGAAGCGGCGCTGACCGGAGAGTCGCTCCCGGTCGAAAGACACGCTTTGGACACGGTCTTTTTGGGCACCTCCGTCGCGAGCGGCACCGCGCTCGCCGTCGTGACCGCGACCGGGCCGCGCACGCAGTTCGGCGCGATCGCGGAACGGGTTTCGAGGCGCCCACCGGAGACCGAGTTCGAGCGTGGCACACGCCACCTGGGCGGCCTGATCACACGGACCGTGGTTTTCCTGATCGGCTTTGTGATGTTGACAAGCGTGGTCGCGGGACGAAAGCCGCTTCCCTCTCTGCTCTTTGCGGTCGCGCTGGCCGTCGGCCTGACGCCGGAGTTCCTGCCGATGATCTCGACCATCACGCTTGGCCTCGGGGCCCGGCGCATGGCGTCGCGCGACGTCCTCGTCAAGAACCTCGCCACAATTCAGAACTTCGGCTCCATCGACATTCTGGTCAGCGACAAGACCGGCACTTTGACAAGCGGGCGCATGGCCGTCGCCGCCGCGACCGACCCTCTTGGCAAGCCCTCCGAACGGGTCCTGCTGTTGGCGGCGCTCAACAGCCTTCACGAGACGGGAATCCGGAACCCGCTGGACGAGGCGATCCTCGCGGCCGGCGGCGCGCGCGAGGACATCGGGATGCAGGCGCGGTCCTTTCACAAGGTCGACGAGGTTCCGTTCGATTTCGAGAGGCGGCGCCTCAGCGTCGTTCTGGAACGCGGGCCCGGGGGCTCTGTCGAGCGTCTTCTGATTGTCAAAGGCGCTCCGGAAGCGGTTCTGGAGGTCTGCCGCGCGTTCGAGATGGACGGACAGACAGCGCTCCTCGCGGACAGCGCGGATCTCAAGTCGCGGGCCGTGGAGGTTGTCAACCGCGCCGCCGCGGAGGGCCACCGCGCCCTCGCGGTGGCACACCGGAACGTCCCATTCAAGGACGCCTATGCCGCGGCGGACGAGACGGACCTCGTGCTGGCCGGATTTCTCTTCTTTGAGGACCCGCCGCTTCTCGACGCGGCCGAGACCCTGGCCGCCCTTCGGCAGGACGGCGTGGTTGTCAAGCTCGCGACCGGGGATCACGAGCTCGTGGCGCGCCATGTCGCGGAGCGGGTCGGCCTCGACGCGTCCCGCATCGTCCTCGGCCGGGACATGGACGGCCTGTCCGACGACGCGCTCGCCCTCGCCGGGGAAGAGACCGCGGTCTTCGCGCGGCTGTCGCCGCTCCAGAAGCACCGGTTGATCGTCGCCCTGAAGGCTCGCGGGCACGTCGTGGGCTTTCTGGGCGACGGCATCAACGATGCGCCCTCCCTTCGGGCCGCCGATGTGGGCATCTCGGTCTCGACGGCCGTCGCGGTGGCCCAGGACGCCGCGGACGTGATCCTCAAGAGGCCCGGCCTGGCGGTCCTTCACAACGGCATCGTCGAGGGCCGGCGCGCGTTTGGCAACGTCATGAAGTACCTGCTGATGGAGACAAGCTCCAACTTTGGCAACATGTTCAGCATGGCCGCCGCCGCCATCGTGCTGCCCTTTCTGCCGATGCTCCCAACCCAGATCCTTCTCAACAACTTCCTCTATGACCTGGCGCAGGTGGCGTTGCCAACGGATCGCGTGGACCCGACGTTCACGAAAAAGCCGCGCCGCTGGGACATCCGCCTTCTGCGCAACTTCATGTTGACGATCGGTCCCATCAGCTCGCTCTACGATTTCCTCACGTTCTACGCGCTCCTGCGCGTCTTTCACGCCTCGGAGGCGCTCTTCCATACGGGGTGGTTCGTGGAGTCCCTTTCCACCCAAGCCCTTGTCGTGTTTGTGATCCGGACCGGCCAAAGCCCTCTTCAGAGTCGCCCCAGCCGCCCCCTCGCGCTCCTGACGCTGGCGGTCGTCGCCACCGCGGTCGCGCTTCCCTACTCGCCCCTCGCGGGGCCGCTTGGGTTTGTGCCGATGCGGCCCCTGTTTCTCGCGTTCGTGCTCGGGGTCGTGGCGACGTATCTGGCCCTTGTCGAGGTTGTGAAGCGACGGGTGGTGCGCGGCCTGGTGCGCTGAACGTCTGGGTGTTGGGTGTGGCTGGGGTCGAGGCCGGGGCGGCCACGGGGGGCCGCCCCTACGCGGGACGGGATCCTGGCGGGCGGGCGGCCTTGGCTGCGCGGACAGCGCGGGATGGGATCCGTCAGAGCTCCGCAATGATGCCGCTGCTTCATTGATACGCCTTCGTTCTTGCTCAAACGTCCGCGGATAGGAGCGAACGCGCTTGTCCAACCTTCGTCGCCTCAACTTCGCAGCGTCTCTTCCCGTGCCCATACGTTCACGGGGGCGCGTCTGAGCGTGATTGTGGAGGCGATGCGCGCCCACCATCGACGGCTCCTCGACGCGCTGTCCGCGCAGGTTGAGCGGCTCGAACGGGAGGGCGCGGCGAGCGCGGACCTGCCCGGTCTGGTGGCGCTCCTGACCGGGGATCTCCTGCCCCACGCGCTGGGTGAGGAGCGACATCTCTATCCGGTCGTCGACGAGCTGATCCGTCGCTATGGCCGGCCGACCGCGCCCATGAGCATTGAGCACCAGCACATCGAGGGCTACATCGACGCGATTCAGGAGGCCACGGAAGCGCTCGAAACGGCCTCCGACACAGAACGGCCTGCGGTCGAGGCGCGCCTGAAGCGACTGGCTCGCGAGCTCCGGGGAATCGTGCAAGTCCATCAGGAAAAGGAGGAGCGCGTGTTCCTGCCTCTCGTCGAGAAGTACCTTCCGCAAGCCGAGCAGGAAAAGCTCATCCACGGCATGCACCACTCGTATCGCACCGAGTAGGGGCGGCCCCCCGTGGCCGCCCCGGCCTGCCCCCGTGGCCGCCCCTTGCTAGCGCTCCGAGCCCGCTCCCGACACCACCTCGACCGCCTCCTGAAACGCCTGGACCTCCGCACGAATTTCCCGAACGCGCTCAGCCAGATCCTCCGGAAGCTCCGCGGCCAGATCGACCTCCAGGCGCGCGCACAGGCCCGCGAGCCGAACCGCCCCGAGCTGGGCGCTGGTGCCCTTCAGCGCGTGAGCGACGGACTTGAGTCGCGCCAGGTCTCGCGCGGCGCCCGCCTCTTCCATCTCGCGAAGCCGGCTCGTCGCTTGGTCAAAGAAGTGCGCAAGGAGCGCGTCGACGAAGACCTCGTTCGCCGCCTTTTCCAGGTCTCTAAGCCTCTGGAGCTGGGAGGGATCGAGCGACGCGGGGGGATCGGCTTCGGATCTTGAGTCCTTGGGAGACTCGATTGGCAAATCGGCATTGGAAGGCGGCACCGTGTTGACGACGGGCCTCAACCTTACCTTGGCAAGCGCGGCGGAGAGCTCCTCCAAGCGGACCGGCTTCGCGAGGAAGTCATCCATGCCGGCTTCCAGGCAGGCGTGCCGATCCTCGGGCAGGGCGTTTGCGGTCATCGCCACGATCCGCGGCTGCCGGTTCTTGGGGAGCTCGGCCCGGACCCTCCGGGCCACTTCCAGACCGTCGATCTCCGGCATGCGCACGTCGAGGAGCATGGCGTCGTAGATCCTCCGAGAGAGCGCATCGAGCGCTTCCCGGCCGCTCCCCGCGACGTCCGCCTGGTAGCCCAACCGCCGCAGCATCGCGAGCGCGACGGTTTGGTTGATTGGGTTGTCCTCGGCCAGCAGGATGCGCAGCGGAATGCGAAGGCTTGAGGAGCTTGGGACCTCCTCCCGGTCGAGGAGCTCGGACCGGAGCGCGCGTCGTACGGCCTTGTCGACGGCCGCGGTGCGGGACGGCACCAGGACCTTCGCGACCGCCTTGGGAAATGCCGGATCCACCGGTCGCGCGGTGCGTCCTGCGGTCAGCGCGAGGACCCGCAGGTCGCGACGTCGGGACAGCACCGGCGACAGCGCGCCGAGGTCGGCGAGGCGCACATCGAGAACGACCGCGTTCAGCGGGCCAAACCCGCCCTGCGAGCTTGCCGAGGCTCCCTCCGGCGAGATCAGCCGAGCAGCCTCCGATGCCGACGTGGCAGTCATCACGTCGATCCCCAGGGCGCGGAGCTGGCCACCCGCCGTTCTCGCCCAAAGAGACGACGCGGTCACAAGCAGCATTTTCTTTCGCAAGCCCCCGACGTGTGTCCGCGGTCCCGGTCCCTCGGCCTCGGGCGCGGGCATCGTGAACACGAACCGCGATCCGCCCGAGGGGCCGCTCTCGACCCGAATCGCTCCTCCCATCGCCTCGACAAGCCTCTTGCAGATGGCAAGCCCGAGCCCCGTTCCTCCGTATTCGCGGGACGTTGAGGAGTCGACTTGGGTGAACGGCTCGAAGATCGACTCGGCGGCGTCCCCCGGAACACCGACGCCGGTGTCGCGCACCGTGAAACGGAGAAATGGCCCGGTGTCGCGATCCACGGTCACCTCGACCTCACCCCGGGGCGTGAACTTGATCGCGTTCGAGACCAGATTGATGAGCACCTGCCTCAACCGGAGCGCATCGCCGCGGAGCGCGGACGGAACATCCTCGGCGATCGCGTATCCAAGCTCCAGCCCCTTCTCCCAAGCCGCGGGGGCGCACAGCTCCAGGGCCTCCTCCACGGCGGTGCGCAGCTTGTAAGGGCGATCCTCGAGCGAAAGGCGGCCGGCCTCGACCTTGGAAAAGTCGAGGATGTCGTTGATGAGGTGCAGGAGCGATTCGCCCGCCGCGCGCAGCGTCGCGACATACTCCCGCTGCCCGGTGGCGACGTCGCCCTCCGAAAGGAGGCTCGTCATGCCAATGACCGCGTTGAGAGGCGTTCTCAGCTCGTGGCTCATGGTCGCAAGAAAGTCGGTCTTGGCGCGGCTCGCCCGCTCGGCCTCCTCACGCGCGCGCTGGGCCGCCCGCTGCGTCTCCTCAAGCCGCGCCACGGTCTCGGCAAGCTCCTTTCCGCGCGCCAGAGCCTGCGCCTCCGACACGAGAAGGCCCTCCGTGCGCCGCATGACCCGCTCTTCCAGCAGGGCATTGCGACGCGTGAGCGAGCGAAGCCTGAGCTTTTGCGCGCCCTCGAAGGCCAGGCCGGCGGCCACGGCATAGAGGACGAAGGCCCACGAACGCCGCCAAAGGGGCGGGACCACTCGAAGCGACAATCGAAGCGGCCTGGCCTCGGCGCCGCTCGCGTCGCGCGCCCGCACTCGCACGAGGTAGCTTCCGGGGGACAGATAGCCGATCGTGTGCCTTCCCTCCGGCGCCCAATTGGAAACAGACGTCCGATCCCCGGTGAGCTCGATCTGATAGCGGATCTCGCCCTCGCGCCCGAACGAAAGCCAGGTGTACTCGAGAGAGAGGCCGTCCGCGTGCTCCAGCCGGAGCGGCGTGCCACCCGAGATCGCCGAAGCGGACGCGACCCGGGACGGATCGACAGGGGCGGACCCGATGGCCACCGACTCCCAGACGAACGGGGACGCGACCTCGCCGCCGGCTTGGGCGGAGGACCGCTCCTTTTCGATGTAGGCCACCCCGAGCGTCGTCGCCATGAACACGCGTCCCGCACGGTCGGCAAGCGAGCCGCCCTGATTTCCCTCGGGGCCTGGAAGGCCATCCCGAACCGTGAACTTGACAAGTGTCAGGCTTCCGCCCGGCCCGCTGTCCAAGCGCACAACGCCCCGGTTTGTCGAGGCGTAGACCCGACCGCTTGGATCCTCCTCGAGCGTGTACACCACGGCATTGGGAAGTACCGGTCGCACGGGCTTGTCCTTTGACCCCAGAGACCCCAGGGACTCCGAGCTCGCATCCTTGGTCAGGACGAGCCATGGCGCGCCGGGGTCATTTGGGCGGAGTCGCGCAAGCCCCCCGTCCGTCGCGACCCAAAGCAGGCCTGGCGGGTTCGAGGTCGGGAGGAGCCGGTTCACCCAATTGTGTGGAAGCGCCGAGGTCTCCCGCCGCCACGTGTCGAACCGGCCGGCCGCCGAGAGGCGCGCAAGCCCCGCCTTCCGCGTCCCGATCCACAGATCGCCTCCGCCCACACCAGGCGTTTCGCAAAGCGCGTACACCTCGTCGTCCGGGAGGGCGCTGTTCAGGGTCGTGTAGGTCGCGAGAACCCGCCTTCCGTCCGGGCTCAGGCTCACAAGCCCGCGCCTTGTCCCAACCCAAACGGAGCGGCCGTTTAGCGCGGGAGAGATCGACAGGATCTCGTCGCTTGGCAAGCCGGCTCGCGCGGCGCCTTTTCCAGGTCCCTCCGGTCGAATGGCGACAAGCGCCCCGTTTGTGAAGAGGGCCAGGCCTCGGGCCGCGCCAACCCAGAGCCCGTCCACGTTCGCCGCCGCGCGCGAAAGCGCGCTCACGTTGTCGCTCGGCAGGGCCGAGGAGCCGCTCCGATACGTCGTCCAGGAGGGTCGCGTGTCCCCCTTCGTGTAGCGCACCAGCCCGCCCCCCTCGGTTCCGAACCAATACACCGGCCGCTCGGGCGGGCCCGTCTCGGCCATCGCATAGACACCCTGCCGCGGGAGGCCCGAATTCGCGCGGTCGAGCGCCTTCCAGCCGCCCAAGCCGATCCTCGCGATCCCAACGTCGCGGATGCCCGCCCAGACCAGGCGCCGTGCGGAGTCCTGGGTTGCCAGGAGGCTCCACACGCCGTCGCCTGGAAGGTCGGACCCCTTCTCGGTCAGGAGCGAGAAGCGGCCGTCCGCGTAGACCGCCAACCCGCGGTCCGTGCCGATCCAGAGCGTTTCGCCCAATGGGTCTGTGCCCTCCCCGGTCACGAGAAGCGCCTGAACAAAGGCCCCGGGCAGCCCGACCTCAACGCCGGGCCGCGTCAGCCTCCCGTCCTCGTATCGCAAAAGCCCCTCGTCGGTCCCGATCCACAGCACCTTGGGCCCATGCGGACCATTTGGCGACGTGCGCGCCAGGCAGCGCGCCCGCGCACCTGCGAGCGCTGGGGAATCAGCCCCAATGAGCACCAGGCCATCGCGCGTCAGCAGGAATGTGCCGCGCTCTGTGCCGACAAAGAGCGTGGACTCCTCGGACGTGCCGGTTTCCAAAAGCGAGATCACGCGCTGGGCCCGTGTGTTGGCAAAGTCTGTGAAAGAACCGCGCGAGAACTTCGCAAGCCCGGAATCGGTCCCGATCCAAAGAGCCTGCGGATCGGACGGGCTCGCAAAGAGACTGCGGATCCTCTCGTCCAAGAGCCCCGAGGCGCCGGCCCGATAGCTCGAAAAGGCTCCCGAACGATAGGCAAAGAGCCCGGACTCGGTTCCGAGCCAGATGGTCCCGTCGGGGGTCGTCTCCAGGCACGTCACATAGTTGGACGGGCCCGGCAGATCGAAGGTCTGGAACGCGCGTCCGTTCCAGCGCGCGGCGCCGTCCTGCGTTCCGACCCAGACATAGCCGGCCGCGTCGCGCCGCATCGCCATTACGGTTGTGTGGGGAAGCCCGGATGGGGGCCCAAGCACGTCGAAGGGCAGGCGCCCCGGGAAGTCCGGCGCGAGAGGGGAGCCCGTAGCGGCATGGGCGCGCGCTCCGAGAATCGCCACGAGGAATCCAACCGCGAGCGCCAAGCGTGTTCCCATCCGACGTCGCGAGTCTAGCGGGCCTGCGGGCGGCCGCTACCCTGGAGGCCACATCGCCGGCAAACTCTAACTCCCCCAACCCCCTAGAGAGAAAGTCGGGGGAACCCGCCAGGCTTCGGGTTCCCCCAAACCCCCTCCGCAGCCGGGTCATCTCGTTGACTCCCTTTCATTTATCGATGGGACGGCCGCAGGCCGTTGGCGGACTCTTTACAAAAGAGGGGGCTTCGGAAGGCCTTCGCACGGCGAGCCACATTGTCAACAACGGGGGCCGCGCGGCCAAAGGAGAACGGTTTGCCTCACGCGAGCCGTGGTCCCCTCTCCCGCGCGAGCAAGAGGAGGCCCGCCGTCAGCAGACGCGCAAGAGAAGGCCGCCGGCCCGTGAAGACAGGAGGCCGGAGCGCGTCCCGCCAAGCCGCCGCGAGGTTGGGTCGATCAATGGCTGTTTCCGGATGCCCAAGCCGGAGAAGGCAAGTCGACGCCCATCCCCGTTCTGCCAATCCCGTGTACCTCGGCCAATACCATGGCGGGAGACAACCCGGGCGAGGGACTCACCGAGGACGCGCGGGCGGCGCTCGATCGCGCGCGATACGGCGTCTATCCGATTCTTTCGACCGGCGCCTCGCCCCTTCGCGTGCTCAACGCGTTCGCCAACCCAAACGACGCCCTTGCGAAGATACCCATTGGTCCCAACGGCTTCGACCTGGTCGTCAACGGAACCTACATGTCGGCCGGGCTCCCCGCCGGACCCGTGGTGCACGGCGGGCACGCCGACCGCGCGCCCGATCCCAGGAACGCGACGCTCGTGGCCCGGCGCGGCGGCGTCGCGGTTCTCGAGGACGGAAGCGTGCGCGTTGGGCAGCAGGACGGCAACGGGCTCGACGCTCTCCACGCGCGCTTCGACTGTGGCGAAGGGAGGCGCCTCACGCAGTTTCTGGGCGGTGGGGCGCTCCTCCTCGCCGACGGCATGGCCGCGGACCTCGCTCTCTCGCAGCACTTCAAGGGCGGTCTTCAGGCACAGCAGTTCCACGACAACTGCAACAACACGCTCGTCGGGATCGCCAATGGACGGGCCTACATCGTGATCTCACCGCGTTACGAGGCCGGCACCGGAACCCGGCTCTTCGAGGACTTGCGCAACGCCGGCTTCACGTCGCTCCTCGAGTTCGACGGCAGCAGCGGCTTCTACTTCCGCGACGCCAAGGGCAGGCGGGGCGACCATGGCAACAACGGCACCGGATTGGCGGTACGGATCTACAGGGCGCCGAAACCGCGACCGTAGATGTCATCGGGCGTCCGCGTTCCCGGCGAGGGGTTCAAATCGCGCGGTGAAGTGGCGCAGCATACGGGGCGCCGAGACGATCCGGTAGCCGCGCAGGCCGTCGCTGGCCCTCGCGGCCGCGATGACTGACTCCGCGACATAGTCGATGTGCGACTGTGTATAGACGCGCCGCGGAATCGCGAGGCGCACAAGGTCCAATGCCGCGGGCTCCTCGGTGCCGTCCGGCTTCAGGCCGAACATCACGGTTCCAATCTCCACGCCGCGGACGCCACCCAGCTCGTACAGCGCGTTGACCAATGCGATTCCGGGATACTGCCGGGGCGGAATGTGGGGCAGGAGAGAGCGTGCGTCAAGATACACGGCGTGACCGCCGGCCGGCCGCAGGATCGGGACGTCCACGGCCGCGAGCTTCTCGGCCAGATACTCGATCGACCGGATGCGATAGTGGAGATACGACTCCTCGACGACCTCCTCCAGGCCGCGCGCGATCGCCTCCAGGTCGTAGCCCGCGAGCCCGCCGTAGGTCGGAAACCCCTCGGTCAGAATCAGCAGGTTGCGCGCCTGCTCGGCCCAGTCGTCGCTGTCCATGGCCAGAAAGCCGCCGATGTTGGCAAGCCCGTCCTTCTTGGCCGACATCGTGCAACCGTCGGCCAGGGAGAACATCTCTTTCGCGATCTCCTTCGGGGTCCGGTGCGCGTTGCCGTCCTCGCGGCGCTTGATGAAGTAGGCGTTCTCCGCGAAGCGGCAGGCGTCCAGGAAGAACGGCTTCCGATAGCGGTCGCACAGGGCGCGCACGCCGCGCAGGTTCGCGAGCGAGACCGGCTGTCCGCCGCCCGAGTTGTTCGTGACCGTGACCATCACGAGAGGCACCCGGTCGCCCTCCTCGGCGAGGAGCTTCTCCAACGCGAGAAGGTCGATATTGCCCTTGAACGGATGGAGCAGGTCCGGCATGCGCCCTTCGGCGATCACGAGGTCGCGGGCCTCGGCGCCCTCGAACTCGATGTTGGCGCGGGTCGTGTCGAAGTGGTTGTTGTTGGGGACGACATCTCCCGACTTGAGCACCGTGTGAAACAGGATGCGCTCGGCGGCGCGCCCCTGGTGCGTCGGGATGATGTGGCGAAACCCGGTCAGGTCCTTCACGGCATCCCGGAAGCGATAGTAGGAACGGCTGCCCGCATAGGACTCGTCGCCCTGAATCAGCGCGCCCCACTGCGCGGCCGACATGGCGGAGGTTCCGGAGTCCGTGAGGAGGTCGATCAGGACGTCCTCGGCCCGCAGGCGGAACACGTTGAAGCCGGCTTCTTCGAGCGCTTTCCGGCGCTCCTTTTGGGTCGTGGACTTGATGGTCTCGACGGACTTGATCCGGAAGGGCTCGATGATCGTCTGAAACGCCGGGAAGCTCATGGATGTCCTCCGCGCCGCGCGGCACCCGCGCGGGTCTTCGCCTTCTTTTGAGCAACGGACTTCACAAGATCGAGGAGGGACCGCCCCTCCAGCTCGCGCTCCAGAAGCCCTCTCACAAATGCCCAAACCGGATGCGCCGGGCAGGGCGTGTCCTCGGTGCAGGCGTCGAAGCCCAGAACGCAGCGCCCACCTACCCCGGTCCCGTCGATGGCCCGGATCACCTCGAGGACCGTGATGCCCTCGGGCGGGCGGGCCAGGGAGACCCCGCCCGCGGGACCCCGGCGGGCCGTCACGAGCCCGGATTTCCTTAGTCGATGGAGGATCTGGGCCAGGGAGGCCGGGGAGAGGCCGATCGCCCCGGCGATCTCGCGCTGCGAGACCCAGGCGTCGGGGCTCGCCGCGGCGGCTCTCGCGAGGCGCTCCATCGCGCGCAGGGCCTCCTGACACGACTTCGAATAGAGAAGCGGACGCGCCAGCGAGGCCTGGCGTTGCCGCCTCAGGACCTCGCGGACCGCGGGTTCGTCGGGTGATCTCATCGCACCAGGATACTCTGGATCATGAATTCATGATATCATGATCATCTATTACTTGAATTCAGAAAGGAGCCCACGATGACAAGCGCGCACCGAAGCTGGGCGGAACCCTGGAAGATCAAGGTCGTCGAGCCGATCCGCATGACGACGCCGAGGGAGCGGGAGCGGGCCATCCGGGACGCCGGCTTCAACACGTTCCTCCTCCGTTCCGAGGACGTCTACATCGACCTTTTGACCGACTCCGGAACCTCCGCCATGTCCGACAACCAGTGGGCCGGCATGATGCTGGGCGACGAGGCGTACGCGGGATCCCGCAACTTCTACGCTCTCGAGGCGTCCGTGCAGAAGCACTATGGCTATGAGCATGTGATTCCAACGCATCAGGGCCGCGGCGCGGAGAACATCCTGTCGAAGATCCTCATCAAGCCCGGCGATCACGTTCCCGGAAACATGTACTTCACCACGACCCGGCTTCACCAGGAGCTCGCGGGCGGCACCTTCCACGACGTGATCCTCGACGAGGCCCACGATCCGGCCTCCGAGCACCCGTTCAAGGGCAACGTCGACCTACACAAGCTGGACGCGCTGGTGCGCCGGGTGGGCCAAGACTCCGTTCCGTACATCGCGATCGGCGCCACCGTCAACATGGCGGGAGGACAGCCCATCAGCCTCGCGAACCTGAAGGAGGTGCGCGCGTATACCCAAGCCCGCGGAATCAAAGTGATTCTCGACGCGACCCGGGCGGTCGAGAACGCCTACTTCATCCAGCAGAGGGAGCCGGGCTGGCAGCAACACTCGGTCGCGGAGGTCCTGCTCGAAATGTGCCGCCAGTCGGACGGCGCCACCATGTCGGGCAAGAAGGACAGCCTTGTCAACATTGGCGGGTGGCTTGGGCTTCGCGACACCACGCTGGCGCAGCGCGCGCAGAACCTGGTCGTCGTCTATGAGGGGCTCCACACCTACGGCGGGCTCGCGGGCCGCGACATGGAGGCCATGGCGAGGGGCATTGTCGAGTCCGTGGAGGAGAACCACATCCGCTCCCGCATTGGGCAGGTCGAGTATCTGGGACACCGCCTCCTCGCCGCGGGCATCCCAATTGTCAAGCCCGTCGGCGGCCACGCGGTCTTCCTCGACGCGGCCGCTATCCTGAAGACCGTGCCGCGCGCCGAGCTCCCGGCGCAGGCCCTGGCGGCCGCGCTGTACGTCGACTCCGGCATCCGCGCGATGGAGCGGGGCGCGGTCTCCGCCGGCCGCGACGCCACAACGGGCCGGAATCGATACCCAAGCCTCGAGCTCGTCCGCCTCACCATCCCCAGACGCGTCTACACCCAAGCCCACATGGACGTCACCGCCGAGAGCGTGATGGCCGTGTACGAGAACCGCAAGCGCGTAAGGGGCCTGCGGTTTGTCTATGAGCCCGAATATCTGCGCTTCTTCCAGGCCCGCTTCGCGCCGACCGTCGGCGATTCGATCTTTGCGCAAGCGGCCAGCACGGAAGCGGAGGTCGCCGGCTCGGCGACGCGGGAAGAGGCGGTGCCGGAGCCGGTGTTGGCCTGAGAGGGCATGCTTGGCATGCTTGGATCGAGCTGGAAGCCGGCGGCGCGACAACTCCCCTTACGCGAACGGCTCGATACGAAGATGGTCCTCGACGTCGCGCACACCGTGTGCGTATCGCGCGGCGCCGAGGATCGCCCGCTTTTCGGCCCACGAGCGAACCCGCCCGCTCAGCGACACGCGACCGTCCTCGACCGAGATGCGGATGCGCTCGGCCTCGCGCTCCGCCTGGCGCTCCAGGGCCTCCTCAATGGCCTTCTTGAGCTCGGCCTGGTTCACGCGCGCGCCCTTCACCGCGATCTTGTTGCTGACGCCGAGCACCCCGGTGAGACGCCGGACCGCCCGCTCCGCGTCCTCGCGCTCGCCAAAGAGGCTCACATCGCCCTCCAGTGTCACCCAGCCGTGTGAGACCGTCGAGGTGATGCGCGCGTGCGGAACCGCCGCGTCCCATTCGAGTGCCTGGCGCACGGCCTGCGCGATCTCGGTGTCGGTTCGCGTGTGGGTCCCCGGAACCTTGACCACGATGTCGTTGGCGACATCCCGAACGCCCACGACACGGTGCGCGGCCTCCTGGGCGGCCAGCTTCTTCACGTAGCTCGAAACCGTGCCGGTCAGGGTCACGACCCCGTCGTCGACCTCCACGCCGACCTCGGTCTCGGAGACCCGGGTGTCCCATCTCAGCTCGCGGAGCCCGTCCTGCTGCACCTGCGAATCGGTCTTGACCATTGTGGCTGTCATTGTCGTCATAAACCACCTCCGGGCCATGCGAGGAGGGCCCGCTGTTCAGATGGGGCGGCGGCGCCTGAAACGCCATAGAGCAGATTCATCATGCGCCGGTTGATACATCTGTGGGATGGACAGGCGCCCTGCGGGGCCCACATTGGACCTTGAGGTGCGCCGATGTCGACACAGACGCTGGATCCACCGATGCTCATCACGCCCCTCGCCCGGAAGATCGCCCACGCCGCGCAGCCGCTGACCGGAGCCGCGTCGGATTATGACCCGCTTCTCGCGCAGATAGGAGACGCCCGGTTCGTGCTTCTGGGCGAAGCGTCCCACGGAACGCACGAGTTCTATCGGGAGCGCGCCCTCATCACCAAGCGGCTCATCCGGGAGAAGGGCTTTCAGGCGGTCGCGGTCGAGGGGGACTGGCCGGACGCCTATCGCGTGAACCGGTATGTCCGGGGCCTGGGAACCGACGCCGACGCGGTGGAGGCCCTGTCGGGCTTTCGGCGCTTTCCCGCCTGGATGTGGCGGAACGCCGACGTCCTCGATTTCGTGGGCTGGCTGAGGGCCCACAACGACCATCGGGCTCCGGAGAACAAGGCCGGCTTCTATGGCCTCGACCTCTACAGTCTCCACGCGTCCATGGAGGCGGTGGTCTCGTACCTCGACCGCGTGGATCCCGCCGCGGCCCGCCGCGCGCGACACCGCTACGCGTGCTTCGACCATTTTGGAGAGGACGTACAAGCCTATGGTTTCGAGACCTCGACGGGGCTGTCGGAATCCTGCGAACGCGAGGTCGTCGTTCAGCTTGCGGACCTTCGACGGAGCGCCGCGGAGTACGCGTCCCGGGACGGGCGGATCGCGGCGGACGACTATTTCTACGCGGAGGAGAACGCCCGGCTCGTCAGAGACGCCGAAGAGTATTACCGCTCGATGTTCCGGGGCCGCGTGTCCTCGTGGAACCTGAGGGACCGGCACATGGCGGAGACGCTGGAGCGGCTTGCCAACCACCTCGAGCGCACCGTGCGGCCTATGCGTGGCCCATTGGACACGAAGATCGTGGTGTGGGCGCACAACTCGCACGTCGGGGATGCGAGGGCGACGGAGATGGGGGCCGTTGGGGAGCTCAACATCGGAGAGCTTTCACGTCGTCACTATGGGCGGGACGCGGTCCTGATCGGGTTCAGCACCCACCGGGGGACCGTGACGGCCGCGTCGGACTGGGACGCGCCGGCCGAGCGCAAGAAGGTCCGGCCGGCCCTGTCCGGAAGCGTCGAAGACCTCCTCCACGAGGCCGGGCTTCCGAGGTTCTGCCTCAGGCTGTCGGGCGGCCGCAGCGAGGTGACGCAGCCCCTGCTTGAGCCGAGGCTCACAAGGGCGATCGGCGTGGTCTACAAGCCCGAGACGGAGCGCCGGAGCCACTATTTCGAGTCGCGCCTCACCGATCAGTTCGACGCGATTCTCCACATCGACGAGACCCGCGCGGTCGAGCCCCTGGAACGCACCTCGGATTGGGAGAAGGGCGAAGCCCCGGAGACGTATCCCACGGGGCTTTGAGGGGTTTGGTTCCTGGGCGTCTTTCTTACTGCGCGTGCTTCTTGATGAACTCGACCATGTTGTCGTTGTGGACGTTGTTCACGCGATAGTCGAGCGTGTAGGACGCCCCGGCCAGGACCTTGTGGTGAACCGCGACCACGGTCTTGCCGGACCTGTCGACGATCTTCCAGTCGTAGACAATGGTGCCCGAGCCGGCCGCCTGTCCGATCCAGCCGCCCCAGGCCGCGCCCTTCTTGGGATAGCGGAACTCGGTGATCTGACCCTTCATGGTGTATTCGCCGGAGCCGCCTGAGACGAACTTGGTCTTGTAGCGCTCGATGCGGTCGTTGGTATTCTCCTCGAACACGTGCTGCATGAACTCGCCCGCGTTCTTCCATTTCAGGTCGCCGTAGTCGTCGCCCTTGGGCGCCTCGGCGACCTTCTCGAACTTCTGAACGTGGATGGTCTTGCCGCTGAACGAAAACCCCGGCGCCACCCACTCGCAATCGAACTTGCCCTTCTTGCAGTCCGAAATCCCAAGGAAGGCCTTGTCCGGCTTGGGGCTATCCCCCGCCTCGGCGACAAGACCCAATCCCAGGGCGATGCCCAACGTTCCAAGTACCAAATGACGCTTCATGGTCAACCAGCCTCCTTTTCGGGCGATGGTAACCGCGGCGATGCCGGGGTGCCGTGATCCGCGTCACATGGTCGCGGGACGATAGGCTGCGCGGCACGGGAAGCACGGCCTGATTCGAATTCATCATGGCAACTCCCGCCGTGGGAGACCAATCTCTCCATGAGCCGTACGGAGGGCATTCCGATGCGAATCCGAGACGTGATGACGCGGAAGGTCACAACGGTCAGTCCCGAGGACAGCGTAGAGGCCGCACGAAACCTGATGGCGCTCCGGAAGGTGCGCCACTTGGTGGTGCGGCGAAACGGCCAGGTCGCGGGAACGCTCGCCGAGCGGGATCTCGACAGCCGTTTCGACGAGGGCCGCGAGGGCCCAAGAACCGTCGCGGAGGTCATGACGACCGATCCCCTCTCGATGGCCCCCACCGGCACGGTCCGGCAGGCGGCCAACCGCCTGCGCACCTCGGCGGACGGCGCGCTGGTGGTCCTTGAGGAGAACGGGACGCTGGCCGGGATCGTGACGGTCTCCGACCTCTTGCGCCTTCTCGGCAAGGGACTCGCTCAACCAGTGACGCGCGGCCAGCGCCCAATTCTGGCCCGCCGCGCCCTCCGGACCGCACCGAGGATCGCCCGGCTCCACGCCTGAGCCGGACGGTCCGCGGGCGTGCCGCGGAACGGTCGCGAAGATCGACGGTTGGGAGTTTCTGTGACTCCCGTTGGCGGTGAGGGGCAGAGGCCTTGAGGCTTTCGGCGATCGCGCTCGACTATGACGGGACCATCGCGAAGGACGGCGTTCTGTCGCCGGCGGTGCGCGAGGCGGTGTCTCAGGCGCGGGCCTCGGGGATCGCGATTCTGCTTGTCACCGGCCGCATTCTCCGGGCGCTGCGAGCGCTCGCGGGCGATTTTCGATTTGCCGATGCCGTGGTCGCGGAGAACGGGGCCGTGCTTTGGTTTCCCGAGAGCGGATCGGCACGGGTCCTCGCGGAGGCGCCACCTCCCGAGTTTGTTTCGGAGGTTGCGCGCCGCGGGCTGTCGTTCGCGGTCGGCGAGTGCGTCGTGGAGGCGGACGCGGGCCTCGCACCGGCGCTTCTGGACGTGATCCGGCAGCTGGAGCTGCCGCTCTCTCTGTTCTTCAATCGGGGGCGGGTCATGGTGCTGCCCCATGCGATTGGCAAGGGCGCGGGCCTCGCCGAGGCGCTCCTAGCCCTGAGGCTCTCGCCGCACAACACGCTGGCCATTGGCGACGCGGAGAACGATCACGAGATGCTGAGGGTTGCGGAGTTCGGCGCCGCGGTGGCGTGGGGAAGCGCGGTGCTTCGGCGCGCCGCGGATGGGATCGTGCCCGGACAGTCGCCGGACGATGTGGCCCGGTATGTTCGCGAGGCGGTCGCCCGGGGCTCCCTTCCGGAGCCCCGCAAGGGCCGACACCGCCTGGTGTTGGGACACGCGGAGGGCCGGCCCGTCACGCTGCCGGTGCGGGCGCACAATCTCCTGGTCGGAGGAGATCCGCGCTCTGGAAAGTCGTGGGTCGCGGGTCTCATCGCCGAGCAGCTGGTCGCGCAGCACTATTGTCTGGTGGTGCTCGATCCCGAGGGGGACTATCGGGCCTTGGAGACGCTGCCAGGCTTGATGGTCCTGGGCGGCGATCTGCCTCCCCGCCCCCGCCAGCTCACCCATGCGCTGCGCTACCCGGACACAAGCGTGGTCGTGGACCTCTCGGCGACGCCTCAGCCGGAGAAGGCGGACACCATGCGGGCGCTGCTGGAGACGCTGCTTGTGCTTCGCACGCGGACCGGCCTTCCGCATCAGATTG
>WBZQ01000505.1_pt1 | contig 31015 bp, 42 predicted proteins | sample 5204251 | NCBI WGS metagenome assembly WBZQ01 (sample SAMN12412402, study PRJNA552823) | activated sludge metagenome | isolation source: activated sludge from nitrification reactor of wastewater treatment plant... | place: USA: Virginia | collected 2017-09 | reverse complement strand
GAACAGCACCACACCAGCCCACATAGGCCCACAACACCAGCAGGAAACCGGCCCCGAGCACCCCGCCACCGAAACCCGCTCCGAGCGGCCACACCACACCCCAAATGTTCCCGAAGTGTGCCCGGAACGGCCCGGGCACCGCTCCCACCCAACAGGGTCGGTCGAGCACGCCGCCGACGGGAGTCGTAACCCGTCGGCAGGCCCAGCCGGCCAGCCTAAGCAACTGGCCGGCCGCGGCGCCAGCACGCCCACCGGCGAGCACGCGCCACCGCCCGACACCCCGGGAAGCGCACCCGGGGTGTCCGGCCCACACCTTGACATGGCCACGGTCGGCTGGATGATCGCCGACCTCCTGGACTGCACCCACAGCGAAGCCTGGCAGCGCATGGACGAATGGCTCGCCGCGCACAGCTACGACGAGGACGGAGGCGCAGTATGAGCAAGATGAACGTTCCGTTCGTCACCCAGCGCCCGGACATCGAAGACGACGTCGACCTCGGTGTCGGCGAGTTGATCACCGTCGTATGCATCAACGACATACGCCATTGGTACCAAGACGTGACATGGGAGATCGTCGACGGGTGCCTCGTCGTGTTCGACCGCGACACCGAAGCGATCGCCTCCTACGCCCCCACGACCTGGACCCACGTCGTCGCCGTCACGATCGAAGCAGACGACCAGGAGGGCGCCGCATGAGGACCTGGCACGTACACCTCAGAGACGGCGACGGAATCCCCGTCATCGTCGAAGCCGACACGTTCTTCATGCCCGCCGGCGAGCGCCCAGTCCACCTCGTACTCATCGACGAGCACGGCCGCCCCTGCGCCGCCTTCGAACCCGGACTCTGGACACACGTCACCCTGGCCCCAGGCCCACGCCCGGCCGAGCTCATGGACCAGGACGTCGACCTCACCGCGCTGCGTGCGCGCCTCACCGCGATCGGTGAGGAGGCCGTCGATGCGTGACACCTACGCCGACGTCGGCGCTGCGATCCGCCAAGCGAACCACAGGGCCGCCGCCAGCGCCACCGAGCTCACCCGCGCCGACTGGCGGGTCCTGACCGCCATCATCGCCCTCGTCGCCAGCTACAGCCGCCTCCAAGACACCATCACCGCCGAGCAGATCGCCGGTGCCGCGGCCATGGACACCAGCACCGCCAAAAAGGCGCTCGCGCACCTCGTCGAGCTCGGCATCATCACGCGCACCGCCACCCGCGGACGACACGCCGCCGCCACAGGCCTCCCACCAGCAACCGTCGCGACAGTCGCCACCGTTCACCACACCGCAACCGTGGCGACACCCGCCACCGTTCCAGGCCCCAACCGTGGCGACACCCACCACGGTTCACCACCCGGCAACCGTGGCGACAGTCGCCCAGCAACCGTGGCGACAGTCGCCACCCACCCGAGAAGAAAACCCGAGAAAACCGCGCGCGCGCATACGCGCGCCCACGCACCCGCGCGCGAGACGACGGCGCCGGCCGGCTCGGCCTGTGGCCGACCGGCGCCTCACCCAACCACCACCCAAGACGCCATCACCATCGACCAAGCCCTCACCGCCAACCCCCAACTCTTCGCCAACATCGCCAACCCCAACATCCGCAACATCCTCGAACGCGTCGCCAGACCACGACCACAACCAGGCCCGCACGAACGCCAACAGCAGGAGGCCACAGGATGAGCGGCGGCCTCGACATGCTCGCGATCGAGCACCGCATGGCCCTCAAGGCCCTGCTCACGCCCCGGCAGGTGGAGGTCATCGAATGCCTCTGCCTCGGCTACGGACAGCGAGCCACCGCCCAGCGCCTCCACCTCAGCCGCGCCACCGTCCGGGACCACACCGACGCCGCGCTGCGCAACCTCGCCCACCACCAGGACGTCGTCGACGCCCTCATCGCCGTCAGCGAAACGATCCGCAAACAGGCGCTGCTAACCTCACCACGCACCGCCGGGACGCCGGGCCAGTCCGACCAGGACCCGCCCGCCCCGCCCATAGCCACAGGTACGCCTTGACACGACCAACACCACTGGCGCTGACCGTCGCACGCCACAACGCCAGACGCCAAAACACCGAGCTCGCCGAGGAGGCCATCCGCATCGCACCACCAGCGCCGCCACGCGATACCCAGCGCCTGCGCAACATCCCCGTCATCGGCGTCGGCGGCGCGATCCCAGGCACCAGGCCCGACCACGAGATCCTCAAACGAAAGAAGCAACGCCGCCGTGCCTGACCTCGAGCTCACCGCCATCGCCACAGGCCTGCAGCAAGCCCTCGCCCGCCACGGGCTGCTCACCGGATGGGTCCTCGCCGCAGAGTTCGCCGGCGCCGACCGCGAGCGCAGCCTCGTCGTCCGCGTCTCCGACGGACTGACGATCTGGAACGCCACCGGCATGGTCGTCACCGCCGAGCAAATGATCCGCGACGAGATCTGCGACGAATGAAGGTCTGCGCCGAACCACTCTGCCCGACGCTCGTGCCGGAAGGATCATGGTGCGACCAGCACCAGCCCGTCCGGACTGGCAAGCCTGGCACCACCAGATACCTCGAGGATGAACGCTGGCGCAAACTCAGCCGCGCCTACCTCAAGCGCCACCCAATCTGCCAGTGCGGCTGCGGAGCGAAGAGCACCGACGTCGACCACATCGACGGACTCGGACTCGACGGACCACACTCCTACGACTGGCGCAACCTCATCGCCCTCGCCCATAGCTGCCACTCACGCCGCACCACGGCCCAAGGAAGCCGGGCGTCGCGAGGGCTACCGGCATGAACGCCCGCATACCACACCACGATCTGCTCACACATCCGGAGAGCCTCCGAGTATGGATCGCGACCGAGGCCGCAATGGCGTGCCACGCGAAGGTGCTGCCGCTGATGTCGGCGGGCCACTACCTGGTCGGATGGTCCTACCTCGAGCGCGCCGCCGAGTACGTGCGCATCGCCCGAACGATCGCGCGCCACAACTGGACCGCGTCGTGAACATCGAACGCTGCTACGTCTGCGGAGGCCGGATCATGTACTGGTCGAGCAACAGGACTGGTCAGCGGATCGCCCATGACTTCATCGAGGGAAGCCCGCACACGCCGGGCCCGATGCATCTCACGACTTGCCGGTCGATCAGCGAGGGTGGGGGTGGACCCCCTGGGGTAGAGGGAACAGCCGCGCGAGGGCGTCGCAAACCTCCCGAAGGAACCTTGTGACACACAAGGGGGATCATGAGGAGCAGCCCAAGATGCGATGCCCGAGCCGGCTCGGTGCCCCCGCGAAAGCGGAATGGCGGCGTCTGCACGACGCGATCGCCGGCCGTGGGATGCAGCCGTCCGAGTTCGCCGGCGCGCTCGAGCAGTACGTCCGCGAGCTCGACCTCGTGCACCGCATCGAAGCCCAATGGGTCAAGCTCGGGATGCCGCTGACGACGACGGCGACCGCCGGCCAGACCTACCAGCACCCACTGCTCAAGATGCTCGGCGAGCACCGCAAGATCGTCGCCCAGCTCGGCGACCGCGTCGGCGCGAGCCCCAAGGCCGCCCGAGGAGCTCAGCCGGCGAAGGCGCCGGGACGTCCGCGCGGCAGCGCGCAGATCGGGTCGCTCAAGCGGGCATCGTCGTCGGCCAGGTCACTCGAGGTCGTGAAGGGCGGCCGGTGACGACCAGCGCGATCGAAGTGCCGATCGCCGGAACCGACGGGCCCGACTTCGGCGAGTTCTGCGGGACGTACCTGCGTCACAGCATCGCGCAGTTCGCCGGCCAGGCGTTCGACCTCGAAGGCTTCCAGCAGGCCGTGTTCGACGACGCCCTGTCGTTCTACGCCGACGGCACCCCCGTCTGGCGCACAGTGGTGCTCGTCATTCCACGCAAGAACGGCAAGACCGAGATCCTCGCCGCATACGCGCTGTGGCGGCTGCTCGTCGACGACGGCCAACCAGAGATCATCCTCGCCGCCTCGAGCGCCGGGCAGGCCGGCCGGCTCTTCGACGCGATCACCGCGTTCCTGCGCCAGTGCCCCGAGCTCGCCGACCTGGTCGTCGTACGCGACCACGACGGAGAGATCATTCGAGCCGACGGCGGCGGGCGCATCATCCGCGTCGCCGCCGACGCCAAAACCCTCCACGGCTACAACCCGAGCCTCGTCATCTGCGACGAGCTCGCCCAATGGACGACACCGACGCTGCGCCGATCTTGGGAGGCGCTCACCACCGCACACGGCGCCCGCCGGTCGGCGCAGATCTTCGCGATCACCACGGCCGGCGAGGCGCACACCCGGTCGACAGGGATCCTCGGCCAGATGATCGACCGGGCCGCGCAGTCCGGGACGACCATCAGCGACGGCGCCCGCCACATCACCCGTGTGCCGGCGAGCTCGACCCTCATCTACCAGTGGGTCGCGCCGTGGCCGGCGGCCAACCCGAAGCCTCTCCGCGATGCCCAGTCGGCGTTGGTGCTCGCCGAGACCCTCGGCGACGAGGAACGCATCGCCGCCGCACAACGCGAATTCGATGAGGCCAGCGGCATCCTGCTGCCGGCATGGCGGGCCGCGAACCCAGCGAGCTGGATCACCGACGAGTTCCTGCTCGAGCAAGCGCTCTCCCAGCTGCCTGAGTCCGCGGTACTGCAGCTGCACGCCGGGATCTGGGCGGAATCGGAAGACCAATGGCTGACCCGAGACGCCTGGATGATCGGCTACACCCACGCCGAGCTCGACGCCGGCGACGCGGTCACCCTCGGGTTTGACGGCAGCCGTGTCTCGGACGCCACGGCGCTCGTCGCCTGTCGCCTACGCGACGGGCTCCTTGTGCCGCTCGCCGTTTGGGAGTCGCCGGACGGCGCCGCCGGCCGCCACTGGCAGGTGCCACGCAACGAAGTCGACGCCGCCGTGCACGACGCGTTCGCGACCTACCGCGTGACGCGCATGTACGCAGACCCGCCGGACTGGCGCACCGAGATCGACCGGTGGGCCCTCGACTATCCGGCACGTGTCATCGAGTTCCCGACCGCCGGCGACATGCGGATGAGCGCAGCGATCGACCGTTTCACCACCGACCTCGCCGCCGGCGACGTCCCCCACAACGACCACCCAGTCCTGTCCCGACATGTCGGCAACGCGATTCGCAGCAGGAACCGCCACGGCTACCGCATCACGAAGCCGTCGAAGCTGTCGGAACGGAAGATCGACTGCGCCGTCGCAGCCGTCGTCGCCTACGAAGCCAGATGCGACTCAATCGCCGCCGGCGAAACCGGCGAACCGCCCAAACGATCCCGGAAGGTTGCATTCCTGTGAGCACCAACGTCCTGAACCTCATGGCCGGCGGCAACGCCACGCCGAACACCGCCGATTGGTGGCGTGACCGCCTGATCGAACGTCTCACCAGCCGCAAGAAGAGCATCGACATCCTCGAGCAGTACCACGCCGGCACCCACAAGCTGCAGTTCGCAAGCCCGCAGTTCGAACAGACCTTCGGTGAGCTGTTCGCCCACCTCGCCGACAACTGGATGGAGCTCGTCGTCTCCGCCGCCGCCGAGCGCCTCGGCGTCACCGGATTCCGGTTCGGCGATAGCTCAGACGCCGACGATGCCGCCTGGAAGATCTGGCAGCGCAACAACATGGACGCAGAATCGTCGCTCGCGATGACCGACGCCATCAAACTCGGGACCAGCTACGCGATCGTCGGCGCTGACGACGACGGCAAGGCGATCATCAACATCGACCACCCCGCCGACGCGATCACCGAGTCCTACCCCATGCAGCCCCGCAAGATCAGGGTCGGGCTGCGGCGCTGGGTGGAAGCCGACGGCACCACCGTCGTCCTGCTCGCCACCGAAACCACGACGTACCGGTGGACGCTCAAAGGCTCGGCGTACAGCCGGCCGGTCGTCACCCCCAACCAGCTCGGCGTCGTTCCGATCGTCCCGATCCGCAACAACCCGTGCACCTACCGAGACCAGAGCGGATGGCGGGAACGGCGCGGTGTCAGCGACATCGACCAGGTCATCGGCCTCAACGACGCGATCGACAAGCTCCTGATGGACATGCTCGTCGCATCCGAATACGCCGCCTTCAGGCAGCGGTACGTCACCGGGATGGAGATCCCAGTCGACCCGTCCACAGGAGAGCCGCTCGTCGACCAGTGGAAGGCCGCCCTCAACCGCATCTGGATCGCCGAGGACCCCGCCACCAAGTTCGGCGAGTTCGAAGCCACCAACCTCGAGAACTACACCAAGGCCGTCGCCATGGTGCTCCAGCACCTCAGCGCCCAAACACGCACACCGCCGCACTACCTCATCGGCCAGATCGTCAACGCCTCCGGAGACGCCCTCAAAGCCGCCGAGACCGGGCTCGTCGCGAAAGTCCGCGGCAAGCAGATCGTCTTCGGTGACGACTGGGAAGACGTCATGCGCCTCGCCTTCCTCGTCGAGAACGACACCGCGCGGGCGACCGACATGAACGCCGAAACGATCTGGCGTGACCCCGAGACCAGGTCACAGGCCGAGGTGACCGACAGCGTCATCAAGCTCAAGACCATCGGCGTCCCGCTCGCCGTGCTACTCGAGGAATACGGCTTCAGCCCGCAGAAGATCGCTCGCGTCGTGCAACTCCAGCGTGAGGAGACGCTCACCACCCTCCTCGACAATGTCGGAACGTCAGGCGACCAGGGCGACCCGTCCGCCACCGTTGACCTGGCCGCGGCGGCCGGCTGATGTTCGACCAGCGTGCCGCCGCCGCGGCGGTCATCACCCACCGACAACGCGTCATCGCAGCACGCGGAAGGTCAGCGCAGGCAGCTGGCCTCGCGTGGCGGGCGATCATGCCGGCGACGCGTCCCGGAGACCAGCAGCTCGCAGGACTCGAACGCCAATGGCTCGACGTCGTCCAACCAACCATCGACAGTGCGGTCGCGATCACCGCCGCCGAGAGCGCACTGTACGTCGCGGCCATCGCCGCCGCCGCCGGCACACAGGTATCGGCAACCACCGACACCTCCGAGGCGATCGGGCTGGCATCGACACGGGTGGCGATCACCGCGGCGATCGTCACCCTCCACGCCCGCCTGGCGCTCGGCGTCGAATGGGCCCAAGCACGCGTCAGCGGCGAAGCGAGCGCCAGGCGGGCAGCGACGACGACCGTCGTCAAAGTGGCCGACCGCACCGCGAACCTACAGGCAAAACGCTCAGGGAAGTTCCGCGGGTGGCGGCGCATCACCAGCGCCAACCCGTGCGGGGCGTGCCTCGCCGGCGCCACCCGCGAGGTCCGCGACATCGACGAACCCATCGGCTTCCACCTCGGCTGCCGCTGCACCAGGCTGTTCGTCCCCGACCGTGTCGTCGACAGTGAACTCGCCTGGCTGCCGACCGGTCAGCAGCTGTTCGAACGCCTCGACGCCGCCCAGCAGGACGCCCTCTTCCACGGGCGCGGCGGGAAAGCAAAGGCAGACCTCATCCGCAGCGGCAAAGTGCCACTCGACGCGTTGATCCGCACCAGCCACGGACAGGCCGCCGAGCAAACCCTCGACGAGCTCGAGGCGATCGCCCGCGCCAACGGGTAGCTCCATCCGCGGCGGCGTGCTACGGTCCGCGTTGCAGGCCGCCGCGAGGGTGGCCGCCATGGGGTGAACGGGTACCACCCGCCCGCCCCGCCCGGTAACCAGACGTGTCACTTCAGCCCGCCAGAGAGCGGGCCATCGGCATATCCGGGACGGGACCAACACCAGAGAAACACGACCCCGCGATGGGGAGGCACCCACATGCTCACAGGCTTCAAACGCAGGTTCATCCTTCACCGACCCGACACCGACACCGGCGGCGGGACGGACGGCACCGCCGCGCCCGATGGCGCACCGAACACCGACGCCGCAGACACCGGCAACGGTCACACCGACACCGATGCGAAGGACACCAACACCGACGACGACGCCAGCGACGACGACGACGGCGACGCCGACGAAAGTGACGCCGGCGACGACAAAGCCGGCGACGTCGACGAGCTGCGCAAACAGCTGCGACGCGTCAACAACGAAGCCAAGACCCACCGGCTCGCCGCGAAGGCGGCCGGCGAACGCGCCACCGACGCCGAAAAGGCCCGCGACGAAGCGATCGGACGGGCGGAAGCAGCGGAAGGAAGCCTGAACCGCCTCCTCGCCGCCCGCGCCGCCGGACTTCCCGACGACCTCGCGCCCCGCCTCGCCGGCGACACACCCGACGAGCTCAAGGCAGACGCCGAGCGCCTCGCCCAGCACATCAAGCCCGCCGGCACCACCAACCCCATGCTCGCCGGAAACGGCGCCGCGAGCTCAGGCGACGACGACCTCGCACCGAGGGACCGACTCGCCCGGGCCTACGCCACCACGTAACGACCCACACAGGAGCACCACCACCCCATGGCACTCACCCTCGCCGAGTCAGCGAAGCTCTGCCAGGACGACCTGCAGCGCGGCGTCATCGAGACGTTCGTGCTGGAGTCCAGCATCTTCGACCGACTCCACCTCATCCCCGTCCAGGGCAACGCATACGCCTACAACGAGGAGCTCACCCTCCCCGGCACCGCGTTCCGCGCCCTGAACGCCGCCTACGCCGAGTCGACGGGCACCGTCAACCCCAAGACCGAGAGCCTCAAGATCCTCGGAGGCGACGCCGACGTCGACAAGTTCGTCGTCCAGACCCGCGGCCACCTCAACGACCAGCGCGCCGTGCAGACGCGCCTGAAGGTCAAGAGCGCCGTCTACAACTTCCACAACACCGTCTTCAACGGCAACGTCGGCACCGACGCCAACAGCTTCGACGGCCTCAAGACCCGCCTCACCGGCGGCCAGGTCATCGCCGCCGGCACCAACGGACTGCCAGTCCTCGGCGCCGACGACAACGCCCGCCACGCGTTCCTCGACAAGCTCGACGAGGCGATCGCCCAGGTCCAGAACCCTCAGGCGATCTACACCAACCGTTCGATCCTCGCGAAGATCAAGTCCAGCGCCCGCCGGCTCGGGAAGTGGAACCAGACGATCAACGAGTTCGGCAAGTCGATCGACTACTACGACGGCCTGCCCCTCCTCGACGCCGGCACCCAGGTCGACGGCAGCACCTTCGTCCTGCCGCAGACCGAGACGCAGGGCACCGCCAGCGGCATCTGCTCCAGCATCTACGTCCTCGGCCTCTCGCAGGACGAGAGCGAGGTCGGCGTCGCCGGCCTGACCAACGGCGGGGTCATGGTCGAGGACCTCGGCCACATCTCCGAAAAGCCGGTGTACCGCACCCGCATCGAGTTCTACTGCGGCATCGCCCTGTTCGGCGGCCGCGCCGCGTCGCGGCTGACTGGGGTGCTCAACTCATGAGCCCGACGCCCACCTGCCAGTGTGGCGACGACCGGCGTCTCGAGACATTCGAGACGCCGGCAGGCGTCACCATCACCCGCTGCATCGAATGCGGCGACCAGGCCCTCCACGACACGCCGCCAGCCGCACCAGACGGCGCTGACCCATGGGCCGCCGCCCTCGCCAAGGTCGCAGCAACTGCCACCGACGACGACGGCGGAGATCAGGACGCGCCGGTCGGCGTGTGGGAGGACATGGACGGCCTCACCATCCCGAAGATCATGGAGCGCCTCGAGGCGATCACCGACGCCGCGGAGCGCGCCGCGATGGTGCAGGCCGTCGTGGCGTGGGAAGCCGCCCAGGACACCCCACGCAAGACCGTGCTCGAGCTCGACCCGCAGACCAACGACCCGGTCGGCGCCGAGCCCACCGGACAGGAGGACTAGCCCATGGCCTCCGCGCTCTACGACAAGGGCCGGCAAGGATTCCTCGACGGATCGATCGACTGGGACACCGACACGATCAAGGCGATCCTCGTCAACAGCGGCTACGCCGTCAACCTCGCAACGAACCAGTTCCTGTCGGACATCATCGCCGGCAACCGCAACAGCGCCGCCGTCACCCTCGCCAACAAGACCGTGACCGACGGCGTCGCCGACGCCGACGACACCACACTCGTCGCGACCGCGGCCGTGTCGACGATCGCGGTGGTCCTCTACAAGGACACCGGCGTGGAAGCCACAAGCCGGCTCATCGCCTACATCGACACCGGCGGGTTCCCGTTTACACCATCCGCCGGCCAGAGCGTCCCGATCGTCTGGGCGTCGACCGCAAACCGGATCTTCAAGCTCTAACAGGGCACGGTGGCGATCCGCACCAACATGGTGGAGTACGCCTTCACCCAGAACGAGGCCGGCCTCGCTGCGGCGACCCGGTACGACTTCCCGGCGATCACCTTGCAGGTCGATGAGGTGAACAGCCGCACCTTCCGTTCGGCGATCGTCGAGGTGACGTGCATCGACAACGCAGCTACCGCCGCATCTGTCACCTCCGTTCTCATCGGGTGCAAGCTCGGCGCGGCCGCGTTCAGCGACCTCACAGTCACCTCGACGATCACCAACTCAGGTGAGCACCAGTCCCTCTTCTTCATCCAAGACTTCACCAGCTACTTCAACACCAACTTCGGCGCCGGCTCATCACAGACCTGCCAGGTCGGCGTCAACTTCGGCGGGCTGACCACGCAGAACATCACCGTACGCCTCTACATCACCTACGAGTATGACGACACGTCAGCGACGACGCGCACGAAGACCGTCCGCATCCCGCTCGACTCGAACCTTGCGGCACTCACCACATCGCTCGTGAGCGTCGGATCAAACCAGATCCCCAACCTCTCGACGTTCCTGCCTGAGGCGTCGAAGGTGTTCCGCGACATGTTCTTCGTGGTCGACGCGAACACCGGGGCAAACGGCACGACCACCTACACGCACGGCCTGGCGCTCGACGCCGAAGCCGTCGACCCAGACGGCACCCATCAGGCGGCGCTCAACAGCGCCGTCTGGTACAGGCGTGTCTGGAAGCGCACGGACATGACCACGGGCGCGACGCACGACATCAAGTCGAGCGTGACCTCGGTCGCCGGCGGCACCCACAACCATCAGACCGTGCTGCTGGTGGTCACCTACAGCTACGACCATTCGGCATCGACGTCGATCATGAACAGCCTGATGCTGCCATTCAACGGCCGCGAAGGGTACGTCGGCGACTCCACCGACCTCACGGTCGTCCGGCACCAGGTGTTCATCCCCGAGACCACTCCCGTGCTGGCGCAGTCGGCCGTCTACATGAATTGGGCGATCGACGCGAACGCCAACCTCGTCGTGAAGATCGGTTCTGGCACCGCCCGCACGTACACCGGTGCAGCAGGAGCGCTCACCTGCGGCGGATTCTCGGTCATGCATCGATTCGACGCAGGCGCGGCGCAGGGGTCTGGGTTGAGCATCGCTCGCGGCCTCAACAACATCGACGTCACGCTCAACTCGTCGAGCACGACCGTGCGCCACTCCTTCCTGGACGGCGTCATCTACCTCAACTACACGAGCGACAAACACGCGCTCGGCGCCGGGGTCCACAACCACACGATCGCTGCGCCCGGCCAGGTGTACATCGCGGGCGCAATCTCAGTCAAGACCACGGTGAGCCTCGCGAACCTCGTGGCCGAGACGGACTACTTCGTCACCGGCCTCCAGGCGCGCGGAGCTATCGCAGCGTTCACCGCTGATGTCGCCGGGTCGCTCGCGCTCAGCGTCAAGCGCGCGGCGGGTGAGGGTGTCGGCGGCGTCGGCCTCGGCTTCGAGCCGTTCTCGCAGCGACACCTGCGCACCGACGTCGAGAACGGCGTCTTCCTGTGGCACGGGATGCTGCACGACCAGTTCAAACAGTGGCCAGGAGACCCGTCCACACGGCTCGCGCTGGAAAGCTCCCGTGTCTGGCGGCTCGACCTCAGCCCACTCGGATGGTCCAGCTGGTGGGTCTCCTGCACCTACCATGCCATCACCTGGACGGTCTCGGGCACGATCACCGGCTACACCGGCGACGGATCCGGGATCACGGTCGACATCTTCCGCAGCGACACCGACGAAAAGATCGGATCGGTGGTGAGCACCACAGGCGGGGCGTTCACGATGCCGTGGTACGACAACACGATCGCGGTCTACGCCGTCGCCAGGCAAGACGCCACCCACCTCAGCTGCAGCGACCTCGCGGTCGCGGCGTAGGCCATGGCACAGGGCGACCTCCTCCCCGCGCTCTACACACCGAGCTACTCGACTCAGCTCTACGTCGACACGGTGGCCGGTAACGACACGACCGGCACCGGGGCGATCGGTGCGCCGTGGAAGACGGTGCAGAAGGCGCAGGACTACATCAAGGCCACCCTCACGTGGCCGGGCTCCGGCGACATCGCCGTCTACTGCAAGCAGGGCACCTACCAGGCAGCCAGCGGGCAGGAGACGCTGCTGGTCAACTACCCGACCGTCGGCAAGCGCCCAAGCACAAACCAGCGCGTCATCTGGCAGCCCTGGCCAGGGAGCGAGGGGCTCGTCAAGTTCGAGAACCCAGCCGGCACCGATCAGTCGAAATACTGCGTCAGGTTCAACGGTGCAGCGGCCAACCCGGCCGGGTTCACGAGCTTCCTGGGCATCGAGTTCTACGGCGGCGACGTCGTTCGGGGGGTCAACACCTCAGGCACGTCGCTCGCCGTCTACGTCAACGACACGACCGGCAACTCGACAGACATCACGTTCGATGGGTGCTGGTTCCACGGCTTCAAGGCCAGCGGCGCCGCCGCGAGCGCGCAGGCGTTCCAGGTCGAGTCCGGCGGCGACAACTTCCGCCTCCTTAACTTCCGGGTCTACGACATCGGCACCGATACCGGGACCATCGACAACCAGGAGCACGGCTTCTACTGTCAGGCGAGCACGCCATGGCTGCACAACGGGCTGATCTACAACATCCCAAACGGCTACGCCATGCAGTTCTTCAACGGTGACGCGGGCCAAGGCGCAAAGATCACGCACGTCACCGCAGACGGCGCCTACGCCAGTGCCGTCATCATCGACGACAGCCTCAACAACGTCGTCATCGCCAACTGCATCTTCACGAACAGTGTCGGCCGAGGCGGGTCGAGCTACGCGATCGAGTTCTACCCGGCGGGCACTCCTGGGACGAATAACCAGGTCATCAACCTCGTGCACTACGGCAACCAGGGCGGCCTTCGGTCGAGCACCCCGGCGTCAGGCTGGACGTGGCACGAGCGCAACGAGGACCCCGGATTCAAGTCGACCACGGACCGCACGCTCAAGCCGTCATCTCGTTCCATCAGCTTCGCGGCCTCCAGCTACTCCAGCTTCACCGACCTCAATGGCGTCGCACGCCCGGCGGGCCATGAAGATGCAGGCGCGTTCGAGTACCCCACCAGCGTCGACAACGACATCGTTCTGCGCAACCCTGGCGCAGCTTTCAACATCAACTTCGGCTCTGGCGGCGGCATCAGTCTCACGCCTACCGCGATCGCCCCGGGTGAGGCGTTCGACTCCCCCGCCGTCAGGATCCAAGTCGCGCCGACGGCGATCGCCTCGAGCGAAGCCGTCGGCACCCCAGCTGCCGCCATCCGCGTCGCACCAACCGCGATCGCCTCCGCGGAGACGTTCGACTCCCCCGCCGTCAGGATCCAAGTCGCGCCGACGGCGATCGCCTCCGCGGAGGCGTTCGATCCGGTCACCATCGGCGGATCCATCACGATCACGCCGCTATCGATTCCGAGCGCGGAGGGACTCGGCTCCCCCGCCGTCCGGATCCAGGTCGCGCCGCCGGCGATCGCCTCGAGCGAATCCTTCGGCACTCCGGCTGCGTCAATGCGTGGCGCCGCCATCTCGATCGACTCGAGCGAATCCGTCGGCACCGCGGCCGTCGCACTGCGCGTCGTCTCCACCTCCATTGCCACTGCCGAGAGCGTCGGCACGCCGACGATCGCCGCTGGGATCAACGCCTCCGGCGGCGTTTCGGGAGAGGCGTTCGATGTGCCGCTCGTCGAGCTCGCCGCTTACATCGACGCGATCGCGACCGCGGAGACGTTCGGACTGCCGACAATCGGTGCAATCGTCACCCACATCACGACCGGCAGGAGCTCCGGCCGCACCAGGTACCACACCCACCCGGCGGGATCACATGGCGGCGGCCGCAGCGGTGGCACCACCTCACCACGAGCGAAGGTCACGACTTGAGCGACAGCCTCTACATCGGCGGCGTCCGCCGCGAGCGCGTCACCTTCACCGACGACGCAGGCGTGCTCGCCGACCCGGCAACGGTCACGTTCACGATCACGCCACCCGAAGCAACCGCAGCAGTCACCTGGACGTACCCAACCGAGATCACCAGGGAAACCGCTGGCATCTACTACCTGGACTGGCCTTGCGCGGTGGAAGGCGATCACGTCGGCAAGTGGGAAGGGGTGGGCGGCGACCTCAGCTCAGCCGTCGTCGCCGCGCAATGGACGGTCAGGCCGCTGCCGTACCCGTTCACCCCGACGGTCGCGGTGCTCGCCAACATCATGCGTGCCAGGACCACCGGGCCGAACGGTGCCGCGACCGGGCAGTTCACCGACGACACCGAGCCCACCGCCGACCAGGTGCAGGAAGCGATCTTCGTCGCCCTCGACGACCTCACCGGACGGATCGGCACCGTCATCCCCCAACACCAGCACGGCCTGGCCCGCAACGCGATCGCCTACAACGCCGCCCACGCCCTGGAGCTCGGCTACTTCCCCGAGCAGCTGCAATCGGAACGGTCACCGGCAATCGAATACGACCGGAAATGGCGTGACGCGATGACCGCCCTGCAGCAGGCGACCGGCCAAGGCGAAGGTCGCCGCGTCACGATGCTCGACACGACCCCAACCCGCGGATGATCACCATCCACGTCAAGACCAGCGGCACGAAGACCAGCCAGCTGCGCCTGCGTGAGATCGAGCACAACGCCGCGAACCTTCCAGTCGCGTTCGCCCGCGTCGCCGACTGGTTCTACCACCTCGAGCGCCGACGGTTCGACCATCAGGGTTTCGGGACATGGCCGGCGCTCAGCCGCAGGACGAAGGCACGCCGCCCAGGCCACTACCGCGTGATGCGTCGCACAGACGCCCTCTACCGCAGCCTCACCGTCAGGGCCTATCGCGGATCCGTCCGGCGCATCACCAGCGACCGCCTCGAGATCGGCACCAGAATCCCCTACGCGCGCCACCAGGACCGGCGCCGCAAACTCATCGCCCTCCGCCCCGTCGACCGCAGAGAGCTGCGCGCCATCATCGCCGACCACCTCACCGCATGAGTGACTTCGGCCCCATCACCACCGTCAACACCGTCGACAACGCCGTCGCCGCCACCCTACGCACCTGGCTGGCGCACTACATCGCCCACGTCGCCGACCAAGACAACGTCGACCGGCCAGCCACACCAGACAACTACACCATCACCACTGACCTCGCCAGCTACCCGGAAAAGGGCCTGCCCGCCGTCGTCATCGTCTCCCCCGGACTGACCGACACGCCTGGCAACCTCTCCGGAGCCGCCAGAGGCAACTGGACGATCGGGGTGTGCGTCGTCGCCCAGGGACGCAACGAAACCGAGGTACGCACCCACGTCGGCGTGTACGCCGCCGCCGTCCGCGGCGCGCTGCTGCAGCACCCATCGCTCGGCGGCGTCGCCCTCGGCGTCACCCTCATCGACGAAGCGCTCGACCAGGTCGGCTTCGACGAACGACGCACCATGCAGGCCTGCAAGCTCGTGTTCGACGTCGAGACCCACCTCGCCAATCTGCAAGGACCAATCGACCCGCCCGCCGCCGTCGGCGACCCGCCCGTCGCAGACCCGACGGCCACCATCCACGAAGAGACGATCACGACTATCACCCCGTCGGAGGAATTCACACCATGACCCACGTCAACACCGCCACGCATCCGGTGGACCTCGCCGACGGGCGTGTCATCCCGGCCGGACGTACGGCCACACCAAGCAGCGACCCGCACGACCAGGCGCTCGTCGCCGACGGGACCCTCGCCGCGATCACGGAAGAGGCGCCGGCGCCACGGCGTCGCGCCACCACGAGCGATGAAGGAGGGGCACGCTAATGCGCCCAGGAGTCGAAATCAGCGTCAAAGACGCCGCCACACCAGCAGGCGCACGAGCGCAAACCGGTACCTGGTTCGCGACCGGAATCACGGACAAGGGCGACACCACCACCGCCATCCGCGTCACCAGCCTCGGCGCGTTCGTCACCGCCTGCGGCAACCGCCGGTCCGACAGCGTCCTCTACGACGGCATCGAAACGTACTTCCGCCAAGGCGGGGCCGTCGCCTACATCGGCCGTGTCGTCGGGCCCGCCGCCGCGACCGCACAGGTCACCATCGGCACCGGCATCACCATCAAGGCAGCCAGCCCGGGAGAGTGGGGCAACAGCCTCAAAGCCCAGATCGTCGCTGGCGACGCCGGCGGCGAGTACAAGATCGTCGTCCTCGAGAACGACGTCGAAGTCGAACGCTCCCCGTCGCTCGTCGACAACGCCGCCGCAACGAACTGGGCGGTGACCAGCTCCAGCTACATTCGGGTGACCAGCGCCGGCGCCAGCGACCCGCCAGTCACCGCAGCAACAGCCCTCACAGGCGGCGTCAGCGACGTCCTCAGCGCCACCGACACGCATTGGGCCAACGCCCTCAACCTCTTCACGCGTGCCCTCGGGCCCGGCCAGGTCAGCCACCCCGGCCGGACAACCACCGCCGCCCACACGCAGCTGCTCGCCCACGCCGACGCCAACAACCGCGTCGCCATCCTCGACGGACCAGACACCGCCGTCGCCGCGACGCTCACCGCCGCCTCCGCCGCGCTGCGCGCCCTCACCGGAAGGCGCTCCGGCGGGCTGTTCGCGCCGTGGGCGACGATCAGTGGCCTGACACCAGGAACCACCCGCACCATCCCCTACAGCGCCGTCCAGGCGGCGCTTGAGGCGCGCGTCGACGAGTCCGACGGACCACACCGCCCGGCGGCCGGCGTCGCCGGCATCGCCGACACCATCCTGGGACTCACCCAGACCTACACCGACGCCGACCGTGCCACCCTCAACGAAGGTGGCGTCAACGTCGCCCGCATGCTCGACGGCCAGGCCCGCACCTACGGCCACCGGTCAGTCACGAACCCGGTCACCGACCCGTCATGGACCGACCTGCACGCCGCCCGCCAGGTGATGGCCATCCGCGCCGAAGCTGAGGCGATCGCCGAACGGAAGCTCTTCCGTCCGATCGACGGGCAGGGCTACCTGTTCGCCGAGCTGCGCGGCGAGCTCACCGCGATGCTGCGCCGCCACTACGACGCCGGCGGCCTGTACGGCCAGACACCAGCCGAAGCGTTCCGCGTCGACACCGGCGCAGGCGTCAACACCCCCACGACGATCGCAGCCGGAAAGATCCGGGCGGCGATCGCCCTGCGCGTCTCCCCAATGGGTGAGCTCGTGCAGATCGACATCGTCAAGACCCGCACCGAGGAGAGCATCTAATGGCCGCGACCGCAGGGGTACGCAAAGACCAGTACCGCGTGACCGTCACCGTCGACGGCGCCGACACCGGCGTCTGGGACAAGTCCAGCGGCGGGGGCATCGACAGCGACGCGAAGCCGTACCGGCCCGGCGGGATGGGTGAGGTCAAGACGCTCGGCGGCCAGAAGTCCGTCGACGACATGACCCTCAGCCGCCTCTATGACCATGACCTGTACGTCATGCTCATCGAAAAGGTCGGCGCGGCCGCCGTGGTCGTCACCACCCAGCCGCTCGACCCGGACGGCGTCGCGTTCGTCGCCCCAACCGTCGCCCGCGGCGTCCTGAAGAAGGTGCAAGGCCCGGAGCACGATGGTGACAGCACAGACCCGGCGATGCTGGAGATCGAGGTCACCGTCGCGACCGTGACGGCGTCATGACCGACGTCCTGACGGAACTGCGGGCCCGCCGCGACGCGATGGCCCGGGCCCGCACCGAGCACTTCGACATCCCCGGACAGCCCGGGTGGGTGCTCGAAGCCGGGCAGATCGGGTGGGCGCAAATCAAGGAATTCGGCGACCACGCCAACCAGGGCCATGAGGCGGAAGTCGACGCCGCCGGCGACGTCATCGCCAAGACCACCGTCGCACTGCACTACCGCGGCCCCGGTGGGCTCCGGCCGCTGCGCTCATGGCTCGAGGAGAACGTCACCGACGCAGCCGTCCTCGAAAAGCTCGCCGGACACGGCGACCAGCCGCTGCGGTGGGACGACCGCCTCGCCGCCGTGTTCGGCTGCGACGTCGACAGCGCCCGCAGCCTCGTCGAGTGGGTGATCCCCAGCGACATCGCGCGCGTCACCCTCGGCGTCCAGATCCTCGAATGGGCGCGCACCGCGCACCTCGACGCCGCAACGGACGCAGCGGGGGAATGACGGGGGCTGCGGAACTGGCCGGCATGGCCGCAGCCCTCAACATCCCGGCGTGTCTCGTGATGGCCACGGACCCGGCTGAACGCGCCTTCACGGAAATGGTTGTCGCCGCAGCCGCCCGCTACGCCCGACGCCGCGACCAGAACCTCGCCGTCATGATCGTCAACGCATTCGTCGAGCAGGTGCTCGATGGGTGACACGATCAGCCTCACCCTCTGGATGAGGAACCTCCCCGGCTTCAAACGCGACGCCCAACAGGCATCCGGAGCGATCGACGGCATCGGCCGCGCCGCCGACCGCGCCGGACACAAGGCCGACCAGGCGTCACGCCGCACCGGCGGGCTCGGCGCCGGCATCGCCGGCATCGCCCGCAGCGGCGCGATGAAGGCAGGCGCCGCCGGCATCGTCGCGATGGCCGGAGGAATCGCCCTCACCGGCGTCAAGTTCGAAGCGATGAAAGAGCAGGCGCACGTCGCGTTCACCACGATGCTCGGAGACAGCGGCAAGGCGACCGCGATGCTCAACGACCTGCAGAACTTCGCGCAGGCCACCCCGTTCGAACTGCCCGGCCTGATCCAGTCGTCGCAACGCCTGCTCGCCATGGGATTCGCCGCGAAAGACGTCAAGCCAATGCTCACGAGTGTCGGCGACGCCGCCGCCGGCCTCGGCCTGCCGCAATCCGAGATGGACGGGATGATCACCGCACTCGGCCAGATGAAGGCGAAAGGCAAGGCCACCAGCGAAGAGATGATGCAGCTGACCGAGCGGGGCGTGCCCGCCTGGCAGATGCTCGCCAAATCGATGGGGGTCGACACCGCGACGGCCATGAAGATGGTGGAAAACGGGGCGGTGAAAGCCGACACCGCGATCGGCGCCGTGACCCGCGGCATGAACCAGAAGTTCGGCGGCCTGATGGCCAAACAGTCCCAAACTCTCGCCGGCCAATGGTCGAGCATCAAGGACGGAGCCCGTCAGGCCGCCGGAAACCTCGTTGCACCGTTCATTCCGCAGCTCAAACGCCTCACCGAATGGCTCAACAAGACCCTCGCCGACCCAGACGTGCAAGCCGGGATCAAGCATTTCTCGGAGCAGTTCATCAGCGTGTCGCAATCGATCGGCGAGTTCCTCATCCCCATCATCAAGACCGCCCGCGACATCACCGTCGACACCATCAACGCCATCACCGAGGCGTTCCAGAAGGCGCAGGACGCCTACAACTGGATCCGCAAGAACACATGGAACCGGTTCAGCCACGAAAACACGCCGCAAGAGGACGCCCTGGTCCGTGACCTGCAACGCAGCGGCGTCGGGATCTTCGGGTATCCCGCGACGAAAACGACGAACGGCATGGCTGCCGGCGCCGCCGCCGGCGGGATCACCGTGCCCGTCACCGTCACCCTCGACGGCAAGGTGATCGCCACCGCAACCGCAAACCGCGTCGCCGACCGCAACGCCCGCCGATGACGCAGGTGACGATCGAAGCGGTCGGCACCGCCCTGACCATCACCGCGGGCCTCGACGACGTCGCACCGAAGGTCACCGGCGGGGCGCGCTGGCGCAACGAGCCACGCCCGAAACGCAAGCCGCTGACGATCTACGAAGGACAAGAGCCCCTCACCCTTACACTCGGCGTGCTGCTCGACCGGTGGCCCGCCGGCGACGTCGAACAGGAAATCGCCATCCTCGAGGCGATGGCCGCGCCACTCGTCAGCGGCGGCGACCCGCCGGAGATCAGAGTTACCGGCCCGATCCCGCACTCGTGGGCGACGTGGGTCATCACCGCCACGGAATGGGGCGACGTCCGCTACTCGACCCCAGGCCGACGCGCCCGCCAGCACATCACACTCACCCTCACCGAATTCGTCCGCGCCGACCAGGTCGTCGTCCGCACCCCGCCGGTCCCGAAGGCGGCCGCCAAGACCGGCCGCTACACCGTCCGCGCCGGCGACACCCTCGAGACGATCGCCGCCCGCAAACTCGGGAAGGCGTCACGGTGGCGTGAACTCGCGAAGCTCAACAAGCTCACCGACCCGCGCCGCCCGCTGCGGGCCGGCACCACCATCCGCCTCCCCAACACCTGACCCGCCCGGCGTGGCCCTCACAGACCTCGTCATCGACACCAACGAGCTGAAACTCGTGGCGCCCGGCATGACGTTCCGCCTGGAACGCGCCCAGGTCGCCGGCAGTGTGACCCTCAGCATCCTCGGCGCCAGCACGCTCGAGCTCACCGTCATCGACCCAGACACCAAACTCCTGTCCGCCAGGTTCATCAACAACCAGGCAGACCTCAGGTTCGACGGACGCCAGTACCGTCTCGCCCAGATACGCAAGTCCGGGGATGCCGTCAACCTCGTGTTCGAGGACCGTGCCGTGGCGATCCTCAGGACATACACGAGCCAGCGGGTCGCGCTGCGCTCGGCGACGATGACCCGCTCCCGGTTCGTGTCATCACTCGTCGCTGAATCACGCCGGCAACTGCCCGCACTGCGTGTCGTCACCTCAGCACGGAACCGCACGCCGATCGCCTCCAGCAAGCAGCGCACCATCACCACCAGCAGGATCCAGACCCGCGACTACGGCTTCGTCACCGCCCAAGGCGGAATCGCCGCGGTACGAGCCGGCCTCGTGACCGTCAAAGGTAAGCCGGCTGACGTCGAGCAGCTGCGCAACCTCGAGCGCGTGCTCGACGTCGGCGTGAGCCTACGCGCGCGACGGAAGGTGCTCGTCACCGCGGTCGCCACCGTCACGCAGGAAGCAGGTGCACGCAACCTCAAAGGCGGCGACCGCGACAGCCGCGGGATCTTCCAGCAGCGGCCATCACAGGACTGGCCGGCATCCCGCGACATCGAACGCGACGCCACCGCGTTCTACGTCAAGGCGATCGCCAACGACAAAGCCCACCCCAACTACCGGGTCACCGAACTCGCCCAATCCGTGCAGCGGTCGGCGTTCCCCGACGCCTACCAGCAGTGGGCGGCCGAGGCGGAACGCACCGTCACCGCCTACATGGGCGAAGGTGAACCAGACGCCGGCGCCGTCAGCGACCCCGCAGCAGGAAGCGGCCGCTACGAATTCCGGCGCGGCAGCCCGGAACAAGCCGAAGACACGTGGGAGGCCACCGGACGGCTCGCCGACGAAGTCCAGTGGCGCCGGTTCATCGTCGGCGACACCTTCTACTTCATCAACGATGCCGAGCTGATGCGCAGCGCACCAGCAGTCATCGTCACGGAAGGCGTCGGCGGCGTCGACACACTCGACTACGACGTCGACGTCGGCAAACCCGTGAACACCGCCACCTACCGGGCGGTCGTCGGCGCGACCGTCGCCGAACCAGGACGCGTCGCGATCGTCACCGACGCCGGCGCCGCCGACGGACGCTGGCTCATCAGCGAATGGACACGCGACCTGTGGTCACCGTTCGCCGACGTCACCCTCACCTCACCTCAGCGAGCGCTCCCCGAACCCGCCGGCGAGGACGCAGACCCAAGCACGAACGCCATGAGCACCAACAGCGCCGGGCCCGCAGCAACCGCCCAAGCGTTCGGAACCGACATCACACTCGACAAGCGGTGGGCCGGAACGCAGGCGATCTTCGACCAGTACGTCACGCCGTTCATGAAAGGGAAAGGCTTCCCCGTCACGAGCACCAAACGCGCCACGAAGGTCACCGCCACCGGAGGAGTCAGTGAGCACTGGACCGGTGCGACCAAGAGCTACGCCATCGACTACGGCACCAACTCCGGTGAGGCGGCGGCCCGCGAGCTCGCCAATGAGATGGGCTACACCGCGTGGAAAGCCAACAGCTACGCCACCTTCACCGTCACCGTCGGCAACGCGAACTTCCGCGTGCAGATCCTTTGGGGAGCGGCGATCGACCACGCCGACCACATCCACGTCGGGATCACCAGGATATGAGCCTCAACGCCGCCGTCGACCAGATGCAGGCGGCCACCGCCCGCGCCGGCGTCCTCCACGGGGAGAACATCTACACCGCCCACATCGCCAAAGCACCAGCCTCACTCACTGACGGCTGCGACGTCACGATCGACGCGTACGCCGCCACCAAACCATTCGGGCCATGCGGCTGGGCGCCCCGCCCCGTCCCAGGTGGGCTGCGCTACCCGCAGGTCGGCGACCGCTGCGCAGTGACATTCACCGACGACGGACCGTGGATCCTCACCTGGCAGACCCAAGACACCACTCCCCACGAGGCGCTCGAGCTCGCCGCCGGAGCGGTCAGCGCCGCAGCGATCGACTGGGCAACGATGCCGGCCGTCGAGATCTGCCGGTGGCAGCACTTCGGCCTCGAATACGACGCCAACGGCGGCTGGCGGTCCGGCACCGGAGCTGATTCAGTGTTCGCAGCCAGCTGGGAACGGATCAACGACCTCAGTCGCCTCCCGGCACGCGTCGGCTACACCCGCCAGCTACGCACCGTCATCGTCCTCTACTACATCGGCAGCGGATCGGTCACCGCATCCAGCTACATCATCAAGGTCGCGATCGGTCCGACCGGCACCACCATCGCAAGCGGACCGATCTCCGCGCCGACGATCAACGACATCCGAACCATCGAAGGCCCGTGGGACAGCGCCCACCCGTTGCTGAACACCGCGACCTCCGCGTACCTCATCGGCCGTGCCGACTGGAACGGAGCGGTCGGCAGCCACAGCATCTACAGCGTCGTCATCGAGGGCCGCTATGTCTGACATCCCGCACCTGCGCCTGCCGTTCCGGATCACGCCTCGGGGCGCGGTCACCGTCGAGCAAGACACCGACGCCGACGTCACCCAATGCGTCACCGCACTCGCCCGCCTGCGCCGCGGCCACATCACCTACGACCAGAGCCTCGGTGTGACCGACCCGACGTTCACGAACATTGTCGACGCCACGCAGGTCGCAGACGAGATCCGGGAACACGAACCACGCTTCGCCGGCGCCGTCGAGCTCACCGTCGTCAACCCATCCACCCAGACGGTCACCGTCACCGTCGCACTCAAGGACTGACCCGCGTGGCCGACTACATCGTCCCCCCGATCGAAACCGACGCCGAAACGCTCGCAGACGGCGTGTTCGCCGTCATTGAGGCGCTCATCCCAGGTTGGGAACCGTCAGACGCCCACCTCGAGACGATCCTCACCAGGCAACTGACCGCCCAGATCGCCGAGGCCCGCGACGTCGCCACACTCGTCGGAACTGAGATCTTCCGGATCCTCGGCGAACAGATCGCAGGCGTCACCGCGAAGAACCCGACATACGCGACCGCACAGACCACGTGGTCGCTCACCGACACCGCCGGACACACCATCCCAGCCGGCACCGTCGTGCAGGTCCAGTCGTCAGACACGCAGGTCGCCTTCGAGGTCGTCTCCCAGGTCATCGTCCTCGGCGGATCCGACACCGCCACCAACGTCGAGATCCGCGCCGTCGCCGCCGGCGCCGCCGGCAGCGGACTGTCGGGCACCGTCACCCTCGTCGACGGCCTCGCATTCGTCGACGCCATCACACTCGACGCCGCCACCTCAGGCGGCGACGACGGCGAAACCGACGACGAATACCTCGCGCGCCTCCGCGAAGAGCTCACCCTCCTCGCGCCCCGACCGATCCTGCCCGCAGACTTCGAAGTGCTCGCCCGACGCACCGACGGCGTCCACCGCGCCATCGCGATCGACGGGTACAACCCCGACCACAACCGCCTCACCGCGAACCAGTCGAGCGTCGAGACCGACACCACCGGATTCCAGGCCGACACCAACGCGGCGATCGCGCGTACCACCGCCACCGCAGCTGACGGCGTCGCGTCCCTACGGATCACCTCATCCGCAGCAGGTGCAAGCGCCGCCCGGACCCTGTCCGGCACCAGCGGCATCGCCGTCGTCGCCGGCGCGAAGTACACGGCGCTCGCCTCATTCCGGCCGGCCGCCGCCCGCGACTGCCACGTCGACATCATCTGGTACACGGCCGGCGGGGCGGTGATCTCGACAACCGCCGGCGCCACCGCCAACGTCGCGGCAGGCGCCTACACAGCACTCGCAGTCACCGCGGTCGCACCAGCAACAGCAGCGTTCGCCGCCGTTCGGCCGGTCTTCACCGCAACCGCCGGCGCCGAAACGTGCGACGTCGACCGCTGGGCGCTCCATGAGGGCGACTCCCTGACCTGGACGCTCGGGCCCAGCACCGGCACCGGAACAGCCCGCTACCTGTCCGTCGCCGCCGTCGACGAGCTCGGCCAGCCAGTCGGCACCGCCGTGCGCGCCGCACTGCAGGACAACCTCGACGCGATGCGCGAAGTCACGTTCGCCGTGCGCGCCATCGACGCCACCATCACACCGGTCGCCGTCACCTTCACCGCCGTCGCCTACAAGGGATACGACACCGCAGACGTCCAATCCCGCGCCGTCGCCGCCGTCAGCGAATACCTCAACCCGGCCACCTGGGGGCGGGCAAACGCCGGCGACACCTTCAGCTGGGTCGCCGACAACATCGTCCGCTACCTCGAAGTAGCCACCGCCATCAACAACGTCGAAGGACTCCACTACATCAGCGCGCTCACCGTCAACGGCGGCGCTGTCGACGTCACCCTCCCAGGGGTCGTCGCCCTACCCACCGCCGGCGTCATCACCGCCACGATCACCGCACCGTGACCGCCCCCGCCGTCAACACCGCAGCCGCCAGGCTGTACGAAGCACTCGAACCGATCGCCGTCGGAGACGAACTCGTCGGCTGGCACCTGCTGCTGTTCTGCGACGCACTCACCAAAGGGCTGCAGGAGCTCGACGACGTCACCAGACCCGACAGCGGAGCATCCGGCTGGGCGTGGCTCTTCGATCCGCTCGCCTGCCCGGAGCAGTGGCTGCCGTGGGTCGCGCAGTTCTACGGCGTCACGCTCACCGTCGGAGCCGCAACCGCTCAGCACCGCGCAGAGCTCGCAGCGAAAACCGGCCGGACCCGCGGCACCGTCACCGGGGTCGTCGCCGCCATCCAAACACGCCTCACCGGCAGCAAGTGGGTGGCCATCTACGAGCGCTACCAAGGCGACCCGTACCGCATCGCGATCCGAGTCAAGACCGCCGAAACGACGCTCACCGCCCCCGAGTTCGCGGCGTTCGTCAAGACCGTCCTCCCAGCCGGACTCCTGCTCGACTTTGCACTCGTCACCGGCCAAACGTACGACCAGATCGACGCGGCATTCGCGACCTACACCGCGGAAGACGCCGCCTACACCACCTACACCCTCGAGGAGGCCGGCTAATGGCATACACCACCACCAGACTCGGGCTCATCGTCCCGGAAGGCACCGACGACAACAAGACCACCACCTACATCGCCGGCATCGCCAACAAGCTCGACGCCGCGGCCATGTACTCGAGCGGCACACTCGCCACACGACCGACGAGCACGCCAGCGTCACCCGGCCTCGCCGGACGGTTCTACTACGCCACCGACACGGCACAGGCCTACCTCGACACCGGAACCGGGTGGCTGCCGATCGGCCGTGAAGTCGGCGACCTAGTCACCTACGGCGCCGGCAGTCTTCCCACCGGATGCATCGCCGCGGACGGCCAGGCCGTCAGCAGGTCCACCTACAGCCTGCTGTTCGCCAAGTGGGGAACGACGTTCGGAGCCGGCAACGGCACGTCGACGTTCAACGTCATCGACATGCGCGGCAGCGCGCCCATCGGACCGGACGCCGGCACCGGCCGCGTGTCGTGGGCAACCGCCGTCGGCGTGCGCGGCGGGTCCGAAAAGCATGGGCTCACCGCTGCCGAGAACGGACCCCACAACCACGGCGGTCTCACAGGACCACCCGACTCGCCGCTCAGCTTCGGCTACTACCGCAGCAACAGCGAGAACTGGGCGGTCGCCAGCGGTTCAGCAATCACCGTCAACAAGGGCGAAACGTTCGTTCCGATCACACTGTTCGTGCACTACCACTCGATCGCGACCGACGGATCAGGCACACCACACAACAACATGCAGCCATCGACCGTCGTCAACTTCGCGATCTACACGGGGGTCACGTCCTAATGCCCTGGGCAGCGGAACTGTGGGCGCCAGCCGCCGTCGTCGCCGCCGCAGCAATCGCCGCCGCCAGCGGCCTCAAGCAGCAGCGCAACACGATGCGCCGCGACGAGGATGAGGAACGCGGCCGCAGACTCGACGAGCTCCAGGAACGCGTCGCCGAGCTGATGGACGCCCGCGAAGCTGACCAGGCACGCGCCCAAGCCGTCCTCGAGCAGACGATGCGGGCCCGCGACGAAGCGTTCGCCAGCAGAGACGACGAACGCGCCCGCCGCACCCGCTGCGAAGTCGCGATCTACGCGCTGCGCACCAACTTCCTCGTCATGCGCGGCGCGCTCGAGCGCGCCGGCATCACCATCCCGCCCGTCGCCGAGATCCCCTACCCAGACACCAGCGGCGGCCCGAACGCCGCCGCGACCTAGACACCGAAGGGACCCACCGCCGTGACATTCCAACCCGATGCCGGGAGGCTCGTCGACGCCGTCATCCCCGCCAGATGGTTCACCGCCACCAACGGCCGCAACCACCGCGTGGTGGTGTGGCACACCATGGAATCACCCGAGAAACCGACGACCGCTGAGGACGTCAGCCGCTGGGCGCAAACACTGCCAGCTGACCGGAAAGCGTCGTGGACGTACGCCGTCGACAGCGACAGCATCGTGCAATGCGTCCGTGAACGTGACGTCGCCTATGCGGCACCCGGCGCGAACCACGACGGCATCCAGGTGGAGCTCGCCGGCCGCGCCGGACAAGGCAAGGCGGGGTGGGCCGACGCCTACAGCCGCGCTGTGCTCGCGAACGCCGCACGACTCGGCGCCAACATCAGCATCCGCCGCGATATCCCCATGCAGTGGCTGTCGGTCAAGGACCTCCTCGCCGGGAAGTCCGGGCACACCAGCCACAACAACGTCAGCCTCGCCTACCGCCGCTCCGACCACCACGACCCAGGGCCGACGTTCCCCGCCGCCTGGTTCGTCGACGAGATCCGCCGGCAGGCGAAGCTGCAGACCGGCGCGGCACCACTCGCGAAAGGCCCACTGACGTTCCGGGCGGCCGGCGGCACGGTCGTGCTGTTCACCGGCTACCTCAACAATCCCGCCACCGTCTCCCGCCTCGTCAGCGTCCTCCGGAGCGCCGGCGGCCGCAAACCATGGCGAGCCACGATCGGCGGCCGTGAGATCGGCCGCGGCGCGCTGTGGGGCATCGCCGAACCATCCGCCTTCAACGTCCTCGTCGCCCGCGCCGCACGGCAAGGCAACGCCGTGACCATCAACAACACCGTCACCATCACCAAGGAGTAACACCACCGCATGCTCACCAACGTCACCTACGGTGTCGCCAGCAAATACGGCTACGCCCTCACGATCCTCACCGCCCTCGCCGCCGCCGTCACCGAGCTCGCCGGCCAGGCCACCGCCCTCGGCATCCCCACCAGCACGCTCGCATGGATCTCCGCCGGACTCGCCATCATCACCACCCTCGGCCGGTGGGCGCAGAAACTGTGGGGGGAGCGGCCGATCGGCATGGGCCTCCCCAGCTGGGCGGCGTTCACCGTCAACGCGATCGCCGGCCTCATGCTCATCCTCGGCGACCTCGTCAACCAGGCGATCACCCTCGGCGTGTCACAGCGCGTCTGGGGGATCATGATCGCCGCCCTCTCAGCCGCCCTCATCCTCGCCCGCCAACTCAGCAGCGCACTCGGCGACAACAACACCGGAGCACCACAATGAGCCTCACGTTCAAGATGAAAGTCAACCGCGTCGCACGCGTCGCCAAATGGGAAAGCCACGACGTCGCCCAGGAGGAAGTCCATCTCGGCGCGGTCACCGGCCAAGGCAACGAGGACTGGGCCGCCGCCACACCACAGGCCCAGTTCACCGCGACGATCGGCAACCCCGACGCGTTCGGCCAGCTCGTCACCGGCAAGAACTACAGTCACCTTCATCGAGATCTCCCGGCCGGAACTGTCGAACCGGTGGATATGCGGGGTCCCGTGCGCCATGTCTGCGCGCGCGACCGGAAGCCACCCCCCAGCCGGCCGGTGTCAGCACCTGGTATTCGGTCGCACCTTCCGGCGGCCGCTGCCACGGCTCCTGGTAGGCCTCATCGGCGGCCATCGGCCTCAGTCGCTGGCCACGGCCCACAAGCGTCAGACTGGGCTGCAGGACTTCAGCACGCCGCCGGTCGAATCCATCACCCGGACGCGGGTGGCACCCTCGGTCGTCGACCGGAACGTATTGCAGATCCGCTCGCCGTAGTTCCCGGCCTTCGCGTCACCATCAGGGTAGATCGACGTCTCCACGGTCACCTGGCCGCTATCGACGCTGATGCTCTTGACGGAGTCCGCCCAGTCAGCCTTCCCGTCACGCGCCGCTTGGAGTGCCAGGCGCGCCGACGCCAACACCGACGCATCACTCGCCGCCGGCGCTGACACCGCCCCAGGCTTATCGTCACCGCCGGATGACAGCGCCCCGATCACCCCGATCAGGATCACCAGTCCGACGACCGCGAGCACCAACTTCTTCACCGTCAACCCCCCGCATTGTGCGCGACACGAACCTGCAAAAACCTTGCTACAACTGACGTCAGCACCACGGCCGCCGGCGAGGGACCAATGGATGACCGACAGATACAACGCGCCGCCTGGCTCATCACCATCGCCTCGGAGATGCGCCAAGCAGCAGCAGCGCTCGGCGACGGCGACCCGGTCGGAAGGTACTTCGAACAACAGGCCGAGGAGCTGCTCGACGCAGCCGAAACATGGGCCGGCGACGCCCAACACGTCGCCGGCCCATGCCGCCCTCCACGCCCGCTGCGCGTCCTGAAGTAACCATCACCCCGCCCGCCGGCTGCGCACCGGTCGCGGCACGGCATTGACCGCCGGCACCCCACTATCGCCACCGGCGGCCTCATCACCCGCGAGGAGCCAGTCGAGTGAGCAGTCGAGCTCGCGTGCGAGCGCGACGATCCGATCGGCGCCGGGTATGCCCTGACCTTCCCATGCCTGCAGTGTCGACGTGGTCACCCCAACACGCGCGGCCAGCGTCTCACGCGAGAGCGCCCGGCCGCCGCGTCCCTCGAGTACGGCGCGACGCTCCCTGATTCGTTGCCCGGATGCATGGGACACATCAATGAGGGTAATCACACCCACCCGCTCGCGCGAGAGCGCTTCTTGGTAGGACGTTTCCACCGTCAGACTTGCGCTACCGGAAATCTGGTGGTAGCGTTCTGTGCATGCCGGTATTGACTCTCTCATCGCACACCCTTCGCGACGCGCGTGAGCGCGCGGGTCTGTCCCGTGAACAGGCAGCGGTCGACGTCGGCATAGCCGCATCGACCCTCCAGTCCTGGGAGGCCGAGCCGCCGCGCAGCGTTGTCGTGCTCGCGGCCCTGGCCGAGCTCTACGGCATGTCCTCGATCGATGCGTTGTTCGCACATGAGGAGAACGGTACGGCCCTCGGCGATTGCCGTGGGAAAAACACCGGGCCCCGCACCGCTGCTGTGGAAGGCAGCGCGGGGCCCGATTCGCACACAGGAGTGTAACGATGGAATCTACGGCGCAGAAGCGGCCGTCGAACGTCAGCGCGCTGAGGCGCCGCGGCCGTCCGCTGTCAACCCGCGGGAAAGCCGACCGCATCGGCGAGGGCGCGCTCGAGCTGCGCGCAGCCCTCGTGAACATCGCCGCCGACCTCCGCGTCGCCGGCGCCGCGCTGGTCATGATCGACACGGGTCTCCGGGACCTGTGCGGCGACCTCGAGGCAGCGTAATGGCCACGTGGAGCGAACTGCCGGCGCCGACCATCACCCCGCCGCCCCGGCAGTGGTGGCGCGTCGCGACCGCGATCGTCGCTGTCGCACTCACAGTCACCGCAACCGGCCGCGCCGACGGGCAGACCGCACTGCAGGCCACAGCACCAGCCACCCAGACAGCGCAGGCCGTCAGATGACCGGCACCATCACCGCCGGCACACAGGTCAGGTACCTCGACCCGGGCAGCCACCGGTGGCGGTTCGGCCGGTACGTGATCACCAACCCGGACGGCACCATCGTCGTCGCCCTCGGCAAGGACACCGTCACACTCCCGGCGGGCACGCAGCTCTGCACCCGTCTGCAAGCCGCGGCGCGTACTGCGGCACCACTCGCCGGTGGCCTGGTCACCGGGCTCACCATCGTCGCGATCTTGGCGCCGCGCATGGCGGGTTGGTGAGCATGTCGGCCCACAGGTTCACCCCTGCGGCGGCGCGCGCCGCGCAACGCACACGCACGGAACGGTTCACCAAGCCGCGGCGCCTGTTCCGGGAACGGCTCCGGACCCTGCCGCGCCACGACGGCGCCGAGCAGGCCGCCCACCTCCTCGGCGACCCGCCGGAGTGGGCCGTCGGTTTCCCCGTCGACCGGTTGATCCGCTCGATCCGCCTTGTCGGCGACCGCGGCTACCAGCACGCCGCCAGCTACATCGCCGCCCACACGAAACGACCGATGCCGCGCCTCATCGGCGACCTCACCGACAACCAGCGCGCCGTCCTCGCCGACTGGCTACGCACCCGCTACGGCCACCACGACGCCGCAACCCCAACCCCGATCCCCACCGGAGGACATACCGACCATGCCTAGCACCACCCGCATCACCCGCCGTGACCTGATCGCTGTCGGAGCTCGCGTACGCAAAGCGCAACGCGAAATGGAACGAGC
>WBZQ01000504.1_pt1 | contig 31036 bp, 30 predicted proteins | sample 5204251 | NCBI WGS metagenome assembly WBZQ01 (sample SAMN12412402, study PRJNA552823) | activated sludge metagenome | isolation source: activated sludge from nitrification reactor of wastewater treatment plant... | place: USA: Virginia | collected 2017-09 | reverse complement strand
GCAAGCAGGATGCCGTCGGGATCGTTGCGAAACGCGGCAAGCTCCTGCGCCAACAGTTCACCGGATTCTTCACGGTTCTTAAACATCACTCCATTCCTCGACAGGCGTGGGAATCGATGCGTCAAGCTCCCAGTCGACTTACCATAATCCGCTTGTGACCCCGACGCCGATCAGAAACAGCGCGGCCACGATCACGAGTACCATCAGCCACCAATGGTGATGGGTTTCCTCCGGGTGCCAATGCATTTCCCAGGGGATATCCAGATAGCGAGGATGCTTGAACATGGGCGCTCCTTTCGTTTAGGAAATCTTCACCTCGATCGATTTCGGTTTGGCCTGAGCCGATTTCGGGAGATGCACGTTCAGGATGCCGTCTTTGAATTCTGCGGCGACCTTACTCCCATCGGCATCTTCCGGCAGTGTGAAGCTCCGCAGGAAGCTTCCGTACGCGCGCTCCACCCGATGATATTTTTTGTCCTTTTCTTCCTTTTCGTACTTACGCTCGCCGGAGATGGCCAGCACATTATCGTGCACCGTCAGCTTCACGTGTTCTTTCTTGATATCCGGCAACTCCGCCTTGATCAGATACTCCTTCTCGTCTTCGGTAATGTCCACCAGCGGTGACCATTCCGCCACGGCAATGGATTCCTTCTGGCCTCCAGCTTTAGCGGGCGCTCCACCCCACATGGCTGAGAGGCGTTTCTGGATGTCTTCCAACTCTCTCCAGGGATTCAGCTGTGCGCGAAATGGTTCCCAGTGAATCAATCCACTCATGGCCGTTTCTCCTTTGTCTGTTCTGGTGATGTCTTGTTCGCAAATCATCTGTCGCCTGCCTCATAGGTATTGCAGGCTCGATGCCAGAAGACATGGTGGAAAGCCCCGGCCTTCTGGAGCCGAGAAGGGATAAAAACCCAGCGGCATCGTCCTGCCAGTGGGGCGATACGGGACAACGGCGGGGTGCGGCAATGGTGCCAATTACCTCATTGATTTCCGGCCGACCATGCTTACATAGATAGATGGAAGGAGGTGGAGCCAGGATAAAGGTCGATATCCCCGCTTCCGTGCAGCGAAGAGTTGGGTCGGGGGTTGCGCCTGTGCCGGTTTCGGGATCAGTTCCGAAGGGACGCGCTTCCATCTCGGTGCCAGTATGAGGCACGGCTCCCATGGAGCCCGATGAAGGGGAGGCGCGGGGCATCCGGTGTGAGAGTTGTGCCGGGGTGCCCGGATGGATCTCGCTCGGTCGGCAGGCCTGATCTCCTCACGGAAGCGGGTTCTTTTTTGGGCGGGAGAAGGCCACTTCGTCCCGTCGGCTTTTCAGATCCGAAGAAGTCCGCGAGGAGGGTGTCGCTTACCTCAGAAACGCCTTGCGAATCCTCAAGAGAAACGCGTTGGCGATTTCTGGATGGGCCTGTTGGGCGCAGGCGCGTAACCGGTGGGCGGCTTCTTCTCTCCAATGCTCTCCCATGTCGATGACTTCCCCGGGGCGATAGTGTCCGGCCTTGATGTTAAGCACCGCTTCACCGACCGGGGTTTCAGAAATCCTGATGCTGAACGTGCCCCGTTCCAACAATTCACACAGATTGAAGAGTACACGTACGTAAGCTGCGGCGTACTTTTCCGGGCGGCCGTCTTTTTTCTCCAGCATCTTTTTGCGTTGATTGTCGCAGTAGTTCAGGAAGGCATCATACGCTGCCTGTGCCGACCAGAGCCGTGGAAACAGTTGCCGTAGTTCCGCGCCCCAGTCGTCCATCGTGACGACCGGCGCGACCAGTGTTTCCAGCACCAATGGATGGCCCTGTAACGCTAGTTGGAGAAAGTGCCCGATTTCCCAGGCCGTCTCGTCCTCCTCCTCCTTCATCATCCTCGTCCCTCGGTATTTGAAGCCGACACGGAACAAGTCGGCGGTAGGCAGCACGAAGACGCTGCGAAAATCCTTGTCGCTATCAGGTCGGGCGAGGCCATGGGCATGCGAGCCGACGACGACTTTCAGGATCGAGGTATCGGTCGTGGGCGAGTCGGGGCTGGTCATGTTCGTAAGGCGGCAACCTGAGCGAGACAGCCGCTCAGGGTCGTGTACTTTGGATAGTCGGATTCAGGAATCTCAATGTGGAATGCCCTGTGGAGGGAGACCACGAAGTTGAGGAAGTCCATCGAGTCGAGGTCGAGCTGGTCTCGAAAACTGACATCGGGGTTGAGCGTGGCCAGATCGGCCTCTGGCGCAATCTCGCCCAGGAGGCGGAGGAGGTGCGCACGGTTGTCCGCGTCGGATGGTGTGGTTGTCATAGCGATTGGGGCTCTTGTAAAAGGCGATCGAGTTCGCCCAGAAACAATCCTCCGCGATGGCCGTCGCTGACACGGTGATCTGCGGACAAGGACGCGATCACGACCGGTCGTGCGACCACCAGCCCATTGGCCACCCAGGGCCGTTCAAGCACCTTGCCGAATCCCACCAAGGCGACTTGCGGAGGATAAATGACTCCGAAGACGGTTTCCACCCCCTGCTCGCCCAGACTGGTGACGGTGATGGTGGGATCCGACAGCTCCGAACTCCGTAACGACCCGGCGCGAGATCGTTTGACCAGGTCCTGGAAGCGTTGCATCAAGTCGCCGAGGCCGGCACGGTCGGCATCGTGCAGGGCCGGCGCCACGAGGCCCCCCTGGCGCAGGGAAATGGCCGTGCCAATGTGAATCCGTTCGCTCCTGACCGCCTCGCCGTCTTTCCATAGCGCGTTCAGTTCTGGTATCTGGCGAAGCGCAAGCGCGACCGCCTTGATGAACAAGACACTCACGAGCAGCCGTTCCGTCACCGGGCGGCGCGCATTCTCCGCGGTGAGCCAGGCCAGCGCGTGGCTCAGGTCGATGGTGGTGCTCAGATAATAGTGCGGGATCTCGCGTTTCGAGCGAGCCATGGCGGCGGCGATCGTTTGCCGCATGCGCGCCTGGCGCTCAGCCGTGCCGGCCGGTTTGGCGATATCCGCGGTGCTCGTGCCCGCACGGGCAATGTCTTCCAGGGTGATGGCCCCTTCCGGCCCTGTTCCCGTAAGGCCCGTGGGATCAAACCCTCGTTCGGCGGCCAGCTTCCTGGCGGCGGGGGAGATGCGCAGGCGGCCACTGGGCGCCGGTAAGGGCGCGGTTTTCGCAGCGGGCGTGGGGATGGGTTGACGCAACACTGGCTGCGGCGCGATGTGCTGCGGTTGGAGCGAGGCGGTCGCCGGTGGTCCCTCGTCGCGAATTACGGCCATGACTGTACCGACCGGGACTTTCTCCCCGGGCTTGGTCAGCAACCGATCGATAATCCCGTTGGCATGGCATTCGACGTCGATCGCAGCCTTTTCCGTATCGACTTCAGCAATGATCTCACCCTTGGCGATCCGGTCGCCGACCCGTTTTTTCCATTGCACCAAGGTCCCTTCGGTCATGTCGGCGCCGAGGGTGGGCATGACGAATTCAGCCATGAGAGCGACTCCGTGAAGCGCGAAGGGGGACACGTAACAATTGAACGGCCGATGAGTGACAGAGACACAGCCCAACCATCGATTATCCCAGCAACCTGCGAACGGCCTGCACGATTTTCCCCACTGACGGCAGCGCCGCCTCCTCCAGATGTTTCGGGTACGGAATCGGTACTTCCTCGCTACACACGCGTGCGACCGGCGCGTCTAGGTCGTAAAAGGCCTGCTCCATGATCACGGCGGAGATTTCCGCGGCAAAACTCCCGGTGCGCCACGCTTCGTCGATCACGATGGCCCGATGCGTCTTCCGGACCGAGGTCAGCATCGTGTCACGATCGAGCGGGCGCAATACCCGGAGATCCACCAGTTCGGCATCGATGCCCTCCTGCGCCAATTGCTCTGCGGCGGCCAATGCTTTCCATACGCTCCCGCCGAAGGTGAGCAGGCTGACATCCTTGCCGAGTCGACGGACGGCTGCATGTGAGATCTCGACCGCAACCGGGCCCTCTTCCAGAGGACCTTCCATGGAATAGAGATACGCATGTTCGAAGATAAAGACCGGGTCCGGTTGTTTGAGGGCCGTGAGCAGCATGCCTCGCGCATCCGTGATGGTCGCGGGTGTCAGGACAGCGATGCCGGGAATGTGTGCGTACCAGCCCTCCAGACTGTGCGAATGTTGCGCGGCGACCTGACGACCGGCGCCGGTAGCCATGCGGACCACCAGCGGCACGCTGAATTGGCCGCCCGACATGTGCCGGAGCGTCGCGGCATTGTTCATGATTTGATCCAGCGCCAGCAGGCTGAAGTTGACGGTCATGACCTCCACGATCGGACGCATCCCGCCGAGCGCCGCGCCGATGCCTGCGCCGACAAAGGTGCTTTCGGACAGCGGCGTGTCCCGAATACGTTCGGGACCGAACTCAGCGAGAAGCCCCTTGCTGCAGGCGTAGGTGCCGCCGTACTCGCCGACGTCTTCTCCCATGAGGAACACGCGAGCATCGCGCTGCAAGGCCTCTCGCATGCCGCTTCGAACCGCTTCCCGGTAGGTGATAGTCATGACATCCAACGATACGCACACCGCCATCAGCGATCGGTTGTTAGCTTCTGGGTGATGGCTGACTGTTGATCGCCGACAGGTTGGCTGTACACATCCTTGGTGAGATCTTCAACCGGTTCCCAGGGGCTTGCGTCCGCGAAGGCCACGGCATCCTCCACTTCGGTGGCAATCGACGCGTCCAGGTTCTTCCAATCGTCATCGTGCAAGAGCCTGGCGGCGCGCAGTGTCTGTTCAAAGGTGGTGATCGGATCTCGCTGCTTCCACTCGTTGACTTCCTCCTTCGTGCGATAGAGTTCGGCGTCATACATGGAGTGGGCCCGAAAACGGTAGGTTCGGCATTCCAGAAAGCAGGGCCCGTTGCCCTGTCGCACGAATTCGACCGCGCGTCGAGTGGCGCGGTCGACCGCGAGGACATCCATGCCGTCGACCGTGTGGGCGGTCAACGCATAGGCCTTCGCTTTGGCCGCGATGTCCGGTTGTGATTGGTGGCGGGCCAGCGCCGTGCCCATGGCGTACAGATTGTTCTCGCAGAGAAACAGCACCGGTAGTTTCCACAGGGCGGCGAGGTTCAAGGATTCGTGAAATTCGCCTTCCGCCACGGCGCCGTCTCCGAAATAGCAGGCTGTGACTCGGGCACGACCTTGTAGCTTGTCGGCGAGTGCCAACCCCACCGCCACCGGCAAGCCGCCGCCGACGATCGCCAGCCCGCCGTAGAAGCGGCGTGAGGCATCGAAAAAGTGCATGGAGCCCCCGCGTCCGCCCGCGCAGCCGGTGGCCTTGCCGAATAATTCGGCCATCAACGATCGCATGGAGGTGCCCCGGACGAGTGCGTGGCCGTGTTCACGATAGGTGGCGACAATGGCCTCGTCGTTCGTCAGAGCAGGCACGGAGCCGACGGCCACGGCCTCTTCCCCGATGTAGAGGTGGAGAAACCCGTGGATTTTGCCGAGCTGGTAGAGTTCCGCCGCGCGTTCTTCGAACCGGCGGATCCGCAACATCTGCCGCAGCAGTTCCACGCCTTGTTCGCGCGTCATGGAGACCGTCATGCGCCGCCCTCCAACGTCGAGGTGTCACCCTCCGGCAAGCCGAGTTCGCGCGCCTTCAAGAGCCGCCGCATGATCTTGCCGCTTCTCGTTTTTGGGAGGGTCGGCAGAAACGCAATCTCCTTCGGGGCCACCACGGCGCCAAGGCGGGCCCGCGCAAACCCGAGCAATTCGCGCTTGAGCGCTTCGTCCGGCTCATAGCCGTCCTTCAGTGAGATAAAGGCCTTCACGAGTTCCATCGCGACGGGGTCCGGTTTGCCGATGACCGCAGCCTCCGCCACAGCCTTGTGTTCGATGAGGACACTCTCGACTTCAAAGGGACCGATGAGGTGCCCCGATGTTTTGATCACGTCGTCCGCGCGGCCCACGAACCAAAAGTAGCCGTCTTTGTCCTGCTTGGCGACGTCGCCGGTGAGATACCAGCCGCTCGCGAAACATTGCTTGTACCGGGCCGACTCATTCCAATAGCCGCGAAACATCGAGGGCCAACCGGGCCGCAGCGCCAGTTCTCCCTGCTGGCCCGGCTCGGTGACCGGCTCTACGTCGCCGGAATCGGTTGTTCTCACAATGCCGGCTTCGATACCGGGCAGGGGGCGGCCCATGGAGCCGGGCCGGACATCCATGGCCGCATAGTTGGCGATCATGATGCCGCCGGTTTCGGTCTGCCACCAGTTGTCGTGAAACGGGCGGCCGAACGCCTGCTCTCCCCACACGACCGCCTCAGGGTTCAGTGGTTCTCCCACGCTGGCAAGAAACCGCAGTCTCCGTAAGTCGAACTTCCTGATGGGGGCCACGCCGAGTTTCATCATCATGCGGATGGCGGTTGGTGCCGTGTACCAGACCGTGACGCCCTGGTCCTGCAGGATGCCGTACCACCGCTCGGCATCGAATTCGGCTTCGTCCACGATGCTGGTCAAGCCGTTGGTCAGTGGGGCGATGATGCCGTAGGACGTGCCGGTCACCCAGCCTGGATCGGCGGTGCACCAGAAGATGTCGTCGGGGTGAAAGTCGAGGGCGAGTTTTCCCGTGATGTGGTGAGCCACCACGGCTCCATGCACATGAATCGCGCCCTTCGGGGTTCCGGTCGTGCCGCTGGTGAAATGCAGGAGCGCCGGATCTTCCGGATCGGTTGCTCGGATGTGATAGTCAGCCGAGGCCTGATGAAGCAGGTGATGGAAGTTGGCCGTGCCCGTTGGGTGTGGCGCCGGCAGCTCGTCGCCGATCACCAGCACATGTTCCAGCTGAGGCAGGGCCGCTCGGATGGCGGCCACTTTTCGTTGATAGAGGGATGCGGTGGTCACGAGCACCTTCGCCTGGCCGATGGTCAGCCTGGCCCGAACCGGTTCCGGTCCGAAGGCGGAGAACAGCGGACAAACGATCGCGCGATGTTTCAGAGTCCCCAGTGCCGCGATGTACAGTTCCGGGATGCGTCCGGCGAGTGTAAAGACGCGATCGCCCTGTGCGACGCCGAGAGACTGAAGCACGTTGGCAAAGCGGTTGGTCAGGTCATCCAGTCGCCGGTACGAATAGTCATCGATCGTTCCGTCCTTGCCTAGCCACCGGATGGCCGTTCGTTTCGCCAATGGCCCGGCCGCATGGCGCACGATGGCTTCATGGGCAATATTCAAGCCTTCCCCGGCGGGCAGTCCATCCAACTCGGCACGCGCCTCGTCCCAGGAGAACCTGTTGCGCACGACGTCATAGTCGTAAAGATTCGGGATGACCTCCCAGTCGCGTCGTGACTTGATGATCGGGTTCCATGGCATGGGGTGCTGATGCTCCGAGCATGGGTTCTGCAAGGCGTAGACCATCAGGGCTTGTCCGAAGCGGGCGGCCAAACGCGGGAATTCGCGCCAGTTGTGTTGAGGCTGCCGCCATGGTGGGCGGAAGCGGCTGTAGCATTATTCACCAGAGGTGGAGATACGCCGTGGACAATCGCGCCAAGCATGACGGGACCCGGGTGCTGATCATGGGAGCCGCCGGGCGGGATTTCCATAACTTCGCGATGGTGTGATGAGTCCGGCGCAATTACGGGCAAGCGCGTGCTGGTGATCGAGGACGGGCCGTCGCTGACTCACGGCGGCATGCCATTTGGCGCCGGGTATCTGATGGTCCAGCAACATCAGGCCCGCGCCATCGTCGATCCCAGACCCTCTGCTATCGGGAGTCTCCACGCGGCGTTTCAACAATACCCGCATATCGGACCGGTTCTGCCGGCGATGGGATACGGACCGCAGCAGATTCGAGACCTGGAGGACAACCATTCGATCGGTGGACTTCGACCTCGTGGTGATTGCCACGCCGACGGACTTGCGGCGGTTGATCCGGATTGACCAGCCGACGGTCCGGGTACAGTATGACGTGGCAGACCATGGGGCGCCGACGCTGGCGGACATCCTGCAGGGCGTCATCAGGAAGGCGAGACCATCGTGAATCCTTTTTGTCGGTCTGTGCTCCAACGAGCAGCAGCAGACACATCACCTTCAACCGAAAGGCGAGACGATACATGGTTACCCAGTCCACATATATCGCGCGGGATCGATGCCATCGTTGCGGCGGATTCATGGTTCCCGAGGAAATTCGCGAAGTCAATCAGATGGGGTGGCGCTGCGTGATGTGCGGTGAGCACATCGACCAGCTCATTCTCGAACACCGGCGGCAGATGGCGACTCCGGAAGGCGCGAGGCAGCTGTCGGAGAAACGCGAAAAGGCCAGACTGAACTAATCGGATCGCACGATCAAGGCGCAGACGCCTTTCGCCGCCGATGGCGGTTCGTCGCCGAAACCAGCAGTTGCTTGATGCGAAAGGCGGGTTCCACCAAGCCGAGCCCGAGAAAGTTGGGCGTCAGGAGCGGTTCTGACGCCTTTTTGCCTTCTACGTAGAGATCCACCTGTTTGCCGCCGGCCAGCAGGGGCAAACTTTGAATCCGGGCTTGGGTGACGATGCCGAGGAGCGTGATGCCCCCTTCGTCGCCACGGCGGCCGGTCCGATCCATGTTGTCGGGGAGTCGGAAGACCGGCTCCCCGCTGTTCCCGGGGAAGACGTGGCTGTCGATCAGAAACACGTCGGAGCCGGGGCGGGTCGGTGAGACCCAGGAGACGATGCCCTGCCGTACGATTGCTCGTGGCGAGTCGGGGATATCGAAGGCTGCGGGATATCCCAGCACCACCACCGGCGCCCCCTCATATAAGTCGGCGGTCGTGGCGATGTCCATCCAGGCGATGGAAGAGGGCTGGCCCGATGTCGATTCCCGTGGATGAAGCGGGAGCGGGAGACAGGCAAGATCCACGGCTCGGTTTGGGTGAGGAAACCAGCAGCGCCGCCCTGCGTGAGTGAGTCGAAGCGGAAGGTCAATGATCTGTGCGGGGCTTCACCGGTGGCTGTCCGGAAAGACCATGTCGAGCGTGGACGGCCTCCAGCCCTTGACTGGATCAGCAAAGACGTGTTTGGCCGTCACCAGCCAGGACATCGGCCTCCGTGTCCCGTGTATTGAAAACAGCACGCCGGTGCCGACCACGGCAAAAAACGATTTCCGCGAGACTCGGCCGCTGCGCGCTCGTCTCTCCGCCTCTTGCACACACCCGAGTGCCACGGTTGCTGAACGCCACCGGTCGATCCATCCGGCCATCCTGCCCGCCTCCCGTCGTATGCCCTTTCGCACGGTCTTCTCCTACGATCAGCAAGCCCGGTGCCCGGCATGGGCGGCTCCTCTCGCGGTTGAATCTTGACACCGCCGGACCGATTGGCCTGGCAACGAACTCCGCTCGTGGTCTGCCCGAATGGGGCATCGTTTCGAGGCGTTCTGCGACAGACTGGTTCCCTCGACTGGGGAAGAAGGCAACGGTCGCCGGTGCCTGGGGCCGCGCATGGCGTTTTCCCAGCCGGTCATGAATACCTACCCCGGTGCGCGAGGGGCCAGCAGTTTGGTTCGCTCGCCGGGCCCCGAATATGCCTGTCGGTGGTTCAGAGGGTTGGATGGCCAGGTGGGGGGATGCGGAAGAATCCGTTCAAGAACATGCCCAGGCGTGAGTTGCGCCGATACCGGAAATTTACGCTGAAGGAGGCGCAGGAGCAGGCCATGGACATGGTTGCCCGGCGGCGGAAGTTCTACGGGCAGGATGGCGTCTGGCAGTGGTGTCAACAGTGGCGGAGTCATCATGGCGGTGCATAACACCGACGTTGCGGCACTCTTCGAGGAAATGGCCGACCTGCTCGATATCGAAGGGGCGAATCCCTTTCGGGTTCGAGCCTATCGGTTTGCTGCCAGAACGATCCGCGATCTTCCGGGCGAGGTCGCGGAGATGGTGGCGCGGGGCGAAGACCTCACCAGCCTCCCCGGTATCGGCGACGATCTGGCTGGGAAAATCCAAGAAATTGTCCGGACTGGTACCGCTGCCGCCTTGGAGGCGCAACGCAAGAAGATTCCTGTGACGCTCTTGGAGTTGCTGCGTATTCCCGGGCTTGGTCCGAAGCGTGTGCAGGCGCTGGTCCGTCAGCTGAACATCCGCAACCTGTCCGATGTACAAGTGGCGGCGCAGGCGGGGCGGGTGAGTACGTTGCCGGGGTTCGGCGCGAAAACTGAACGGCACATCCTCGACGCCTTGGCTGCACGGACTGGCGAGGAATCCCGCGTGCAACGAGCCGTCGCGATGCCGTATGCCGACGCGCTGGTGGCGTATCTGCAGCAGTCTCCCGGCGTGGGGCGTGTCATGGTGGCCGGGAGCTACCGGCGTGCCCAGGAGACCATCGGCGATCTGGATATCCTCGTGACGGCTCGCGCGGGCCTGGCGATCACGGATCGGTTTGTCCGCTACCCCGAAGTCCAGGAGGTCTTAGCCCGGGGCGAGACGAAGGCCAGTGTTCGCCTTCAGAGTCACCTGCAAGTGGATCTGCGAGTGGTTCCGGAAGAGAGTTACGGCGCGGCGCTGCTGTATTTCACCGGGAGCAAGACTCACAACGTCGTGCTGCGACACGTTGCTCAGCAACGCGGGTTGAAGGTGAACGAGTACGGCGTGTTTCGCGGCGAAGCCCGCATTGCCGGCGACACGGAGGAGTCGGTCTATGCCGCGGTCGGCTTACCCTGGATACCTCCGGAGTTACGAGAGAACCGCGGTGAATTCGAAGCGGCAAAGGAGGGACGGCTTCCGAAGCTGGTGGAGTTGCACGATCTGGTTGGGGACCTGCACGCCCATACGACTGCGACGGATGGGCGGCATAGTCTGAAGGAGATGGCAGACGCGGCCCGGCGGCGCGGGCTCCGGTATCTGGCGATTACGGACCATTCCCGGCGATTGGCGATGGCCAGGGGGCTCAATTCGTCCAGGTTGTTGTCGCAGATGGAAGAGATCGACCGCTTGAACGCCGATCTCACCGGCATTCACCTGCTGAAGGGGATCGAAGTGGACATTCTTGAAGACGGCTCGCTCGATTTGCCGGACGAGGTGCTCGGTCGCCTGGATCTGGTGGTGGGCGCCGTTCATAGCCACTTCAGGCTCTCTCAACAACAGCAAACCGACCGCATTCTGAACGCCATGGCCCATCGGTATTTTTCCATTCTGGCCCATCCCAGTGGTCGCCTGATCGGCCGCCGTGAGCCTTATGCGGTGGACATGTTGCGCATCATCCGCAAAGCCCGGGAGCGCGGTTGCTTTCTTGAGGTGAACGCCCATCCGGAACGGTTGGATCTGACGGACCTGCACTGCCGGATGGCGCGGGATGAGGGAGTGCTGCTGGCCGTCAACAGCGATGCGCACAGTACCACGGACCTTGAGAACGGACGATACGGCATCGGGCAAGCTCGCCGGGGTTGGCTGCAAAAGTCCGACGTGGTCAACACGAGATCGTATGCGGAGGTGAACAAGCTATTGCGACGGACGATGGACACCTGAACAGGCGTGGATGGCGGTCGCAAGGCCAGCGGTGGGAGGGGACGGGATTGGAGGAGGAACACGATGACTGAGCGAGCCGATCTGTTGGCGAAGGCGTCGAAACCGGCGGAAGAGGCGTTGCGTCTGCATGCCCACTACAAAGGGAAAATGCAGACGATGCCCAAGTGCGCCATCCGAAGCCTGGAGGACTTTGCAATCTGGTACACGCCGGGAGTGGCAGCGCCCTGCAAGGCCATTCAGGCCGAGCCCGACCGGATCTACGACTATACGAACAAGGGGAACACGATTGCCGTCGTGTCGGACGGTACGCGAGTGCTGGGGTTGGGCGACATCGGGCCAGGAGCCGGGTTGCCGGTCATGGAAGGCAAAGCGATGTTGTTCAAATATCTGGGCGGGGTCGACGCCGTCCCGATCTGTCTCGACACGAAAGACCCCGACGAACTGATCCGCACCGTCCGCCTGCTGACTCCATCCTTCGGGGCGATTAACCTGGAGGATATTGCGATGCCCAAGTGCTTCCGGATTCTGCGCGAACTCCAGGCGATCAGTCCGATTCCTGTCTGGCACGATGACCAGCAAGGGACAGGAACGGTGCTGCTGGCGGCGTTGATGAATGCGCTGACCGTGGTCGGGAAAGACATCGGCCAGGTCCGGATCGCCATGATCGGCATGGGGGCGGCCAACGTGCCGACCTATCGATTCTTGACGGCCTGCGGCGCCGATCCATCCCGCATTGTGGCTTGTGATGCGGGTGGTATCCTGGGAACGTTTCGGCGTGAATATGAGCAGGATCCGTCATTCGCCGAGCAGTGGAAGGTCTGTGCGCAGACCAATCCGGCGGGTTTGCGTGGCGGGATCGCAGAGGCTTTGCGGGGAGCCGACGTATGTGTGGCCTTTTCGGCGGGCGGCATCATCAAGCCTGAATGGGTGAGCGGCATGGCGCGGGATGCCATTGTGTTTGCCTGCGCCAATCCGGTTCCGGAGATCTGGCCCTGGGTGGCCAAGGAGGCGGGCGCGCGCATCGTGGCCACTGGCCGCAGTGATTTCCCCAATCAGGTGAACAACTCCCTCGTGTTTCCCGGGATCTTTCGAGGCGTGCTCGATGTGCGGGCGCGAGCGATTACCGATGAGATGGCGATCGCGGCTGCGCATGAGCTGGCTCTCTGCGCCAGGGAGCGCGGCATCCACGAGGAGAGCATTGTGCCGACGATGGCGGAGTGGCAGGTGCCGATGAGACTGGCAGTGGCCACTGCGACCAAAGCGCAAGAGCAGGGACTCGCGAGCGTGACGCGCACTCGCGATCAAATCCATATCCTGGCGGAGTCGAAGGTGCGTGCGGCGCATGACGCCATGCGCGTGTTGTTGCGCGAGGGGCTGATCGTCGCGCCGCCGGCTCGCTAGTCGGCAGTGCCGACGGTGGACAGCTGCCTTGGTCACGCTCACAGGCCGCCTTGCGCATTCGATGCGCTGACGCAGGTCATACCAGAGGCCATGTGTGGGGCTAGTCCTTCGTGCTCATCCAGAGCAGGCGCAGCTTGTGCGTACCGTCGGGCAGCGTATCCATACCGATCAATCCGCCGAGCAGGGCCCACGAGGTGCCGACCCCTTCCACGCTGTCCCGTCTCCATAGCGGAATGATCGGATTGATTTCCACATGGGTTCTCGTGGGGGACACCGTTCGTATGAACATGGCCATGGGGGGATGGCCGAGCACCCAGTACTCCCATTCATCAGCGTTGGGACTTCGATAATCGAACAACCACCAGAGGAAGCTGGCTTCCGTCGTCCTGCCTTCAGCCCGCTTCTGATCGTACAACGGCCAGAGAAACCAGAATTCCGACTCCTTCTTCACCAGGTCGCTCGTATAACGGAAGAAGGGGAACAGCCGGGTTTCGATTGCGGTCGGACTGCTGGAACCGGAATAGAGCGCGAGAGGATAGACCCCCAACGCGCTGGTGCGGCTTTCGTGCGTCGCCTCGTCATGTTGATAGCTCCAGAGAGGGAAGAGGCGAGCGGTCATGCCGGCGGGTGTCTGTTTCTGATAATAGAGCGACAATGGCCCGAGGCCGATGGCCCCGAGCTCGCGTTCCTGGGTGAAATGATGCCGGAGGTCGCTCCAGAATGGGACCAGAATGTCACGGGATTCATCCGGCAAGTCCTGGTGCCACCAAAGGGGAAACAGATGACTGGTCATGCCGGTGGCGGTGTGTTCATGGGAAAACAGGGCCGCTTGTCGAATCCCGACGAATGAGAGCCTCCAATCCTGCCCCTCCTTGCCATAGTCCCAGAGGGGCGAGAATCGGTTGCGCGTGTCGGTCGTGTTGTTGGCAATCTCTATCAGACTGACCGGCTCGATTCCCAGGGCCGAGACATTCCACTCCTGATCGTTCGTCATTCGCCGGAAGCTCCCCAACGGAAAGTATGTATCCCTGATCTGCGTGGGATTGGCGTGATGCCACCAGAGCAGCAGCGCCTGCCAGTCGAGCGTCCCGGCCTGGGGGGCCTCGGCGTACGAGTAAAACGGAAGGAAGCGATGCGCATGAGATGTCGCGGTCTGTTCCATGGCCACGAGGGAGAGGGCCGGAAACGTGCCGATATGCGGGAGCCCCAGTGCGGAGAAGCGTCGCTCGCCTCTTCCATTCTGGTCGTCTTCGGCATAGGCATAGAGCGGGATGACGCGCTGACTGTACGTGGTGGAGGTGCGTTCCATGGCCACGAGCGACAGGGCCGGAAACTGTCCGAAGTGCGGAAGCCCGATGGCGGAGAAGCGTCGCTGGGCACCTTCCGCGCTATAGCCGTAGAGCAGGGCCGCGTATTGCCAGGACTCTTCAGGTGTGGAGTGGTACTGAAAGACGGTGAAGGGCCGCATGCCGAGGACCCCGACTTCGTGGAGATCCTTTTGCCGGTCATGCTCCATATCCATGAACGGATACACGACATCCTGTGCCCAGTATTCTGTCTCGCGATGCCACCACAAGAGCGCATCCCAATTGAGGGTCTTGGCGTCGTTGTTCCGGTTGTAGCGATAAAGTGGGAAAACGCGATGTGTGGTTTCGGAGGTCGTCGCGACACGTTCGAACAGAGACAGGGTCGGGAAGGTTCCAACTTTCGGCCACCCGAGCAGTGACAGGCGATTGGTGTTTCCATGGCGGTCATAGTCATAGAGTGGAAACAACATAGAATTGGCTGCGTCGGGAGCGCTGCTCTGCTTGAAGAGCGTGATCGGCTTGAGTCCAATTAAATTCAATGCCGCAGTGCCCTTGGCGGAGTCACGCTCATACTCGTGGAGGGGAAGGAACGTGTCCAGAAGATGAGTTTCCGATTCCGTATGCCGGTATAGTAGGAGGGCGGACCAATTCACGTCCTTCGTCTCATCGTTGCGCTCGTAGCGATAGAGCGGAAAGAGGCGCGTGAGGACATGTCGTGGGGCACGGCGTTGCTCATAGAGCGACCAGCTGAATCCCGTGTCTGGCGGTGGGAACCCCAGGATGGATAGGCGCGTCTCCTCTGCAGCGGAACGCGCATACCCGTAGAGGGGGAAGAGCCGATCGGCCGTGTCTGTGGAGGATGCCGCATGGTGGAACAGGGTCAGCGGCTTGATACCGAGGACATCCAGCTCCCATGTCGGTTGCTCCCGTTGCCAGGTACTGTCCCAGAGGAAAAGGAAACGATCGGTCCCACGCGTTGCGGTGGAGTGGTGCCGGTGCAGGAGCAACGTGTCCGTGGCCACTTCATCGCTGGCCAGATCATGCCGGTATCGGTAGAGCGGAAAGAGGCGATGTGAAATCAGTGTGGGACTGCTTTCTTGATAAAACATCGCAAACCACGAGACCCCCAGCATCGAGAATTCCCGCCGGTCTCCATCCTGGTCCCAGTCGTACAGCGGCAGGAACCGGTCGTGGATGGCGGTCCCTTTTTCATCGTGCCGGTAGAGCGCGAGTGGCGCGGCGATCAGGGCAGACCAGTGCCATTCCTCGGTATCGGGATGATCATAGCTATAGAGAGGAAAAAACCGATGTGAGGAACCATCAGGATGTCGCATGTGGCGAAAGAACGAGAGCGGACCGAGCCCCAGCGCGTCCACGGTCTCTGTCTGCGCGGTAGGGTCTGCGGATGCCCGATAGAGGGGCAAGAACTGATGCCACTGCTGTGTGGGATCATGGCCGTAGCCAGTGAGGGCAAATCGATCGTAGCCCAGGAAGGACCAGCCTCCCTGGTTCTTCTCATGATCGTCCTCGTAGGAGTACAGGGGAAACAGGCGATGAGCTGTGAGGGTGGGACTCCTCTTCATCTGGAAGAGGACCATCATGGTCAGTTCGGTCAGACGTTCCGGCTTGGCGTACGCATAGCGATAGAGCGGGAAGACACGGTCTGAAACGGACGTCGGCGCGGAGGCATGTTCATACAAGGCGAGGGTCGGAAGGCTCGTCTGCGGCAAGGGTGGCAGCCCGACCAGTGCCGTCCGTGTTTCATGGCTCTGGGCGTCGGTGACCGATCCATACAGCGGGAACACATAGCTCAGGTCTGACTGAGGCGTGACCGACCGGCCATAGAGCGGCAGGATATGCCGGTACCAACTGCCGTCCGCCTCGTTCCCGCCTGACCAATAGAGCGGGAAGAGATGGCGATACCAGCGACCATCACCGTACGTCTCGCCCGCCCAGTAGAGCGGAAACACTCTCGCCTCGTATCCCTTCCGGTCCGCACCATAATGAAACAGCGGAAAGAGGATGTCCCATTCCTTGAGATCGGTTTCCTTGTCGTAGGTGGCGATCGCGAGTGGGCCGAGTAGGTAGTAGCGGTGAGAGAGACCGCCGCGTTGATGGTGTCCGTAGAGGGGAATCACGTGCGTGTAGCGAGCGTCGCCTGCCGCATAGTCGAAATAGAGGGGAGCGAAGACCGTATATCGTCTGGCTGGATTTTGTGCCTGCCAATAGAACGGAAGGAGCTGAACATAGGAGTCCTCGCCCTTGTGCTCTGCAATGGCAACCGGCCAGAGCAGACTGCGCCGGACGTAGTGTGTGGCCGGGTCCATTTCGCGGGAATAGAAGGGAATCAGCGTGAGACGAGAAAACGTGCCGCGCTCTTCGGTCGAATACAGCCACAGGAAGCCTTCCGTCCAGGTGGTGTCGCCCTTGGTTTCCTTGCAATAGAGAAAGCCCCAACACGAACGAGACTGGTCTTGCTCTGTCTGAGCCACGACAGGAAGCGGCGTCAGGCACCACAGCAGCATGAACGCACACAACAATTCCGTGAAAAACGGCCAGGAGCTGGAAGGAGAATGTGGCATCGCGCGTACCATTAACAGCCTCACCATCGTGCCTGTGTGGAGCATCAGTTAACGTCTGGCTGCTCGAATCACTATGCACGGGACAGGCCAGCGACGACCTACGAAGGGGCGGAGGCAGCGATGGTTCGATCAGGCCGTCCCCTCGCCGATGACCCGCCTCAGGCCTGAGCCCTATGCCGTGCAGGAGCAAGGTTTGCGTCCGTCCGAGGGTTCCAATTGCAGGGGGGCAAACTCCTCACGCGCAATTGTCCGCCGGATGCACCGATCCGATGAGGCCGCCATCTCCTCATCTGTGTAGCAGCGCGCAACAGTACGTAAACCTTGTGGGAGGCATCCCGCGACAGGTCCCACAATCTCGACGAACATTCAGTGGCCGTTCCGCCCATTCCTTGAACCTGTTTGCCGTCGCCGGTTGGCCCGGACGTTGCATTTTCAATCAATGTCGATGGAATGTGCCTCGACGTTTGGGAGCGGATTTGTGCACGTGTCTTCTCCGTTGGACAGTCGCTGAATGGAAATCGGACAACCAGGTGCGGACATGAAGCAGTTGGTTTGGGTCGTGATCCTGATGAGCATCGTCTTCGGCTGTGCCGGCTGCGGCCCATACAAGGCCGGCACCCAACCGTCGCGAGTCGATATGGCCGAATTGAAGTCGGGTCACCTGTCCCGCGAGAAGGTCATTGAGAGGCTCGGCAAGCCGAGGACGGTCACGAGAAATTCGGACGGCGGCACGACGGAACGATTCGAGTTCTATGAAGGGTCCGATTCCACATGGAAGAGCACAAGGATTGTGGTGCACGCGCTGGGCGACCTGGTGACGCTGGGGGCTTGGGAAATCGTCGCGAGTCCAATCGAGTTTTTTGTCAGGGGCGGGAGGTTGGTCGGCGAGGCGGAGTTCGATCAGGAGGGGCGGTTGCGATCGTTTGTGGTGCTAGGTCGAGAAACAATGCCGGCGGGAAAGATTTCTGAACACCAACGCGGATTGTGATACCTGACATGTTTCGACGCAGCTATATCGTATGACAACGCAAGCTCCCCCTCTGTCATCCAGTTGACGAGGGGAAGGAAAAAACGCAGAGCGGAGGTTGGTTCAGAGAGCGTCTCTCAACTCTTGAGATCTTGGAGGGGTTTCAGGCTTCCCGCTTCGCACCTGCGGGCCTGCTCACCGCCCCTGCGCTTGACCTCGATGCCGTCTCTGTTCCTCTCACCGAACCCTCCGCTCACTGTATAGATAACGTCAGTTGCGCTGTGGTCAAGCCGCTCGCGTCTCGTAGTGCGAGGGCCCATGCCACAGAGGACATCCCGCGCTGTAGCAGAATAGGGCAACGGCAGCGCGGCAATCGGCTGTCCATTTCCCATTTCGTTCCGATCCCTGCGCAAACCTCTTATTTCCTCGTCTGTTCTGCATGCCTGGCTATACGCGGTGTGCTCCACGGTCGAGGCCCAGCCTGGCATAGCCTATGCTGCCTTATTGCTCCGGGGCGATTCGGCAACGGCATGCCGATTCCTCAACGGCGAGGTCCGACCATGCGAGGGCTCGGCGTCAGGAAGCATGTTTGAGTGGAGCGTTCGATCATGAAGCAGGTGTTGATCATGCTGCAGCGCACGACCGACGGTGCCATGCTGATGAATGAAGGCGGCAACGTGATCCTCTGGAACAAGGCGGCAGAGCGGCTGCTGGGCTTTCGCGCGCAGGACGTGATCGGGCGTCCCTGCGAAGAGGTAATGCGGGGCGAGACGTTGGCTGGTCACCCGTTCTGTTCCTCCTCCTGTGCTGTCGGGCATCGACTGGGCTGCGGAAGCGGCGTACGCAATTTCGACATTCAGACCAGAACCAAGAACGGAAAAGTGATCTGGCTCAACGTGAGTTCGTTACCGGTGCCATCCAGAAAACCAGGTCGCTTTCTTGTCGCGCACCTGTTTCGGGATATTACTGCGCGGCAGAAGGTGCTGGGACTGGCGGAAGCACTGTATACCGTACTCGCCCCTCCAAGCGGTCGAAATCATCCTATTTCGGAGAGGCCGCGGAGGGTGCCTGAGGAACGGCCGGATACGATGCCGACAGTGCCTGCTCTGTTGCCTCTCAGCGAACGAGAGAGAGAAATTCTGCGTTGGCTCGCCGCCGGGAAGAACGGCAAGGAGATCGCCGACGCACTCTGTATCAGCCCCGTGACCGTGCGTAACCATATTCAACACATCCTCGAAAAGCTGGGGGCGCACAGCCGTCTCCAGGCACTGGCCATCGCCTTTCCTCCCGGCGGGGTCTCTGCTCAGCAGTGACGGGTCGGGAAGTGCGGCATCCGTTCGTCTCTCCCTCACGATAGATCGTCGCGATCGCTTTGACGCGCTCTTTCACGCTGCTTGTGCGGCTCTGGTGTGATCAACTCACGGCAAAAATGGTGCGTTCGTCTCATTGCTCGGACGCGGGTCTTGGATTAACGTGAAAGTGTAATCGCGAATCATCGAAGCCGTGCGGAGAGACACCATGTGGGTCATCGAAGACATCAGGTGGACGGCGGCGGTTCTCCTGGCGTTGACGGGCGTGGGGGTGATCGCGTTGGGCGGTCCTCTACCAGCTCCTTCGACGGAGAACGACTGGCTCGACGCGATGATGCAAGCGGTGCTTGCCGAGCAAGCGAACGAAGGGCCGTTTTGGGGAATGTTCGCACCCTATGTGGCGCAACTGACGTGGGTGCGGGCGCACCTCATCGAAGGTGATGACGAAGCGGTCTATCAGGCCATGAATCGGTTCATGGGGATGCTTGAAGCGCGCGAGTTCGGTGTCTCGCCGGAGGTGGCGGACCGGCTGTTTGATTACTGCTATCTGGTGACACCGGCGAAGTATCACGACGTGTCCAGGCACATCGATAAGTTTATCGAAGATCAGTACGGAGGCAGCGCCGGGTGAGAGTCATGGTGGGCGGGAAGGGGGTGTGCCATGAGGACAAGGAGGAGAGAGTCAAGAGGGGGTCCGATGTTCGGCAGGTTCTTGTCAATCGCCATGGCGTTGGGCCTGTTGTCGGGAGCGGTAAGGGGAGGGACTGTTGCAGCTGCGATAGAACAGACAGTTCCGGAATCAACGATCGAGGTGACCATCAAGAAGATGGAGTTTCATGTCACCGGGTATGGGCGAGAGGGGAATCCGACCGCCATCGTGGTCCGCAATGAAGATGGCGTCACGCATGGGTTCTACTCTCCCTTGTTCAAGGGCACAGCGGTCCGCTTGGAGGGCGATGGCTATCAGGTTGAGGGGAAGGATGGTCCGGCGTTCCGCGTGGACCCAGGGAAGACTATGACGCTCCATTTTACGAAGGGATCGGCGGACGCCCCCCTCACGATGATGAGCCCGCTTATGCGCCATGTCATTTGGTGCGACATGCACCCGGATGTGAAGGGGGAACTGTTCATCATCGAGCGCAAGGGATAAATCGCCGAGGGAACGCGATCGAAAGGAGGGGAAGCGGTGCCGAGTCGGCAGTGGGTGTGCTGAGATCGGATGAGTAGGGAATGATTCACGCGTCGAGCGAAGGAGGAGCACCATGAAGATCAGAGAACACACAACGCGGTGGCTATCGATGACCGTGGCCTTCGTGGCCATGACGGGATGGACGGGTGTCGGCGCGGACCACGCCTGGGCTCAAGCGCCGGGGATGGGGGCGCCGCCATCGAAGGTGGAAATCACCATTAAGGATCGGCAGCACGGATATGAAACCGTGGGGTTGACGATGCCGTCGCACGAGACGACGATCGTCGTGCGCAATCAGGACACCGTCACGCACGGTTTTGCCTCGAAATTGTTCAAGGATGCTCCTGTGCGGATGGAGGGCGGAATTGAGGTCGTTGGAAGGAACTTCAAGTCGTATCACGTCGATCCGGGAAAGACGATGACCTTGCACTTTTCGACGGCCCCGTCGAAGTTCGATGCGGCGACCGGCATCGCCGAGAGTATGCGGCACGCGCTCTGGTGTGACATTCACCCCGAAGTGAAGGGGGAGTTGTATGTCATCGAAACCAGGGGTGAAGTCGGCGGCGGCTGAGTGCTCCGTTCGTCCGTAGCCAGAAGGTCTGAGGCCATGAAACCCACAAGACCATCGGTTCTGATGAACGGTCTGACGACCGCAGCCCTGGTCGGGGCGCTGAGTCTGTGGAGCTCGGCCGGGGCTGCGGAGGTCCATTTCGTGGTCCGAGACGTCGGCGAGAAGCGGGCCTTGTGGGTGCCGCAGGACGTGGTGATACATCGGAGCACGGAGATGGCGGACGGCATCGCGTTCGTGTTGGAGAATCCCACAGACCGAACCCATGCCTTTGCGGCTTACGGGTTGTTCGAAGAAGTCACGGGCGCGCACGGAGATGTCGTCACGAAACCCTTACGGGTCAACGTCACCTCGGAAGATACGGTTCGAGTGCGGATCAGCACGGCGCAATTTGAAAAACGCACAGATGACGCGATCGAAGAGTTTCCGTTTTTCTGCCCGCTTCATAAGGGGGATGCCCATCTGGGCGGGACGATCCGTGTGGTCCCTTAGGCGCGATCCTCGGAGTACGACGAAGGATGAGGTAGCAAGTGAACGACGTGATCCCTGGCTGCAACCGGCGCGTATCGATGATGACGCTCACCCTGCTCTTGGTGATCGTGGGGAGCGGTGTGATGCCTTCAATGAGCCTGGCCGGAAGCTTCCATTTCGTCATTCATGATGTGGACGGTGGCGCGGCGGCCTGGTTTCCGCGCGAGGTCGTCATTCACAAGCGCACCGATCTCGATGGAGGATTGATCTTCATGCTGGAGAACCCGACACCCCGCACGCATGTGTTCGAAGCTCCGGGCCTGTTCGAACAGGTTGTGATTGCGGAGGGATCCGAAGCCTCGACTGTGAAGCCGCTGCGGGTGTATGTCGCGCCAGGGGAGACGATCCGGGTGGAGGTGAGCACAGACCGGTTAACGGTCGAGCCGGAACCGGACGCGTCGGGAGCTCAAACCTGTCCGTTTTTCTGTCCGCTGCACGGACCCGAGGAGGCCTTGCGAAGCACGATTCGAGTGGTGCCCTGACGACAAAAGGGGGACATCATGAAATCGATGATCACTTCTCACAAGGTGAGAGCCCTCCTCTTCTGCCTATTCGTCATCGCGCTGATCCCATGGGGCGCTAGTGCCAGGTATGCAGTCCCGGAGAAGTGGGCCGATCGGCCCCATGATGTCACGTGGAGAGTGAACACGCTGGTTGCCATGTACACCGGGCCCGAAGGCTGGGAGCAGCAATTGACCGGGTTCGTCGTCGTACAAGAGGGAGTCGCCTCAGCCAATGGCGAGGCAGGCTCGTTCGATCCCTACGTCGGGCAGATCCTCCTTGTGCGGAGCCTCTATGATCGCGGCGATTGGACGGGAACGTATCTGGCGATGAACCGCTTCATGGATATGTTGGAGGTCCGCGAGGGAGGTATCCCGGCCAAGGCTGCTGATGCGACATGGAATTTTTGCTACGAGGTGACCCCGCCCGCCTTGCACGACGTCAAGCGGCACAAGCAATGGTGGGACAGGACCGTGGAATGGGAAAAATTCTTCTGGGAGGAATAGGGTTGGCCGGAGCCGGATTTCCGAATGATCGTCGTGCAGTGGAGACGAGCCGTGGAATTCCGGGTGTGCACGAGGAGGCCATCATGAGGATCATCGAAGACATGACGTGGGCGGCCGCATCGTGCGTATTGCTGGCGAGCGTCATCGTCGCAGCCCCCGGCGGGCCTGGCGCAACTCTCGCCGTGGAGCAGGACTGGCTCGATGCGATGACGCAGGCGGTCCTTGTCGAACAGACGAAGAATGGAACTGAGACAGGCCTCCTCTCGCCTTATGTCGCGCAACTGGCGAGGGTGCGCGCCCACCTGCTCAATGGCGAGAGCGAGGCGGTATATCGGACGATGAATCGGTTCATGGAGATGCTCCAGGCGCGTGAATCGGGGATTTCCGATGAGGTCGCGGACCGGCTGTTCGATTATTGTTATGTCGTGACGCCGGCGCAGTATCACGATGTGTCCCGGCACCTCCACCGGCTCAGCGGGCATCAGGCTGGAGCGCCATCGGTTTGAGTCTGCTTCGGGCGAGGAGGTACGGGTCATTCTCCAATTCGCTGGATGCGGTTCGAAGGGGGTTGTGTGGGCTGTGGCTCCATGCAAGAATGGGCACCATGTCGGCGGATGGCGGAGAAGCTGCAGAACGTGAAGCCCTAGAAGCTAGATTTCGCCGCTGGCGAGTGACCCATAGAACGCCAAGTACCGTGCTCGACGCCCACCGCAAGGTCATCCTGGAGCGTGTCTCGCAGTCCATGACCTTCGAGGGCGAACCCGTGACGGTCTCTCGTCTCAAAACCCTCCTGGAGCAATCTGACCCATGGTCGACGACCCCGGACACCTAGGTACTACCCGCTCATTCGAAACGACACAAGGGGCCTTGACCTATCCGGAGCTCTCGGAACGGCTTGCCGTTGCGCTGGCGCGGATTCTCGACCGGATCTTGCGAACCTCCGTTCAGGACATTGTTATTACTCCGGACTGGTTGTGCGAGAGGCACCGCGACTTGGCGGGAGATCTCTTTCCTGGCTGGGCGGGACGATTTCGGACGACCGACGTGAAGGTGGGCACCTTGGAGCCGCCTCCCTTTTATCAAGTGCCGATGCTGGTACGGTCGTTTTGCGATGATTTGGCCGAGCGGCTGCGCCATCTCCCGGAGGACGACCTCACCCGCACTGCCGCATTGCTGGCTTGGGTGGACTGGCGCTTCCAGTGGATTCATCCCTTCAAGGATTTCAACGGCCGCATCGGTCGCTTGACGCTGGCTGCACTCTTATACAAGCTCGCCCTGCCGCCGGTCGAAACGGCGCCGACCGATCCGGAGGGGCGTCGCGCCTACCTCGAAGCCCTGCGAGCCGGTGACGCGGGCGACCTCTTGCCGCTCCAACAACAGTGGATCGCCCGGCTCGCAGCGGCCATCTAAGGCGGGCGATCACAGACTCACAAGTAGAGATACAACGCCGCCACGATCCCGAAAAACTCCGACGTGTTTCGCCCGCTTACGCTCATCCAGGGACCGGCCAGTACACCGACATGCTGATTCCAACTGTATTCCAATGCCGGTGCAATGGTGACCAGATTACTGAAGCCCCGGCCTACGAGTGCCGGTCGGCCCTGGGCGTCGGAGCCGGGGTCGCCTGAAAAATGCGTGGCGTTCACGGTTTGGAATCCGATGTCGAGGGCCAGCACGAATTGACGGGTCAGGCTGTACTCACCGGCGATGGTGACGGTAGCGACCGATCCTGGCGTGACCCGACCTGTCGTGCCGAAGCCTCCGCCGTAGGCGTTGAATCCCTGGACGGCGACCGATGAATAGAAGCCATACGTGGCGTTGAGCCGGTACCGCAAGACATGCTCTCCGCCAAAAGGGATCGCTTTTTGGAGGGCGATGCCGAACGCTGTGGCATAGGCGCCGCCTCCGGTCCGTTCCAGATCCGCCGTCGCCGGGCTGAGGTCGGAGTAGCGTCCGGTGGGAAAGATCTCCTGGACCCAAAGCCGAACATCGGGCACCCAGGATTGCACGGGGCTGCGCCAGGCTTGGACCCCCAACTGGAGCGGAAGGTCGCCGAAGCCGCCGGAAGAATCGCCTCGCGCGTGGTTACCGACCCATTGGGGCGCGATTTCGATGTCGAGGGAGTCGGTGAGGCCGTAAATGAAGTAGGTTTGTTGCGTGAGGCTCTGGGACGTGGTGGCCGATTGGAGACGCCAGTTGTCGTTGTACAAGCCGCCGTAGCGTGTGTAGTACACGTAGGGCTCCACCACTGTGTGCCCTCGACCTAGACTAGTTCCTCTCGTGGACAAGAGTGTTCCCGTAAACCAGGGCATGGTTTGAGGAACCTCGGCGGTCGTCTCCGCTCGAACGGCGTCGGTGCCGCAGATGAGAAGAAGGAACAGACAGAGCAGCAGATTGTTTGAATGACGGCGCCGCGCGCGGATGGTCATACCGATCGGATACGGTCGTGAGTGGAATCAGAGTTGAGTCCGCCCCATGTTACTCCGATTGGCCGGGAGCTATCATCTGGCAGGTTATGAGAGGTGATTCCGACTCCTTGAGAGAACCTTTCGGTCACCGGTAGCCAACGGGACTACCTCGAAACTATCGGCGACGTTGAGAACCGCTGTCCGACCTCTGGATCAGTTTCGCCGTGGCCTGACCATAGTGCTGATAGGCCCCCCACGTCGATCCAAGATCAATAATCTCGCCGCGCGCCTTGGCCAGTGCGCTGCCGAGGTCGGCTCCCTCGAGTGCTTCTGAATAGAACACCTTGGCAAATGTGAGTGCGGCCGCATCATCCACGGGCCACCCGGTGCCGATGTAGTTCTGCACGCCTCGTTCGAAAAACGCTTGGGCCAATCCTGCGAGACTGCGGTTCGATTCCTCGAGACCAAACGGTTTGCCGGACCGAACGACACCGGAGAAGCAAGCGTTGGCAAAGATCAGGCGCGGAACACGCCGCGCGCGGAAAATATCTCTCGCGGAAAGCACGTGTGCTTTGCCGAAGATCCAACCACTGTGGTCGGGATTTTTTTCATCGAAGTCTCCGTGTCCTGAGTAGTGAATCAAATCGAATTCGTCACTCAGGATCAGGGCCAGCAGTTCAACCGGATCACATTCGTTCGCCCCGATGCGCTGTTCAATGCTGAGATCGAGACCCTGCTGTTCTTTGATGGTGTGGAGAATCTGTACGACGGCGCGCCCCTCCTCCCGCGCTCCCGGCAGTTGGAATTCGGCTTCGGGTGCCGGATCTGCGATCACGAGAACGCGCAGCCGGTCGGCGGTTTGGGGCGCGATCAGGCCCGGCGGGCCGGACAAAGTGGTGCGGAATTGTCGTGTCAGTTGCCGCCCCGGTCCGTAGAAGATCGATTTGCCATGTTGTTCGAACGCCGCCATTTCCCAGGGGAAGGCGGCGGTTGAACGATCGACCATGAGGGTGAGCGGGCTGACCTCCAGCATGTCTTGAAAGTCTTCGGGCATGAGGTAACTGTGAAGAAGTTTGCCGTATTTCTTCTGGTCCTCCCGGCTTTGAGAGCTCATCAAGAAATCGGCGGCACCCTCTGCATAGGCGGACTGAATCGCAATCTCACGAACCGGAATCACCGCCTGTTCTCTGATGGCCGAAAATCGGAAGACATCGCCGTCCCGTTCAATCGTGATCCGGCTGCCCTTCATGGTATCCCCATTCGGAGACCGTGACACGTCTTTGCGCCGCGCGCGCTTCGGCAACGTCCGTTCCGTGATACGTAACTTCAATCCATCGTTCTGATTTGCGGCAATCTGCTGTAACAGATGCCTGATACTGTTGAACCGTTTCTCGTCATACTCCACGATGCGCAGGGTCGTGAGCCGGTCCTGCCGTCCGAGCCGCATGAGCGCGGCGCTCACGCCTTCAAGCATTCCCTCGATGGCCTGTTCCAAGGAGAGATTGCCCTCTCCTGAGCCCACCACGACGGTCGCGAATTCACGCCAGCCGAGTGCGGTGACGCCATAGGTCACATTGGCGAATAGGAGATCGAGATCTTCACGGTTGAATCGCCCATACTCGCCCATGCCTGCAAGGATCACGGTGCTGGCCGCAAGCGCCTTCTGCGTGTTGGGAATGAGAAACACTTCACCCACGCCTCCACCGATCAGGCCTCGCTTGACCGCCTTGGAAATCCAGAACTCAAGTGCATGGTCCAGTGCCCCGACCGCTCGCACCGGCGGCACGCCTCGATAATGGCCGACCACCACCGCCGGGGACTTCACATCACGAATGTCACCCCGCACGATCTCAATGTTCAGCAAGAGAGTTTCCCGCGCAGGTCTGTGTGCTGCCGGTTCACCGCCGGTCATCGTCGGCGGGGCAGTCGGTTCTGAGCGGGACACCGGGGGCGTCTGGGCCATGATCGCCTGCCGAAGCAGTGCCTCCGCCCGGCGGCGTTCAGCGGCACTGCTTCGGTTGGCTTGTGATGCTTCGGCGATCAGGCGAATCTGCTCGGCCTCTTGGCGATCTTGAACAGCCCGGACGCGAGGGGATGTCAACGCGCGAACCGCACGCGGTGCGACCGGTTCCATCGGCAGAGCACCGGTTTTGCCGGTTCGCAAGATTTCGTCAATGGCTTCAAGAACCTGGTCATGCTTCTGCAGATCGCCATGGATTTCATCCACGTAATAGGTCGGTACCTGGGGCAACAGCCCGAGGGCATGGGGGACGCGGCCATCGCCTGTTAAGCTCGTGTCGAATTCGAACATGCCCGGGAGTTCAATTCGCAGACCCGTCAGCGTCTCTTGATTGCAGCCCGCAATATAGGTCATGCGCTCCGGATCGATGGTGGGCGCCGCGGCAAGATCTTCATGGAATTTCCTTGCCCGCGCGAGGTGCGCGGCCACGATGGGATAGCGTCCCCACTTGCCGCTTTCATAGAGGCCTTGTTCGGAAGCGTCAAGCTTGGCGGGGGAGGGCAGCAACTGATAACTGCCCACGAATCCATTCAGGATATCCAGGACCTCGTCCAAGTCGTGGGTCAGATCCGCCGCGGCCAGTCTTCTGACGAGCTTGTCTCCGGCGACCATCGCGTTCGCAATCGCATAGGAGCCGTAATTCGGCGTGCCGAGCATGATGAGCCGGCCGCCCTGAATTTTCTTGGGCTCCAGCATGGCCTTCCACACTTTGGGATACAGCCGGATGAAATTCCTGGACACCAGGCCGCCCATGGAATGGGCAACGAGGTGCACCGGCTGGTCCTTGAATTTTGTTTCAATGAGGGCTTTGAGATTGTCGGCCGCCAAGTCGAGATCCTTCCGCCAGTCGTAGGCAAAGGGTTCAACATTCCAGTAGGCCTTCAGCCAGAGAACCGTTTCGGCATAACTGTCCTTGTCGAGCCCGCTGGGTTCGACCCGCAGCCCGGAGTCCGCCTCCTGAGTCCCATCCTTGTCGAGCTGAAGTTTCGCGATCCCTCCCCGGATGAGTCTGAGAAAGCTGACCCAGATGACCTCGTCATCACCGTCTTCGGTCACGGACAACTCGGAGCCCATGATGCCGGGGATGAAGATGATATTCCCCCGGAGCGGCCCCCGTTTTTGGCGGGCTGAGCGAACACGCTCCGCCAGCCTCTGGAGCCGCTCGTACTTCTCCGGCCCGAAGTGGTCCCGCAACGCCTGGTCCGAGGCAGCTCGTGATTTTCCTCCCCGCGTGGAAGGTGTCAGTTGCGCCTCGAGCTCGTCCCAATCCATCTCACGGACCCAACGGTCCGTATCAACTGTCTTCATGTCCCGCTGTTTCCTACTCATCAGTGAATCCTTCTTATCGCGGACAGGTGGCCTAATACTCCGGACTATCGCTGGTTGCGGCGATAGTCATCTTCATTGGCTTGGTAGGCCGTGATTACCCTCAAGCTCGTGCGTCAGTCCTCACTATGAAAGTATTTGATAACCATCTGAGTAGCGCGGTCGTCTACCAAGCCTCGCGCAAGGACCTGCACTGCGTTTTGAGGCATGGGCCGAATCTTCATCGGACTACACTCGAACCTTCAAGATCTGAGACGGGAACAGGTTGATCTGGTCAGGGTTTTATATATCCCAGGTTAAGACTCTTTGACCCATTGCTCGAATGCCAACAGCCTCAGATAGCCTCTGCTTTGATGGGGCCGCTGATGATCATGAAATCATTCGATTAACACAAAAATCTTTATGTGACCTCGCCTCGCGAGTAATGGGTAATTTGAGAGATGATGTAACTCTTCAGCGCGCCAAGAGGCTTTCAACCGCCTCGTTATAGGCGCAATTGCGTTGCGGTTCAATTTAGAGCGGCTAGTGCTGTCTTCTCAACAGTTCGCCAGCGCCTTCCGAAGCACTTCGGCCTTACGCGCAATCCCAGCCTTCGTCGAGAACTCGATCGCATTCTCGAATGCCGTACGTGCTTCCGCCTTTTGGCCGACCATCAGATTGAGTTGCCCTACCGCCTCCGCATGCACAACACACAAGATCGGCCAGCGATCGACCAAGGTATTCGCTGTGTTCAGCATACTTGCCGCCTCATCCATTTGCCGGTTGTCCGCAAGCGCCTTGGCGAATTCAATCTGTGCATACAACGCCCAAGCTGGACGGCCAGCGACTTTGAGGGCCTCGTACACATTTCGCAGTTCCTCTGCCGCCTGATTTGGGTTCTCGACGGTCCGTGTCAGATATCGACCGGCCGCTAGGCTGATGAAACCATTGATTCCAGGATCATTCAGCCGAGCTGCGCGATCAAACACCGGTTGAGCGAAGTTTACAAACTCCTTGTAGTTTTCCGGATCAAACTCTGCGTAGTACAGCGCCGTCAGCGCTCCGCATTTTGCCTGCCGTGGCAAATCGCCGGCGACTTCCGCGTATTTCCAGGCACCCGGCCAACTCTTCAGGATCACTTCCGGCTCGCAGTAGAAAAATAGGATCTCCGCTTTCGCCATCCAGCAGTCGACGCTGACCTCTTTCGAAACGTGATCGTCTTCCAGCTTTTCGTTATGCAGAACCAACATCTGCATCGCCAACTCCCGGTTTCCAGCCCACATGCAGGTGGTGCCGGCCCATGCCGCCGCAAGCGGATCACCAGCGTGTGCCCGGCGAAGCAGATTTTGGAGGCTCTCTTCTCCTTTCGTCGACATTGAATCCTCGAGCAGGCTCAGTTGGCCGTACCCCATTCCCAGGCGGCCATGAACTTGGCGATATCGCTCGAAATGCTCGCCTTTGCGGTCCTTCGGCAGGACATCCTTCCAGAAACGGTGCAGAATTTCGAACGCTGCTAAGGACATTGCATTGCTCTCGCACACTGCGGCCAGACAGTTGATCGCGGTCGCCGGGTGCAGCCCGGCGGCCCAGGATGTGAGCGTCCCCTGCACGATTGCGTCTGTATCCGGCTTCCCGGCGAGTTCAAACCGAGGCGGCGGTGCTTCGACGGCCTGTGCGATCGCTGCAAAAACATCGTGCGTCTCGGCCTTGATAGTCTCGGCCTTGCCGGAATATTTCTTCAGCAATTTCACCGCCCCAGGGTCGAGTCCTTTCGCCCCCGGCCATTGGACGTAACCGATTCCTGGTGAGCGTGCCGCACAAGGCAAGATGCGCAGATAGTCGTCATCTGTTTCCAGGTCTGCAGCCGAAAACCCCGTGTATACCCACGGATGCCTCTCGATCAACAACTCCAATGCCCTATTTAAGCTCGAATTTCGCCCGAGCAACCGCTGCTTCAGCGTGTCAACCAGCGAGTTCGCATCGCTGACGCATCCATGCACTTTAAGCACAGGCAGCTTCGAGCTAGTTGCGGCCTTGATCGCCCGATAGCATCGCTCATAAGATGCCGCTTCGCTTGCGACTTCATATTCAACGCCGACTGCATCGAGTGCTTGCTCAATCAGCCGATCGAAGTTCGTTGTCAGAATCGCTGCAAGAGCCCCATGACGCGCGAGGTGAGCAAGAGCATCGTGCCCGGCGTTACGAACATTCACGTCAAGCGATTGGAGTGCACGGAAGTAGTCTAGGCCGGCATACTCTTCCAGAATTTGAGCCTGGTAATCAGGCGGGAAGCGCCCAATCTCACGCCGCTCATTAATCGCAGTTCGTATTTGGTCCAGATACCCCGAACGCCCGAAATAAGATTCCACCTGGATACACAATGCCTCGAAGATCATTCGATTGATTTTGAACCAGCCGGGTAGCCGGGTCGGTGACTCAGAAGAAATGCCTGCGCCTGCAAACACAACCAGCTTTTGTTTGCAAATCAAGCTGCGCAAGCGTTCAGAGATCTCAACAGTTGCCGTCGCCACAATGTGTCTCCCTTCCAGGGTACGGCAGCACCATACTCACTCCGACTAATCGGGAGGGAAGGTTGTTTGACAGATAGGTGCACCCGCTACACCACTTTGCTTCCCCTCCCTTGAGGGATGAGCATACAGCTACGCAATCGTCACTCTCGCAACACGGTTTTGGGCAAAGTAGGTACGAATAGCGAGCCGAATTCTCGGCCGATTCGGAGATTTCGTCAAGTGCTGAGTATGGGTCTCTACGTAATACAACCATTCTGCGGTGCGGCGGGTGGGGGGAGGAGGCATCAGCCCTTCGATGTGGCCTTGTCTTTCGCAGGGCGTTCCCGCAGGCGGCGCAGGAGGTCGTGAAACGAGGATTCCGCGATGATCTTTGTGAACTGACTGCGGTAGTTCATGACGAGACTGACCCCATCGACGATGACATCATAGGCGTACCAGGCGCCATGTTTGCCGGTAAGTCGATAGTCCA
>WBZQ01000503.1_pt1 | contig 31048 bp, 30 predicted proteins | sample 5204251 | NCBI WGS metagenome assembly WBZQ01 (sample SAMN12412402, study PRJNA552823) | activated sludge metagenome | isolation source: activated sludge from nitrification reactor of wastewater treatment plant... | place: USA: Virginia | collected 2017-09 | reverse complement strand
CCGAGCAGCTGATCAGCGTGGACACCTGGCGCGCCGAGGTCGCCGCCCTGGCGTGCGCGGCCGGCGCCGACCTGATCAACGACACCTGGGCCGGCGCCGACCCGCGGCTGCCCGAGGTCGCCGCGGAGTTCGGTGCCGGGCTGGTCTGCTCGCACACCGGCGGCGCGATCCCGCGCACCCGCCCGTTCCGGGTCAACTACGGCACGTCGCTCACCGGCGTCGTCGACGACGTCGTCGCCGAGGTCACCGCCGCCGCCGAACGCGCCGAGGCCGCCGGGGTGACCCGCGAGGCGATCCTGATCGACCCCACCCACGACTTCGGCAAGAACACCCACCACAGCCTCGCCTTGTTGCGGCACGTAAAAGATCTCGTTAACACCGGATGGCCGGTCCTGATGGCGCTGAGCAACAAGGATTTCGTCGGGGAGACTCTGGGGGTGGACATCGACGAACGCCTGGAGGGCACCCTGGCCGCGACCGCGCTGGCCGCCGCCGACGGCGCCTTCATGTTCCGGGTGCACCAAGTCGCCCCGACCCGTCGGGCGCTGGAAATGGTGGCCGCCATCGCCGGCACCCGCCCCCCGGCGCGCGCCGTGCGAGGACTGGCGTGACCGCCGGTGCACCGGCGCACGACCGGTTCCACCTCGACGCCCCCGCACAGCGCTGGCTGACCACCCACAGCTGGAACCGGCCGCACTGGACCGTCGACGAACTCACCGCCGCCAAGGCCGGGCGCACGGTGTCGGTGGTGCTGCCCGCGCTGAACGAGCAGGCCACCGTCGCCTCGGTACTCGACACCATCTCGCCGCTGCTCGGCGGGCTGGTCGACGAGCTGGTGGTGCTCGACTCCGGCTCCACCGACGACACCGCCGTCCGTGCGGCGGCCGCCGGCGCCCGGGTGGTGGAGCGCGAAGAGGCGCTGCCCGAGGTCCCCGTCCAGCCGGGCAAAGGCGAGGCGCTGTGGCGCTCCCTGGCCGCCACCACCGGCGACGTCATCGCGTTCATCGACTCCGACCTGATCGACCCCGACCCGACGTTCGTGCCCCGGCTGCTCGGCCCGATCCTCACCGGCGATTCGATCTCCTTGGTCAAGGGGTACTACCGGCGGCCGCTGAAGGTCAGCGGCAGCGAGGACGCCAGCGGGGGCGGGCGGGTCACCGAACTCGTCGCCCGTCCGCTGCTGACCGCGCTGCGCGCCGAGCTGGGGCTGCTGCTGCAACCGCTGGGCGGCGAATACGCCGGAACCCGCGACCTGTTGACGTCGCTGCCGTTCGCACCCGGCTACGGCGTCGAGATCGGCCTGCTGATCGACACCTACGACCGGTTCGGCCTGAGCGCGATCGCCCAGGTCAACCTCGGGGTGCGGATGCACCGCAACCGGCCGCTGACCGAACTGGGCGTGATGAGCCGGCAGGTGATCGCCACCCTGCTGCACCGCTGCGGCATCACCGACTCCGGCGTCGGGCTCACCCAGTTCTTCGCCGACGGCGGCGACCTCACCCCGCATCTGACCGAGGTGTCGCTGGCCGACCGGCCCCCGATGAACACCCTGCGCACCTAGGGTCCACTGCACCACCGGCGCCGGATCGGGCAGTATCGACGGCGTGACGATGATCCTGCTGTACCTGGTTGTGCTGATCGCGGTCGCCGCCGTGCTGTTCGGCATCGCCAGCGCGCTGTTCGGCCGCGGTGAGACGCTGCCGCCGCTGCCGCGCGGGACGACGGCCACCATGCTGCCGGCCTCCGGGGTGACCGGCTCCGACGTCGACGCGGTCAGGTTCAGCCAGGTGGTGCGTGGCTACCAGACCGCCGAGGTGGACTGGGTGCTGGACCGGCTGGCCACCGAGCTGGACTCGCTGCGCGGGGAACTGGCCACGCTGCGCGCCATGAGCGACGAGGAACCCGAGGCGTTCGCCGAGGACACCGTGGTCGTCCACGAGGAGGATACGGTCACCGTTGGTGACGACGAGGACGTCCGGGAGTGAGCGACGACCGCACCCGCTGCCCCTGGGTGCTCGACGGCCCCGAGATCTACCTCGACTACCACGACCGGGAGTGGGGCCGGCCGCTGCACGGGCAGACCGCCCTGTTCGAGCGGGTCAGCCTGGAGGCCTTCCAGAGCGGACTGTCCTGGCTGACCATCCTGCGCAAACGGGAGAACTTCCGGGCCGCGTTCGCCGGGTTCGACGTCGATACGGTCGCGACGTTCGGCGACGACGACGTCGCCCGGCTGCTGGCCGATGCGGGCATCGTGCGCAACCGGGCCAAGATCGAGGCCACCATCGCCAACGCCCGCGCCACCCTGGACCTCGACGTCGACCTGTCCGAACTGCTGTGGTCGTTTGCCCCGCCGGCCCGGCCCCGCCCGGCCACCGTCGGCGAGGTTCCGGCCGTCACACCCGAGTCGACGGCCCTGGCCAAGGAGTTGCGCCGGCGCGGTTTCCGGTTCGTCGGACCCACCACCGCGTATGCGTTGATGCAGGCCACCGGCATGGTCGACGACCACGTCGTCGACTGCTGGGTACCGCCGTCGACCTCACCGTAAGTGAGGCAAGTCGCACCGGGGCCGTGCCATAGGGAAGAATGGAGCCCGATGGCCACGATCCGCGACGATGGATCGGCCGGAAGCTGGAGGGAGTACTCGGATGGCGGCGATGAAGCCCCGGACTGGTGATGGTCCGCTGGAAGCAACCAAGGAGGGACGCGGCATCGTCATGCGGGTTCCCCTGGAGGGCGGTGGACGCCTGGTTGTGGAGCTGACCCCCGACGAGGCCGCCGCGCTGGGCACCGAGCTCACCAACGTCACCAGCTGATCCCCGGGCGGTTCGGCGAGGCTCGGCGGAGTGGATGCGAGCGCAGCGAGTGGCCGCGTAGCCGAGGGGCAGCCGGGACCGCCCGCAACAGAACAAGGCGGCTCGCCTCAGAGCAGGGACTGGTAGATCGCCAGGGTCTGCTCGGCGATCCGGGCCCAGGAAAACCCGTCGATGCAGCGTTGCCGGCCGGCCACACCGTAGTCGGCGGCCCGGGACTCGTCGGCGACCAGCGCGTTGACCGCCTCGGCCAGCCCGGCCTCGAAGCCCGCCTCGTCGGCGCTGTCGTAGTGCACCAGGGTCCCGGTCACCCCGTCATCGACGACCTCGGGGATGCCACCGACGTCGGAGGCCACCACCGCGGTGCCGCAGGCCATGGCCTCCAGGTTCACGATGCCCAGCGGCTCGTACACCGACGGGCAGACGAACACCGTCGCCGCCGACAGGATCTCCCGGATCTTCGGCGTCGGCAGCATCTCCTGCACCCAGAACACCCCGGTGCGCGCCGCACTCAGCGCGGACACCGCACCGGAGATTTCGTTGGCGATCTCCGGGGTATCCGGGGCACCGGCGCACAGCACCAGCTGCACCTCGGGCGCGAACCGGTGCGCGGCGGCCACCAGATGCTTGACGCCCTTCTGCCGGGTGATCCGCCCGACGAACGCGACGATGGGCCGGTCCGGGTCCACACCCAGCTCGGTCAGCACCGAACCCTCGCCGAACGGGGTCACCGGGTACCAGACGTCGGTGTCGATGCCGTTCTTCACCACGTGCACCCGGTCCGGGTTCAGCGCCGGGTAGGTCGCCAGCACGTCCTCGCGCATCCCGGAGCTGACGGCGATCACCGCGGCGGCCGCTTCGACGGCGGTGCGCTCCACCCACGAGGAGATCCGGTACCCGCCGCCGAGCTGCTCGGCCTTCCACGGCCGCAGCGGCTCCAGCGAGTGCGCGGTCAGCACGTGCGGGACGTCGTAGAGCAGCGCCGCCAGATGCCCGGCCATCCCGGTGTACCAGGTGTGCGAATGCACCAGGTCCGCACCGCCGGCCGCATCCGCCATCACCAGGTCCGCCGACAGCGTCGACAGCGCGGCGTTGGCGTCGCGCAGCGCCGGATCCGGGGAGTGCACGAACGCGGTGTCACGCGGGGCGCCCATGCAGTGCACGTCGATCTCGCAGAGCCTGCGCAGCTGTGCCACCAGTTCGGTGACATGCACGCCCGCACCGCCGTAAACCTCGGGTGGGTATTCCCGTGTCATCATCGCCACCCGCATAGCCCGACCGTAGCCGACGGCCGCCCCCGGCACGCCGCGACATCCCGAATAATCGGTTCGTCTGGCCGCATTGCGACACTGCGGATAGGTTGGGGCCCATGAAGGAAGCACCACATGTGCTCGGAATCGTGCTGGCCGGCGGCGAGGGAAAGCGGCTGTACCCGCTGACCGCCGACCGTGCCAAGCCGGCGGTGCCCTTCGGCGGCGGTTACCGGCTCATCGACTTCGTGTTGTCCAACCTGGTCAATGCCGGCTACTTGAGGATCTGTGTTCTCACGCAGTACAAGTCACATTCACTCGACCGTCATATTTCGCAGAACTGGCGGCTGTCCGGTCTGGCCGGGGAGTACATCACCCCGGTGCCCGCGCAGCAGCGCCTGGGCCCGCGCTGGTACACCGGTTCGGCCGACGCGATCTACCAGTCGCTGAACCTGATCTACGACGAAGACCCGGATTACATCGTCATTTTCGGTGCCGACCACGTGTACCGGATGGACCCGGAACAGATGCTGAGCTATCACATCGAAAGCGGCGCCGGGGCCACCGTCGCCGGCATCCGGGTGCCGCGGGCGGAAGCACATGCGTTCGGCTGCATCGATGCCGACGCGAGCGGGCGCATCCGCAGCTTCGTGGAGAAGCCGGCCGACCCGCCCGGCACCCCCGACGATCCGGAGCAGACCTTCGTGTCGATGGGCAACTACATCTTCACCACCAAGGTGCTGATCGACGCGATCAAGGCCGACGCCGACGACGACCACTCCGACCACGACATGGGCGGCGACATCATCCCGCGGCTGGTCGCCGAGGACCAGGCCGCTGTCTACGACTTCAACGACAACGAGGTGCCCGGCGCGACCGAGCGCGACCACGGTTACTGGCGCGACGTCGGCACCCTGGACGCCTTCTACGACGCGCACATGGACCTGGTGTCGGTGCACCCGGTGTTCAACCTGTACAACCGGCGCTGGCCGATCCGCGGCGGCTCGGAGAACCTGGCCCCGGCCAAGTTCGTCAACGGCGGCGCGGCGATGGAGTCGGTGGTCGGTGCGGGCAGCATCGTCTCGGCGGCCTCGGTGCGCAACTCGGTGCTGTCGTCGAACGTGACCATCGACGACGGCGCGATCGTCGAGGGCAGTGTGCTGATGCCCGGGGTGCGGGTGGGCCGCGGTGCGGTGGTGCGCCACGCGATCCTGGACAAGAACGTCGTCGTCGGGCCCGGGGAGATGGTCGGCGTCGACGTCGAGCACGACCGGGACCGGTTCTCGGTCAGCTCCGGTGGCGTCGTCGCCGTCGGCAAGGGCGTCTGGATCTAAGTCACCACACGCCGGGGACCAGGCGGTAGCGGACGGCGCGGGTGTAGTCGTCGTAGCCGGTCGGGTCAGCGCAGGTCGCGACGGCGGAATGCGGTGATGCCCAGCGCGATCAGCGCGGCGTCGAGCAGCAGCAACCACAACAGCGGCCAACCGGTGAACGCGCCGATCCCGACCCGCGGCGCGTGCGAATAGGGCTCCAGATCCAGCAGCCAGGCGGGGAATCCGGCCAGCGAGCCGAGCAGGAACAGGGCGATGAACCCGACCAGTACCGCCCAGGCGGCGGGTGCGAATCGTGGTGTGACAGCGACGATCAGCACGGTGACCGCGGCGAGCAGCCACACCCCGGGAAGCTGTGCGGCCGCGGCGCCGACCACGTCGGGTACTCGACTCATGTCCCCGGCGGCGATTGCGTACACCAGTCCCGCGATCGCCCCGGCAAGTAGCACGGCCACCGCCGATGCGAGCATCGCCAACGTGAGATATGAAGCCAGCCAACGGGTCCGCGACACCGAGCCGGCCAGCACCGTCTCGGCCCGGCCCGCGTCCTCCTCCTGGTGCAGGCGCAGCGTCAGCGACACGACGAATGCCGACGCGACCATGGCGACCATGGTGAACGCGACGGTGATGAACGCCTGCTCGATGGCGCCGGTGCCGCCGACGCGAGTGACGAAATCATGCGCCGCGCCGGCGCCGCCGAGCTCGTCGCCGATGCCGTGGGCCACCGAGCCGATCATCAGCCCGTACAGACAGAGCCCGACCGTCCACAGCAGGACCGACCCGCGGCTGACCCGCCAGGCCAGCCCGAACGGGCCGGACAGCGATGCGCGCGCCGTCGCCGGACCGGGACGTTCGGGGATCAGGCCCGCCCCGACATCACGGCGGGCGATGAGCGCATAGGCCAGGGCGGTCAGCGCGGCGCAGGTGAGGGCGTGCAGGCCCAGCACCGCGAACCGGTCGCCGGCGAATGCGCGCACCTGAAGCGACCAGCCCAGCGGGGACAGCCAGCTCAGCACGCTGGATCCGGTGGCCGACGACGCGTCACCGACGGCCCGCAGCGCGAACGCCGCGCCCAGCGCGGAGAGCGCGATGCCGCGACACGTCCGGGCGCTGGGGGACAGCTGCGCGGCGACGGCGGCCACGGACCCGAAAACCAGGCCGGAGCCGGTCAGCCCCAGGCAGAAGGCCAGCGACCCGGCGGCCGGAACGGCGGTGCCCAGCAGCGCGGCGAAGCCGATCAGACCGGTCAGCACCGCGGCGCCGTAGGTCAGCAGCAGGGCCGCGGTCAGCCCGGCGTAGCGGCCGACGGCGGTGGAGCCGAGCAGCTCGGCGCGGCCGGCCTCCTCGTCGGCGCGGGTGTGCCGGATGACGGTGAGGATGGTCGCCACCGCGATCAAAGTCCCGTAGATGCCGGCCTTCCAGAGCCCGACGGCGCCCAGGCTGTCGTTGTAGACGTTGCCATACATGGCGCGCTGGGCGGGGCTGGCCATGATGGTGGCCGTCATCTCGGCGCGCCCGGATTGCGTGGGGTAGAGCTTCTCGATGCTGCCGACGTAGACACCGGCCAGGGGCAGCGACAGCAGCAGGATCCACAGCGGCGCGACGATCCGGTCGCGACGGCTGTACAGCCGCAGCAGCTGCCCGGTGCCGGCGAAGTCCGAGGCGGGCGCGGGTGTGGGGGAGCGCATCGGTTGGCGCAGTGCGGTACTCATGCGTGCACCGCCTCGGTCCCGTAGTGCCGCAGGAACAGGTCCTCCAGCGTCGGCGGCCGGCTCTCCAGGCTGCGGACGCCCACCTGGCCGAGCACCCGGATCAGCTCGCCGAGAGCGCGGGAGTCCACCTGGGCGTGCAGCACCGCGCCGTCGTAGTGGATGTCCTCGACACCGGGGATCCGGTGCAGGTCACCGGGATCGCGCATCAGCTCGGCGGTGATGAAGGTGCGCGACAGGTGCCGCAGCGACGCCAGCGTTCCGGTCTCGACGGTGGCGCCGGCGCGGATGATGGTCAGCCGGTCGCACAGCGCCTCGGTCTCGGCCAGGATGTGGCTGGACAGCAGCACCGTGGCGCCACGATCTCGGGCCTCGGCGACGCACTGCTGAAAGACGTTCTCCATCAACGGATCCAGCCCGGTACTCGGTTCGTCGAGCAGTAGCACACGGACGTTGGAGGCAAACGCGGAGATCAGCGAGACCTTCTGTCGGTTGCCCTTGGAGTAGGTGCGCGACTTCTTGTGCGGATCCAGGTCGAAGCGTTCGATCAGCTCGGCCCGGCGGGCCTGGTCGATCCCGCCGCGCATCCGGGCCAGCAGGTCGATGATCTCCCCGCCGGTCAGCGTCGGCCACAGCGTGACGTCGCCGGGTACGTAGGCGATCTCCCGGTGCAGCGACACGGCGTCGGCCCACGGGTCGCCGCCGAGCAGGCGAACCTGCCCGCCGTCGGCCCGGGTCAGGCCCAGCAGGATTCGGATGGTGGTGGATTTGCCGGCGCCGTTGGGTCCCAGGAACCCGTGCACCTCGCCGGCCTCGACGCGCAGGTCCAGGCCGTCCAGCGCCAAAACGCTGCCGAACTTCTTTGTCAGTCCGTGGATTTCGATGTCGTTGGTCATCGTGATTCTCCGTTCGTGTCGTCAAGCGTGGGCTGCTGCTCGGACTGGGCGAGGATCGCTTCGTACATGGAGCTATCGGCGAGCAGGCCGTTGGCGTAGATCTCCAGGGCGGGCAGCATCATCTCGGCCCGGTAGTCGCGCAGCACTCGAGGCAGATCGCTGGGATCGTCGTGCAGCTGGATGTAGAGCAGGAAGCCGCCGCCGCCGGTCATCGACAGGTAGCGGGCGCGAGCCCGGGGATCGCGGCTGGGTTTGAGGACTCCGGTGCGCACACCCTCCTCGATGTATTGCTCGGCGTTGTCGGTCATCCGCTGCCACAGGGCGGTGGCGAGCGCGCCACCGCTCTGCAGGCTGCGGACCAGGTACGCCGTCAGCGGTGCGTACTCGTCGATCTCGGCCATCGCGGTGAGCCACGCCGCGGGGTCGTGGGTCTGCAGGGTCTCGGTCTTGGCTTCCTTGATCACCTCGGCGATGTGGGCGTCGCAGGCCGTGCGCAGCCCGTCCTTGGAGCCGAAGTGGTGGTTGACCAGCGCGGGGCTGACCCCGGCCGCGGCGGCGATGGCCCGAACGCCGACGCCGAAGCCGTGTCGGCCGAACTGGTCGACGGCGGCGTCGCGGATGCGGGCGGCGGTGCTCAGATCATCGATTGAACGCACGTTTAAAACATTAAACATGCGTTTAATCGAGCGTCAAGGGGTGGCCGCGTCAGACAACCGTGAAGATTTCTGTGGGTGGGGCGGCCGGCCCGAACCTCAGTCGGTGGACTGCTCCCGGGCCGCGGCCAGCAGGCCGTCGCCCAGCGGGATCAGCACCGGGATCAACCGCTCGTCCTCGGCGATCATCCGGGCCGCCTCGCGCACCGCGGTCACCGCGGCGTCGGTGGCCTCCGGATCACCGGCGCGCCCACCCAGGGATGCGTGGTGCACCACGATCACCCCGCCGGGACGCAGCAGCCGGATGCCCTCGGCGACGTAATCGGGCTGGTCGGAGGGGTCGGCGTCGACGAACACCAGGTCGTAGGACTCGTCGGCCAGCCGGGTCAGCACCTCCTGGGCGCGGCCGGTGATCAGCCGGGTCCGCGACGGCCCGATGCCGCCCTCGGCGAACGCATGCTTGGCGATCCGCTGGTACTCCGGCTCGATGTCGATGGTGGTCAGCACGCCGTCGTCGCGCATCCCGGACAGCAGCCAGAGCCCGGACAGCCCGGCTCCGGTGCCGACCTCGACGACGGATTTGCCGCCGGAGAGCCGGGCCAGCAGGCTCAGCAGCGCGCCGACGGCCGGGGTGACCGCCGGGGCGCCGATGTCGTGGGCGCGTTCCCGCGCGGCGATCAGCACGGCGTCTTCGGAGATCGAGCCTTCGGCGTGGGCGAGCATGGCCTCACCCGGTGACGGCACGGCCGGGGGTGCGGCTTCGGGTGCGGGGGCCTGGGGTGGCGTGGTGGCCGGGTCCGTCGGTTGCGCGCCGGGGCTGAGATCTTCGGAATCTGCCATGATCCCGCAGCGTACGGGCATGCCCGAGTCGGTGGGGACAGGCGCGCGGGCGACACGCCCGGCGCCGGGCTGCGATCCGCGCCGGGGCGCAACGCATCGATGCAGGTCAAAGGCCGACGGCCGGGATTCTCAGGTTGCCTTCATACTGCTCACACTCCCGGCACAAGCCGATGTAGAACCGTAAGGCGCATGCAAGACCGCTCACGCCGTGCCGGGAATACCGCCGCGACCCTCGATGTTGCCATCGGCAGAGCAGCGGCCGCCGGAGATTTCCTTTCCGGCATTCCTCAGGAGGATTCGACGAGCACACCATTGACGGTTCCGGTCACCATGTCCCATCTGGAGCAGGATTACGGCTCGGGTTGGGTGCAGCAGTCCGACGAACCCACGGGCACCGCGGTCTTCGACGCCACCGGCGACCAGGCCGCCATGCCGTCGTGGGACGAGCTGGTCCGCCAGCACGCCGACCGGGTGTACCGGCTGGCCTACCGGCTCTCGGGCAACCAGCACGACGCCGAGGACCTGACCCAGGAGACCTTCATCCGGGTGTTCCGCTCGCTGCAGAACTACCAGCCGGGCACCTTCGAGGGCTGGCTGCACCGCATCACCACCAACCTGTTCCTGGACATGGTGCGCCGCCGCGCCCGGATCCGGATGGAGGCGCTGCCCGAGGACTACGACCGGGTGCCCGCCGCGGACCCGGACCCCGAGCAGATCTACCACGACGCCCGGCTGGACGCCGACCTGCAGGCCGCGCTCGATTCGCTGCCGCCGGAGTTCCGCGCCGCCGTCGTCCTGTGTGACATTGAAGGCCTGTCCTACGAGGAGATCGCCGCCACCCTCGACGTCAAGCTCGGCACCGTCCGCAGCCGCATCCACCGGGGCCGGCAGGCCATCCGCGACCACTTGGCCACCCACCGCGGCACAGCCGAAATCCCGCGGCGTTAAGGCGTGTCGAACAGCGGCACGCGCTACATTCGATGATGCGCGGGTGAGAACCCGCAGGCCGGCGTCGGGCGCCGGCGTCACGCGGATGCAGAAAGCGGGGCCGGCCATGAGCGAACGGGCGCGCGGTTTGCGGCGCATGTTCTCCTGGCTGCCCGCCGATTGGGGCAACCGCCTCGACACCCACCTGGGCATTGCGCCGGGGGTGGACTGCACGGCGAGTCCGCGCCGGTTCGGCTCCACCGAGCACCTGTCCACCGAGGCGCTGGCCGCGTTCGTCGACGGTGAGCTGCCCGCCTCGGCGCAGCTGCGCGCCACCCACCACCTGGCCCTGTGCCCGGGCTGTTCGGCCGAGGTCGCCGCCCAGCGCCAGGCCCGCTCGGCGCTGCGCGACGCCAACCCGATCACCGCGCCGAGCACCCTGCTGGGCATGCTGTCGCAGATTCCGCTGGCGCCGCCGATTCCGCCCGACGATCTGATCGGCTCCTCCGACGAGCACGACCCGCGCCGCAAACGCCGGTGAACGCCGATCGGCGTCGGTGGGTGCCAGTTGGCGCCGGTAGGCTGCTAGACGACGCACCGAACCCCGGTTCGGGAGGAACAGCCGCGTCGCCGTGCGCGCAGAAGAGGATGACTTGAGCTCGAACTCCGACAGCCCCGCCCAGGGCACCGGCGGTCCGCGGCTGGCACCGCGCCCGGTGTCGCGTCCGCCGGTCGATGAGGCCTCCCGTCGTACCTTCGGCCGTCCCGACGGCCACCAGGGCTCGTTCCTGGCCAAGGAACTCCGCGCACAGCGCTTCCGCGACGCCGACGAGTTCGTGCCCACCGATCAGCCGCCGGACCCGGTGCTGGCCCAGGCGTTCGGCAAGCCGGCCTCGGCCACCGAGACGCTGCAGCGCCATCCCGTCGACGCCGGCGCGCTGGAGGCCGAGCGGGACTCCGACGTCGAATCGTTCGCCGACCCGTGGCGTGATCCGGACGCCGCACCCTCGCTGGGCGTACCGGCGCTGGTGCGCCCGCCCGCACCGCCCGTCGTCACCTCCGAGGGCAAGCTCGGCGTGCGCCAGGTGCTGTTCGGCTCCCGGGTGAAGGTCTCGGCGCTGGTCATCCTGGCGATGATCGCGCTGGTCATCGGGGGTCTCGGCGGAGTCATCGGGCGCAAGACCGCCGAGGTGGTGCAGGCGTTCACCACGTCCAAGGTCACCCTGCACACCGCCGACAACCCGGAGGCCCCGGCCGGCCGGTTCGCCACCGTCGCCGCCTCGGTCGCCGACTCGGTGGTGACCATCAAGGTGACCAGCCCGCAGATGGAGGCCCAGGGCTCCGGCGTGGTCATCGACAAGCTCGGCTACATCGTCACCAACAACCACGTGATCTCCGACGCCGCCAACAACCCCGGCCAGTTCAAGATCACCGTGGTGTTCAACGACGGCAAGACCGTCCCGGCCAACCTGGTGGGCCGCGACCCGAAGACCGACCTGGCCGTGCTCAAGGTCGACAACGTCGACAACCTGACCGTGGCCCGGCTCGGCGACTCCGACAAGCTGCAGGTCGGTGAGGAAGTCATCGCCGCGGGCGCGCCGCTGGGCCTGCGCAGCACCGTCACCCACGGCATCGTCAGCGCGCTGCACCGCCCGGTGCCGCTGTCCGGCGACGACACCGACACCAACACCGTCATCGATGCCGTGCAGACCGACGCGTCGATCAACCACGGCAACTCCGGTGGTCCGCTGATCAACATGGACTCCGAGGTGATCGGCATCAACACCGCCGGCAAGTCGCTGTCCGACAGCGCCAGCGGCCTGGGCTTCGCGATCCCGGTCAACGAGGTCAAGGAAGTTGCCGAGGCGCTGATCCGCGACGGCAAGATGGCGCACGCCACGCTCGGCATGAGCACCGTCTCGGCCAGCAAGACCCTGGCCTCGGGCGCCCTGGTGAAGAACGTCAAGCAGAACGGCCCGGCCGACAAGGCCGGCGTGCTGGAGAACGACGTCGTGGTCAAGCTGGGCGGCCGGTCGATCGCCGACGCCGACGAGTTCGCCGTCGCCGAGCGCAAGCTGCCGATCGGTCAGCCCGCCGAGATCGAGGTGATTCGCGACGGCCGCCCGATGACCCTGGAGGTCACCCCGGCCTCGGACGCCCCGTCGGGAGGCTAGGTGTTCGGCAACCTGGGTTGGGGCGAGGTGCTGGTGCTGCTGGTCATCGGCCTGGTCGTCCTCGGCCCGGAACGGTTGCCCGGCGCCATCCGTTGGACCACCGGCGCGCTGCGCCAGGCCCGGGAGTACCTGCACAACGCCTCCGCGCAGATCCGCGAGGACCTGGGCCCCGAGTTCGACGACCTCGCCCAGCCGCTGGGTGAGCTGAACAAGCTGCGCGGAATGTCACCGCGCGCGGCGATCACCAAACACCTGCTCGACGGTGACGACTCCATCTTCACCGGGAATTTCGGCGGCCCCACCGCACCTTCCGGCCCGCCGCCGGCCGTCCCGCCGGTTGCGCCCGGGGCGCCGGAGATCACGCCCGGGCCCGTCGCGCCGGCCGCCGGACCTGCGGCGGGAGCGCCGGAATCCGGATCGGCAGCGCCGCGGTTCGACCCCGACGCCACCTGAACCCGGCGGTTCGGCGAGGCTCGGCGGAGTGGGCGCGAGCGCAGCGAGTGGCCGCGGAGCCGAGGGGAAGCCGGGACCGCCGATCAAACCCGGCGGTTCGGCGAGGCTCGGCGGAGTGGGCGCGAGCGCAGCGAGTGGCCGCGGAGCCGAGGGGAAGCCGGGACCGCCGATCAAACCCGGCGGTTCGGCGAGGCTCGGCGGAGTGGGCGCGAGCGCGAGTGGCCAGTTACTGCACGATCGCTCCGTGACGTCCGCTTCAGGTCGATCTGTCCTGGGCTTTTGTGTTCCTGGATGGCCACTCGTGCGCTAAAGGGCCGGTCGTGCGCTAATCGGCCGCTCAGCGCCGTGTGGTGTCCAGGCCGAGCGACATGCCAGCCAGCCCGCGCTTCTTCGCCGCCAGCGCGTCGGCGATCTTGTTCAGCGACGCGCCGGCGCCCTCGTCGGGTGAGGACAGCGCCAGCGGCACCCCGGTGTCACCGGCGGCCACCAGGGTCGGGTCCAGCGGCACCTGGCCCAAGAGCGGTACGTCGACGCCCATCGTGCGCGACAGGCTCTCGGCGACCTGACGGCCGCCGCCCTCGCCGAACATCTTCAGCGTCGGGCTGTCCACCATGTTCTCCACCACGCCGGCCACCCGCTGACGGGTCTGCACGGCGATGGCGCCTGCCCGCTCGGCGACCTCGGCGGCGGCCAGCTGCGGGGTGGTCACCACGATGATCTCCGCGCCCGGGATCAGCTGCGCGATGGAGATCGCGACGTCGCCGGTACCCGGCGGCAGATCCAGCAGCAGCACGTCCAGATCGCCCCAGTACACGTCGGCCAGGAACTGCTGCAGCGCGCGGTGCAGCATCGGTCCGCGCCACACCACCGGGGTGTTCCCGGAGGTGAACTGCGCGATCGAGATGACCTTCACGTCGTGAGCCACCGGCGGCACGATCATCGAGTCGACCTGGGTGGGCCGGTCGTCGGTGCCCATCATCCGGGGCACCGAATGACCGTAGATGTCCGCGTCGAGCAGCCCGACGGACAATCCACGCGCGGCCAGCGCGGCTGCCAGGTTGACGGTGATGCTGGACTTGCCGACCCCGCCCTTGCCGGAGGCCACCGCGTACACCCGGGTCAGGCTGCCCGGCTGGCTGAACGGGATGACCGGCTCGGGGGCGTCGCCGCGCAGCTGTTTGCGCAGTTCGGAGCGCTGCTCGTCGTTCATCACATCGAGGGTGACCTTCACCGACGCGGTACCGGGGACGTCGGCGACGACGGCCTGCACCCGCTCGGAGATCTCGGTCTTCTTCGGACACGCCGAGGTGGTCAGGTAGATGCCGACGGCGACCGCCCCGTCGGGGGCGACCTCGACGCTCTTGACCATCCCGAGTTCGGTGATGGGCCTGCGCAATTCGGGGTCGATGACCTTGGCCAGGGCGCTGCGGATGGCGGGCTCGAGGCCGGCCTCGGTGCTATCGGACATAACGCAATCGAGTCTAGTCCCGGGGCGATATCGGCCCCGGACCGGTCACCGCGGCGACGAGCGCCCGGGACTCAGCGGGGATCAGTTGGCCGGGCCGGGCGCGGGACCCGGCGCCGGCCCGGTGGCCACCGGCAGCACCGGCTGGGGTTCCGGCGCAGGCGGCGGCGCGAACGGGTTGAACGGAGCCAGCGGTGCCGGATCGCTCACCGGCTCGGGGGCGAACAGTCCGTTGGTGGGGCCGGCCGGAGCAGCGGGCGCGGCGGGCGTTGAGGTGCCCTCCAGGCAGAACACCGCGCAGCGCCCGGTCACCGCGGCGTTCTCACCGGGTGCCGTCGGGCCCGGGGGCACCGACAGCTGGTTGGCGACGTCGGAATGCTGGTGCGCCAGCGGATCGGTCGCCGACGCCAACTCGGTCACCGTGCCGGGGCCGAGGCCACGGTTGCCGGCGTCGAGGTGGCTGTCGGAGATCGGCGGCGGGGTGCTGCCGCCGATGGTCGGCAGGTTCACCGGCTCGACGCCGGTGGCGTAGGCGGCCGCCCAGCCCAGCACGTTGGCGGTGTAGGCCATCGAGTTGTTATAGCGCAGGATCGCGGTGACGACCTGGTTCTGGTCGCGCAGGTTCAGCCCGCCGCTGCACAGGTAGCGGGCCGCCGCCAGCGACGCGTCGTAGATGTTCTGCGGGTCGGTGATCCCGTCGCCGTTGCCGTCGGAGGCGTAGCGCGACCAGGTGCCGGGCAGGAACTGCATCGGTCCCAGGGCCCGGGCGTAGGTGACCCGGCCGGCCGACACGGACTGCACGATGACCTCGTTGCCGGCCAGGGACCCGTCGAGTGTGGGTCCGTAGATCGGGTTCACCGCCGTGCCGCGCACGTCGGTGGCGCCACCGTTGGCGTGTCCGGACTCGATGCGGCCGATACCGGCCAGCAGGTTCCAGCTCACCCCGCAGCCGGGGTTGGAGCGGGCCATGATCGCTTCGGCGTTGCGGTAGGCGGCCAGCGCCATCGCCGGAATCCGCAACGAACCGATGGCGGTGACCACCGTGGCCGGCGGCGGTGCCGACACCGCGGAGGTGGCGAAGCGGAACTTCTCGGGGGTGCGGGCCACCGCCACGACGGCCGGTCCGGCGGTGGTGTTCGGCGGGGGAGAGAGCACCGCGGCCAGTGCGGTCACGTCGGCGTCGACGGTCGCCGAGGCCGGGGCCTGCGGACCCGTCGAACCCGTCGCCGCGACCAGCACGGCCGGAGCCAGCAGCGTTGCCCCGAGGATTTCGGCGGCGTGCGCGCGGACTTTGTGCAGAGCGGGTTTGACGGCACCGGTCGGCGCGGAACGCGAACCTGACCTTCCCCCAATGTGCACGAGGCCGTCCTATTTCTCTTGCCGGTCAGGGAGCCGGCGAAATCGTGTGAACGGTGTCACTGTACAGACTCAAGTTACCCCTGTGATCGCAATGGTCACATTCCGGTCACGCGCCGCGGTCGTTCGCTACGCCTCGGGCAGCCACGTCGACAGCGGTGGATTGTCGTCGGGCGACGACGAGGTCTCATCGGCCTCGACGTCGTGATCGAGTTCGTCGGTATCGGCGGGCGGGGCGGCCGGCGCCGCGGGACGCGGTTTGCCGGCCTTCTTACGCCGCTTCTTGACCGCCGGTGCCGGACCGACCGGCAGCGCGTCGAGCCGCTCGTGCAGCTCCTCGAGTTCGCGGCGCAGGTAGTCGCGGGTGGCGACCTCGCCGACGGCCAACCGCAGCGCCGCCAGCTCGCGGGCCAGGAACTCGGTGTCGGATTTGGTCTGCGCGGCGCGCTGGCGGTCCTCCTCCAGCGACACCCGGTCTCGGTTCTCCTGGCGGTTCTGCGCCAACAGGATCAGCGGTGCGGCGTAGGCGGCCTGGGTGGAGAACGCCAGGTTGAGCAGGATGAACGGATACGGATCCCACTGCCAGGTGACCGCAACCATGTTCAGCGCAATCCACACGGCGACGAATATCGTCTGCCACAGGAGGAAACGGCCGGTGCCCAGGAATCGGGCGATCGATTCGCTGAACTTGCCGACGGTCTCGGTGTCGAGGTTCAAAAACGGCAGCCACCGGCGACGCGAGGTTCGCGGCATGTCGATCCGCCGCCCGCGGGTGGACTCGGGGCCGGTCACGCTCGCTCCAGATCGGATTCGTCGGGCTGGTGGCGCCAGTCGGACGGCAGCAGGTGATCGAGCAGGTCGTCGACGGTGACCGCGCCGAGCAGATGCCCCTGCTCATCGATCACCGGCCCACAGACCAGGTTGTAGGCCGCGAAATAGCGTGTCACCGCGGTCAGCGACTGGCCCGGCGACAGGGTCGGCAGGTCGTCGTCGAGGATGCCGCTGACCAGGCTGGCCGGCGGCTCGCGCAGCAACCGCTGCAGGTGCACGCAGCCCAGATAGCGACCGGTCGGGGTGGCCGTCGGCGTGCGCACCACGAACACCAGCGACGCCAGCGCCGGTGTCAGGTCCGGGTCGCGCACCCGGGCCAGCGCCTCGGCGACCGTGGTGTCCGGAGCCATGGTCACCGGGCTGGTCGTCATCAGACCGCCGGCGGTGTCCGGTGAGTGCGCCAGCAGCCGTCGTACCGGGTCGGAATCCTCGGGATCCATCCGGGTCAGCAGCAGCTCGGTCAGCGTCGGGTTCAGCACGCCGAGCAGGTCGGCGGCGTCGTCGGGGTCCATCGCCTCCAGCACGTCGACGGCCCGCTCGGTGTTCAGCGACAGCAGCAGCTCGGACTGCTCCTCCTCGGACAGTTCCTGCAGGATGTCGGCGAGGCGTTCGTCGTCGAGGGCGTTGATCACCTCGGTGCGCCGCTTGGGCGGCAGCTCGCGGATGGCGTCGGCGACCTCGATGGGGCGCTGATCCTCGAACTGGTGCAGCAGCTGGGCCACCCCCTGGTCGGGCATCGCCAGTCCCGACGGCGTCAGGCCCGACACGTTCTGCCAGCGCACCACGTGCACGGCACCGCGGCGCAGCCGCCGGATACCGCGCACCGCCACGCGGGTGACCATCCAGTCGCGGCTCCGGTTGGGCTCGATCGCCAGGTCGACCACCAGCACGTCCTGGCCGACCAGCTGCGGCAGCTCGGGGTCGTCGACCCGGACCCGGGTGTCGAGCACCTGGCCCAGCACCAGCACCTCGCCGGGGCGCTGGGCGAACCGGCGCAGCGACACCGTTCCGGTGTTCAGCGTGACGGCGTGCGGCTCGATCGCGGTGACCCGCAGGATCGGGACGAAGATCCGGCGCCGGGTCAACATCTCGATGACCAGGCCGAGCACCCGCGGCTGCTGCCGGACGATGCTCATGGAGATCACCACATCGCGCACCCGACCCAGGGATTCGCCATCGGGACCGAGGACCACCAGGCCCGCCAACTGCGCCGCATAGACCCTGTTGACCGCCGCCATGACTGAAAGGGTAAGAGTGAATCGTGAACAGCGAGCACCGACCCCTGCCCAATGCCGCCCTCGACGATCGGCTGGCCCGCCCGCGGCGGACGTGCCTGTCGGTTCCGGGCAGCAGCCGCAAGATGATCGACAAGGCCAAGACGCTGCCCGCCGACGAGATCTTCCTGGATCTGGAGGACGCGGTGGCCGTTGACGCGAAGGCGGCCGCGCGCCCCGAGGTGGCCGCCGCGCTGGCCGAACCGGGCTGGAACTGCCCGCTGCTGGGCTTCCGCTGCAACGACTGGACCACCCCGTGGACCTACGCCGACGTCGTCGAGGTGGTTGGCGGCGCGGCGGCCGCCGGTGGCCGCATCGACGTGATTGTGCTGCCCAAGGTGTCCGACATCAGCCACGTGCACGCCCTGGACCTGCTGCTGGGCCAGTTGGAGCGCGAGCACGGCCTGCCGGTGGGCGGGATCGGCATCGACGCCCAGATCGAGGACGCCGCCGGTCTGCGCCAGCTCGACGCCATCGCCGCCCACCCGCGGGTCGGCGCTCTGGTCCTCGGGCCCGGTGACCTGATGGCCAACCTGAACATGCGCACCCTGGTCGTCGGTGAGCAGCCGGAGGGCTACGTCGTCGGCGACGCCTACCACCACATCCTGATGGCGATCCTGATCGCCGCGCGCGCGGCCGGCAAGGCCGCCATCGACGGCCCGTACTTCAAGGTGCGCGACGTCGAGGCGTTCCGGCGGGTGGCCGGACAGAGCGCGGCGCTGGGCTACGACGGCAAGTGGGTGCTGCACCCGGACCAGATCGCCGCCGGCAACGAGATCTTCAGTCCCCGCCAGGCCGACTACGACCACGCCGAGCTGATCCTGGAGGCCTACGAGTACTCGACGTCGCAGGCCGGCGGCCACCGCGGCGCGGTGCTGCTGGGCGACGAGATGCTCGATGAGGCCAGCCGCAAGATGGCGCTGGTGATCGCCGGCAAGGGCCGCGCGGCCGGGATGACCCGCACCGGGCAGGGGTTCACCCCGCCGGCGTAGCTAACCCGACTGCGTAACTAACTGGATGCGACGGCCGCGACGATGATGATCAGGTAGACGATCCACCCGGCGACGGCCAGGCCGCCCAGGATGATGCCGGTCAGCGCCATCCCGTTGCCGTCCTCGCCGGTGCGCTTGATCTGGTTCATCCCGACGATGCCGAGGATGAGCCCCACCACGGCACTCACGCCGCAGGTCGCGAAACCGGAGACACCGCAGATCAGCGAGGCCAGGGCCATGCCGTTGGTACCGCGCGACGGCGGTGCGCCGTAGGGGTTGTACGGGTCGAGGTACGGCGCCGGGGCCGCGTAGCCGCCGGGATACGGGGCCGGGTACGACGGCGGGGCGTAGGACGGTGCCGGATAGGGCGCCGGGGCCGCGTAGCCGCCGCTGTAGCTGCCCGGGTAGTCGATCGGCTGCGGGCTGGAGACCGGCGGGGTGGCACCGGGCACGGAGAACCCGTCGCCGCCGGGATACGGGGGAGTGGTCATTGCGGGTCCTTCGGGTCGATACGCGGTCTACGTTGCGGACAATTATTCCGCACGCCCGGGGTGGGTATGCTGCGGCAGTCTTGGGAGGGGCGGTCGGCACGGTCCGGCATTCTTTGAGTTCGGGAGCCGGGGCGATCGCCGATGAATCTGCCCGGCCGGTGTGACAAGGCCCCGGCTGTTGGGAACAATGGTAGCCGTGAGCAGCCCATTCCAATCCGGACAACCCGGCCAGGCCGGCGGCGGCGGCCAGCTGCCGGGCCTGCCGACCCCGCCCAAGGGCTGGCCCATCGGGTCCTACCCGACCTACGCCGAGGCCCAACGTGCCGTCGACTACCTGTCCGACGAGCAGTTTCCCGTCGAGCAGGTCACCATCGTCGGCGTCGACCTGATGCAGGTGGAGCGGGTGACCGGCCGGCTGACCTGGCCCCGGGTGCTCGGCGGCGGGGTGATCACCGGCGCCTGGCTGGGCATGTTCATCGGCCTGATCCTGGGCATGTTCAACGCCAACTTCGCCGGATCGCTGGTCGCCGGCATCCTCGCCGGCGTGGTGTTCGGCCTGATCACCGCCGCGGTCCCGTACGCGGCAACCCGCGGCACCCGGGACTTCCGGTCCACCATGCAGCTGGTGGCGGGGCGCTACGACGTGCTGTGCGATCCGCGCAACGCCGAACGCGCCCGCGACATGCTGGCGCATCTGCAGGTGTAACCGTCCGCGACGCCTGGTGCGGGTGGGAAGAGTGTTGCGGATTCGCCCGCCCGACCTTTAGCGTTCCTGGCGCGGCCGAAAACCGGCCGCAGCCCACGAGGGGATGAGTCTTGGTCGCCAACGCCGCGCGCCGTGCGCCCGCCCGCCGGCGGCTGGCCCGCGCACTGGCGCTGCCGGTGGCGCTGGTCACCGCCGCGGCGACGCTGACCGGCTGCGCATCCGGCGACGACGGCACGGTCGTCACCTTCTACACACCGGCCGGTGACGCCAACACGTTCGCCGCCGTCGCCGCGCACTGCAACGACACGTTCGACGGCCGGTTCCGGATCAAGCAGGTCACCCTGCCCAAGGGGGCCGACGACCAGCGGCTGCAACTGGCCCGCCGGCTCACCGGCAACGAGCGCACGCTGGACCTGATGGCCCTCGACGTGGTGTGGACCGCCGAGTTCGCCGAGGCCGGCTGGGCGCTGCCGCTGACCGACGACCCGGCCGGGCTCGCCGAGGACGACGCCACCGCCGACACGCTGGCCGGCCCGCTAGCCACCGCCACCTGGCAGGGCCGGCTCTTTGCGGCGCCGATCACCACCAACACCCAGCTGCTCTGGTACCGCGCCGACCTGATGGACGCCCCGCCGGCCAGCTGGGCCGACATGCTCACCGAGGCGGGCCGGCTCTACCGCGACGGCGGGCCGAGCTGGATCGCCGTGCAGGCCAAGCAGTACGAGGGCCTGGTGGTGTGGTTCAACACCCTGCTGGTCAGCGCCGGCGGCCGGGTGCTCTCCGACGACGGCAAGACCGTCACCCTCACCGACACCCCGCAGCACCGCGCCGCCACCGTCCGGGCGCTGCAGATCATGCGCGACGTGGCCACCGCACCGGGTGCGGACCCGTCGATCACCCAGACCGACGAGGGCACCGCCCGCCTGGCACTCGAACAGGGCAAAGCGGCACTGGAGGTCAACTGGCCGTTCGTGCTGCCCTCGATGCTGGAGAACGCCGTCAAGGGCGGGGTGCCGTTCCTGCGGCTCGACGACGATCCCGGCCTGACCGGCGCCATCACCGCAACCGGCTCGTTCTCGCCCAGCGACGAACAGTTCGACACCGCCTACACCGCCAGCCGGCAGGTGTTCGGCTTCGCGCCGTATCCGAGCGTCATCGACGGCGAACCCGCCCGGGTCACCATCGGCGGACTGAACCTGGCCGTCGCCAAGACCACCCGGCACCGCGCCGAGGCGTTCGAGGCGCTGCGGTGCCTGCGCAGTACCGACAACCAGCGGTTCACCTCGGTGGAGGGTGGGCTGCCCGCGGTGCGCGCCTCGCTCTACGACGATCCGGCGTTCCAGGCGAAGTACCCGCAGTACGCCATCATCCGCGACCAGCTGACCACCGCCGCGGTCCGCCCAGCCACCCCGGCCTACCAGGCGGTGTCCATGCGGATGGCCGCCACCCTGTCCCCGATCCGCGACATCAACCCCGAACACACCGCCGACGCGCTGGCGCAGCAGGTGCAGCGCGCCATCGACGGCAAGGGGCTGATCCCGTGAGCGCCACCCACACCGATGACCGCAAGGCCCAGCGGCGGCTGGCCTACTGGCTGATCGCCCCGGCGGTGGTGCTGATGCTCGCCGTCACCGCCTACCCGATCGGCTACGCGGTGTGGCTGAGCCTGCAGAGCTACAACTTGGCGCTGCCCGGCGAGCGGCACTTCGTCGGCCTGGCCAACTACGCGACCGTGCTGACCGACGGCTACTGGTGGAGCGCGCTGGGCGTCACCACCGCGATCACCGTGGTGTCGGTGGCCATCGAATTCGTCCTGGGCATGGCGCTGGCACTGGTCATGCACCGGACGCTGTTCGGAAAAGGCCTGGTGCGCACCGTGATTCTGATCCCGTACGGGATCGTCACCGTCGCCGCGTCCTACAGCTGGTACTACGCCTGGACACCGGGCACCGGCTATCTGGCAAACCTGCTGCCCGACGGGTCGGCGCCGCTGACCCACCAGTGGCCGTCGCTGACGATCATCGTGGCAGCCGAGGTGTGGAAGACCACCCCGTTCATGGCGCTGCTGCTGCTGGCCGGATTGGCCCTGGTGCCCGAGGATCTGGGCCGCGCCGCCGCGATCGACGGCGCCGGGTCGTGGCAGCGGCTGGTCCGGGTGACGCTGCCGGTGATGAAACCGGCGATCCTGGTGGCGCTGCTGTTCCGCACCCTCGACGCGTTCCGGATCTTCGACAACATCTACGTGCTCACCGGCGGCGCCAACAACACCGGATCGGTGTCGATCCTCGGTTACGACAATCTGTTCAAAGGCTTTTCGCTGGGCCTGGGCTCGGCGATCAGCGTGCTGGTGTTCGGGTGCGTGGCGCTGATCGCGTTCATCTTCATCCGGCTCTTCGGCGCCGCCGCCCCGGGATCGGAGGACCTGCGGTGAGGAGCGGTTCACGGGTGGCCGGCTGGTCGCTGATCAACCTGGCGGTACTGGTCTACGCACTGCTGCCGGTCGCCTGGATCCTGTCGCTGTCGCTCAAGCCGACGTCCTCGGTCAAGGACGGCCGGCTGGTCCCGTCGTCGATCACCTTCGCCAACTACCGGGCGATCTTCACCGGCGGCGCCGGATTCGATGCGGCGCTGCTCAATTCGATCGGCATCGGGCTGATCACCACGGTGATCGCCGTCGTCATCGGCGGGATGGCCGCCTATGCGGTGGCCCGGCTGGAGTTCGCCGGCAAGAAGCTGCTGGTGGGCATGGCGCTGCTGATCGCGATGTTCCCGCAGATCTCCCTGGTGACACCGCTTTTCAACGTGTGGCGCCAGATCGGGCTGTTCGACACCTGGCCGGGGCTGATCATCCCGTACATCACCTTCGCGCTGCCGCTGGCCATCTACACCATGTCGGCGTTCTTCCGGGAGATCCCCTGGGAGCTGGAGAAGGCCGCCAAGATCGACGGTGCCACCCCCGCGCAGGCGTTCCGCCGGGTGATCGCCCCGCTGGCCACCCCGGGCATCGTCACCGCCGCGATCCTGGTGTTCATCTTCGCCTGGAACGACCTGCTGCTGGCGCTGTCGCTGACCGCCACCCCGCAGGCCATCACCGCGCCGGTGGCGATCGCAAACTTCACCGGCAGTTCGCAATTCGAGGAACCCACCGGATCGATCGCCGCCGGCGCGATGGTCATCACGGTGCCGATCATCATCTTCGTGCTCATTTTCCAGCGACGGATCGTCGCCGGCCTGACCTCCGGTGCGGTGAAAGGATAGTCGTGGCAGAGATCGTGCTCTCCGAGGTGACCAAGAGCTATCCCGACGGCAAGGGCGGTGTCCGCGACGTCGTCCGGAACGTGTCGCTGCACATCGCCGACGGCGAGTTCGTCATCCTGGTCGGCCCGTCGGGGTGCGGAAAATCGACCACCCTCAACATGATCGCCGGCCTGGAGGAGATCAGCTCCGGGGACCTCTACATCGACGGGCAGCGGGTCAACGACCGTGCACCCAAGGACCGCGACATCGCCATGGTGTTCCAGTCCTACGCGCTGTACCCGCACATGACGGTGCGCGGCAACATCGCCTTCCCGCTGACGCTGGCGAAGCTGCCCAAGGCCGAGATCGAGGCCAAGGTCGGCGAGGTCGCCCGGATCCTGGACCTCACCGAACTGCTCGACCGCAAACCCGCTCAGCTCTCCGGCGGGCAGCGCCAGCGCGTCGCCATGGGGCGGGCCATCGTGCGAAAGCCCAAGGCGTTCCTGATGGATGAGCCGCTGTCGAACCTCGACGCCAAGCTGCGGGTGCAGATGCGCGGCGAGATCGCCCGGCTGCAGCAACGTCTCGGCGTCACCACGGTGTACGTCACCCACGACCAGACCGAGGCGATGACCCTCGGCGACCGGGTCGTCGTGATGCTCGGCGGGGTCATCCAGCAGGTCGGCGCCCCCGCCGAACTCTACGAACGCCCGGTCAACCTGTTCGTCGCCGGATTCATCGGTTCGCCGTCGATGAACTTCTTCCCCGCGCAGCTGACCGACATGGGTGTGCAATTGCCGTTCGGCGAGATCACGCTCAGCGCCGAGGCATCGGAGGCGATGGCCATGCACCCGACGCCGCGCGCCGTGGTGGCCGGGGTGCGGCCCGAACACTTCGACGACGCCGCGCAGATCGACGCCTACCAGCGCATCAAGGCGCTGACGTTCACCGTCACCGCCGACCGGGTGGAATCCCTGGGGGCGGATAAGTACCTGCACTTCCGCACCGACTCCGGAGCGGCCAGGGCCGAACAGCTTGCGGTGCTCGACGCCGACTCGGCGCGGCCCGACGACTTCGTGGCGCGGGTGTCGGCGGCGTCGACCGCCCTCGCCGGCAGCCCGGTGGAACTGGCGCTGGACACCTCGAAGGTGGTGTTGTTCGACGCCGACACCGGCCGGAACCTGACCGTCCCGTCGTGATGGTGAAGCCAGCTTCACACCGGTGCCCGATGGTGAGCCTGGTTTCACACTCGGCGGTGGTTGCCGCGCGGACGGAGGGGGAGCGTCGGTGAACGACGTGCTCGCCCGCGTGCGGGCGCATCTGGGGGCACATTTCGCCGCGGTCGGCGTCACGGCCGAACCGACCAGCGCCAGCGTGACCTTCCTCGGCCTGGAACGCATGGACGTGCTGAGGTTCGGCTCCGCGCCCGGCGGCGGGTACGACTACGTCTCGCTGGGATGTTCGCGCTACCCGATGGCCGAACCCACCGCGGTGGCCGCCGATCCGCTGCGCGGCCCGCGCGCGGAGGTGCTGGTGCGGCTGCGCGATACCGTCACCACCCCGGGCCTGGCGCGCGCGGTCGCCCTGCTGGCCGCCACCCCCGCCGTCGAGGGCGTGATCCTGCGGCCCGACGCCCTGATCGACCTGGGCTCGGCCCTGTGGGAGGCGCCGCCCGGCACCGGCGTGTTCAGCGCATTCCTGTTGGAACCCAGCGACATCGACGATCTGGAGCTGGATCCGCCGTGCGATCCGGTGTGCTTTCTGCGGGCCGTGCCGATCACCGCGACCGAGGCCGCCTGGGTGCGACTCAAGGGCGCCGACGCGCTGCGGGCGGCGTGGGCGGCCGACGGCGTCGACATCACCGACGTGACCCGCCCGGCCGGCGAACCGGCCCGCTGAGCCGCCGCACCCGAGCAGTCCCGGCTACAGCCAGTCCCGGCGCCGGAAACTGCGGTACAGCAGCGCGCAGACCGTGGCGACGGTGAGCAGCACCGTCGGATAGCCCCAGGTCATGTGCAATTCGGGCATCACGTCGAAGTTCATGCCGTAGATGCCGGCCACCATGGTCGGCACCGCCGCGATCGCCACCCACGCCGAGATCTTGCGCATATCGGTGTTCTGCTGCATGCCGACCTTGGCCTGTGCCGCTTGCACCAGTGAGGTCAGCATCTCGTCGTATCCGGTGATCCGGTCGGCCGCCTGGGTCTGGTGGTCGGCGACGTCGCGCATGTAGCGCAACACCTCCTTGGACAGCAGCGGCTGGTAATCGTCGGCGAGCTTGCGAAAAGCCGTGGTCAGCGGCGCCACCGAGCGGCGCAGCTCCAGGACCTCCCGTTTCAGCAGGTAGATGGGGGCGACATCGGTGCGGGTGTCGGGGGAGAAGGTGTCCTCCTCCAGGGCGTCGATATCGACGGCCATCAGCGCGGTGACGTCCAGGTAGCTGTCGACGACGTGGTCGGCGATGGCATGCATGACGGCGAACGGCCCCAGCCGCAGCTGGTCGGGCAGCCCCTCCAACTGGTGGCGCACCCCGGCCAGGCCACTGTGTTCGCCGTGGCGGACGGTGACGACGAAATCGCCACCCACGAACACCATGATCTCGCCGGTCTCGACGATCTCACGCGCCAGTGTCACCGACTCGTGCGGCACATAGTTGACCGTCTTGAGCACCAGGAACAGGGTCTTGTCGTAGAGCTCGAGCTTCGGCCGTTGGTGGGCGTTGACCGCATCCTCGACGGCCAGCGGGTGCAGGTCGAAAACCTTTGCCACAGCGTCCATCTGGTGATGATCCGGTTCGTGCAGCCCGATCCAGACGAACGCGTTGCGGCCCTCGGTGCGCAGCTCGTGCACCTTCTCGGCGGCCGCGACATGGGTGTACTTGCCCGGCAGGCGCTGCCCTTCGAGGTAGACCGCGCAGTCGACGGTGGCCCGGGCCACCGGAACGTGCAGGGGCGGCAACTCGGGTTCGGCGGCGCGGACGTGCAGACGCGACGGCGGCCGGGCGCGGAACTGAGGCATCGGCACCTCCTGCTGTTGCGGGACCCGGCGGTGTTCCGCGGGCAATGCTAACCGCACGGCGCCGCACGCGAAACCGATCGATATGCGAAACCGATTGATGCCTGAAACTGCGCAAAATCGGTGGCGTACCCTGACGCCGTGGCTGAACAGGTGAACAATCCCCATCTCGCGATCGGTGACGAGGAAATCTTCGACGCACACCTCGGGGGCAAGCTGTCCGTCGAGCTCAAGTCGCCGCTGGACACCCAGCGTGCGCTGTCGATCGCCTACACCCCGGGCGTCGCGCAGGTCAGCCGGGCGATCGCCGCCGACGCCACCCTGGTCAAGCGCTACACCTGGGCCAGCCGGCTGGTCGCCGTCGTCAGCGACGGCAGCGCGGTGCTGGGCCTGGGCGACATCGGCCCGGCCGCCTCGCTGCCGGTGATGGAGGGCAAGAGCGCCCTGTTCAAGACCTTCGGCGGGCTCGACTCGATCCCGATCGTGCTGGACACCAAGGATCCCGACGAGATCGTCGAGACGCTGATCCGGCTGCGCCCCACGTTCGGCGCGGTCAACCTGGAGGACATCTCCGCGCCGCGCTGTTTTGAGATCGAACGCCGCGTCATCGAGGCGCTGGACTGCCCGGTCATGCACGACGACCAGCACGGCACCGCGATCGTGGTGCTCGCCGCACTGCTCGGCGCCGCCAAGGCTCTGAACCGGGACATGACCCGACTGCGGGTCGTCATCTCCGGTGCCGGCGCGGCCGGGGTGGCCTGCGCGAACATCCTGCTGGCATCGGGCATCCGCGACGTCGTCGTGCTGGACTCCAAGGGCATCGTGCACGACGGGCGCACCGACCTCAACAGCGTCAAGGCCGAGCTGGCCGCGCGCACCAACCCCGGCGGCCTGACCGGCGGCCTGACCGAGGCGCTGGCCGGCGCCGACGTGTTCCTCGGTGTCTCCGCGGGCGTGGTGCCCGAGGACCTGATCGCCACCATGGCGCCGGAGTCCATCGTGTTCGCGCTGTCCAACCCGGACCCGGAGATCCACCCGGACGTCGCGCGGCGCACCGCCGCGGTGGTGGCCACCGGGCGCAGCGACTTCCCCAACCAGATCAACAACGTGCTCGCCTTCCCGGGGGTATTCCGCGGCGCGCTGGACGCCGGCGCCCGGCGGATCACCGAGCGGATGAAGGTGGCCGCCGCCGAGGCCATCCACGCCGTGGTGGGCGACGACCTGGCCCTCGACCACATCGTGCCCAGCCCGCTGGATCCGCGGGTCGGCCCGGCCGTCGCCGCCGCGGTGGCCGCCGCCGTCGATGAGGACTCCGAGTAACCGCCGCCGCGTCGCGCTGATCGCGGCGGTTCTGGCGGCGCTGCTGACGGCGTGCGGGTCCACCCCGCCGCCACCGGCGCCGGACCTGGTCATCGGCGCCGACGCCGCCGACCCCGATTCGCTGCTGCTGGCCCACGTGTACGCCGCCGCGCTGCGCTACTACGGAACGCCGGTGCGGGTGCAGACGTTCGCCGATCCGCTGGCCGAGCTGGACTCCGGTGCGGCGACGATCGTTGCCGGCCGCACCGGGGCGGTGCTGACCCGGCTCGCGCCCGGCGTCGCCGGCCGGGGCGACGCGCAGGTGTACAAGGCGATGATCGGCGTGCTGCCCGAGGGGGTCACCGCCGGTGACTACACCACCGCGGCCGAGGACAAACCGGCGCTGGCGGTCACCAAGGCCACCGCGAAGACCAACGGCAAGGAACTCGCCGGGTTGGCCAAGCGATGCGCGACGGCCCGCCCCGGCAAGGTCCGCGGCACCGTCGTACCCACGGCGCTGGGCGGCTGCAAGCTCCCGGCGTCCGCCGAATTCGCCGATGTCCCGGCGCTTTTCGATGCGCTACGGGCGGGAAGCGTCAACGCGGCGTGGACCACGACCGCGGACCCGACGACACCCGGCGACGTGGTGCTGCTGACCGACGGCAAGCCCGCGCTGATCCGCGCGGAGAACGGGGTGGCGCTCTACCGCCGCAACGAACTGGCACCCCAGCAGGTGGTCGCCCTCAACGAGGTCGCCGGCGTGCTCGACACCGCCGCGCTGACCAAGATGCGCGGCGCCCTGGCGACTGGCGCCGATCCGCAGGCCCTGGCCCAGGACTGGCTGGCCGAGAACCCGATCGGCGCCCAGGGGCACTGAGCCCGCCGAGGCCGTCGTACCCCCCGCGGTGAGTGGCCGATCCGCGGGTCAGCGCGGGATGAGCTTGCTGCCCACCGTGGCGAACACCCGCTGGTAGCCGGATCCGGTGATCCGCACGATGATGTCCAGCAGCTTCGCGTCCGCGCCCACCAGCACGCGGGCCTGCTTCTTCTGCACCGCCGTCAGGATGATCTCGGCGGCGCGATCCGGGCTCATCCGCAGCGCCCGCTTCTCGAAGACCTCCATGGTCTCGGCGTGGGACTGCGCGTCGATGCCCTCCGCGTGGGTGGCGTTGCGCGCGATGCCAGTCTTGATCCCGCCCGGATGCACGCAGGTGACGGCCACCGGCCGCTTGTGCAACAGCATCTCCTGGCGCAGCGCCTCGGTGAACCCGCGAACGGCGAACTTCGCGGCGTTATAGGCGGCCTGACCGGGCACCGAGAAGATGCCGAACAGGCTCGACACGTTGACCACGTGACCGTCACCGGACTCGATCAGGTAAGGCAGGAACGCCTTGGTGCCGTTGACCACACCCCAGAAGTCGACGTCCATCACCCGCTCGAGATCCTTGAACGTGGTGTCCTCGACGTCGCCGTTGTAGGCGATGCCGGCGTTGTTGTAGATCTGGTGCACGACGCCGTAGTGGGCCTTGACCTCGTCGGCGTACAGCAGGAACGCCTCGCGCTCGGTGACGTTGAGCCGATCGGCCTTGACCGGCGCGCCGATCTGGTGGACCAGCCGTTCGGTCTCGGCCAGACCCTCGGTGTCGAGGTCGCTGATGGCCAGTTTCGCGCCGGAACGGGCCAGCTCCAGCGCCAGCGCGCGGCCGATGCCCGAACCCGCACCCGTGATGACGACGACCTTGCCGGCGAAGCCCTTCATGAACACTCCTGAACGGTTGGATTGGCTGAGATCAGATTAGTCGATACCGGCGGTACCGGATACGACGGGTGGAGGTCGGGAGAAGGCCTGCTCGCTCGCTACGCTCGCTCGAACGCCTCGTTGAGGATCTCCTGCTGCTCGACGGCGTGCACCTTCGACGAGCCCGACGACGGCGCGCTCATCGCCCGCCGGGAGATCCGGCGGATGCCCCGCAGCCGCCCGTCGGGCAGCAGGTCAGGCAGCGCCAGGCCGAACGTCGGCCACGCACCCTGGTTGGCCGGCTCCTCCTGCACCCACAAGTACTCGGTGACGTTCGGGTACTGGTCCAGGATGTGTCCCAGCCGACGCGGCGGCAGCGGGTAGAGCTGCTCCATCCGGATGATCGCCACGTCGTCACGGCCGTCCTTGGCCTTGCGGGCGGCCAGATCGTAATACAGCTTGCCCGAGCACATCAGGATCCGGGTCACCTTGGTGCGGTCGCCGGTGCCCTCCTCGTAGGCGGGCTCCTCCAGCACCGAGTGGAACTTGCGGTCGGTGAAGTCCTTCACGTCGCTGACCGCGGCCTTGTTGCGCAGCATCGACTTCGGGGTGAACACGATCAGCGGGCGGTGGATCCCGTCGAGCGCGTGTCGGCGCAGCAGGTGGAAATAGTTGGCCGGGGTGGACGGTTGCGCGACGGTCATCGAACCCTCGGCGCATAGCTGCAGGAACCGTTCGATACGACCGGAGGTGTGGTCGGGACCCTGACCCTCGTGGCCGTGCGGCAGCAGCAGCACCACATCGGAGGTCTGGCCCCACTTGGCCTCGCTGGAGCTGACGAACTCGTCGATCACCGACTGCGCGCCGTTGACGAAGTCGCCGAACTGCGCCTCCCACAGCACCAGGGCCTCGGGATTGCCGACGGCATAGCCGTATTCGAAGCCCACCGCGGCGTATTCGCTCAGCGCCGAGTTGTAGATGAGGAACTTGCCCCCGGTCGGGGTGCCGTCCTCGTTGCGGGTCAGCAGCTGCAGCGGGGTGAACTCTTCGCCGGTGTGCCGGTCGATGATGACGGCGTGCCGCTGGGTGAAGGTGCCGCGGCGGGTGTCCTGGCCCGACATGCGGATCAGCTTGCCCTCGGCCAGCAGCGTGCCCAGGGCCAGCAGCTCGGCGAACGCCCAGTCGATCTTGCCCTCGTAGGCCATCTCCCGGCGCTTCTCCAGCACCGGCTGCACCCGCGGGTGCACGGTGAAACCGTCCGGGAACCCGAGGTGGGCGTCGCCGATGCGGGCCAACAGCGACTTGTCGACGGCGGTGGTGAGCCCCTGCGGCAGCAACTGCTCGTCGCGCACCGAGGCGCTGGCTTCCGGCGTGTACTTCTCCAAATCCCGGACCTCGTTGAAGACCTGCTCGAGTTGGCCCTGGTAGTCGCGCAGGGCGTCCTCGGCCTCCTTGATCGAGATGTCGCCGCGGCCGATGAGCGATTCGGTGTAGGTCTTGCGGACACCGCGCTTGTGGTCGATCACGTCGTACATGGCCGGCTGCGTCATCGACGGATCGTCGCCCTCGTTGTGCCCGCGGCGGCGGTAGCACAGCATGTC
>WBZQ01000502.1_pt1 | contig 31091 bp, 28 predicted proteins | sample 5204251 | NCBI WGS metagenome assembly WBZQ01 (sample SAMN12412402, study PRJNA552823) | activated sludge metagenome | isolation source: activated sludge from nitrification reactor of wastewater treatment plant... | place: USA: Virginia | collected 2017-09 | reverse complement strand
GGGTCGCGTTCTCGGCGCGCGCAACGGCGACCAACGCCTCGGCCACGTCGCTTCCCGCGACCTCACGGTAGGTGCCGCCCAGCGCCTGCAGGAGCTCCCGCTGGTGGGCGAGTTCCGTGGTGTCGGGCGTGCTGAGCCCATGCTGCGCCCGAACGTGCACACCGATGAGCTCCCCATGTGCGCGCGTCGCCGCGCGCCACGCCCGGCGAATGAGCTGATCCCCGTCGCCGGTTCCGGTCATCGCTGCGACGATCCGCTCCTTGGTCTCCCAGGTGTGGTCGATGCCGTGTAGCTCACGGTAGTGCTCGAGGGCCTCGTCCACGCGGTCGGCGGTCCACAGCAGGGCGATCTCACGCAGCGCCCCGAGATTGCCGGGGCGGAAGTAGTTGGCGAGTGCGGCGTCGATCTTCTCGGCCGCGTAGATGTTGCCGTGGGCCAGCCGGCGGCGGAGCGCTTCGGGACTCATGTCGACCAGCTCGATCTGGTCGGCGCGGCGCACCACGGCATCGGGAATGGTCTCGCGCTGTCGCACCCCGGTGATGCGCTCGATCACGTCGTTGACCGATTCGAGATGCTGGATGTTGAGGGTTGTGATGACGTCGATCCCTGCGGCGAGTATCTGTTCGACGTCCTGCCAGCGCTTGGCGTTGCCGGATCCTGGCACGTTGCTGTGGGCGTATTCGTCGATGAGGCACACCGACGGCCTGCGCGCGATGATCGCCGCGACGTCCATCTCCTCGAGGTGGCTGCCCCGGTACACCCGGGTGATACGCGGGGTGACCTCCAGGTCGCCGATCATCGCCGCGGTGTTGACCCGGCCGTGGGTTTCGACCAAGCCGATCACCACGTCGGTGCCACGTGCAGCCCGCCGCGCGCCCTCGTCGAGCATCGCGTAGGTCTTGCCGACGCCTGGTGCCGGGCCGACGTAGATGCGGAGGGTTCCGCGCTCCATACCTCGATGCTAGTCCGAGTTCTGGAGGGCGAGGTTCAGTTCGAGCACGTTGACGCTGGGTTCGCCGAGCACGCCGAACATCCGTCCCTGCGTCTGCCGGGCCACCAGCTTCAGCACCGCCGCCACCGGTCGCCCGCGCTCCCGTGCGACGCGAACGGCTTGTATGCGTGCATTCGCGGGTGAGATGTCGGGATCGAGCCCCGAAGCGGAGGCGGTGACCGCATCGACGGGGACCGGCGTGCCCGGGGACAGTCCGTTCTCCGCGCGGTAGGACGCGGCGCGGGCGCGCACCTGGTCGGCCGAGGTCGGGCCGAGGTTCGATGCGGCGCTCGCGGTTGCGTCGTAGCCGTCGCCCGCCGCCGAGGGCCGCGGGTGGAACCAACGCGGGCCCGTGAACGGCTGCCCAAGCAGGCGAGAGCCGACCACGACCCCGTCCACGCGCACCAGGGAACCATCGGCACGGTTCGGGAAGGCGACCTGCGCGACGCCCGTCACGAGCAGCGGGTAGAGCACGCCGGTGGCGATGGTCATCAGAACGACGAAGATCACGGACGTGACGATTTGGCGGCGGATCATGACACCCCCATCGACGTGATGATGAGGTCGATGAGCTTGATCCCGACAAACGGGGAGATCAAACCGCCCAGACCGTAGATCAGGAGGTTGCGGCGCAGCACGCGGGCAGCGCCGGCAGCCCGGAACTTCACGCCGCGCAACGCCAGCGGGATCAGGGCGATGATGATGAGGGCGTTGAAGATGACCGCGGCCAGGATGGCCGAGCGCGGGCTCGCCAGGTGCATCACGTTCAGGCGATCGAGGGCCGGCAACGCACCGGCGAACATCGCGGGGAGGATGGCGAAGTACTTGGCGACATCGTTCGCCACCGAGAAGGTGGTCAGTGCGCCGCGGGTCATCAGCAGGGCCTTGCCGACCTCGACGATCTCGATCAACTTCGTCGGATTCGAGTCGAGATCCACCATGTTCCCGGCCTCGCGCGCAGCCTGGGTACCCGTGTTCATGGCGACGCCGACGTCTGCCTGGGCGAGCGCCGGGGCGTCGTTGGTGCCGTCACCGGCCATTGCCACGAGGCGTCCTCCGGCCTGTTCCCTGCGGATCAGGGCGAGCTTGTCCTCCGGGGTGGCCTCGGCGAGATAGTCGTCCACCCCGGCCTCGCCGGCGATGGCCTTGGCGGTCAGGGGGTTGTCGCCCGTGATCATCACGGTCCGGATGCCCATCGCGCGCAGGCGATCGAACCGTTCGCGCATGCCCTCCTTCACGACGTCCTTGAGATGGATGACGCCGAGCGGGCGCGTGCCATCGGCGACCAGCAGCGGGGTCCCCCCGCTGGTCGCGATTTCCGTCACGATCGCCTGCAACTGCGGGCCCGGTGCGTCGCCACCCTGAGCGACGATCCATGCCTGCACCGCGTCAACTGCGCCCTTGCGGATCTGACGTGCGCCGAGGTCCACCCCGCTCATGCGCGACTGTGCGGTGAATGGAACCAAGGCCGCGTTCTCCAGCGTGCGTTCGCGCATGCCGAACTGCTGCGTTGCCAGCACCACGATGGACCGTCCCTCCGGTGTCTCGTCGGCCAGGCTCGACAGTTGCGCGGCGTCGGCCAGCTCCTGCTCCGTCACGCCCGCCAGCGGCAGCAGTGCGGTTGCCTGCCGGTTCCCGAGCGTGATCGTGCCGGTCTTGTCGAGCAGCAACGTGGAGCAGTCGCCCGCGGCTTCGACGGCGCGACCCGAGAGCGCGAGCACGTTGCGCTGCACCAGCCGGTCCATCCCGGCGATGCCGATGGCCGACAGCAGGGCCCCGATGGTTGTCGGGATGAGACACACCAGAAGTGCGACCAGCACCACGATGCCCTGGCGTGCTCCCGAGTAGATCGCGAACGGCTGCAGGCTCACCACCGCCAGCAGGAACACGATCGTGAGCCCGGCCAGCAGGATGTTCAGGGCGATCTCGTTCGGCGTCTTCTGGCGTCGGGCGCCTTCGACCAGCGCGATCATGCGGTCCAGGAAGCTCTCGCCGGGCGTCACGGTGACGCGCACCACGATGCGGTCGGACAGGACACGGGTACCGCCGGTCACGGCGGACCGGTCGCCTCCCGACTCGCGGATCACCGGGGCGGACTCGCCGGTGATCGCGGACTCGTCCACGCTGGCGATCCCCTCCACCACCTCGCCGTCGGCCGGGATCAGATCCCCCGCGGTGACCACGCACAGATCGCCGATGGACAGCGTGCTGCTCGAGACGTCGGTCACGGAACCGTCGGGTGCGCGCCGGTGGGCCACGGTCTCGGCCCGGGTGCGCCGCAGCGACTCGGCCTGCGCCTTGCCGCGGCCCTCGGCCATCGCCTCGGCGAAGTTCGCGAACAGCACCGTGAACCACAGCCACAGCGCCACGAGCCCGCTGAACACGTTCTGAGAGGTGTCTGCCGACCCCGCATCGCGCAGCGAAACGACGGTGACGACGATCGCACCGACGAGGACGATGCACATGACCGGATTGCCCAGCATCGCGCGGGGTGCGAGCTTGCGCACGGCGTCGGCGGCGGCGCGGCGCGTCATCGCCGCATTGAGTCGGGATCCGCGGTTGCTCATACCGTGAACGCCTCCAGAATCGGACCCAGGGCCAGCACGGGGAAGTAGGTCAACCCGACGACAACGATCACGACGCCGACCAGCAGCGCGGCAAAGAGCGGGGACCCGGTGGGGAAGGTCCCGGGTCCGGATGGGGCGGGCTGCTTGCGCGCCAGCGATCCGGCCAGGGCAAGGACGATCACGATGAGCAGGAACCGCCCGCCAAGCATTGCCAGACCGAGTGTCACGTTGTACCAGTCGGTGTTTCCCGTCAGACCGCCGAACGCCGAGCCGTTGTTGTTCGCGGTGGACGTGAACGCGTAGAGCACCTCGCTCAGACCGTGCGGCCCGTTGTTGAGGATCGAGGCCTTGGGACCGCTCGTGACCACGGAGATCGCGGTGAACGTGAGGATCAGCAGCGGTACGACCAGCAGGTACAGCACGATGAGCTTCATCTCGCCGGCCTGGATCTTCTTGCCCAGGAACTCCGGCGTGCGTCCCACCATGAGCCCGGCGATGAAGACGGCAAGGATCGCGAAGACCAGCATTCCGTAGAGACCGGCGCCGACGCCTCCGGGGCTGACCTCGCCGAGCATCATGTTGACCAGGGGCACCGCGCCGCCAACCGGTGTGAAGCTGTCGTGTGCCGAGTTCACGGCGCCCGTGGACGTGCCGGTCGTCGACGCGGCGTAGAGCCCCGAGGCCGCGGCGCCGAAGCGCAGCTCCTTGCCTTCGAGGTTCGGCGCGTGCGCCACCGCGCCGGCCGCGGTCAGGCGTGGGTTGCCGCCGCTCTCGGCATGGATCGCGATTGCCGCCGACCCGGCCCACAGGGCCAACATCGCCGCGAACACCGCCCAGCCCTGACGGCGATCGCGGCACATTCGCCCGTAGGCGAAGGTGAGCGCGAACGGGATCGCGAGCAGCGCCCACATCTGCAGCAGGTTGGTGAACGGGTCCGGGTTCTCGAAGGGATGCGCGGAGTTGGCGTTGTAGAACCCGCCGCCGTTCGTCCCGATCTCCTTGATCGCCTCCTGGCTCGCCACGGGTCCGCCCGGGATGAGCTGCGTCGCGCCGTCCAGCGTGTGGGCCGGGGTGAAGCCCGACAGGTTCTGCACCACGCCGCGCCCGGCGAGCACGATCGCCAGGACGAGCGACAACGGGAGGAGCACGCGCAGCACCCCTCGGGTCAGGTCGACCCAGAAGTTGCCGATCGTTTCCGCTCGCCGGCGGGTGAGGCCCCGTACCAGGGCGATCGCCACCGCCAGGCCGACCGCCGCCGACACGAAGTTCTGGACCGTCAGGCCGACCATCTGGGTGGCGTGCGCCATCGTGGATTCGCCGCCGTAGTTCTGCCAGTTCGTGTTCGTGACGAAGCTGATGGCGGTGTTGAACGCCAGCGCCGGGTCGACCCCCTTCGCGTGCGTCGGGTTGCCGGGCAGGACGCCTTGGATTCGCTGCAACGCGTAGAGCACGAGCACGGACACGCCGCTGAATGCCAAGAGCGACGTGGCGTAGACCCGCCATGGCTGCTCCTGCCGCGCGTCGACGCCGGCGAGGCGGAAGCACCGCCGCTCGATCGGACCGAACACGCGATCGCCGGGCGCCGAGGGGCCGTCGAAGACCCGCGCCAGATAGCCGCCCAGCAGCGGCGTGGTGGCCAGCACCAACGCGGCGAGGATCGCGGCCTGCACCCAACCCGTGCCGCTCATCCCAGACGCTCCGGCCAGATGAGCGCGATCACGAGGTAGACGAGGATGACGATCGCGAGGGCGAGCCCGACGACATCGTCAGCGGTCATCTTCGCCCCCCGGTTCGTTGTGACCGTTGCGCACCAATCGGTCGCATGCGACAACCCCCAGGGCGGCGAGCGCGAAGAACCCGGCAATCGCCAGGACGAAGACGAAGTCGGCCACGCGCCCATCCCACACCTCGTCTGCCTGTACGGCAAGGCCTCCTGACGCGTTCCTGACGCGCCCGGCCGAAGTCGTGACGCGATCCCGACGTCCGCTCGCGCTCGGACTGCGTTGAGGCCAAAGCTCCCTGCCGGTAGTTTGCGCGCCGACAGCACGAAAGGAGCCGACGATGGACGTGGGACAGGCAATCAGGCGCCGGCGCGCGGTGCGCAGCTACACCGAGGACCCGGTGTCGGACGAGGTGCTCGACCGCGTGTTGTCGCTCGCCCTCCGCGCCCCGACCGGCAGCGGTGCCCAGGCGTGGAGCATGCTCGTGGTGCGCGACGCCGACACGCGTGCCGCCGTGGCCGAACTCGTCATCGACGGTGCAGCGACCTACTTCGGGATCATGCGGCCGAAGGCCGACGGGGCGAGCGACGAGGAGCACGGCGCCTGGGCGCGTGAGTACGCCGAGACCGTGCTCGCCAGCTATCGCCACGTGCCGGTGTGGGTGCTCGGCCTGGTCGTGCCGCGCAAGAAGTACCCGGAGAAGATGGCCAACTGGGGGCACCTGGACGACATCGTCAGCGTCGCCTTCGCCATGGAGAACCTCATGCTGGCCGCCCGTGCCGAGGGGCTTGGCACCGTTCCGACCACCGCGTTCTGGCGCATGGAGGAGCCCCGCCTGCGTGCCGCGCTCGCCCTGCCCGACGAGGTGGAGCCCGTGATCCTGACCCCCGTGGGCGTGCCGACTGCGTTCCCCACCGGCAAGGCGCCCGCGCTCGCCAAGACCTTCAAGGCCTGGCGCTCGCTGGTGCACGACGACCGGTACGGCAACGTGCGTGCGGACTGAGGGCGCAGGCGACGGTGCGGGCGCCCGGCGCACGCGGTACGGTCCGACTGATCAACCCGTCCTTTGGAGGCAGACATGGCCAGCATCGCGGCTGTTGAGGGGATCGGACCGGCGTACGCAAAGAAGCTTGCGGGCGCCGGAGTGAAGACGACCGGAGCGCTGTTGAAGCACGGCGCAACCAAGGCCGGCCGCAAGGAGCTGTCGGCGGCAACGGGCGTGAAGGAGTCGCTTCTGCTCGAGTGGGTCAACCACGTCGACCTGATGCGCGTCAAGGGCGTGGGCTCCGAGTACTCGGATCTGCTCGAGGCTGCCGGCGTGGACACCGTGCCGGAGCTTGCCCAGCGTTCGGCTGCGAACCTCGCCGCCAAGATGGCGGAGGTCAACGCCAAGAAGAAGTTGGTGCGCCAGCTGCCGACCGAGAAGGCCGTGACCGGCTGGGTGGCGCAGGCGAAGAAGCTCGATCGGGTGGTGACGCACTAGTTCGAGCGTTCACGCCGGTCAGGCCGTCGGTGCGGTCACCTCGAGGTCGGCGAGGGTGACCGCGGCGATCGTGGGCCTCACGATGTCCGCTGCCGCCAGCAGTTGCGCCGGGAAGGTCTGGGCCACCGCGACGCAGCGCATGCCTGCCGCCTTGGCGGCAGCGACGCCGTGATGTGAGTCCTCGATCACCGTGCAGTGGCCGGGTGCGACGCCGAGACGCTCGGCCGCCAGCAGGAACGCGTCGGGTGCCGGCTTCTTGCGCACGACGTCCTCACCGCCCACCACGGCATCCCAGGTGTCGACCGGAAGCCCGGCACGCTCCAAGTTGGCCACCAGGCGGAGGCGATCGGTGGCCGACGCCACCGCCACGCGGGCGTCGGTGGCCCGACAGCGCTCCACCAGCTCACGCGCACCGGGGTACGGGTCGAGTTCCTGAACGAACCGATCGAGATAGATGGCGTATGTGCGTGCCTTTGCTTCCGTCACGTCCAATGCGATGCCGTAGTGCTCGGCGACGCCGGCGATGTAGCGGTCCTCCCCGCCGCCGATGAACGGGGTGAAGTCCTCGCCGACCACCTGCGTGTGGCCGCGTTCGTGGAACATCGCGACGGCCGCGTTGTTGATGAGCGGCTCCGAGTCGACCAGCACGCCGTCCATGTCGAAGATCACGCCGCGGATCATGGGGTGCACTCTATGTCCGGTGCGCGCGCCGTGACCTGTCGCAGTCCTCAGCCCCGTGCGCCGTCAGCTTGCGCAGCTGGGTCGGCCGGACGGCACGGTGGTGGCGCACCTGGCCGCGGGCGAACCAGACGGCCCACGCGAAGGCCACGCCGCCCACGACCGATGAGCGCCGACCGGGATGTCGCGCGTTGCCAGGCGAAGCGACCGGGGAACCCCGGAAGCGTCGGCCGCCCTCATCGATCCTCCGGCGCGAGTGAGCGACGCACGGCCGCCGGGTCGTAGATATCGATCGGTTCGCCGCCGACCGCCGCCTGAGGATGATCGACCCACGCGTCGATCACACCTCGCCACGAGGCGGCGAGCTCGCGGATCTGCCATTTGCCGCGATCCGAACGCGAGTAGCCGCCGGTCGATGTGCCCACGGCGCCGTCGACCGTGATGCCGGCGGCGCGGCAGACCACGATCGTGCGGGCGCGGTGGAAGTCGTTCGAGACGACCACCGCATGCGTCACCCCGAAGATCTTGCGTGCGCGCCGGCAGGAATCCCAGGTGCGCCGGCCACCGTAGTCCAGCGCGATGAGGTCGGCGTCGATTCCCCGTGCGATCGACGCGCGGCGCATCGCGCTGGGTTCGTTGTGCCCCTGGGTGGAGTTGTCGCCGCTCATCAAGAGGCGGTCGACGATCCCGCGGCGCAGCAGCTCCTCGGCGGCGCGCAGGCGGTCGCTCAGAAGTGGCGACGGCGTGCCGTCCGGTGAGAGGCCGGCGCCGAACACGATCGCCACGCGATGTTCGCCGGCCGTCAGTGGCGAAAGCTCGGCACCCGCGTCGGGCGTCCCGGCACTCGACGTGAGCAGCAGCAGCCGGCCGCCGAACACGGCGACGAGCAGCAGCACGGCTGCGATCACGGCGATCATCGTGCGGCGGGACACCCGTTCAGGGTACGGATGTTGGCGGTGCGGTCACTGGTCGATGTCGCGGACGAACAGCCAAAGGGTCAACCCGCGGCGCGTGGGCCCAGCGTCGTGACGAGCGCCGCGATCGCCCCCACATGGCGCTGTACGGCCGCCGGTGCGAGCCGGCCGGCGGGGAGCTCCACCACGAAGGCCGGGTCGGCGGGCGCCAGCCGATGCTGCCAGCCGGTCGCTGCCCCGTGCGGTGCGACACGCGGGTAGAGCCGCATGCCCGCTGCGAGGGCATAGGCGGTGCCCGCCGCCTCGCTGGGGCCGAACGCCCACACCACGTTCATGTGCTGGTGGTACCAGATCGTCAGGCGAGGGCGCACGCGCAGGATCAGATCGCGCCCGACCCGGGTCTCACGCTCGGAGTACGGCGTGCGCCCCGAGTAGTAGGTGCTCCACGGGCGGCCGACCCGGCGCCACCCCACCGGCCAGTTGCGGTTCAGGTCGACGCCGCGTGAGTTCTGGCGCGTGAGGTGCACCGTGCCGTCCGGGTTCAGCGTCGGCACGATCCACAGGTCGGCGTGCAGGGGGGCCGTGCGCAACGCGGTGGTGATCGCGCGGCCGGCGCACTCGTTGCCGTGGATGCACCCGACGATGAGCACCGGCGGACCGGTGGGGTCGCCTGCGCGGAAGGCCACGATCGGGCGGCCGGCCTGCGAGCGGCCGATCACCTCGATGGTGGCGCCCTGGGCGCTCACGCTCAGGGCCAGGACCGCCGCGACGCCCGCGAGGAACGCTCTCATGCCGGCGGTGCGGCCTGTCCCGCCCACTGCGCCGCGATGCGTTCGGCCAACGCGATCACTGCCAGGTGGGTGTTGGCCGACGGGATACGCGGAATGATCGATGCGTCGACCACCGACAGACCTTGGAGTCCGAACACGCGCGCATCGGGACCGACGACGGCAGAGGCGTCGCCGGGCCGGCCCATACGGCACGTGCCGACCACGTGGTGGAATGTCTCGACGGTGCGCAGCACGTGGTCGGGGTCGTCCTGGTTGGGCCAGGGCGAGACCACGTCGGCGATCGGGGCGGTTCGCGAGAGCGCCATCAGTTCCCGGCCCGCGGCCACGGCCACGTCGCGGTCGCCGTCGCTCTCCAGCCAGCCCATGTCGATGCGCGGCTGCAGGCGCGGGTCGGCGCCGGCGAGGGTGATGGACCCCGTGCGGCCCTTGCTGTCGGCCACCTGCACGTTCCAGTCGGCGAAGCGGTGGCCGGCCTCGGTGATGCCGGCGTAGGGCATCACCTGGAACAGGCGCTCCGCACCGTTCACCTCGGCCTGCCCGGTGAGCAGCACCTGGATCCAAGGGTTGGGCCAGGGCGGCGCATCGGTGGCGATCCAGAAGCGGTAGCTGATCTTGGGGTGATCCTGCATGCCGCGGCCCACGGCCGGCAGCTCGTGCGCGACGGCAATGCCGTGCGGCCGGATGGCGTCGCCGGGTCCGATGCCCGAGCGCAGCAGGCAGGCCGGGCTCATGTAGGTGCCGAGCGCCACGATCACCTCGTCGCCCTCGTAGCGGGCCCAGGTGCCGGCGTCGTCGACGACCTCCACCGCGACCGCGCGCGAACCCTCCAGCACCACCCGGTCGACCGTTGCCCCCGTCACGACGGTGATGTTGCCGTGCTCCATCGCGGGGGCCAGGTGCGTGTCGGCCGGCGTCACGCGCGTGCCGTCGATCATGTTGAACGGCGTGGGGCCAACGCCCACCGCATCCGGTGCGTTGTGGTCGTCCACCCACCTGTGGCCGCGCGCCAGCGCCGCCTCGGCGAACCGCTCGAAGATCGGAAACCAACGTTCACGCGGGTACCGGTTGATCGGGATGGGTCCACGGTCGCCGTGGTAGGCGGCCGACCCGAACTGCAGGTCGCGCTCGATGAAGGTGAACCACGGCAGCCACGACGCCCAGTCGTAGCCGTCGACGTAGTCGTTCCACTCGTCGTAGTGCTCGGGCAGGCCGCGCAGGGCGATGGTGGCGTTGGTGATCGACGATCCGCCCACCACCTTGCCGCGCGGCACGTGCACCAGCCGCGGCGACGCGCCGGCCTGGGCCAGGAGGCTCCAGTCGTGCGTCTCCTTGATGATGCGGTAGGCGTGGGTGAGCTCCGGCGGCCACTGCCCCGGTGCGTAGCGCGGCCCGGCCTCCAGCAACACGATCTCCGCGCCGGGCAGCGCGCCGAGGCGGGCGGCCAGCACGCATCCGGCGGTGCCGCCGCCGGCAATCACGATCCGCACGCCGGCTCCCTACGCCGAGGCCATACGGCCGCCGTCTACCAGGATCGTCTCCCCGGTGATGAAGGCCGCGCCGTCAGTGAGCAGAAACACGATCGGCCAGGCGGCCTCGTCGGTCACGCCCACGCGTCCGAGCGCCGTCTTGCTGACGAACTTCTCCTTCAGCGGTGGGTTGGCCGTGAGCAGCTCGTCCACCATCTCGGTGGCGATGGTGCCCGGGTTCACCGAGTTGCAGGTCACGCCCACGGGGCCGAGCTCCACGGCCATGGTGCGGGTGAGCGCGTCCAGCGCGGCCTTGGTCACGTTGTAGGGGCCGATGTTCGGCAGTCCGGTCTTGGCGGCGATGGAGCTGACGTTGACGATGCGACCGCCCGCGTTGGCGGCGGCAAGCGCGCTGCCGGCCACCCGGGCGAACGTGGCGGCGGCCAGCAGGTTCACCTGCATGACGTGGTTCCACTCCTCGGCGGGCACCTCGGTGAGCGGCTTGTAGCCGGCGGCGCCGATGCCCGCGTTGTTCACCAGGCCCCACAGCGTGCCGAGCTCGCCGGCGGCCTGCACCGCCCGCTCGGCCACGTCGGGGTCGGCCACGTCGCCCACGATCGCGCGCGTCGGCGTGGCGCATGAGGCCAGCACCGCGTTCAGGTCGTCGGCGGAGCGGGCGACGCCCACGATCGGGGCGCCGAGCTCGGCGGCCAGACGGCAGACCGCCGCGCCGATGCCCCGGGAGGCGCCCGTGACAATGACAACCCGCCCATCTATGCGAAGTGAAGTGCTCATGGCGCGGAGATTACGCGCTGGGGACCATTAGAATCGGCGGAAAATTCACGTCTGGAATCGGGGGTTGCCACGTGCTGAGCTACAAGTTCACCGAGGAGCAGGAAGAGATCCGCGCAATGGTGCGCGAGTTCGCCCAGAACGAAGTGCTGCCGCTCGTCGAGGACGCCGAGCGTCACGAGAAGTTCCCGGTCGAGCTGATGCCGAAGCTCGGTGAACTGGGCCTGCTCGGCATCGTGTTCCCCGAGGAGTACGGCGGCATCGGCGAGGACAAGATCACCGAGTGCATCTTCGTGGAGGAGATGGCCAAGGTCTGTGCCGGCATCGCGGCCTCCGTCAACGCGCACACCGACCTGTCGGCCTTCCCGATCCTGAAGTTCGGCACCGACGCCCAGAAGGAGAAGTACCTTCCCAAGTCGATCGCCGGCGAGATCATCGGCGCCTACGCCATCACCGAGCCGGGCACCGGATCGGACGCCGCGAACCTCATCACGCGTGCCGAGAAGAAGGAGGGCGGCGGCTACGTCATCAACGGTCGCAAGAACTTCATCACCAACGGCACGCTGTGCGACTACTGCATCGTCGCGGCCTATACCGACAAGTCCAAGCGCGGTGAGGGCATCAGCGTCTTCATCGTCGACCGTGACACGCCGGGCTTCGAGGTCACGCGCAAGCTGGAGAAGATGGGCCACCGCTCGTCCGACACGGCCGAGCTGTTGTTCGAGGACTGCGAGGTGCCGGACGAGGCGCTGCTCGGTGGCAAGGAGGGCGCCTTCGGGGCCCTCATGGCGACGCTCATCACCGGGCGCGTGAGCCACGGGGTGAAGTCGGCGGCCATCGCCGAGGCGGCACTCGAGGCGTCGATCCAGTACGCCAAGGAGCGCGAGACCTTCGGCAAGCCGCTGTCCAAGCACCAGGCGATCCAGTTCAAGCTCGCGACCATGGCCACCAAGGTGGAGGCCGCCAAGGCGCTCGCCTACAAGGCCGCCTGGCTCTACGCCACCGGCCAGGAGTGCACCCGCGAGGCGTCCATGGCCAAGTACTTCTCGGCCGAGGTGGCCGACGAGGTCACCCGTGAGGCCGTGCAGATCCACGGCGGCTACGGCTACGTGATCGAGTACCCGGTCGAGCGCTACTACCGCGACGCGAAGCTCGCCTCGATCACTGAGGGCACCAGCGAGATCCAGCAGATGATCATCGCGCGCGGGCTCCTGAAGTAGGCATCGCGGCGACACGCGGGAGTTTGACAAGGGGTGCTGCGGCGCCCCTTGCTCGTTCCTGGGGCGTGCGGGCGCGACCCGTCTCCGCTTGAACGGCCGGCCACGTTCGTCGAGCGCCGGGCCCGCGCCGGCGTCTCATTTCTGCCCAGCCGGGTCGGCATGGCGGTCGTCGGGGTCGTATCTTTCGGTCAGCGCCCCGCCGACCGACCGAGGTGACCGCACATGACCCCACCGCTTGAGCCCCACGAGGTGATCCAGGCAGCCCCCGCCGGACTGCTGGACGCCATGAGCTACCCGTACTTCCAGACGGTGTTCGACCGCAAGAGCCGGCGTGTCGGCCTGGGCATGGAGGTCGAGTCCGAGGTGCTCGACTTCAAGAGCGCCTATTCGCCGGTGCCGCTGTCGGAGCTGGAGGAGGCGCTGCTGTGCATCGCCGGCACCGGTCTCACCGGCCTGAACCTCGGCGACCTCGACCCGGTGCGCGGCATGAGCACGCTCGTGCAGTGGACCACGCGCACCTGGCCGTCGTCGTGCTCCAACCACGGCACCGAGCTGTTCTTCTCGAACGACACCGGGCTGCACATGCTCGACATGTTCAACCTCATGCCCGAGAACGACGAGGTCATGACCCTGTCAGGCAAGAACCCGGACGAGCAGGCCGAGGCCGTGGTGGCCATGTACCGCCGCGCCCGCAAGACGCTCTCCGAGGGTCGCGCGCCGCTGCCGACCACGCTGCCGGGCCTCTTCGACTTCAACCAGTGGAACGCCAACAAGCCGGGCACGACGCTGTTCGTGCCGGTCACCAGCACCACCATCGAGTACATCAACCTGCTGTTCATCTACCTGGCGCGCAGCTACGGCTTCTCGCTGGTGGACGAGCAGCACGGCTTCCGCTCCGCAGGCCTGGACGACGCGCTGGCGTCGGGGCGCGTGAGCGCACAGCGCCAGATGGGCATCGTCGAGCTCGAGCAGCGCATCCTGTCGATGCTCGTGGTCGAGCAGGCGTTCATCTGCCAGAACATCAACCTGGCGATGCAGGCGCTCGGCCTGGGCGGCTGGACGTTCACCGGCTACCTGGCGCGGTTCGTCATGGGCGGCGGCGACGTGCCGGGCCTGGGCTTCCGCTTCCATGAGGGCAAGGAGGGCATGCCCTCGGTGGCGGTGGGTCGTGACGGAGTGTTCGAGAGCTTCTGTCCGCCGTACTACAAGGACATGCACGAGGCCGTCGACGCGTTCATGGCCATGAAGTGGGCGGCGCTCGACGACGACGTCGCCAAGCCCTACCTGGAGCCGGACAAGATCGTCAACGCCATCCCGCGCCCGCATGACGACACCGTGGAGCTCGTCAAGAAGTACTGCCAGTACTGCATCGACACCTATGGTCGCTTCCCCGTGTACGTCGACCCGATGTACCAGCGCCTCACCTGCCAGGCGCAGCACGTGGACCCGGACTTCTACGCGCAGTACTACCCGCCGGGGGCGCTCACCCACCAGCACCTGAACCACTTCAACTGCTGGCACCCCGACCTGGCCGACGCCGACGGCATGCCACCGAAGCGGTAGATCGCGCGGACACCCGCTGTCGTTCGACGGCAGCGGGTGTTGGAGTGTGTCGTGAATGAAACGGTGCCTGGCACCGTTCTAGGCGGCACGCCCAGGCTTCAGACGAGCCTCGACGTGGCGAGGGGCGCCACACGGACGCCCCTCGAGCCACGCTGGTGAAGCACGAACGGAGCTTACGACTCCTTGCGCCGGATCAGCATGTTCCACTGACCCTTCTGCACGACCTTGTCCTCCTGGTTGAGGACCTCGATCTCGTAGATGCACCAGCCCTGAGCCGGGTTCTTGTGCTCCGACTTCTCACCGATGGTCCGCTTGACGCGGATGGTGTCGCCGATGAAGACCGGCGCGCGGAATGCCCACTCCTTGAGGCCGACGAACGCGGCGGTGGCGATCTTCGGCTCCATCTTCTCGACCTGCAGGCCGGTGGCGATGGAGGTGACGAGCATGCCGTGCGCCACGCGCTGACCGAACACCGACTCCTTCGCCTTCACATCGTCGATGTGGAACCAGTTGAAGTCACCCGACACGCCGCAGAAGTTCACGATGTCGGCCTCGGTGACCGTGCGGTTCAGGGATTCGGCGGTGTCGCCCGGGTTCAGGTCCTCCCACAACAGACGCTCTTCAGCCACATCGTCTCCTTCGTTCAATGAGTGTTGACCGGCAGAGCCTACCGACCCCGTCGCACCCGTTCCCAATGAAAAGAGGGCCGTCCCAACGGGGACGGCCCTCCCAACCACGCTCGGTGTGAGCGCAGGAACTACAGGTTCTTGAGCGCGTTGGCCATGCGCTCCATGCCCTCGTCGATCGTGGCGTCGGGGCAGGCGTAGGTGATGCGCACGTGACCCTCACCGCGGTCGCCGAAGGCCGAACCGGCCACCACGCCCACGGCGTGCTCCTCGATCATGAAGTCGGCGAACTGCTGGGCGGTCATGCCCGTGCCGCGGATGTCGGGGAACACGTAGAAGGAACCGTCCGGGCTGGGGCACTCCACGCCGGGCATCGCATTCAGGGCGGCGACCATGCGGTCACGCTTGGCCTGCAGGCGGGCGGTCGTCTCGATCACGTGCTCCTGCGGACCGGTGATCGCGGCCAGCGCCGCCAGCTGCACGAACGCGGGCACGTTGGTGACCGAGTTCTGCTGGAAGATGTCCATCGCCGTGATCATCTCCTTGGAGGCCACACACCAACCGATACGGAAGCCGGTCATGATGTAGGTCTTCGAGAAGGTGTCCACCAGGATGGAGCGGTCGGCCATGCCTGGCTCGGCGGCGATGGTCTTGTGCTCGCTGGGCGCGTAGACCATGTGGCTGAAGATCTCGTCGGTCAGCACCATGACGTTGTTGCGCTTGCAGATCTCGGCGATCTCGGCCAGGTGGCCGACGTTCATGCCGTTCGGACGCTGCGGGGAGTTGATGATGAGCAGCTTGGTCTTCTCGTTCATCAGCCCCTCGAGCGCGTCGAGGTCGAAGCCGAAGTCCGGCTCCACGAGCGGCGCGTAGACGACCTTGCCGCCGGCGTAGGTGATCCAGAACTCGTCCGGCGGGTAGCCGGGGTTCGGGAAGATCACTTCGTCGCCCTGGTCGACCAGGGTGAGGAGCGACTGGGTGAGGGCGTGCTTGGCGCCCATCGTGACGAGCACCTCTTCACGCACCGTCGGGCGGCCGCGCTTGGTGGCCTCTTCGGCGATCGCGTCGCGCAGCTCGGGCAACCCGGGGCCCGGAACGTAGCGCACGTGGCCTTCATGCACGGCGTTGGCCGCTGCCTCGTAGATGTGCTTGGCGGGGTAGAACTCATCCCCCTGGAAGTCGCCCTTCTCGAAGTGGATGACCTTGCGACCGGTCTCCCGCTCCATGGCTTCCGCCTTGCGCATCGACGCCCACTGCTTCGGCAGGACGAAATGCGAGGTCCTGCTGGAAAGCCGGGGCTGGTAGTCACTCGACATTCCGTCACCGTTCTTTCGTGTCATTGATGGATGAGGATCGCTGCGGCGTACGAACCCGCAGCTCGGTTGGTGCGAACGCACCCGACTGTCCGGCGCCCATCCGGTGTGAGAGACCGGAGGCCGCCTGCATCACGATGGCGCCGAGCTCGTCGACGCGATCGGGGGTGACACGCGTGACCGGACCGCCGATGCCGATGGCGGCGACGACCCCTCCCGTGTGTCCGACGATCGGGGCGCCGATGCATCGCAGCCCCTCCTCGTACTCCTCGTCATCGACGGCGTATCCCTGCTGCCGCACCCGCTCGAGCTCGTCGAGCAGGTTGTCGCGGTCGCACACCGTGTGGGGCGTGCACCGCGCAAGCCCGTGGTCGGCGATGACCGCGTCGATGACCGCGCTGCCCTGATGGGCAAGCAACGCCTTGCCGAGGCTGGTGGCGTGGGCGGGGTAGCCACGACCGATGGCCGATGGAATCCGCAGCGCCCGACGCGCCTCGACCTTCTCGATGTAGATGGCCTCCCCGCCGTCGAAGACGGCCAGGTGGCCGGTCTCGCCCGTGTCCCGCACGAGCCCCTCGAGGTAGGGCAGCGCCTCCTCCCAGAGGTTCATCTGGGCGAGCACCTGGCTGCCGAGCTCGAAGATGCGCAGACCCAGCCGGTAGCGGCTGGTGAGGCGGTTGCGCTCCAGCAGACCGGCGGCCTCGAGGTTCACCACGAACCGGTGCACCGTGGACTTGTGCAGCGACAGCCGCTGCGCGATGTCCGACACGCCCAGCTCCGGCTCCTCGGTGGTGAAGGCGTTGAGAATCGCAACGGCACGCTCGATTGCCTGGATGCGATAACGGCCCGCCCCGGCCTCCTGCTTCGTGCTGTGAGGATCAACGGCGGTCGTCACCGGTGTCTCGCATCGTGAGGGGGTGTCTTGTTCCGATTGGAACGAACTGGATTAGTACCACCAGCATTCATAAGCCTCAAGGGCATGCCGCATCATGCGAACCGGCGTCTCGCATGTTGATACCAGGGTGGCGATCGCCCATGTATGTAAGGATTCCGGCCCGGTGTGACGCCCCGACGGGCGCCACCGCGAGTGTTTCGGCGCACGCAGAATGGAAAGGGGAAGGGGCAGCATGGAGTTCGAGGACCTCATCTACGAGGTCGCTGACGGCCGGGCGACCATCACCATCAACCGCCCGGATCGGCTGAACGCGTTTCGCGTGCAGACGGTGGAGGAGATGGCGATCGCCTTCGAGGCGGCGGCCGACGACGAGACCGTCGGCGTGATCGTGCTCACCGGCGCCGGCGAGAAGGCCTTTTGCGTGGGCGGCGACGTGCAGGACCCCACTCGCACCGCCGCCCAGAAGCGCCACCTGCACCACCTGCACGATCGCCTCGCCCTCGGCATCCGCAACAACGGCAAGCCGGTCATCGCCAAGGTGCGTGGCTACTGCATCGGCGGCGGCAACGAGCTGAACGTCATGTGCGACCTCACCATCAGCGGCGAGTCGGCCAAGTACGGCCAGGCGGGCCCCAAGATCGGCGCCGCCCCGCTGTGGTGGGGCTGTCAGCTCCTGCCCGGCGTCGTCGGCGAGAAGAAGGCACGCGAGATCCTCTACCTCACCCGTCAGTACACGGCGCAGGAGGCCCTTGCCATGGGCCTCGTCAACACGGTCGTGCCCGACGACGAGCTGGACGCCGAGACCGATCGCTGGTGCACCCAGATCCTGCAGCGCTCGCCCATCGGGCTGCGCATGGCGAAGATCGCGATGAACGCGTCGTCCGACCTGCTGTGGGGTGCCGTGCAGCACGGCATCGAGCTGGTCGCCATCAATCACGTCTACGGCGACGAGCCCAAGGAGGGCATCGCGGCCTTCCAGGAGAAGCGCAAGCCCGACTGGCGCAAGTTCCGCGGCGGGGAGGGCCCCGAGCCCGGATGAGCACGCATGCTCCCGATCTGACCGCGCTGCGCGGCCCCCTGCGAGAGGTGGTGGAGCAGGCGCTGGACGGCGAGCGCATCCGGGACGAGGATGCGGCGGTACTGGCCGACGCGCGCGGCGCTGAGCACCCGGCGCTCTGGGCGGCTGCCGCTGCGCTGCGCGACCGCGGCCACGGCCCGTGGGTGACCTACTCGCCCAAGGTCTTCATCCCGCTCACCAACCTCTGCCGCGACGTGTGCAGCTACTGCACCTTCGCGCAGGACGAGAACTCGCCTCGGGCCCACACGATGAGCCCGGACGAGGTGCTCGCCGTCGCCAGGGCCGGTGTGAAGCTGGGCTGCAAGGAGGCGCTCTTCTGTCTCGGCGACCGGCCGGAGGTGCGCTGGCCGGGCTACCGCGACATCCTGCGCCGCTGGGGGCACGACTCCACCCACTCCTACCTGGTGGCCATGTGTCGCATGGTGCTGGAGGAGACCGGCATGTTCCCGCACCCCAACGCCGGGGTGCTCTCGCGCCGCGAGCTGGAGCAGCTGCGCGAGGTCTCGCCCAGCCAGGGCATCATGCTCGAGACCACCGCCGAGCGGCTGTGTGGACCGGGCGGTCCGCACGAGCACGCGCCCGACAAGCGCCCGGCCACGCGCCTGGCGATGATCCGCAAGGCCGGTGAGCTGCGCATCCCGTTCACCAGCGGCATCCTCATCGGCATCGGCGAGACGCCGGCCGAGCGCATCGACGCCATCCTGGCGCTGCGCGCGCTGCACGAGGAGTTCGGGCACATCCAGGAGGTGATCGTCCAGAACTTCCGGGCCAAGCCGGACACCCCGATGGGCGACGCCGGCGAGCCGGGCCTCATCGACCTGATGACCGCGTGCGCGATCACCCGCCTCATCATGGGCGCGGACATGAACATCCAGGCACCGCCGAACCTGTCGGCCGACTACGGGCCGCTGCTGGTGGCAGGCATCAACGACTGGGGCGGCGTGTCGCCGCTCACGCCGGACTTCATCAACCCCGAGGCCCCGTGGCCAGAGCTCGGCCGGCTCGCGCAGCTGTGCTCCGAGGCCGGCTACGAGCTGCGGGAGCGGCTCACCGTCTATCCCGAATACGTGCACGACGACGCCTGGATCGACCCGGCCGTGGCAGCGCGCGTGCGCCCGGTGTGCGACGCCGACGGCTACCCGCTGGTGGCGTCATGAGCGTCCTGCCGATGCGTACGTTCGTCCGGCGCGGCGACCACGCCCCGGCCACCGTGGCGGAGCACTCGGGGCTGACCGACGCGGTCGCCTCCAGCGTGCTGATCGAGCGCCTGCTGCCGGTCGAGACCCACGCGTTGGAGAGCCCGGCCGCTGCCTGGGTCGTCGACGCCGAGCGGGTCACGGCGCTGGTCGCCGCCGGCGTCGACCCCTGGCGCATCACGCTGCACCACGACCTGCCGCGCGCCGAAACGCTCGACGTGTTGGTGCGCTCCGGTGTCCCGTTCCTGCGCACCGGGGCGCAGCGGTTGGACGAGGCGGTCGCGATCTGCGGCCTGCCGGGATCGGTGACCGTGGCCTCGGTGCCGGTGGAGACCCTCGCGGGTGCCATCGCCGCGCTGCGGGCCGGCGCGGGTGACCTGGTGCTCGGCGAATGGACCGCCGAACAGGTCGGCGAGCTGCGCGAGGCGGTGCCCGACCTGCGCCTCGTGGAGCGCGGCCCGTTCCCGGTGGGCGTGGACGTCGACGCCGCCCGCGCGGTGCTCTCGCGCCCGCTGCTGAAGGCCTGGCTGGACCAGAACGACGGTGCCGGCGCCGTGCGACCGCGCACCGACTGGGCGCCCGGCAAGGACATGGCGCCGCCGGTGCCCGCGCGGCGCCTGTCGCTGCAGTGGCTCGACAGCTCCTGGCAGTCGGCCGACGCGGTCACCGAACTCGGTGCGATCGACCGCCGTGTCGCGGCCGTGCTCGAGCGCTCCCTCGACGGCATCCCGCCCACCCGCGACGAGGTGGAGTTGCTGTTTCGCGCGCGTGGCGGCGAGGTGGAGGCCGTGGCGGCGGTGGCCGACGAGCTGCGCCGCCGCACCAACGGCGACACGGTCACCTACGTCATCAACCGCAACATCAACTACACGAACCTCTGCTACTTCCGCTGTGGCTTCTGCGGCTTCTCGAAGGGGCCGAAGAGCCTGAACCTGCGCGGCGAGCCGTACATGCTCACGGCCGACGAGGTGGTGGACCGGTCGGTCGAGGCGTGGGGGCGGGGCGCCACCGAGGTGTGCCTGCAGGGCGGCATCCATCCCGACTACGACGGCGACTTCTACGTGAACGTCCTGTCGGCCATCAAGGACCGCCTGCCCGGCATGCACGTGCACGGGTTCACGGCGCTGGAAGTCTGGCAGGGCGCCGAGACCCTGGGGGTGCCGGTGCGCGAGCTGCTCACCCGGCTGCGCGACGCGGGGCTGGGCACGCTGCCGGGCACCGCGGCCGAGGTGCTCGACGACCGCATCCGCCTGCACCTGTGCCCCGACAAGATCCGCACGGCCGAGTGGGCCGAGGTGCACATCATCGCGCACGAGCTGGGACTGCGATCGAACAACACGCTGATGTTCGGTCATATCGACGGGCCGGTGTCGTGGGCCAACCACTTCGAGATCGCCCGTCAGATCCAGCGGCGCACCGGTGGGTTCACCGAGTTCGTGCCGCTGCCGTTCGTGCACATGGGCGCGCCGATCTATCTGCAGGGGCGCTCGCGGCCGGGGCCGACCTGGGACGAGGTGGTGCTGGTGCACGCCGTCGGGCGCATCGCCTTCGACGGGCTCATCCCGAACATCCAGGCCTCGTGGGTGAAGCTCGGTCTGGAGGGCGGTGAGCGCCTGCTGCACGCCGGCTGCAACGACCTGGGCGGGACCTTGATGGACGAGAACATCAGTCGCGCGGCGGGCGCCAGCCACGGCCAGCTCGCGACCCCCGAGGACTTCCAGCGCGTCATCCGCAGCGCCGGCCGCACCCCGGTGCAGCGCACCACCCTCTACGGCGTGGTCGACGATCAGCGCGAGCCGGTGCCGGTGGGGTAGGCGGTCCGGTCAGCGCAGCACGATCTCCCCGTTGGCGGTCGCGATCCCGCAGGCGTGGATGCCCGGACCGGTGCCCGGGGCGTAGCGGATCGGCAGGCCGTGGTCGGGGCCGAGCCAGCCCTCCAGCACCGCCTCGTGGTCGCCGACCTCCAGGAAGGTGTACCCGCTGGGAGCGCAGGTGTGGGCCGCGGCCTCGCGGCGCTCCGCCTGAAGCCGATGCCGGTTTGTGACGTCGCCGATGATCGACAGGAAGAACGGCAGCGGGTAGCGCGGCATCCCGGCGGTCCGGAAGTTGAGGCTGCCCGGCTTCTGCTTGGTGACGTCGGGGACCCGAATCGGCAGGCCGCGACGGGCGGCGGTGTCATCGAGATCGCGGACGCCCAGGCACCACCACAGCACGCGGTCCCGCCCCTGGAGCGTCGCCTCCAGCCACGCGCCGTCGTCCTTCGAGGTGTCGTCGTATCCCAGGAGCTCGAAGAAGCACTCGGGACCGAGCGGCACCAGCCGGTTGAACGTGCCGCCCAGATGCAGGCCGCCCGCCACGGTGCCAAGGCCATACTCGTCGCGCAGGCGGCGGCACGCCGCGTCCATGTCGACGACCCCGTAGATGACGTGATCGATGAAGAACCCCTCGTCGCTCATGCCGCGATGCTACGCGGCCCCGCGAACCCGATGCGGGGGCCGGGATCACACCCAGACGTGCGCTCCGTTCGACTCGCACATGCCGGTCAGCCAATCCCCGAAGCTGCACAGTGCGGCCTCGTCGACCCATGCTGACGGGTCGTCCTCGGCAGAGAACACCGAGAAGTTCCGCTCGTCGGGGGCCGACCCGTCGAGCACGAAGCCGCCGAAGCCCCCGACGCCCGGCAGGTGCACGGCCAGCAGCAGATCGGGGAACGGATCGTCACCGAAGTTGTGAAACACCGCCCGGGAGGAAGCCCTCTGCTGATCGAGCGGGACGAAGTCGATGCCCAACCCGTGATCGTCCACGAAGAGCCGTCCGGCACCCACCGTCGACAGGAACCTCGTGTAGTCGGCCGGCAACCGCCGATCGATCGACGCTTCGTAGGCGGCGATCGCCGCAGGCGAGTAGATCGGACCGGCCTGGAAGTGGAAGGCCTGCCCCTCGGCGACCAGCGGCTCGGTGGCGTGCTGCTCGGTAAAGCCCCTGAGCCGGGCGCAGACATCGTCGAGGTTGGTGGCGAACGGTCAACCCTCCGCGGGCGATGCGAGCAGGTGGCGTAGGTATTCGTCGAACGTGTCGAACCACGCTTCGGACTGGCCGGAATACTGCACGATCGCAGGCTCGTCGCGATCACCCCACACGGCGTACACCACGTCGCCGTCTGGGAGCGAGCGGACCGAGATGAGCGTGATTCGTTCGGGTGCGACGGTGGCCGGAACCGAGTCCGCCCAGTTGTCGGCCTGGCTCGCGAACACCCGTCGGAATGCCGGTTTGGCATGGGTGGTTCCCACCGCGGCGGCCGACAGGAAGTGGTCGCAGAGGTCCCGGATCGTGGACGCCCAGGCATACCGCGCACGGAGCATCGGCGAGAGTGGGCGTGCGGTCCCGGCGACGGTGGGAAGCTCGACGACGGGCACCGCGCGGGTCACCCTGAACTTCAGGTGCGCGTCGATCTCCGCGCTGGTCAGCCCGCCCTGCGTGAGCAGCGTCCGCACCGCTTCACTCCGCCTGCCCCAGCTGGCCCGGAGTTCCTCGAGCAGTTCGACGGTGCCCACTGCAGGTCAGACCCGCTCGCACACCTTGCGCATCTCGTCCACCGAGCAGAGCTTCCTGCGCGGACGGTCGCCACCGCCCGCGGCCACCTCGGCGGCGTCGATGCGCTTCCAGTCCTCCCAGCTGAACGGCGTGCAGCGCGAGCGGATGAGCGTGTCGATCGCCGCTGCCGACGGATCGCCGGCCGCGGGGAGCGTGCCGGCCTCGCGGTCGGCCATGATCGACGCCACGGTCTCGCCGGCGTCCGCCTTGTTCGTGCCGATCACGCCCTGCGGCCCGCGCTTGATCCAGCCGGCGACGTAGACGCCGGGCACCGGCGCGCCGCCAGGGGCGTCCAGCACACGACCGGCGTCGTTCGGCACCACGCCGCGGCGCTCGTCGAACGCCAGGCCCGGTACCGGGGCGCCCAGGTAGCCGACGGCGCGCAGCACGAGGCCCGCGGGGAGGCTGCCGCCACGGTCGGTCGCCACGGCGCGCAGCACGCCCCGATCGTCGGCGACCAGATCGTTCTCCACGATCTCCACCGCGTCCACGTGGTCGGTGCCGAGCAGCGCGGAGGGGGAGGTGAGGAACACCAGGCGGATCACCCGGTCGCCGTCCTGCGGCGTCCGGCCCATGACCTGCGCCAGCGCGTCCAGCACCCGGCGAGCGTCTTCGTCCTCTCCGGCCAGGTCGGTGGCCGCGGCCACGTCCTGCGGATCGACCTCCAGCGTCACGCCGGCCAGCTCGCCCAGCTCGCGCACCTCCTTCGGGGTGAAGGCGGCCTGCGCCGGGCCGCGGCGCCCGAGCATCGTCACCGAGCGGATGTTGCTGTGGCGCAGCTGCTCCAGCGCGTGGTCGGCGATGTCGGTCTTGGCGAGCTCGTCGGGATCGGTGGCGAGAATGCGCGCCACGTCCACGGCGACGTTGCCGTTGCCGACGACCACGGCGTGGGTGGGGGTGAGGTCGACCTCGAGGTCCACGTAGTCCGGATGGCCGTTGTACCAGGCCACGAAGTCGGTGGCCGACATGCTGCCGTGCAGGTCCTCACCGGGAACGCCCATTTGCCGGTCGTTCGGGGCGCCGACCGACAGCGCGACCACATCGTAGTGCGCACGAAGCTCGCCGATGGTGACGTCGCGGCCCAGCTCCACGCCACCGTAGTAGCGAAAGCCCGGCTGCGAGGCGATCTTGTCGTAGACCTTCGTGACCGACTTGATCTTCTGGTGGTCCGGCGCCACGCCGATGCGCACCAGCCCGTACGGCGTCGGCAGGCGGTCGTACATGTCGATGCCGACCTCGCCGCCCGTTGCCTTCTGCAGGTGCTCGGCGGTGTAGAAGCCGGCGGGACCGGCCCCGACGATAGCGACGCGAAGCGCCCGGTTGCTCATTCCTCTCCCCCCGTGTCGGTGCCCCGGAACAGGTCGTGCTCCGCGGCGCGAACGAGATCATGCACGGTGCCGGGCGCGGGCGTCGTGTCCACACCCCGCACCACGACCACCGGATGACCGCCGCCCTTGTCCATCAGGATGCCGGCCGCCGCCGCCAGCTCGTCGCCAAGGGCCTGCTCGGTGGCCACCAGCACGCGCCCCTCGCGGTCATGCCCGCCGCGGTGGTCCACCACGGCGTCGAACCCTGCGATGCCGATCGCGACGTTGATGATGGCGCTGCGAAAGGCCCGGCCGTGGGTGTCGGTGATCACCACGCCCACCCGCCCGCCGACCGCGGTGGCGATGGCGTGCTGCAGGTGGCGGGCGCTTCGGTCCGGATCGACGGGCAGCAGCACCACGTGGCCATCCGGAACGTTGGAGGCGTCGATGCCGGCGTTGGCGCAGACGAAGCCGTGGTGGGTTTCGCAGATCAGCAGGCTGCCGCGCCGGCGCACGATGCGGGCGCTCTCCCGCAGGATCAGCTCGAGCAGGCGCGGGTCCTTGCGGTTGGTCTCGGCCAACGCGAGCGCTGCGGCGCCCGGGGTGACGTCGGCCAGACGCACCATGCGCCCCTCGGCCTTGCTGACGATCTTGTGGGCCACGCACACGATGTCGCCCGGGCGCACGCCCTGCGTCCGTGCCTGCGCTGCGAGCAACTGGTCCAGCCGCGTCCCGGGTGCGATCTCGGGAATCGCCTCCAGGGCAAACAGGTTCACTGGCCGGCCACCGTGGGGGCTAGGGCCTCCGGCACCCTGAGCGCCCGGCACACCCGGGTGGTGGCGCACTCGTGGCCGTTGCGCAGCAGCGCGGCAAGGTCGTCGGGTGTGTCGATGTCACGTTCCAACCCCGGCACGAGCACACTCACCGCACCCACGGCGGCCGCCTCCGCACGCGCGAGGTGGCGCTCCAGCGAGTCGGCGCCGAAGGCCGTCGCGATCACACGCGGCGGGCGCAGGTACAGCGCGTTGGTGCCGGTGCCGTCGGCCGATACCGCACAGGCGATCCCCGGGCCCCGACCCAGGGCGACGGTCACCGCGTGCAGATCGGCGCTCGTCGCCAGCGGCAGGTCGCCCATGAGCACCAGCACCTCGTCGCTGTCGATGGTCGCCACGCCGCGCGCCACCGCCACGTCGATGCCCGCGGCCGGCACGGCGTCGGGCACCACCTGCGCACCGCACTCGGCGGCGATCTGGGCGACGCGCCGGTCGGCGCTCACCACGATCACATGGTCGCTGAAACCGGTCGCGGCCGCCACGACATCGGTCAACATCGCGGTCTGGATGGCGCAGCGCACCTCGGGGCCGAGCACGCCCGCCAGGCGCGACAGTGCGCGATCGAGCGGCTTGGCCGGGATCACGACCGGGATCACGCCAGCGCCTCCAGCGCCTCGCGCGCCAGCCGTGCGCGCTCGGCGCGGTCGGGCATGAGGATGTCGGTCGCCACCGGGCGCAGACCCAGCTCGGCGATCGCGGCAAGGGTCTCGGGCGGCTCGGTGTGGTGCACCATGAACACGCTGGCGACGTCGCGATAGAGGCGGGCCATGACGACGGGCGAGCACTCGTTCACGCCGGCGCCGGCGAGGAAGCGGTCGGCCGGACCCTCCACAGGGCGTGTGCCGACGATCGGGCTCACGGCCACCGTACGGTCGCGACGCGCGGCGACCGCATCGCGCACCCCCGGAACCTGCAAGATGGTTCCGATCGACACCACCGGGCTCGACGGTGCGATCACGATGGTCTGCGCCGCGTCGACGGCGGGCAGGAGCTCCGATGGCGGGGTGGCGTGCCCGACGCCCTCCAGTGCGATGTGGGTGATCTCCTCCCGTGCGCCGTCGCGTACCAGGTACTCCTGGAAGGTCTTCGGGCCCGTGGGCGTGGTGATCGCCGTGCGCACCGGCTGCTCGCACATCGGCATCACGCGCGCCCGCACGCCGAGGCGCGCGCAGATGTCGGCGGTGACCTCCGACAGGCGCATGCCTTCGGCCAGGCACATGGTGCGATGCATGTGGGTGGCCAGGTCGCGATCGCCGATGCCGAACCATGCCTCGCGGCCATACGTGGCGAGCCCTTCGATGCAGCGGAACGTGTCGGCCACGTATCCCCAGCCGCGCTCGTCGACCACGCCCGCCAGCGTGTAGGTGCAGATGTCGAGATCCGGGCACACCCGCAGCCCGTAGAAGTCGCCGTCGTCGCCGGTGTTGACGATCACGGTCAGGGCGTCCTGGCCGGCAACCTGCGCCAGGCCGTCGACCATCTTCGCCCCTCCGGTGCCCCCGGACAAGCAGACGATCACGCGGTGGGGGCTCTGTCGAGGTTCGGGCGCACGCGGGGTGCGATGGTAGCAAGCAGGCACCCCGCAACGGGCGTCCGCGGCACGGTCAGCCGGTACTTCGTGTCAGGCGGTTGCGCAGCGCGGCGAGGGCGCCCACCACTGCGGCGGCGCCGACCACGATCAGCAGCATCTTCCCGGCGATCGATTGGTGATGCACCAGCACCAGCACGATGTTGCTCGGGAGATACGTCACCAGGAACAGCACCACCAGGCTCACGCCCAGCCAGGGCAGGATCACGATCGACAGGCGCTCCACCGACACCTTCGACAGGCCCGACACCAGGAACAGCACCAGGCCGATCGGCGGGTGGATGAGCGCGAGCACGAGGTTGAACACCACGATCAGCCCGAAGTGCGTGGGGTCGATGGCGAAATGGTCGGCGATCGGAGCGAGGAACGGCGCGAAGATGAACAGGGCCGGCAGTGGCTCAACGAACACGCCCACCAGCAGCAGCAGGATGTTGATCGCGAACAGGAACACGTACTTGTTGTCGGTCAAGCCCAGCAGGAAGTCCGACAGCTGCGTGCCGAAGCCGTTGTTCTGCAGCACGCGTGCCAGGATCGCCGAGTCGCCCACGAGCAGCATCACGATGCCGGTCTCGATGCCGGCGAAGGTGAGGATGCGGGGCAAGTCGCGCGGCGAGATCGACCCGTACCAGAACATCGCCAGCAGGAGGGCCACCACCATCGCGGCAGCGCCCGACTCGGACGGGGTGAACACGCCCTTCAGGATTCCGCCCAGGATGATCACCGGCACGAGCACCACCGGCAGCGCCGCCCAACCGGTGCGGGCCACCGTGCGCATACCGACGAACTTGCGCTTCTTCATGAACCCGAGGCGCCGCACCACGATGTAGACGGTGGCCGCCTGGAACAGCAGCAGGAGCGTCTCGGCCATGATCCCCGACAGCAGCAGGTTCGCGATGCTCACGTTCGCCACCAGCACGCCGTAGGCGATGAACATCACCGAGATGGGCCCGATGGGGCCCTTGATGGACGCTCCCGCCACGACGGCCGCGGCAACGTCCTTCGGATAACCCTCCTTCACCATCGCCGGAACGAGCAGGGGGGTCATGATGGCTGCGTCGGCCTGGGCCGAGCCGGACACTCCCGAGACGAACGCCGAGGTGAGCTGGCAGACGTAGGCCATGCCGCCGCGCAGGTGCCCCACGCACGATGCCGCGAATGTGATGAGCCGGTCGCTCATCCCGCTCGTGTTCATCACCTCGGCCACCACGAGGAACATCAACACGACGGTGAGCTCGCTGAACCCGGCCAGGCCCATCACGCTCTGGGTGGTGCGGAACGGGAACAGGACGTCGGGGCTCGGGTAGAAGTGCAGACCGGCGATGCCGTGCACCGAGACGATGCCGACGATCGAGAGCATGAAGATGATGGGGTTGCCCGCCAGGGTCAGCGCGACGAACAGCACACCAAGGGCGATGAGCGGCGCGGCTCCGGTCTGGAGGATGCCCCAGATCGCCAGCCACACGATCAGTGCGATGGCGGCGCCGCCAACCGCGCCGTGCGCCACCGAGCGCAGCCCGTCGCGTCCCCGTGCCACCAGCGCGACGACTCCGCGCGCGCCCTGCGCCAGGTAGTGCAAGCTGATGAACAGGTAGCCCAGCGTCATCGACACGACGCCGTAGAACTGCGGGATGGACAGCAGCGACGAGGTCCCGACCAGGGTCTCGCGTGCCACCGCGTACTGAATCGACCGCCAGACGCAGTAGGCAAGCAACAGCACGAGCGACACACCGGAGAAGGTGCGCACGCCCGCTCGGAACCAAGCGGGTCCGCGATCGCGGAAGATGGTGATGACGGTGACCTCGCCGGCGCGCACCGCCAGCGACACGCCCATCCAGATCACCCACAGGAATGCATAGGCCGCCAACTCGTCGACGCCGGTGAACGTGAAGCCCAGCACGTACCGGGTGAACACGGTGAGGGCGACCACCCCGGCGCAGATGACGACCGCGACGATCATCACCACGCGGGTGATCGCGGCGACGGCGTCAGAGAGGTGCGTCAGCCAGTCGGCGATGCGACGCAGCCCTGCCGGCGCTGCAGAGGCGCTCGGTACGGGCGGGTCGAGGACGTGGCTTCCCACGGCGGGAATGATGCCGGTGGCGTGTGGCGTGCGCCACACGCCACCGGACATCGGGTGACCTAGGAGGTCTTACAGCCGGTCGGAAGCGGTGCCGGAGCAGCAGGCGGTCCCAAAGAGGTCTTGAGGTCCTGGATCTGCTTCAGGTAGCCACCGGTCTCGCTGTTGGCCGCGAGCTCGTCGAGTGCGGGCTTGGCGGCGGCCGCGAGTGCCGTCCGGTTGGCGTCGCCGGCCGACGCGAACACCATGCCGGCGTCACACAGCGTCTTCACGAAGTTCGTCGCGGTCGGCGGCGGGTTCAGGAACACGCCCTCGATCGAGTTCTTCGCGAGGTTCTTGCCGGCGGTCGTCAAGATGTTCTGCTGGTCAGGCGTGAGGCCGTCCCAGACCTTCTTGTTGACCACGACGGCGGCCGGGAAGGGCCACAGCGTCACGTCGGCGGTGACGTACTTGGCGCTCTCGTTGAACTTCTGGGTGACGATGAGGCCGTAGTTGGCCTCCATGCCGTCAACCGTGCCGTTCTTGAGGGCGGCCGCCACGTCGCCCAGCGGCATCGACACCGGCTCGGCGCCGAGTGCCTTGAGTGCGCTGGTCATGACCTTTGAGGCAGGGGCGCGAATCTTCTTGCCCTTGAAGTCGGCGACCGACTTCAGCGCGACCTTGGCGCCCACCGGCTTGCGGAGTCCGCCCTCGAGGATGCCGAGGCCGACCAGGCCGAGCTTGGCCGGACCGTTGGCGTCGTCGAGCATGGCCTGACCGATGTCTCCGCCCAGCACCTTCTCGGACAGCGGGTAGCTGGTGATGAGGAACGGTGCCTGCAGCGGTTGGAAGACGTTGACACCCTTGCTGTCCCACACGGCCGTCGACACGCCGGCCATTTCGATCGTTCCACCGGAGACGTCGTCCAGCAGGGTCACGTCGTTGCCCTGCGAGGCGCCCGGCAGCGGGTTGACCACGATCTTGCCGTCGGACGCCGTCTTGACCTCTTCGGCGAACTTGTCGATCGCGATGCCGTACGGGTGCTGCTTGGTCGTCACGTAGCCGATGCGCAACGTGAGCGTGCCGTCACCACCCGATGTCGCTGTACCGCCGCTCGTCCCGCTGGTGGTGGAACTGCTCGACCCGCAAGCAGCGAGCCCCAGCGAGACGGCCGCGGCGCTGGCGACCAGCGCCAGCGTACGTCCTATGCCCTTCACGAACCCCCCTTTGTTCTCAATGAAAGGACCGCTGCCCTCGAAATCGTTGCGTTTGCGACGGGAGGCCAGCAGTGGCAGTGCCATGGGGCGAAGATTACACCCTGGTGACAGCGAGGTTGTCAACATCCGCACGAAGTCCCCCATGGGTCGTAAACCCTTGTGCTGACAGGGCTTTCAGCCGATCGGCGGCGAGGGCCCGTGGGATTGACGCGGTCAGGTACGTGACATATGCTGCGAGAGCTGAAGCTCCACGGAGGGTCACCCGATCCCGAGTGAGCTCGAGCGTGTTCCGTGTGCGCCACCCTTCCATCCTGAAAGGGGGAATGCCAGATATGGCAGATATGTTCGCCGTGACGCAGATCCCAGGTGCCGAGACGGGAGAGATCCCGCCGTCGCCAGTCGACCGTGACGAGAAGACCGCGTTTATCTACTCGCTCGTCGACCCCATCTGGGACATCGACACACTTCCGCTGACCTACACCAACTCGCGTTGGTCGGCGTTCTTCTACCGGGCTGACGAGAAGGCCCTCCGTCGTGTGGTCCCTGACTGCATGGACATCGAGGACGATATCGTCGAGTTCTGGTACGTGGATCACAACCACACCATGCTCGGCCCGTACGGTGAGTGGGGCGCGACCGTTGCAGCAAGCCACAAGGCTGGCGACGGCAAGACCTACTACGCCGGTTACTACCCGTACATGTACCTGACCCAGGACGCCGCGATCGACGCCGGTCGTGTGCTTGGTTTCCCGAAGAAGGAAGCCTTCATCCGCGTGCTTGAGCACGGTGGAGCGCCTGACGATGGTTACGGCTTGGACACCAAGCAGTACCAGTTCAACCACTTCTCGTTCCTCATGATTCGTAACGGGTATGTGATGCACTCGGCAACGGGTAAGTACGACGACGCTGATCTTCCGGCAAAGCCGGCGTTCTACGGCAATACTGAGTACGGCCGTATGAACATGAAGGTCGTCACCGCTCCGGATCTTTCCACCTCCCGTTGGGAGCTGGTCTACCTTCCGTCGCTGGTCACCAAGGACCTCGCAACGGCAATGGGTCGTCCGGACACCGAAGGTTCGCACCGCTTCCAGGTGAAGCCCGAGTCGATTCGCACCGCGAGCGCCGGCAGCATCAACTGGTTCATGCAGGCGACTCCGTACGACAACCTCGGTCACGAGCTTCCGCCCAAGGAGCTGCTCGGT
>WBZQ01000500.1_pt1 | contig 31208 bp, 31 predicted proteins | sample 5204251 | NCBI WGS metagenome assembly WBZQ01 (sample SAMN12412402, study PRJNA552823) | activated sludge metagenome | isolation source: activated sludge from nitrification reactor of wastewater treatment plant... | place: USA: Virginia | collected 2017-09 | reverse complement strand
GCAACCCGTAGTCCGCGTCGTCCCACTTGATGAACAGCGGCAGCGGCTGGCCGAGTTCCTCGGCCACCTCGCGCGGGATCATGCACATCCACCAGCCGTTGTAGTCGACGTCGATGCGGCGGTGCAGCAGCCTGCTCTTGGTGTCCTCGCTGTCGTCGAGCAACGGGTACTTGGCGAAGTCGTGGTCATATTCGGTGAACGGCGCGTTGGTCCACATGAAGTTGGCCCGGTTGACCACCTCGCCCATGACGTGCAGGTGCGACGGTTCCTGCAGGTTGAGCATCTGGCCGCCGATCAGCGTCGGCGACTTGGCGAACCGGGACAGCGCCAGCGCCCGCAGGATCGAGTCGGGCTCGATGCGGATGTCGTCGTCCATGAACAGGATCTGGGCGCAGTCGGTGGTGCGCAGCGCCTCCATCATGACGCGGCTGTAGCCGCCGGAGCCGCCGAGGTTGGGCTGGTTGTGGATGGACAGCCGGTCGCCCAGCGGTGCGGCGGCGTCCGCGAAGCCCGGGTGGTCCTTGGCCTTGCTGGTGCCCTGGTCGGAGACGATGACCGCACCGATGGCGGCGTCGACCAGCGGGTCCGAGGTCAGGGCGGCCAGTGCGCTGACGGCGTCCGCCGGCCGGTTGAACGTCGGGATACCGACGGCGACGTCGGCGCGGCCCGGCGCCTCCACCGGCGCGTACCAGGCGGCGCTGTGCACGGTGGCGGCGGTGTCGGTGGTGATGTCGAACCAGATCCAGCCGCCGTCCTCGAACGGCGCCAGGCTGACCTCGAACTCGACCACACCCGGCCCGTCGGGGCTGACGACGGGGGCGCCGCTGACGGTGATCCGCGCGCCGGTGGCCTTGGACCGGTACACGTCGACGCGCGCCGAGCCGGTCAGCTCGACGCGCAGCACCACCGCGTCCAGCGTCGACCAGCGCCGCCAGTAGCTGGCCGGGAACGCGTTGAAGTAGGTGGCGAAGGACACCTCGGATTCCGCGCCGATCTCCAGGCTGGTGCGGGTCGGCGCGTGCGCCCGACGGGCGTTGGTGTCGGATTCGACGATGTAGAGCTTGCGGACGTCCAGCGGTTCGCCGGGCCGGGGCAGGATCACCCGGGACAGCAGGCTGACGGCCCGGGATTCGTCCGAGGTGATCGGGCCGTTGGGGATGTCGCTCATGATGAGGCGCCTTCGTTGTCGGGCGGGGACAGTGGCGTTCCGTCGCGCAGGTGCGGGGCCAGCACGTTGTCGAACATATTGAGCGCGCTGGCGATCGCCATGTGCATGTCCAGGTACTGGTAGGTGCCCAACCGGCCGCCGAACAGCACACCGGCGGTGGCCGTTTCGGCCTTGGCGCGGGCCCGGTAGGCGGCCAGCAGTTCACGGTCGGATTCGGTGTTGATCGGGTAGTACGGCTCGTCGTCGTCGGCGGCGAACCGGGAGAACTCCCGCATGATGACGGTCTTGTCGTCGGGATATTCGCGTTCCGGGTGGAAGTGGCGGAACTCGTGGATGCGGGTGAACGGGACGTCCGGGTCGTTGTAGTTCATCACCGGGGTGCCCTGGAAGTCGCCGGTCGCCAGCACCTCGACCTCGAAGTCCAGGGTGCGCCAGCCGAGCCGGCCGTCGGCGTAGTCGAAGTAGCGGTCCAGCGGACCGGTGTACACGACGGGGGCGTCGGGGTTTTCGGCGCGCAGCGCCTCGCGCACCTCGAACCAGTCGGTGTCCAGCCGCACCTCGATGCGGTCGTCGGCGGCCATGTTCTCCAGCCAGGCGGTGTAGCCGTCGACGGGCAGGCCCTCGTAGGCGTCGTTGAAGTAGCGGTTGTCGAAGGTGTAGCGCACCGGCAACCGGGTGATGTTGGCCGCCGGCAGTTCGCGGGGGTCGGTCTGCCACTGCTTGGCGGTGTAGCCCTTGACGAACGCCTCGTACAGCGGGCGGCCGATCAGCGAGATGGCCTTCTCTTCCAGGTTCGTCGCGTCGGCGGTGTCTATCTCGGCGGCCTGCTCGGCGATCAGCGCGCGGGCCTCGTCCGGGCTGAAGTAGCGGCCGAAGAACTGGCTGACCAGGCCCAGACCCATCGGGAACTGGTAGGCCTGCCCGTCGTGCATGGCGAAGACCCGGTGCTGGTAGCCGGTGAAGTCGGTGAACTGGTTGACGTAGTCCCACACCCGCTTGTTGGAGGTGTGGAACAGGTGCGCGCCGTAGCGGTGGATCTCGATGCCGGTCTGCGGCTCGGGCTCGGAGTAGGCGTTGCCGCCGATGTGCGGCCGTCGTTCGACGACGAGGACCCGTTTGCCCAGCTGAGTGGCCGCCCGTTCGGCGATCGTCAGGCCGAAGAACCCGGAGCCGACAACGAGGAGGTCGAAGCGATCATTCATCGGCTGCAAGGGTATCCGACTGCTCGCCGGGCGACGATCAAGCGGCGGCCGAGCGCATCAAGTCACCATCGGAGCCCAACTCCGCCGCGATGAGGAGCCCGGCCATTCAATACTGGCCCCGGCCGTGCCGGCATGCCCGTCCCGGCCTCCGACGCACCCCGGGCGGAGGCTGGGAGTGCTCCGGGAGTCGCCTGGGACATGGGCCGATCGCAATTCCCTCACGATTCGGTCTCGCCACCACTTTCACACCAGTCCCACTCGTAACATCGATGACGTCGGTGGTCGGGCCTTTCCGCCACCGGGACATGACCCCCAGATATTGAGGAGACTTCCGTGCCGAACCGTCGTCGACGCAGGCTCTCGCGGGCCCTGAGCGCGGTCGCCGCCGTGGCCGTCGCAAGTCCGTTCGCTGCCGTTGCCACCGCCGAATTGGTGGCCGGCTCCCAGCCCAACACCGAGTCCCACGAATTCACCCGGGCCGCGTTGGTCACCGATCTGCCCAACGAACTGCTGTCCGCGCTGTCCCAGGGCCTGTCGCAGTTCGGCATCAACCTGCCGCCGCTGCCGACCGGCCTCAACCCTTCGGGTGCGCAGCCGCTCACCGGCCTGGGCACCACCGGTCTGACCTCGCCGGCGACCGGCCTGACCAGCCCGGGTCTGACCAGCCCGGGTCTGACCACCCCGAGCCTCACCGATCCCGCGCTGTCCTCGCCGGGGCTGACCACCCCGTCCACCACCGGCCTGACCACCCCGTCCACCACCGGGCTGACCACCCCGGGGCTCACCACCCCGTCGACCACCGGGCTGACCACCCCGGGGCTCACCACCCCGTCGACCACCGGGCTGACCACCCCGGGGCTCACCACGCCGTCCACCACGGGGCTGACCGAGGGGCTCAACCCCGCGCTCACCCCGGGCGGCGCCGCGCCGTCGTCGCTGACCAGCAACTCGCTGACCAGCCCGCTGGGCGTCGGTAACCCGATCGGGGCACCGGGCGAGCAGCCGATCGCCGCGCCGATCGGCCTGGACTCGGGCGCGTCGACCTACCCGATCCTGGGTGATCCGTCGCTGAGCGGCCTGGGCACCACCGCCCCGGCCAAGACCGGCCTGGTCTCCGACCTGTCCAGCGCCGCCAACTCGCTGGGCGCCGGGCAGGCCGTCGACCTGCTCAAGGGCGTGCTGATGCCGACCATCATGGGTGCGGTGAAGTCGGCCGCCCCGGCGGCGGCAGCAGCCGCTCCGGCCGCTGCGGCTCCGGCCGCCGCGCTCCCGGCCGGCTGATCTTTCGACAAGCCTGGAAAAAACGGCACCGCAGGGCGGCTCGTTCCCCTGCGGTGCCGTTGCGTTTCCGGCGCCCGGATTCGCCGACCGTGACGCTTACTGGCCAGCTGTGTTGACTGCGGCCCACGCTCGAACCTCCCCCATCCGCCCACCGTGGCCCTTACCGGTCGACCTGGTTGATTCACGCCCACGTTCGGCGAGCACGCGGTTGACCGCGCAGCGAAGGGAGCCCCGCTCCTGCCGAACCCGCCCGATTCCCGCAATCACTTTTTCCCCACTAATGCCGTGTCGTAACAATGACAACAAATGACACGTCCGTAACATCGGCGTCGTGCCGTCCCGTAGTACCCGCTCGCCGGTGCTGTTCTCCGCCCTCGCGGTGACGGCCCTGGCGCTCTCGGCGTCCTACGGTGCGCTGCCCGGCACCCACCGGCACGCAGATCCCGCCCCCACCACGCTGGCCGAACAGCCGCTCGACGGCGTCGGCGGCGGCACCACCGTCCGCGAGATCACCCAGGACAAGCCGTTCTCCCTGGTCGCGCTGACCGGCGATGACCTCACCGGGACCAGCGCCAAGGTCCGGGCCCGGCGCGACGACGGCAGCTGGGGCCCCTGGTATGACGCCGAGGCGCTGGAATCCAACGCCACCGACAACCAACATCACGGGCCGCGCGGCACCGACCCGGTGTTCGTCGGGCGCACCACCGCCGTGCAGATCTCGGTGACCCGGCCCGCCCACGCCCCGGTCACCGCACCGCAGACCGGGAAGGGCCTGGGCTACAAGCCGGTCAACGGCGAGGAATCCATCGGGACGCACCTGAACGCCGTGCTGATCACGCCCCGGCAAGCCCCCGCCGGCGACGCGTCGACCCTGCCCACCGGCGCCGTCGTCCCCGGTCAGCCACCGGCGATCATCACCCGCGCGCAGTGGGGTGCCGACGAGAGCATGCGCTGCGGAAATCCGGTGTACGACGACGGGGTGAAGGCCGCGATCGTGCACCACACCGCCGGCAGCAACGACTACGAACCGTCGGATTCGGCGGCCATCGTCAACGCGATCTACGCGTATCACACCAAGACGCTGGGCTGGTGCGACCTGGCCTACAACGCACTGGTCGACAAGTACGGCCAGGTCTTCGAGGGCCACGCCGGCGGGATGGACCGCGCGGTCGAGGGTTCGCACACCGGCGGGTTCAACAAAGACACCTGGGGCGTGGCGATGCTCGGCGACTTCGACGTGGTGCCGCCGACCGACGTGCAGATCCGCCAGGTTGCCCGGCTGATCGGCTGGCGGCTGGGCCTGGATCACGTCGACCCGAAGGGCATCGTCGCCCTGACCTCCGCCGGCGGTTCCTACACCTTCATCCCCGCCGGGGTGACGCCGACGCTGCCGACGATCTTCAGCCACCGCGATGTCGGGATCACCGACTGCCCCGGGAACGCCGCCTACGCGAAGCTCGGCGAGATCCGCGACCTGGCCGCCCGGTTCCTGGTTCCGCCCGGGCCGCCGACGCTGTCCGATCAGCTCCGCGGCGGCGCCATCATCGCCCGCTGGCAGGCCGGCGGCGGGGACAAGGGTCCGCTCGGTGCGCCCACGTCCCCGGAGGCCGCCGCCGAGGGCGACGCGCGGTATGCCACCTTCGAACGCGGCGCCATCTACTGGTCCCCGGCCACCGGCGCCAACCCGCTGACCGGCGCGATCTACGCCGCCTGGGCCGACCTCGGCTACGAGCGCGGCCTGCTCGGCCTGCCGACCTCCGGCGAGATCGCCGAGCCGCTGTGGGTGGTGCAGAACTTCCAGCACGGCACGCTGAACTTCGACCGGGAGACCGGCCAGGTCACCCGGGTGGTCGACGGCGTGGCGCAACAGTTGCCCCCGCCCGCCCCGACCGGACCCCCGGTGCAGTTGGAGCGCATCACCCCCATCGCGCCCGACGTGTAACTCCCCGCGCCGTCCTCACCCCTTCGCCGAGCGTCGCCCTGTGTGCGATATTTCGCCAGATCCTCGAACACAAGCCAACATTCGGCGACGGTCAGGCCTTGTTGAGCTTGTCCGCCTGGGCGTTGTAGACGGCCACCAGGTCGGCCTTTGCCTGGTCCATCGAGTCATCCGGATCTTGCACGTGAACCACAACGAGAATCCCCCGCACATACCCGGCCCCGATGAGCTCGGCCTCCCCGGTTCGTGGGTAGTCCATAGTCACCACTCCAGCCGGCAACCCTGGCACGTCGATCGGCTCCAACCGGCCGGTGGTTTGGCAGTGCGCCACCGCGGTGAGGTCGAATTTCTGGTCAGAGCGAATGAGAGCAGCCATGAGCAGCCGCGCGCCCCTGACGCTGGCCCAGCCCGCGGATACCTTGCCCGTCATCTCACAGTTGGCTGACGGCTCCAGATCGACCGGCTTCACGCTGGTGCGGCCATAGCTGTCCCCGCCGACCGCTGGGAAGTCGCCTTCCGTCAGCAGCATGGCGTCGGTCAGGTTCGTGATATCCGGCTTATTGACCGCGGAGTCGGTCTTCGACGACATCCCGGGGACCAGCACAACCGCCAACACGACCGCGACGACGACAGCGATCCCCCCGCCGCCGATCAGCCAGAACTTGGTCTTGCTCTTATGCACGGCGGCAGGCGCACCCGGCTGCCACCCCGACGGGTACTGCCCGCCCGGCTGCCCCGGATACGACGGCGCGCCCTGCTGCCCGAACCCCGGAGCTGACGGGCCGCCCGGTCCGGGCCTACCGGCGGGTCCACCCGGCTGCTGGTCCCACGGTCCTGTCACCGCACCCACCCCGTCGCCGTCGCAATCAACACTCTCCTCCCGCCAGCCCCGACGACTTCGAGGCGTACCGCCCGCGACGGTAAGAGGAGCCCCCGTCCGTCAATCCGAACCCACATCGCGAGCGGCCCCATACTGCACGAGCGGCCCATGGTGTCCACGTTTCCGCAGGACAGATGCCGGCAAGGCGTACATAGCGGGGCGCTCGTGCACCAACTGACCGCTCGTCGGCTGCTGAGAACGCCGGGCGGCTGGTTCTGGCGAAATCACGCTGGCTCGAATGGCCCGTCCAGCGCTATATTGATCTCAGCCTGTTGCGCTGCGCTTCAGGAAGTGAACCCGACAGTGTTCCGGACGGTGCGCGGTCGGGTTTCGCGCTTTCTACGGTCAGACGGTTATGACCGTCGTCACTCCGCGGATGCGCTGACGCCATTCGCCCCCTCGTGCCCAGCACCACGCGATCGCGTCCGGGATCGTCAACATCAACTCTGATTTGGCGCGTTCATGTCGATATCGCACCGAGTCTTGGCAACCGGCTGCGTGCACCAGCGCGACGAGTTGTTGCCGGTCCCACCGCACCAGCGTGTCGTCCTGCTCAATCACCAAGTGAGTCAGCTGGACTGGCGGGACGTCACCGACGACCGCGCGGAGACACGCTGTCCGGGCGGCATGGTCATTGTCATACCGGCGGCCGGCGTCATACACCGTCGCAGAAACCCCCGCGGCGATCAGGGTGTCGACGATGATCTTGCGGCGGCTGTCGCTCTCCTTGGCCATGTGAATGCGATGCTGCCCTCGAAGTGCCAAGCGGCGCAGGTCTTTACGCACCGCATCCACCTCGGATCCGAGGTGCGTGCTGGCGACCAGCACGCATCCGCGTTCCTTGGTCTCGTCGACGTAGATGTGCCTGGTGGTCACGTGCCCCCGTCCCGCTGACACCGCTCGGGCCGAGCGCCGTGGCCCCCGTCTCCGGTGATGGCCTGGCTACAAGTCACCCCCGACACCGCACCCTTCGTCGAGCACGAGTCAACTCCCGACGAGCAGAGCTACCCGAAGAGCCGCTCCAGCACCACGGCCAGTCCGTTCTCACGGTTGGTGGCGGTGACCTCGTCGGCGGCGGCCTTGACCCCGGGGTGCGCATTGCCCATGGCCACCCCGTGACCCGCCCAGGTCAGCATCGCGATGTCGTTGGGCATATCGCCGAAGGTCAGCACCCGCCCGGCGGCGATCCCGTCCAGTGCGCCGATCGCGGCCACCCCGGTCGCCTTGCTGATGCCGTGCGGGACCACTTCGACCAGCCCGTTGTCGGTGCTGTAGGTCAGATCCCCCTGGCCGCTCAAGTGCGGGGCCAGCGCGTCGACCATCTCGGCGCTGGTCGCCCCGGCAAAGCGGACCAGCAGCTTGATCGCCGGCTCGGACAGCAGATCGGACAGCGACACCTCGGTGTTGTCCGGGTTCAGCCAGGCGTGCTCATACCCCGGCGAGCTGACGAACTGCGGCGTGACGGCGTCGTGCGCGCCGGCCCCCACCCGTTCCACCGCCAGGCCGGCGCCCGGGATCACCCGGGCGGTGATCTCGGCGAGTTCGGCCAGCACCTCGGCCGACAGGGTGTGCGCCGACAGGATCCGGTCGGTCGACGGGTCGTAGATCACCGCGCCGTTGGCGCAGACGGCGATCGGCGCGAAGCCGAGCCCGTCGACCACCGGGGCGATCCAGCGCGGCGGCCGTCCGGTGGCGAGCACGAACTGCGCGCCGTCGGCCACCGCGGAACTCACCGCCTCGCGGGTGCGCGGCGTCACCCGCTCGTCGTCGTCGAGCAGGGTGCCGTCAACATCGGTGGCGATCAACAACGGACGGGTGTTCAACTACGACCTCCCTGTGCCCGGCGCCGGGCCCGCTCGGCCTCCTCGGCCGCATCGAGTTCGGCCGCCCGCTCCGGTGTGGGCGCACTGCCGCCGAGGCGAGCCGGAATCCAGTGCGCGCCGGGCGAATACGGATAGGTCTCGATGACCTCGTCGAGCAGCCGGGCCATCGAGGTGTACAGCGTCGCGTCGAGCTCGGCGACCGACCCCGTCGGCGCGATCGGCTCGCCGACGGCGACGGCGATCGGGATCTTGTGCCTGCCCAGCCGACGGGGATGGTCCTTGGTCCACATCCGGTGGGAGCCCCAGACGATCATCGGGACGATCGGCACCTGCGCCTCCAGCGCCATCCGCGCCGCCCCGGACTTGAACTCCTTGAGCTCGAAACTGCGGCTGATCGTCGCCTCCGGGTACACCGCGACCAGCTCCCCGGCGCGCAGGTTGTCGACGGCGACCGCATACGCCCCGGCGCCGGCGCTGCGGTCCACCGGGATGGTCTTCGACCGGGTGATCAGGAAGTTGACGCCCGGAACGTCCTTCATCTCGGCCTTGATCATGAACCGCAGCGGGCGCCGGCTGGGGTTTGGTCGCCATCGCCGCCGGCAGCCAGTCGATATAGCTGGTGTGGTTGATCGCGACCACCGCCCCGCCCTCGGACGGGATGTTCGCCAGACCCGACAGGGTCAGCTTGCTGCCCACCGCTCGCAGCCCCAGCGTGCAGGCGACCTCCAGGCTGCGGTAGACCGGTTCCATCCGCGGTTACTCGGCGTCGCGCCGCGCGTCCCGGGCCGCCTTGGCCGCTGCCCGTCGCTCAAGCTCCTCGGCGTCCAGCCGAGCCGCCTCGGCCAGCGACGGCGCACCGCCACCGAGCCGCTTGGGCACCCAGAACTCGCCCGGCGGGTAGGGCCCGTAGGCATCCTGTACCTGCTCCAGCAGGTGTTGCATCCGGGAGTGCAACAGGGCGGTGAGTTCGCCCGACGGCAGATTCGGCTGGATCGGCTCGCCGACGGCGATCGCAATGGGGACCTTGGGCCGCCACATCTTCTTCGGGTGGTCCTTGGTCCAGATCCGCTGGGCGCCCCACACGATGTGCGGCAGGATCGGCACGTTGGCCTCGATCGCCATCCGGGCCGCACCGGACTTGAACTCCTTGAGCTCGAAGCTGCGGCTGATGGTGGCCTCCGGGTAGACCCCGACCAGCTCGCCTTCCTCGAGCCGACGGCATGCCTCGACGAAAGAGTCCGCGCCGGAGGCCCGGTCCACCGGGATGTGCTTGCAGCCGCGCATCAGCGGGCCGGTGATCTTGTTGTCGAACACTTCCTGCTTGGCCATGAAGCGGACCTTGCGGCGGCGGTCCTTGAGGTAGAACGGCAGCCCGGCGAAGGTGAAATCGAAGTAGCTGGTGTGGTTGATCGCAACCACACCGCCGCCGCTGTCGGGGAGGTTCTCCAGTCCGGTCACGGTGAACTTCAGGCCCTGCATCTTCCAGGTCAGCCTGGCCACTTGGATGATCGTGCCGTATACGGGTTCCACGGTGGTCAGCCTAATCCGCCCGGCCTCCGGCGGAACCCCCGACGGCCGCCGCGGGTCTGACCCGGTGCCGAAAAACCCGCGTCAACGCCGCGCACCGGAGACCTACGCTCAGTACAGACGACCGGCGAGAGGAGGTTTCCGGTGAGCGCACTCCACGCGCGGCTCTCGGCGGCGCTGCTGACGGTGCTGGCAATCTTCGCGCCCTGCCGCGCCGCCGCCGATCCGGCGACCGATCCCTCCGTCGCCCTGTGCAGCGACCTCGGCGGCACCTGGGATGTGGCGGCGAGCACCTGCACGATGACCGGTACCAACGCCAAGAAGGTCACTGTCGACTCCAACGCTCAGTACCCCGCCGACCTGATCGCCGACCCGACCGCCGGCCCGACGCTGCGCGAGTTCGTCCGCACGTTTTTCGACAACTTCGGCCACCCCCGCGATGATCAGGTGCAAAACGGCGACGCCAAGTTGACCTACGAGGCCTTCCGGCACGGCGCGAACATCCGCTCGGTGCTGTTCACCAACTTCTGGTATCTCGGCGGCGCTCACTCCAACGACGACATCACCACGTTCACCTTCGACCTCGCCGCCAAAAAGCAGCTGGCGCTGTCTGACCTGTTCTGCGCAACGGACCCCAAACCGGTGCTGGACCCGCTGGTGCGCAAGCACGTCCGGTCGATCTTCGACACCGCCGGGTCGCAATCGGTTCCGGACTACTCCCGCTACACCGACGGTTACCAGGCCTGGGTGCTCGACGGCGACGACCTGGTGATCCACATGCCGGCCGGGCGCACCGGGCCGGTGCACGCCGGCATGTTCGTGGCCCAGATCCCACTCTCGGAATTGCGGCCCCAGCTGCGTGACGGCGGCTGCGCGGCGTGAGGATCCGGGCCGGCAAACGGTGGCCCGGGCCGGCCGCGCTGGCGACGACGGGTTGCCCAGTCCAGGGCCTCGCGGAGGGCCCCAGCCTGCGCTAAGGCCACCGGGCGTCAGGTGGTCCGCTGGACCGCGGCCACCGCGGCCCGCTTGGCCACCGCCCCGCAGTCGCTTCCGGTCGGCATCTTCAGCGTGATCGAAACCACCGGTGTGGGCGCGGTGACCTCGGGGGCAGCCGCCCCAACCGTGACCGGTTCGATGCTGACATTGCTCTTGGCGACGACGGAGCTCCAGCAGGCGTCCTCGTAGGTGTTGGTTTCTTCGAACAGCTGCACGCCGTCCTGTTCGCTGCGGGTCGGGCCGTTGGGTCCCGGGTCGCTCGCAGTGTCGTCCGACCATCTCGTCAGGCCGTATTTGACCACCGCGCCGGGAGCGCCGGCGCCGGTATCGGCGCTCAGCCGCATCTTGCAGACCCCGGGGTGCCGCCAGGTGGTGTTGTACTGAACCTGGACAGCGGGATCTCGCCAGGTGAAGCCGACGGCATTAACCTCGCGCGCGGCGGTACACGGATCGCCGGTCAGAAACTTCGGCGCGACCAAGTCGCCGTCGGCATGCGCCGCATCGGCGTACGGATCGATCTGACGCAGTGCGTGCAACTCGGCGAGGTGGTCCCGGTCGACCTGCGTCAGGTCCAGGCCGTAGTCGTCCACAGACGGCGGGAAGAACACGGCGGACTGGTCCGGACGGGCGGGCGGCGTCGTCGCCGTGGTGGATACGGAGCCCGACGAGGCCGGGGTGGCTGCCGTCGTCGAGGTCGGGTTTCCCGGCGCCGGATGACACGCCGCCAGCAGCGCCACCAGCACCGGGACCGCGACCAGTCGCCGGGCCCCGGCCACTACCGGAGCCCCCGCTTCATCGCGGCGACCGCGGCCGTGGTGGCCACCTCGTTGCAATTCGCCCCGCCCCGGGCGATCAGGTCGACGACGATGGTCGGGGTGGGCGCGGACAGCCCGGGCGCCCCACCCCCGACATTGACCACCGGCAGGACATCTGCCGCTTTCGCAACGACGAAACCTTTGCAGCTTTGGTCACCCCCGCTGCTCAGGCTGTACAGGTCGATCCCGTAGCGCTGGGTCTTTGCCGCCGGCTGCCCGGTACCGGGTTCGACCAGGTCGGCGGCCAGCTGCGGCCAGATCGCCAACCCGCGCCGGATCACCGCCAGCCGGACATCGGGACCGCTGTCGGCAGTGCCGAGGTCCAGCTGGCAGGTCCCCGGGTGCCGCCAGGTCGTCGGCCACTGCGACCCGGGGTGGGGGTCGTCCCATCGGAACCGTTGCGCGGACAGATCCTCGGCGGCCGCACACGGGTCGCTGCTCAAGTACCACGCAGCGGCCGAGGCCTTGTCGGTGAAAACCGGGACGCCGCGGTTGCTCACCAGCGCGGCGGCATCGCCGGCCAACGCCCCGGCCAGATCACATCGCGATGTGTCCTCCAATTCCCAGGTGCCGTCGGACATCGGGGTCACCTGCAGCATCGGGTCCTGCATGGATGGCGGGGCCCCGGCCATCGCGGTCAGTGGCAGCCGCACCCGGTAGGTGCATTTGCCCCAGCTCGTCGTTTTGGTGACGCCGGGGTGCTCGGGGTCCGGGGTCAGCGGGGTGCTGCCGGTGTAGCCCTGGGGGTCCCCCGGGTTGACGGTGAGCAACAGTCCGATCTTGCTGTCGGACAGCGCAACCGCGCAGGCGTTCCCGCCGAGGGTGTGCAGGCGGTCACCACCGACCAGCAAGTTGGACACGGCGTTATAGGTGTAGCTGTAGGCGCGGCCGCCCAGCGCCGCCCGGCCGTCATCGGCCCGGCCTGCATTCTCGGCGGCGACGAACCCGCACGGATCTATCTTCCGCAGCGCAGCCAGCTCGGTCAGGTGATCCCGGTCGGTCTGGTCCACGGCTACCCCGTAGCTGTCCCCCGCCCCCGGGAAGAACACCGTGGATTGATCCCGGACGGCCGACGGCGCGCCGGCCGCCGGGGTCGACGACGGATCCGGCGCCTCCGTCGCCGGCGGGTGGCACGCCGTCAGCAACGTCACGCCGGCCACCAGCGCCGTCAGCATCCCCGATGTGCCCATTGACCCAGTATCGGCCCGGAACCGGACAGCTCAGCACGGGATTTCCGGGCGCCGTCGATTTCGCGACCCGGGCCCGGTGGGCGTTAAGCTCGACACGACGTTTCGGGCAGCCACCGGGGCGCCGTCGGGACGTTCGGAAGGTTTATCAGTGCAGGTCACCAGTGTCGGCCACGCCGGCTTTCTGATCGAGACCACCGCGGGCAGCATTCTGTGCGACCCGTGGGTCAACCCGGCCTATTTCGCCTCCTGGTTCGTCTTCCCGGACAACTCGCACCTGGACTGGGACGCCCTGGGCGCCTGCGACTACCTGTATGTCTCACATCTGCACAAGGACCACTACGACCCGGCGAACCTGGCCGCGCACGTCAACAAGAACGCCGTCGTGCTGCTGCCGGACTACCCGGTGCCGGACCTGCGCCGCGAGCTGGAGTCCCTGGGGTTCCACAACTTCTTCGAGACCACCGACTCGGTCAAGCACACCGTCAGCGGCCCCAAGGGCGATCTCGACGTGATGATCGTCGCGTTGCGGTCGCCGGCCGACGGCCCGATCGGCGACTCCGGCCTGGTGGTGTCCGACGGCGAGACGGTGCTGTTCAACATGAACGACGCCCGGCCGATCGAGCTGGACATGGTGGCCGCCGAATTCGGTCACGTCGACGTACACGCGCTGCAGTACTCCGGCGCGATCTGGTACCCGATGGTCTACGACATGCCTGCGCGCGCCAAGGAGGCGTTCGGCGTGCAGAAGCGTCAGCGCCAGATGGATCGCTGCCGCCAGTACATCGCGCAGGTCGGTGCGACGTGGGTGATCCCGTCGGCGGGCCCGCCGTGCTTCCTGGACCCGGAGCTGCGGTTCCTCAACGACGACCACGGCGACCCGGCCAACATCTTCCCCGACCAGGTGGTGTTCCTGGACCAGATGCGCTCGAACGGGCACGACGGCGGGCTGTTGATGATTCCCGGGTCGGTCGCGGATTTCACTGGGTCCCAGCTGATTTCGCTGACTCATCCGCTGCCCGACGACGAGCTGGAGGCGATCTTCACCACCGGCAAGGCCGACTACATCGAGGACTACGCGCAGCGTATGGCACCGGTACTGGCCGCCGAGAAGGCCAGTTGGGCTCCCGCCGAGGGTGATTCGCTGCTGGAGCCGCTGCGCGAGCGGTTCCAGCCGATCATGGAACAGTCCGACCAGATCTGCGACGGCATCGGCTACCCGGTGGAGCTGCGCCTCGGCGCCGAGACCGTCGTCCTGGACTTCCCGAAACGCACCGTCCGCGAACCGATCTCCGACGAGAAGTTCCGCTACGGTTTCGAGATCGCGCCGGAACTGGTGCGCACCGTGCTGCGCGACGACGAGCCGGACTGGGTCAACACCATCTTCCTGTCCACCCGGTTCAAGGCGTGGCGGGTCGGCGGCTACAACGAGTACCTGTACACCTTCTTCAAGTGCCTGACCGACGAGCGGATCGCCTACGCCGACGGCTGGTTCGCCGAGGCGCACGACGATTCCGCGTCGATCACCAAGGACGGCTGGGAGATTCAGCGCCGCTGCCCACATCTGCTGGCCGACTTGTCCAAGTTCGGGGTCATCGAGGGCAGCACGCTGACCTGCAATCTGCACGGCTGGCAGTGGAATCTGGAGAACGGCCGCTGCCTGACCTCCAAGGGCCACGAGCTGAGGTCGCAGAAGCTGTGAGTTCCGCGCGGGAGTACGACGACGGCCTGATCCAGCTGGACGGCCGGGCAATCACCCTGCGCCGCTTCCATTTCCCGTCGGGCACCTCGAAGGTCGTCCCCCTGGGCTCGATCCGCACCTGGCGGGCCGAGCCGCTGAGTTGGGTGAACCGCTATCGACTGTGGGGCAGTTCCGATCTGCACCGCTGGCTCCCCCTGGATCTGGCCCGGCCCAGCCGCGCCACGTTGGTCACCCTGGAGCTCGACGACGGCTGGTGGCACCCGGCGTTCACCCCGGTGCGCCCGGAGGAGTTCGTCGCGCTGCTCACCGAGGTGCTGGCCCGGGACTGACGTCCCGCAGGTACAACTTCGGCACCGACGTCAGACGACGTTCTGCTCCAGCGTGGACGCCGCCGGCTCGTCCTGGTCGTAGACCCGCACGATTGCGGTGTCACCCGGCTGCAGGTAGGTCGATTCCCCCAGCTCGGTGTAGCGGGTGGCGCCGATGCCGATCAGCACGTTCTGTGGGCGCCCGGCGGCGACCAGCAGCGCGCCGACGTCCTCCAGCGGGGTGTTCGGCGAACCCTTCTGATTGGCCAGCCGGTCGACGATCCAGTCCAGCAGCCGATCCCCGAAGAACGAGTAGCCCTGCAGCGCGCTGTTCACCCCGTAGGCGCGGCGTTGCCCGTCGTCGCGGACCAGGAAGCACTCCAGCCGCAGCGACGATGTCGGCCCGTCCGGGGACAGGTCGGAGATCTCGAAGAACCGGGGCGCCACGCCCTTGGAGCCGGGGCCCCAGTTCTTCTTGACGCTGATCTTCGGCGCGCCGGGCCGGCGGATCGAGCAGTCGTTGAACGCACCGAGCGCGAACGGCTCCAGGTTCGCCACCTCGTCGCCGTCCCAGTTCACCCGGCAGGCCAGGCCCACCTCGGGTTCGATCTGCAGGTTCAGTGGACTGCCGTCGGCGTTGGGTTCCGGGGTCCGCAGGCTCGACGAGGACAGCGGGAATTCGCCGAGGTAGCCCGGGTTGTCCGGGATGTACCAGGGGAAGATGCCCTTGGGGGCGCTGCCCTCGGAGGCGACGTTGACGAAGTCGACGGCCTCGCCGGCCTGCTCCAGGTGCCCGGCGAAGTTGCCGGCCACACCGAACCCGGCCCAGGTTCGCAGCTCGTCGAAATCCAGCTCGATCACGGGTCAGCACCTCCACACGGGGATACAGGGCGGTGCCAACCCTACTTTTGCCCGCGGTGCCCGCGAACCCGGGGCGCATCTGTCAACGGTGCCGACACCATCCGTTCACCCAGCTCAGCGGTCGGACAGCACCTGATGGGCGGCGTTGTAGCCGGGGATGAAGGTGATCCCGGGCCCGCCGTGACAGCCCGCACTGCCCAGGTACAGCCCGTCGACGCCGAGGGGCTGTCCGATGAAGCCCCGCGGTCCGGGCCGGTTGGGGCCGATCTGGTCCGGGTTGAGCAGGCCGTGGCAGTAGTCGCCGCCGGGCGCCCCGAACATGGTGCCCATATGGCGCGGGGTGAAGGTGGTGTGTCGGGTGATGGCGCCCTGGAAATTCGGTGCCAGCCGGGTGATCTTCTCGATCACTCGTTGACCCATTTCCACCTTCATTTCACCGTAGTTCCCGTCGCCCTCGATCGGGAACCACAGGGCGAACGCCGAGGCGGCGTGCTTGCCGGGCGGAGCCAGGTCGGGGTCGTGCAGCGACGGGATCTGCAGCACCACGGTCGGGTCGGCCGGCACGACGCCGCGGCGGGCGTCCTCCCACTGCTGCTGCACCTCCTCGGGGGTGCAGAAGATCCCCACCGAGGCAGCCAGGGCGGGTTCGTTGAGCGCCTCGTACGGCGCGGCGAAGCGCGGGGCCTCGTCCAGCGCGAAGTGCATCTGCAGGTAGCTGCCGCGGTGATCGGTGCGCGCGAAGCGTGCCCGGACGTCCTCGGACAGCGCGCCCGGGTCGATCAGCTCGGTGATGGTGAGGTCCGGGGCGACGGCGGACACCACGACCGGCGCGTCGACCGTGTCGCCGGCTTCGGTGCGCACGCCGGTCACCCGCCCGTCGGCGACGAGAATCTCACCGACCTTGCTGCGCAGCCGCAGCTCGCCGCCCAGGCCGGTGAAGGTGTCGCGCAGGTGCCCGGTGAGCGTGCCGATCCCGCCGCGCAGCTTCTTCATCAGCACGGTGTCCCCGTCGGGGATGCCCAGTCCGTAGGCCAGGGCCGCGGCGCTGCCGGGCGTCGCCGGGCCGCGGTAGAGCGTGTTGACGGCCAGCACGGTGAACGAACCGCGGAGTGCGGCGTGCTTCCCCGGGTCGGGCAGGTAGCGGTCCAGCACGTCGGTGACCGACCCGAACAGCATGTCGTCGATCGCCGAGCGCTCGAATTCGTTGGTGGCGCAGGCATACATCTCGTCGAGTGTCTTCGGCGGGCGGCCGGCCTCGAATCGCCCGAGCGCCCGGGTGGGCGCCTGACTCCAGGCCAGCAGCCCGGCCATGCCGTTGAGCGCCTCGACCCCGTGCACCTCGGCCAGGTGGGTCAGCAGCTTCATCGGATCGGTGTACTGGATCAGCGGCTGGTCGCCGACCCCACGCAGCGCCACCGACATCACCTCGAGGTCGATGCTGTCCAGGCCGTCCAGGCCCAGTTCCGCACTGACCGCGGCCGACGTCGGGAACTGCACCGAGCCGGCGATCTCGAAGCGGTACCCGTCGAAAAGCTCGACGGTGGAAGCCATTCCGCCGGCGTAGAACCCGGCCTCCAAACACAGCGTGCGCAGTCCGGCGCGCTGCAGAATCAGGGCCGCGGCCAGCCCGTTGTGCCCGGCACCTATGACGATCGCGTCGTAGTCGGCCATCGACCCACCCTTCCCGCTCTCCGGGAACGCTGGCACGCACGGATAGTTTTGTCAATAATGACGTAACTAGATATCGCTCAGCGCGTCCAGGGCGGTACGGCACATCCTGGCCAGGTCGGCCAGCGTGCGGTCCGCGCCGAGCATCCAAACCTCCATCGCGGCGAAGACCGCCGCCGCGATGCAGCGCGCCGTCACCGCCACCCGCAATTGGTCACCGGCGGTGGTGGCGCGCAACCGTTCGGCCACCGCATCGGCGAAATCGGCCTGCACCTGCCGGATGTGGCGCACGATACGGTCCGGGTCGAGCTCTTCGGCGCGCAGCGCGGCGATGCGGGTCACCGCTTCGACGTCGTAGGGGAACGCGAAGATCGCCGCCTGGACGGATTCGATGATCGGCTCGCCGGCCGGCCGGTCGGCCAGCGCGCTGCGGAACCATTGCAGCCCCGCGTCGTAGTCGGCGAACAGCAGGTCGTGCTTGGAGCTGAAGTGCCGGTAGAAGGTCCGCAGCGAGACACCGGCGTCGGCGGCGATCTGCTCGGCGGAGGTGTCCTCCACGCCCTGGGCCAGGAACCGGACCAGCGCAGCCTGCCGCAACGCTTCGCGGGTGCGTTCGCTGCGCGCGGTCTGGGGCGCTCTGGGCATGCGGCTAAAGCTACCGCAGCACCTCGGCGCACCAGAATGTCATTATTGACAAAACTTTCGCGTCGTGGTGACACTGGGCGAATGATCTCCCTCGTCGTACACGCCGTGCTGGGCACCGCCGTCGCCGCTTGGATCGTCACGTCCAATCGCGCGGTTTTCGCGAAACCTGCTCAGGGTCCGATGTTTTCGCCGATGGAGGCCGTGTACTACGTGATCGGCATCGCCTCGATCCTGCTCGGCTGGTACTTCAACATCCGCTTCGTCAACGAGTACGCGCACCCCGGTCATCACAACCCGGTCTGGGGACCGGGCAGCTGGACGCAGTACGTGCAGCTGATGTTCACCAACCCGGCGGCCGGCTCGGCCAGCCAGGACTACACGATCATCAACGTCATCCTGCTGCCGCTGTTCACCATCGTCGACGGCTACCGGCGCGGGTTGCGGCGCCCGTGGCTGTTCTTCGTGTCCAGCCTGTTCACCAGCTGCGCGTTCGCCTACGCGTTCTACTTCGCGACCATGGAACGCCAGCGCCGCCATGCGCTGGCGGCCGCACCGCAGCCGTCGTCATAGCGCCGAGGGCTCAGGCCTTCGGCGCCAGCACATCCGTCCCGACGTAGGGCACCAGCGCGGCCGGGACCCGCACGCTGCCGTCGGGGCGCTGATGGTTCTCCAGGATGGCCACCAGCCAGCGGGTGGTGGCCAGCGTCCCGTTCAGCGTCGCGGCGATCTGCGGCTTGCCGTTCTCGTCGCGGTAGCGGGTGGCCAGCCGCCGCGCCTGGAACGTCGTGCAATTCGACGTCGACGTCAGCTCTCGGTAGGCACCCTGGCTCGGCACCCACGCCTCGCAGTCGTACTTGCGGGCGGCCGAGGATCCCAGGTCGCCGGCGGCGACGTCGATCACCCGGTAGGGCACCTCGATGTGGGCCAGCATCGTGCGCTGCAGCTCCAGCAGGCGCTGATGCTCGGCCTCGGCGTCCTCGGGCCGGCAGTAGAGGAACGCCTCGACCTTGTCGAACTGATGCACTCGGATGATGCCGCGGGTGTCCTTGCCGTAGCTGCCCGCCTCCCGCCGAAAGCACGACGACCAGCCCGCGTAGCGGCGCGGCCCGTCGGACAGGTCCAGGATCTCGTCGGAGTGATACCCGGCCAGCGGCACCTCGGAGGTACCGACCAGGTACAGGTCGTCGTCGTCCAGGTGGTAGATCTCGTCGGCGTGTGCCCCGAGGAAGCCGGTGCCGCCCATCACCTCGGGTTTGACCAGCACCGGCGGGATCATCAGGGTGAACCCGGCCGCTGTGGCCTCCCGTACGGCCAGCTGCAGCAGACCCAGCTGCAGCAGCGCGCCCCGGCCGGTCAGGAAGTAGAACCGTGACCCGGACACCTTCGCGCCGCGGCCCATGTCGATCAGGCCCAGCGTCTCGCCGAGTTCGAGGTGATCTTTGGGATCGGCCAGCTGCGGCGGTGTCCCGACGGTGTCGAGCACGACGAAGTCGTCCTCCCCACCGGCCGGGACGCCGTCGACGATGACATTGCCGATCGCCAGGTGCGCGGCGTGCAGGGCCGCCTCGGCGTCGTCGCGCTCGGACTCGGCGGCCTTGACCTGCGCCGACAGCTCCTTGGCTCGGGCCAGCACGGCGGGCCGCTCGTCGGACGGCGCGGTCTTCACGGCGTTGCTCACGTTCTTCTGCTCGGCGCGCAGGGCGTCGGCGGTGGCGATCGCGGCACGGCGGGTGGCGTCGGCGGCCAGCAGGGCGTCGACCAGTTCCGGGTCCTCGCCGCGGCTGATCTGAGAGCGCCGAACACGGTCCGGGTCGTCACGGAGGAGTTTGAGGTCGATCACGCCCGCCAACCCTACTTTTGTCCGCATCACCCGGGAACCCCGGGCACGCCTGTCACAATGGACACAATGTCCGATTCAGAGCTTCCCGACGACAACGCGGCGACGGCGCCGGCCGACGACGCCGCGCCGGCCGTCGGCGACGACGCCACCGAGACGGTCGCCGCACAGACCGAGGCCGAGCAGCCCGCAGGCGCCGCCGAGGACGCCACCGCGGTACTCGACGACGCGGTGCTCGACGACGCGGTGCTCGACGACGAGGTGGCCGATTGGGACGCCGAAGCCGACTGGGACGACGCCGTCGAGACCGGTCTCGACGACGCCCCCCACTCCGGCGGCGACGATGAGGAGTCCGGACGCGGCGGCTGGCGCAGTGCGCTGCAGGCCGCGCCCACCCGGCGGATCCTGCTGTTGACCGCCCTCGGCGGACTACTGATCGCCGGGCTGGTGACCGCGGTACCGATGAGCGGCGGCAACAGCATGCTCGGCTACCTGGCGGAGAACGGCGCCGTCGGCAGCCGGGGTACCGACACCTTCAACAAGGCCGTCGCCGGGGACTGCCTGACCTGGGACAAGAACCCCGACCACGCCACCATCGTGGACTGCGGCACCGACCATCTCTTCGAGGTGGCCAAGCCCATCGACCTCGGCACCTTCCCCGGCGCCGAATACGGCCCGGACGCCGCGCCGCCCACCTCCGTCCGGATCCAGCAGATCGTCGCCGAGCAGTGCCAGGTCGCCGTCCGCAACTATCTGGGCCCGCACTTCGATCCGGACAGCCGCTACACCGTCAGCATGCTCTGGCCCGGTGAGGACGCCTGGCGCAGCTCCGGTGACCGGCGCATGCTGTGCGGCCTGCAACTGCCCGGCGAGAACGCCAAGCAGCTGACCTTCATCGGCAAGATCGCCGAGAGCGACCAATCCAAGGTCTGGCCGGTCGGCACTTGCCTGGGCATCTCGCCGACCACCAACCAGTCCACCGACAGCCCGGTGGACTGCGGCACCGCGCACGCCGCCGAGATCACCGGCATCGTCGACCTGAGCCAACAGTTCCCCGCCGGTGCACCCGACGACGCCGCCCAGGACGGCTTCATCAAGGAACAGTGCACCAAGTTGACCGACGCCTACCTGGCCCCGGTGCAGCTGCGCAACACCACCCTGACCCTGATGTACAAGACCATCTCGATGCCCAGCTGGTCGGCGGGCAGCCACCAGGTGGCCTGCAGCATCGGCGCCACCCTCGGCAACGGCGGCTGGTCCACCCTGGTCAACAGCGCCAAGGGCAACCTGCAGATCAACGGCCAGGCCCCGGTCCCGCCGCCGGACATCCCGAGCGAACGCCTCACCTTGCCCTCGGTTCCGGTGGTGCCGACCTACATCCCGCAGTACGAGCCGCCGGCCAGCCAGAACCAGTCGTCGACCGGCAGCCAGAACCAGTCGTCGACCGGCAGCCAGAATCAGTCGAGTAACCAGGGCAACCAGCACATGCCGGCACAGTCGACGCCCAGTCCCGCCGCCTCCCCCAGCCCGACCGCGACCAACTCCGGCGGACCCAAGCCGCCGCAGGGCAACACGTTCAACCCGCCGGCCCCCGGTGCACCCGCGCCGCCGGCCGGTGACGGTCCGGCGATGGACGGTCCCGCGGCGGACGGTCCCGCCGACAACGGACCCGCCCCGGTCGGCCCCGCGCCGGGCGCCTGACCGTATGCCGGTCCGGATGACCCCGCGCCGGTTCGAGGAACTCGTCGGCGACGCCCTCGACCTGCTGCCGCCCGAGCTCGCCGCGGCGCTCGACAACGTCGTGGTGCTGGTCGAAGGCCGGCACCCGACCGAGCCCGACCTGTTGGGTCTCTACGAAGGCATCGCCCTGACCGAACGGGATTCGTTCTACGCCGGCGCGCTGCCGGACACCATCACCATTTACCGCGACGCCCTGCTCGACATATGCCACGACGAGCCGGAGGTCGTGTCCGAGGTGGCCATCACCGTCATCCACGAGATCGCGCACCACTTCGGCATCGAGGACGACCGCCTGCACGAACTGGGTTGGGGTTAGGGCGGACCGCCCCATCAAATTCAGGCAGGCTCGGCGGGGGACAGCGTCAAGCCCGCCCACTGCACACACCGCCACCCGCCACCGTCGGTCGGCTCCAGCACCACCGACTCGGTGTTGGCCAGCTGATTGCGCATGGCGAACTCCCCGTCGATGCCCGCCAGGGCGGCGGCGACCAGTCGGATCGCGGCGCCGTGGCTGACCACCAGCAGATCAGCGGTGAAGTCGGGGTTTTCGAGGTAATCGCGGCGCAGGTCCGAAACCACCGGCAGGTACCGGTCGAGCACATCGCGGCCGCTCTCCCCGCCGGGCATGCGCAGCTGCAGGGCACCGCTATGCCAACCCCGGTAAATCCGGGTGAACTCATCGTGCGCGGCCTCGTCGGCGCGGTCCTCCAGATCGCCGGCCTGCACCTCGTACACACCGTCGACCTCGTTACACCCGACGGCGGTGATGTCCGAGATCTCCGCGGCGGTCTGACCGGCCCGAAGCGCCACCGAATGCAGCAGCAACCCCGGTGGCACCGGCTGCGCCAGGGCGAAGTCGCGCGCCTGACGGTGACCGGCCGGGGTGAGGGGCGACCCCGGCGGCCGGGTGTCGAGTCGGCCGGCCACGTTGCCGTCGGTCTCCCCGTGGCGCAGCAGCACCAGCCGTCCGCCCGTTCGCTCCGCCCTCGCCAAACTACGGCTCGGGTCGTCGCACTCAAGCCCCTCGGTTCGCTCCGCCCTCGCCAAACTACGGCTCGGGTCGTCGCACTCAAGCCCCTCGGTTCGCTCCGCCCTCGCCAAACTACGGCTCGGGTCGTCGCACTCAAGCCCCTCGGTTCGCTCCGCCCTCGCCAAACTACGGCTCGGGTCGTCGCTCACGGCCGCCCCGCGCGGAGCCCGGCCAGCCAGCCGTCGGCCTCATCGGGCGCCGGCGGAGTCACCCCGTCCGGGTTGTCCACCGGCCAGGACCCCAGGTAGCGGACCAGGGAGCACCGCCGGTACAGCGCCTTGAGCGCCTCGGCCACGGCCTCGTCGTCCACGTGCCCGATGAAATCCACGAAGAACACGTACGTGCCGAGCTGACGCCGGGTCGGTCGGGACTCGATGCGGGTGAGATCGATCCCGCGCATGCCCAGCTCCGACAACGCGGCGGCCAGCCCGCCCGGTTCGTTTGCCAGCCCTAGCACCACCGAGGTGCGGTCGGCCCCGGTGCGCGGGGACGGTGGTGCCGGGGCTCCGGCCAGCACGAACCGGGTGCGGGCGTTGGGTTCGTCGACGACGCCGTCGGCCAGGGTCGCCAGCGCGTAACGCTGGGCGGCCAGCGACGTGCTGACCCCGGCGTCGGCCCGTCCCTCGGCCACGTCGAGGGCGGCCCCGGCGTTGGAGATCGCCGGGACCACCTCGGCGTCGGGCAGGTTCTCCGCCAGCCAGCGCCGCACCTGCGCGGCCGCCACCGGGAACGCGGCGACCGTCGCAATCCGGCGAGCGTGCGCGTCCCCGGGCGGCACGACGATGGAGAAGGCCACGTCGAGGGTCAGCTCGGCGAAGATCTGCAGGGGGCTGCCGGTCTCCAGCGCGTCGAGCGTCGGCAGCACCGACCCGTCGATGGAGTTCTCGATCGGCACGCAGGCGTAGTCGGCGGTGCCGTCGCGCACGGCGGCCAGCGCCGCGGGTGTGCTGATCACCGGCACGGGTTCGACGGCCGACGGCCGGCCGGGGATCAGCCCGGCCTCCACCATGGCGTTCAACGCGGCTTCGGTGAAGGTGCCTTGCGGGCCCAGGTATGCGATGCGCGGCACGGCAGCCAGCCTATCCGGTGGGGCTTGCGTCTCCTCTCGATTTAATGTTAGGTAAGGCTTACTTAATGAGAGGGGTTTCCGTGGCACTGGCGACCATCCCGGCACCGACCACCGCCGAGCGCATCCGCAGCGCCTGCCTGCGCGCCGGTGCCGCACTCCTGGCGCTCGACGGTGCCGACCCCGAGAACGCCGCCGTGCACCACCTGCTGGCCGACGGGTCGTTCGCCGTCACCGTCCCCGCCGACGGCGTCGCGGCGCTGACCGTGGCCGCCGCCGTCGGGCCCCGGGGCCGCGCCGAAGGTGTACAGGGACTGCTGGAACTCACCGACTACGCCCCGCTGCCGCTGCGCGAGCCGGTGCGCTCCCTGGTGTGGATCCGCGGCGTGCTGCGTCCGGTGCCGAAATCGGAGATTCCCGCGCTGCTCGACCTGATCGCCAGCGAGGACCCCAACCCGGCCCTGCTGAACGTCAACTCCGGGCCTCGCGCTCGCGGAACGACACCGCTCGTCGAACCCGACGGGAAGGTCGGTGCGGAGGACATCGTGCTGCTGCTGGAACCGGACTCCATCGTGGTCGCCGACGCCGACGGCGCCGAGTCCGTGGGCATCGGCGCCCTGCTGGCCGCCCGGCCGGACCCGTTCTGCGCCATGGAGTCCGGCTGGCTGCGCCACCTAGACGCGGCCCACCAGGACGTGATCGGTCGGCTGGCGGCCCGGCTGCCCAGCACCCTGCGCCAGGGCCGCGTCCGGCCGCTGGGCCTGGACCGTTACGGCATGCGGCTGCGCGTCGAAGCCGACAGTGGCGATCACGACATCCGGCTGCCGTTCCCGGCCCCGGTCGATGACGTCGCGGGCCTGAGCAAGGCCATCCGCATCCTGATGGGCTGCCCGTTCGTCAACGGCCTGCGACCCCGCCACACCTGAGGCGCCCGCGGCTCCGCGGCGCTACCGTGTCCCGGTGCAACCCCGCACCATCCGCATCGAGCTGGCGATCGTCCTCGCGACGACCTTCGGCCTGGCCGCCGCCACCGCCACCCTGCAGCTGATCGACTTCGCCCTGCGCGGTCTCGGCGAACAGCGCGTCGCCCTCAATCCCCGGCGCTCCTACTACGACGTGATCGACGCCGGACTGCACCTGGCGGCCATCGCCCAGCTGCTGGCCTGGGGCGCGCTGGCCGTCTATCTCCTCTGGCGCAGCGGGATCACCCCGCGGCGCATCGGCCTGGGCCGCTTCCGGGCCGCCCCGGATCTGCTGGGCGGACTGGGGCTGGCCGCCCTGATCGGAATCCCGGGACTGGGCCTGTACGTCGTGGCCCGACGGCTCGGCCTGGCCGCCCAGGTGGTGCCCGCCCAGACCGACGTGCGCTGGTGGGTGATCGTGCTGCTGATCGCCGCCGCGATCGCCAACGCCTGGGCCGAGGAAGTGGTGGTGGTCGGCTATCTGCTCACCCGACTGGAACAGCTGAAGGTGCGACCGCGGGTGGCCCTGCTGGCCTCGGCCGCACTGCGCGGCGGCTATCACCTGTATCAGGGGTTCGGTGCCGGGCTGGGCAACCTGGTGATGGGCCTGGTGTTCGGCTACACCTGGCGGCGCAGCGGACGGCTGTGGCCGCTGATCGTCGCGCACGCCGTCATCGACGTCGTCGCGTTCGTCGGCTACGCGCTGCTGGCCAACCGGGCCGGTTGGTTGCGCTGAGTCCACGCCCCGTGGACGTAGATTGGACCGATGACCGGCGGCTCCCGACAGGATCGTGAGCGCGGTCCGCACGACGGTCGCGGTGTCCCACCCCGTCCGCCCGGTCCCGCCGAACCGCCGGACCAGATGCTGCGACGGCCGTCCGGGACTCCCCGGTTGCCACCCCCGCCGAGGCCGCCGACTCCACCTCGTCCCCCGGCCGGCCATCCCGCCGGCGCCCGGCTGGCCCCGCGCCCACCGGCAGACGAGCCGACCCAGCGCATCCCCGATCACCGGGTGGCCCAGCCCACCCGGCGAATCGGCGACCGGACACCGCTGAGTCCGCGGACCTTCCCACCCTCCGAGGCCACCCCACGGCGCCCACCGCCGAATCGCCGACCTCCGGCACCAGCTGCCCCGCAGCCGCCGAAACCCCCGAAGCCGCCGCGCAAACGCCGGCGCTGGGGACGGATCATCCTGACCCTGCTGCTGGTCGCGATCCTGCTGCTGATCGGCGCGGTGGTGGCGGTCGGGGTGTCCACCGATCGCGCGCTGCGGCACACCGACGCGTTCACCGACTACCCGGAGCGACCGGTCGCCGGCAGCGGCACCACCTGGCTGCTGGTCGGTTCCGACAGCCGCCAGGACCTCTCCGAGGCGCAACAGGACGAGCTGGCCACCGGCGGCGACATCGGCGACGGCCGCACCGACACCATTCTGCTCGTGCACGTGCCGGCCTACGGCTCCGATACGCCGGCGACCATGGTGTCGATCCCCCGCGACTCCTACGTCCCGATCCCCGGCTACGGCCGCGACAAGATCAACGCCGCATTCAGCCTGGGGAGCGCGCCGCTGCTCACCCAGACCGTGGAGCAGGCCACCGGCCTGCGAGTGGACCGCTACGCCGAGATCGGCTTCGGCGGGTTCGCCGGCGTCGTCGACGCCCTCGGCGGGGTGAGCGTCTGCCCGGTCGAACCGGTCGACGATCCGCTGGCCGGTATCAACCTGCCCGCCGGCTGCCAGAACCTCGGCGGCAGCGCCGCGCTGGGCTATGTCCGCAGCCGGGCCACCCCGCGCGCGGACCTGGACCGCATGGTGCACCAGCGGGAGTTCCTCGCCGCGCTGCTGCACCGGGTTTCGGAGCCGTCGGTGTGGCTCAACCCGTGGAACTGGACGACGATTCCGCAGGCGGTCGCCGGGGCGCTGACCGTCGACACCGACACCCGGGTGTGGGATCTGGCGCGGCTGGGCTGGGCCATGCGCGACGCCAACACCGTCACCGTCCCGATCGGCGAGTACACCTGGGCCGACGCCGGCCAGGTGGTCGTCTGGGACCACCAGCCCGCGGCCGATCTGTTCGACGCTCTCGGATCCGACCGGCCGATCCCCCAGTCCGTCCTCGACGCGCAGCCCTGAGCATGCCCTGAGCACCCTGCCGGCCGGCGCAACCGCCTATGGTGGCTGGCATGACCGCCGACGAGCCGACCTTCATCGACCTGCTGCACGCGCAGGTGGGGAACGAGTTTTTCGCCTGCCAGCAGTACACCGCCGTGGCCGTGTACTTCGACGGCCAAGACCTGCCGCAGCTGGCCCAGCGCTTCTACCAGCAGTCCATCGAGGAACGCAATCACGCGATGATGATCGTGCGGTATCTGCTCGACAAGGGCGCCGACGTCGAGATCCCCGGCGTACCGCCGGTGGTCAACAACTTCGACTCGGTGCGCGCGCCCGTCGAACTGGCCCTGCGGCAGGAGCGCGAGGTCACCGACCAGGTGACCCGGCTGGCCAAGGCGGCCCGCGCCGAGGGCGACTATCTCGGCGAGCAGTTCATGGGCTGGTTCCTCAAGGAGCAGGTCGAGGAGGTCGCCTCGATGACCACGCTGCTGACCATCGTCGACCGCGCCGACGGCAACCTGTTCCACCTGGAGAGCTTCGTCGCCCGCGAGCTGAACACCCGCGGATCGGCCGATCCGACCGCGCCGACGGCCGCCGGCGGCGCCATCTGACACCGCCACGGAAGTGGCACAGCTAACTTCGGGAAGATCCGCCGCAACCTCGTCGGCACCCCCTCCCGCATTAGGAAACCCTGCCCTGACTTAGGCGTACCTTCCATGCCCCGCCCTCTGACCTGCGATATTATCGACGCGTGCATGTAGCAGAGACGGCTGAATCCAAGTTCCACATCCTGCTGACCGACCAGGTCCGCAACGAATTCACCGCCTCCCAGCAATACCTCGCGATCGCGGTGCACTGCGACGACGCCGACCTGCCCCAGCTGGCCCGGTTCTTCTACACCCAGGCCGAGGAGGAACGCGCGCACGCCCTGCGGGTGGTGCGCTACCTGCTCGACCGCGGCATCCGGGTCGAGGTCCCCGGTGTCGACGAGGTCCGCAACGACTTCGACAACATCCGCGACGCCGTCGCGCTGGCGCTGGCCTCCGAGCAGGTGGTGACCGACCAGGTCACCCGCCTGGCCGCCGCCGCCCGCGATGAGTTCGACTTCCTGGGCGAGGAGTTCATGGGCTGGTTCCTCAAGGAGCAGGTCGAGGAGGTCGCCACCATGACCACGCTGCTGCGTGTCGTCGACCGCGCCGCGGGCAACCTGTTCGACATCGAGGACTTCGTGGCCCGGGAGATGGTCCCGGCCGCGGTCGCCGCTCCCGCCGAGTAATCCTCAGTCACCCAGCCATTCCCGGGTCCGGTCCGGATGGTTGGTGGCCACCCAGTTCACTCCGACATCCCGGCAGAACGTGACATCGGCCTGCTTGTCGACGGTCCAGCAGTACACCCCGCGCCCGGCCGCCGCGGCACGCTCCACCAGCTCCGGCCGTTCCCGCAGCGTGCCGATGGACGGTCCCACCGACCGGACGCCCGGCGGCCCGGAGTTGGCTGCGCCCGACGCCCCAGCGGACCCGGCACCGAGAAACCGCGCCGCCTCGCCCAGCTGCACGGTCGGCAGCATGGGGGCACTGCGACGCACCCGCCAGACCGCCGCCGTCGAGAAGGACATCATCACCGCCTGCACGCGGGCCGCGTGCCGCGGCTCTACCAGCCCGTAACCGTCCAGCAGCTCCAGCAGCCGTCTCTCCACCAGCGCGCCGTAGCGCACCGGATGTTTGGTCTCGATGAACAGCGTGACCGGTTGACCCCAGTCGAAGGCCAGCTCGACCAGTTCGGTCAGGCACAGCACCCCCGGCTCGTCTCCGGCGCCGCCGTCGTGCCAGGACGAGAAGTCGAGCTCGTTGAGTTGCGCCAGCGTCATCTCGCTGACCACGCCGGTGCCGTTGGAGGTGCGATCGACCCGCCGGTCGTGAACGCAGACCAGTTGCCCGTCCCGGGTCAACCGCACATCGCACTCAAGCCCGTCGGACCCCTGGTCCAGCGCCAGCTCGTAGGCACCCCGGGTGTGCTCGGGCCGCTGCGCCGACGCACCCCGGTGCGCGACGACGCGCGGGGACTCGCCACTCACCGCGTCGACATGCGGACTAGGCGACCCGTCCGGCGCCGACGGGTTCGACGTCGACCGGCGGTTCGGCATCGGGCTCACCGGCCGGCTCGGCGGAGTCCGCCTCCGCAACGCCGGCCGGCTGCGGCGCGGTCGCCAGCACCCAGCGGTGCAGCGGACGGTCGACCGGCTTGGCCTCGAAATCGCGGAACACCCGCATCAGCGCCCAGACCGTCGCGGCGGCCAGCAGGTAGCCGACGATCGCGGCCAGCGTCGTATCGGCGACGCCCTGGGTGTCGGTGGCGAATCCGGTCCACAGCGCAAAGCCGGAGACCGTCATCACGGCCCCCGAGACCAGGGTGCTGGCCACCCACAGCAGCCACCACTGCCGGATCTGCCGGCGGCACCGGTGATAGCAGGCCTCGGCGGTGGCCAGCTCGATGACGAAGACCGGCGCCCAGAACAGATTCCAGATGGGGACCACACACCCCGCCCACAGCTCGGGTCGCGAGCGCGGGTCCTTCTCGCCGCGACTGGCGTAGCTCAGTTCCCGGCGGTGCACCAGCCAGCCGGTGAGCACCAGGGTCAGGGCCAGCAGCGCCACCAGCGAGAGGACCGCACCCAGCACTGCCAACAGGTTGGTGCCCAGCGCCACGAACGGATAGATCAGCACGGTCCGGTTGAGGATCATCAGTAGATAGCGCAGCAGGTAGGCCGCCGCGGCGCCGAGCAGGACCGTCTGCGTCACCGTGGCGACGATCTGCACCCCGCGGGCGGACATCCGGTTGTGCTCGCCGGCCGATTCGTCCTCGGTCACCGGCGGCGGATCGGGCAGCGACCAGCGCGGAATGTACTGGTAGTGCGGGGTGGGGCCGAGTGCGACGCGGGGTCGCCGCTGCCGCGGCGGGGATCCGGGCCGCACCGCGATCCAGCGGTAACCGGGACGGGCGGGCGCGACAGCGGCGGCCGGAGCGCTGCCGGCGGGGGCCGCGCCGGCCGCGGGGGCACCATCCGGCGCCACGGCGGCAGGAGCCGCGCCGCCCGCGGCGGGGGCACCCGTCGGGGCCAGCAGGGCACCCCGACAGCGTGGGCACCATTCCCGGCGCTGGTCGCGCACGTTCCACCGGGTGCCGCAGGACGAACAGACCTGGATCACCGGTTCAGCCTAGCGACGCCGCGACCCCCCGTCGCGCGCCAGTTGCCGACGACGGGATTCCGGCCCGCGCGGGACGGCTCCGGTGATGCGGCCGAATCGATTTCGCGCGCACCGGCCGAGGCGCTATGATCGCGCACACGGCTTTGCGATTGTGAGACTTGTCACCGAGTCGGTGCTTGCAATTGCACGCAGTGGGCGAAGGAGGGAGCGAGGTGGGCACGCAGGAATTCAGTTCCGGACCCGTGGCACCGTCGTGGCATCCGTCCTCGATCGTCTACAGCCGCTCCTATCTGAGCGCCTGCCTGCGCGCCGGGGCCATCGCCCTGATGTTGCTGGCGATCCTGCTCGCCGTAGTCATCTTCTGAAACATCCCCGCGCGCAACGCCGTCCCGGTCAATCCCGGCCCCCGTGATCGGGGCGCCTTGCCATGCGAGTAGACATGGAGCAAGGTGGTTTGTGTGGCCCGAGCATGGCCATCTTCGCGACCGTGACCACCGTCATAACCCGCGCTTTCTGCAGAGAGGATCTTTCGTGGCCGACTACACACTGCCCGACCTGGACTGGGATTACGGTGCCCTGGAGCCGCATATCTCCGGTCAGATCAACGAGCTGCACCACAACAAGCACCACGCCGCGTACGTCGCCGGCGTGAACTCGGCGGTGGCCAAGCTCGAGGAGGCCCGCGCCAACGACGACCACGCGGCGATCTTTCTCAACGAGAAGAACCTCGCCTTCCACCTCGGTGGGCACGTCAACCATTCGATCTGGTGGAAGAACCTGTCGCCGAACGGCGGCGACAAGCCCACCGGAGACCTGGCCGCGGCCATCGATGACCAGTTCGGGTCGTTCGACAAGTTCCGCGCCCAGTTCACCGCCGCGGCCAACGGCCTGCAGGGGTCCGGTTGGGCGGTGCTCGGCTACGACAGCCTCGGCGACAAGCTGCTGACTTTCCAGCTCTATGACCAGCAGGCCAACGTGCCGCTGGGCATCATCCCGCTGCTGCAGGTCGACATGTGGGAGCACGCCTTCTACCTGCAGTACAAGAACGTCAAGGCCGACTACGTCAAGGCGTTCTGGAACGTCGTCAACTGGGAGGACGTGCAGAACCGCTACGCGGCGGCGACCACCAAGACCCAGGGTCTGATCTTCGGCTGATACCGAATTCCGCCGAAGGCGGGGTGCCGTGCCCGACGGGCGCGCACCCCGCCTTCGGCGTTGTCGGACCGGTCGTTATCCAACAGCGGCCGTGTTGCGG
>WBZQ01000499.1_pt1 | contig 31223 bp, 28 predicted proteins | sample 5204251 | NCBI WGS metagenome assembly WBZQ01 (sample SAMN12412402, study PRJNA552823) | activated sludge metagenome | isolation source: activated sludge from nitrification reactor of wastewater treatment plant... | place: USA: Virginia | collected 2017-09 | reverse complement strand
GTCAGATCCCATGGACGCGGAGGGCTGGGAGGCAACCATTTCCGGCTGGATCGGTGCTTTGGGCACAGCAACCGGGGCCGGGGCGATCGGGACCGCCGCTTTCTCCTGCGCAGGTTTGGCTAGCGCTGCCGCCGGCTCTACCGGCTTTGCAGTTGGAGCAATGGGGGGAGGAAGTTCTACCGCCGGCCGGGAAGCCGGCTCCCGTGTATCTTTGGCAAACGGGGCGCTCTTCTTACTGACCGTCGGCGCGTCCGACGCGGAGCGTCGCACCAGCGTAGAGGTCTGTTCACGGCTCAACAGAAAAACCAGCGTCGCAATGGCAACAGCAATCGCAATGCCCACTGCTTTGCGATTAGCCTTACGCCGGCGCTCTTCCTCGACCTGTCGCTGTCGCAGCCGCTCCCGCTCACCCTGCTTCTCGTAAAATGCCCCGGCGGATTGCACAAATCGATGGATGGCATCTTCCTCATCCAGGCCCAGCGATCGCGCATACGACCGGACAAATCCTCGGGCAAAGACCTGGTCGGGTAACTTGGCGAAATTTCCTTCTTCGAGCGCTTTGACAAAGTCCGTGCGGATGCGAGTCTTCGAGGCGACCTCATCGACTGTCAGGCCTTTCGTCTCGCGAACCTGTCGAAAAAATTCACCCACTGATTCCATGATATCCGCCTATGGTTTGAGCTTACCGAGAAGTTCCTGCGCGGCAGCCGCCTGCTCACCGCCCTTGTCCAGGGTCGACACTTTCGAGAGGGCCTCACGCGCGCGCACATCGAATCCAAGCTTGTGGTACACACGCGCCAGTTCCAATTGCAGCATCGCAGGCGGCACGTTGGGCGGCGTGACGGTCGTCGCGTCCTCCAGGACTTCCATCGCCTCTTGCAGATCGCCCTCGTGCATCAACGCCTTCCCCAAGTGAAACCGGGCGAGGTCCGGCGTCGGATACAAGGGATTGCTGAGGGCTTGGCGATAGGCCGCGATGGCTTCTTTCCAACGGTCTTGATTGGCCAGGACCTGGCCGAGATAGGTATTCGCCTCGGCATAATCCCCGTCGATGCGAATCGCCTCACGGAAGGATTCTTCAGCCAACTTGAATCGCCCTTGTGACGAGTAGATATGTCCCAGCCCGTAATGCGCTTCCTTATTGTCAGGATTCAGCTTCACGGCCTTTTGGAACGACACGTACGCCTGTTGCTGATCGGAACTCAGCCGGGCAACCCCTTCCTGGTAAAACCCCTTCGACTTGCGCAGGTTCTCTTCATTGGCGCACCCGCTCAAGACCGAGAGTCCCAGTAACAGTGCTATGCAGCAGGAGACCAGCGCGCCGCCGACCCTGCCCGTCACCCGGTTCTGATTTCGATCAGTGACCATCATGCCCCGATGTCCTCAAAATGAGTGAGCCGCTTGAACTCTTTGAAACGTGCCTCAATCTCTTTGTAATCTAGGATCCTCAATCGGTCAAGGCTAAAGGCTTCTACTGTAAATGAGGCCATCACGCTGCCGAAGATGATCGCCTGCCGCATCGCCTCGGTCGACCGGTTACCAGTGGCTGCCAGATAGCCCAGGAAGCCTCCTGCAAACGTATCACCCGCGCCGGTGGGATCGCGCACGTCATCCAGCGGGAACGCCGGCGCGCCGAACACCTGCTTGTCATTGAACATCAACACGCCATATTCGCCGCGCTTGACGATGAGATGCTTCGGGCCGCGCGCGAGAATTTTTTTGGCAACCTTGACCAAGTTGGTATCCTCACCCAACGCTCGCGCTTCGCCGTCGTTGATGATGAGAATGTCGATGTGCTTGAGCACATTCCACAGCGCGTCACGTTTGCCGTTGATCCAAAAGTTCATCGTGTCGCAGGCGACCAAGGCCGGCCGCTTCACCTGCTGCAACACATCGAGCTGCAAATTCGGATCGATATTGCCCAGAAAGAGCACATCCGGCGAGCTGTACTGAGCAGGGATCTTCGGGCGGAAGGTCTCAAAGACGTTCAACCGGGTATCGAGTGTTTGGGCTTCGTTCAACTGATGCGAGTAGGCCCCCTTCCAACGGAAGGTCGCGCCGGGCCGCCGCTCCAATCCCGCCAGGTCGATCTTCCGACTCTTGAGAAACGCCACATGTTGCTCCGGAAAATCATCACCGACGACCGCGATGAGGTCGACGGAGGTGAAATAACTGGCCGCCGTCGAAAAATACGTCGCCGATCCCCCGAGTACTTCAGTGACTTCACCGAAGGGCGTCTTCACGGTGTCCAGCGCCACTGATCCCACTACCAGCAATTTACCCATGCCTCACCGTTTTCCTTTCCGCGTCCGCACATAGGGACCGATCAAGAGGTTCAACCGACGTTTCGCCGAAGCAGACATATGATCCGGGGCGGTCACAATGGCGTTTTGCAGCGCCTGCCGACAGGCACAGGCCCGGTCGGGCACTAGTGTGGGCACCACCGTTTTCAACAATTGCTTGGCCAGCGCCACATTCTTGTGCAGCGTAGCCAGAATCGCCTCGACTGTGACCGCCTCTTCCGTCTCATGCCAGCAGTCATAGTCCGTCGCCAACGCGACCGTGGCATAACACAGCTCGGCCTCGCGCGCGAGTTTTGCCTCCGGCATATTCGTCATGCCGATGACATCCACGCCCCATTGGCGATATAAGCGTGACTCCGCCTTGGTGGAGAACTGTGGGCCTTCCATGCAGACATACGTGCCGCCGCGTTGCAACGTCGCGCCCACGGAACGTCCCGCCTGCTCCAGCGCATCGGCCACCGACGAGCAGACCGGTTCGCCGAATCCGACATGGGCCACAATGCCCTCATCAAAAAACGTCGACACCCGGCGCTTGGTGAGATCGATGAACTGGTCCGGCAACACGACATCGCCCGGCCGAATGGATTCCTTCATGCTGCCGACGGCGCTCACCGAAATCACTTGCGTGACCCCGAGCGACTTCAACGCATAGATATTCGCGCGATAGTTGATACTGCCGGGATTGACCCGGTGTCCCCGCCCATGCCTCGACAGAAAGGCCACTCGAACGCCCCCGAGCACCCCGGTAATCACAGCATCCGATGGAGCACCGAACGGCGTGCGAACTCGCACCTCGCGAACCCGCTCGAGGCCTTCGATGTTATACAACCCGCTCCCGCCGATGATGCCGATAGCGGCCGGCGCGGTTTTCTTCGATTTCGTCATGAGGTTGATTCCGTTTCCTTGGTGAGCAACGCGGGCGCATCCGCCGCACGCCGATGATCTAGATCCTGCACAAATGTATGAATCGCCTCCAGCAGACGCCCGGCTACGTCCTCCGGTCTGTCCCGCTCGTCGAGCGACCACCAGCGCAAACCGGGCTCCTTCCGGAACCAGGTCAGCTGGCGCTTTGCAAAATGTCTGGTATCACGTTTCAGCAGACGAAGCGCCTCAGCCCGGTCATAGTCACCGGCCAAATATCCCGCGACCTGCTGGTAGCCTAACCCTTTCATCGCACCCGACTCCCGCCGGTATCCTTTGGCCAGAAGCCGTTCGGTTTCCTCGACCACGCCTCGTGCAAACATCGCCTCCACCCGCTCATCGATGCGCCGATAGAGCTGCGCGCGATCACGATTCAGCCCGATCATCAGCACGGAAAACGGTTGCTCGGCAAACCGATGTTGCTGCTGCATATCCGACAGGCGCCGTCCCGACAGATGATACACTTCGAGCGCCCGCACAATTTTCACCTCATCATGCGGATGCAGCCGCGCCGCCAGTTCGGGGTCGATCCGCGTCAACTCCTGGTGCAGGAAATACCTCCCCTGTGCCTGGGCTTTCTGCAGCAAGGAATCGCGAAACGCCTGATCAGCCCGGGGGGCATCACACAGACCATGAATCAGTGTACGAACGTACAGTCCGGTGCCACCAACGATCAGCGGCAGCCGTCGCTCGCCATACAATCGTTCGATTTCCCGCAATGCCAGGCGGCGATATTGCCCGGCATTAAACAACTCATCAGGATCAACCAGATCGATGAGACGATGCGGCACACCGTGCCGTTGCTCCGGCGCAGGCTTATCGGTGGCAATGTCCATCCCGCGATAGACCTGGCGTGAATCCGCTGTCAGCAGATCCGTATCCAACGCCTGGGCCAGCCGAAGCCCGATCTCGCTTTTCCCCACGGCAGTCGGCCCGACCAGCAGCAGCAACGGACGAGATGCCACGACTGATTCAGTGAGCCGGACCATGCGTCTGCACTCTCTTCCTAGGCGCGATCGAACAGACGAGCCAGTTCGTCACCCGACAGCCGGAAGGCCACCCGCCGGCCGTGCGGACAGGTCATGATCAGTCCCTCTGCGACCCAATCCTGCACCAGTTGCTTGATCTCGGGAAGCGCCATCGCCCGGCCCGCCCGAACCGCCCCGTGGCAGGCCAACGACGCCAGGATTGGCTTCACCTTCGTTTCGAGTGAGGAAATCGAATCCCACTGTTCGAGGTCGTCAATCAGATCCTGCACCAAGGCGGCTAAGTCAGGATGTCCCAACATGACCGGTAGACTACGGATCAGAAACGACGAGGGCCCGAATGGTTCGATGATCAAACCCAGCCGTTCCAATTCCGGTAGATGACGCTGCAGGATGAGCGCTTGTTGAAGCGGGAGTTCCAAGGGCTCCGGCAACAGGAGCGGCTGTGACGGCAAATTGCTTCCCTGCCAGGCTCGCCAGAGTCGCTCGAACAACACCCGTTCATGCGCGGTATGTTGATCGACCACCTGCAGCTCATTTCCCACTTGCGCGATCAGAAACGTACGGTTCATTTGCCCGAGGGGAACAATATCCAGGGACTCACTCGCCGCATACGGAGAACCTCCCTCTCCAACAAACGAGGTCTGGCTTGCGGCTGATTCGGATAGTTCTAGAGGGACATGCACCCCGGCCATCGATTCATACGGCGCACGAGCAGGTTCAGTATCCCCGCGTTGGACAGAAGAAGGGATTGATGGAACCTGTCCGGCCACCTGCGCATGAACGGACCCGGCCATCGACGCTTCAACGTGCGCGCGACCAAGGGCATGGCGAACGGCAGACCGCACCAACTGATGGATCTGTTCGGTATCGGCGAATCGGACCTCTCGTTTGGTGGGATGCACATTGACGTCGACCCGTTGAGGCTCGACATCCAGAAAGAGCACAAACAACGGCGCATGGCCTTTGGCTAAAAACGAGCTGTAGCCATCAATGACGGCATGTTGCACGGTGCTGTTCTTAATCGGCCGACGATTGACGAATAACTCCTGCGGTGTCCGGCCGACACGAGCCCGGACCGGATCGATGATGAACCCTTTCAAGGACAGGCCGTCTCGCTCGACATCGACGGCCAGCGCCCGCTCGCCAAAAGCGGCGCGATATACCTGCAGCACCCGATCGCGTGGTGAGGACACGGCGGGAAGCGCAAACACTTCGTATCCGTTGTGCACCAGCCGGAAATGCACCTGCGGCCAGGCCAACCCGGCCTGCTGCACCACATGACTGATGTGGGAAAACTCGGTGGTAGTAGATTTGAGGAACTTTCGACGGGCGGGCGTATTGAAGAAGAGTTCCGACACCTCGATCGACGTGCCCGGGATCGCCGCGGCATCCTCCACGCGGGTGATGGTCCCCCCTGTGAGCCAGAGCTGCGTGCCCACCTGATCGTTGCGGGCCACGGTCATCAGACGGACTTTCGACACGGCCGCAATGCTCGGAAGGGCCTCCCCGCGAAACCCCATCGTCCGAATGGCGCCGAGTTGCTGATCCGACTGCAATTTGCTCGTGGCATGCCGTTCAAAGGCCAGGGTAGCATCGCGGCGGGACATCCCTTCACCGTCGTCGCTGACACGAATCAGCCCGAGGCCCCCGTCTTTGATCTCGACGGTAATCGTACTGCTGCCGGCGTCCAGGCTGTTCTCGACTAATTCCTTCACCACCGCAGCCGGGCGTTCTACCACCTCCCCTGCCGCAATGCGACCGATGACATCGCCCGGAAGGACCTGGATCTTTCCCACGCTACTCGCTATGTCCATGGGAAGAAGCGCCCCCTGAGGGTTGAACGGAGGATGATTCAGCGGAGAGAGCACAGGACAGAGACCACAGGGTCATCGAATTTCGGCCATCTTCGTCTTGGCAAGCTTGGCTTCATCCGATGTGGAATATTCCTCGATAACCCGCTTCAGATACTTGCGAGACTTTGCGGTGTCTCCGGTCTCGGCCGCCGACAACCCCAGCTTGAACAAGGCCGCAGGCACCTTCTCATTTCCCGCATACTCATTGACGACATGCTCGAAAGACTGCATCGCCCGGATGTAATCCTTCTGCCCGTAGTACGCTTCCCCCAGCCAATAGTGCGCATTCGGAGTCAACGAGGTCGAGGGAAAATCCTTGATGAAATGCTGGAACCCGCTCACCGCCAGATCGAATTTCCCGTTGAGATAATCGTTGTACGCCAGGTTGAATGCCGAGGTGGGCGTGATCGAAGGCACACCGGGCATAAGCGCGGGAGGCTCGATCGGTCCCGATGGTTTTGAAACGCGGGCCTGACGGCTGGCTTCGGCAAGCGCGAGGTCCGATCGGATGGAGGCAGCTTGGGCCAGTTGCGTCTCCTCTATTTTTGCCAGACGCCCTTCAAGTTTCTGAAGCCGGGCTAACGCGTCGTCCAGACGCAGCTTCCCGCCCTCCGGCTCACGCACCCGTTCAAGCGATTCCAAGCGGCGTTGCATCGCCTCAAATCGCTTTTGTTCCTGGTCCTGCGTCCGGGTGATGAGGGACACCTGATCCCGAATCTCCAAGAAATCGGCATGCTTGGCACAACCCGCGACCACCAGCCCGCAGGCCAGTCCGGCCCCCACCTGGAGCGCCCTTGTCAATCGGAGCTTCATCGTCAGTGCGACTCCTTTAGCTGATTCAGTTTGTCCATGGCCTTATTGGCTTCCGGTGACCTGGGGTACAGGTCGATCACTTGTTTGAGGGCCGAGGCCGCTTTTTTCCGATCCTTCAGTGCCAGATAGGCATACCCCTTTTTGAGGAGCGCGGCCGGAACTTTTTCGCTGGCAGGGTGATTCAGCTGCACCTGATCGTAGGCATCGATAGCGCGCGAATAATCCTTTTTTCCGTAGTACGATTCACCCAACCAAAAGCGGGCGTTCGGGGCCAGATCCGAATGGGGATGCTGTACGAGAAACTCCGCAAATCCCTGACGAGCTCCGTCCAAATCGCCGTCTTTGAAACGAGTCAGCGTCCGTTCGTAGGACTCTCGATCCGCCATGAGCGCGGCGCTCCGATTCTCCGAGCGAGAGGCTGAGCCAGCGGATGGCATAGGCGAAGGCGCGACCTCCGGCGCGGGCGCGGGCACTGGTGCCGGTGCTGCCTGCGGAAGCGGAGCGGCTTCAGCGATAGCCGGAGCCGATTCGGTCCGCTGCGACGCGTTCGTGCGCAAGGTGGACAAATGCTGTTCCACTTGCTTCAGGAATGCATGCTGATTTTCGAGATTCTTGTCGAGCGTCTGAATTTGCGCCTGCACGTGCGTGAGTTCGCGGGTCGTGTCATCGAGACGCCGCTCATGGTCATCTTCGCGGGAGACGAATTTGCCGCCAGCATTTTCCAGCGCCTTCGCCACGGAAGCCACGCTCCGATTGACCTCATTGAAGTGGTCCGCCGTGACTTTATTATCCGCATCGATTTTCCCGGCCAGCGCGTCGGTCCGTTTGCTCAACGCCGCCGTATCTTGATCCAATGTAGCGGCCAAATGTTTCACCGTTTGATCCTGCTGCACCACCCGTTCCCCGAGGCTGCCCAGCGCCTGCTTGAAATCGACCAACGCCTGGTTGAACTTCGTGATCTGGTCTGCCAGGACCTTATTCTGAGCATCGAGTTGCGCGACGTTTTGAGACCGGGTCTCCAACCCGTGCAACAACTTCTGCTGCTCATCCAGACGAGAATCGACTTTTTGTGCGAGCCCCGTCGTGGTCTTCTGCATCGCGTCCAGCACGTTTTTCTGAATCGCATCGATGTGAGTGGTCACTTGATCCAGACGAGCCGTCACCGCCGAGAGTTCAGCCCGGCTGCGATCCCGCTCGCCCTTGAGCATGGCATCCTGATCCACCAACTGCTTTTCGACCCAGCCCAAGCGCTTGCCTTCTTCGAGAGACCGCTTCTCGGCCTCTCCGATACGCCGCTCAAACTTCGATTCCTGAGAGGCCAGTTTGGCCAGCAGATCATCCTGCCGCGCATCCAAACTTTGCGCGCGGTGGAGGGCCTTATCGACGTCGCCGCGCAGGGACGGAATGTCCTGCTCGCGCAGCGAAACGATTTCCTGATTTTGGCGGGCCCTGTTCTGGGCCTGCTCTTCCGTCTGTTGCTTGATGCGACGTTGGAGCTCCCGTTCGGTCTGCTTGAGGTCAGCCTGTTGCGCGACACAACCAGACAACAGGGCACACCCGGTTACGACCAGCGCCAGAACAGCCAATCGTGCCGGTTCGGCATGGCCGCCGGTCGGCACGAGGCTCGCTTTTAACGGTTTGTTCGCCATCTCACTCCGATGAGGCCATCCACTGTCCATGACAGGTCTCCCTTGACCGGCGTCTGTTCCGGAGAATCATGTCACATCATCCATGATTGGAACAGTTATTTCGACCGGACCACCACATGCCCGCGACGATTCTGTTGGTAGCAGCTTTCATTGCGCTCGTTGCAGAACGGCCGCTCTTTTCCGTACGACACCACCGACAAGCGGTTGGCGCCCACGCCGAGTTCGACCAGATAGTTCCGCACAGCCTTGGCACGCTTTTCACCCAACACCAGGTTGTACGCCAGGGTACCGCGCTCGTCACAATGCCCTTCAATCTTCACCAACGCCGCACCATTCGCCTTGATCCACTGGGCATCCTGCGTCAGCGACTGCCGGCCATCTTCCGTAATCGTCCAGCTGTCATACCCGAAAAACACATCGCGCAATCCCGCCTCCGCGGACGCCGCCTGCTCCTTAGCCTGTTCCCGACGAATTTCCTCGATCTGACGCGCCGTGCTTTCCGAAGGTTCCACCTTGGCCAACATCGTGCCACCGCCACCGAGTCGCTCCTCTGACGGAGCCTTGCCGCCGGAGACGGAATCGAATCCACGCAAGCCGCCGGTCTCAGGATCTTCCGGCTTGCTCGAGAGGGACAAATCCGGGAAGGTCGCACTGGGCGCATCCAACGCGCCGGTTGAGGGAAGCGGCGCCGGAGCAGGCCCGCCCGACTTCGCCATACCGCGCTCGGTCGATTGCGCATCACCACCGGATTGAATCGACTTCTTTGAACAACCTGCCTGAATGACCAACAGCATCCCGACTACCATGGTCAGGCCCATTGTCGCTACCCGTATCCTCATATCGTGACTCCTCATCGCTGGTGAATGGTTAAACGGTTAATATGTCAGTAAACCCTGTCAATCAAGTGCTGCTCAATCCTAGAGTGCCGGGGACCAGGACGGCGAACTGTTGTGCGTCCCGCCGAACGTGATGCGTTCCAGATTTTTCCCGTCCGTATCCACCATATAGATGTGGCTCTTTCCATCAACGGTCGAACTAAAGGTCAGATGCCGGCCATCGGGAGACCAGGACGGGGAGTCATCGATCCCGGGGCCTGTCGTCACCTGCACCCGCTTCTGACCGTCAGGCGACACGATGCACAACTTATAGAGTCGCTGTGCGGTTCGGCAGACATAGGCAATCCAGTTTCCACGCGGCGACCAAGCCGGGGCGGCATTATAATCCCCCTCGTAGGTCAGGCGGCGCACGTTCGAGCCGTCGGCGCTCATAACGAACACCTGGGGAGCCCCTCCACGATCGGACGTAAACGCTATTTCCCGTCCGGTCGGAGACCAGGTCGGCGACAAATCCCCGCCCTGATTGACCGTCAGACGCTGGGGCGTCTTGGTGCGGGTGTCCAGTTTATAGATCTCGGAATTGCCGTCCTGGCTGCTGGCAAAGGCCAGAAAGTTTCCGTCCGGCGACAAGGCCGGTGTGATGTTCAATCCCGGCATCGTGACCAGGGTCCAGCGTTTGCCGGTTGCCAGTTCGAGGATGTCGATGTCTTGAGTATTCCGGCTCCGGTAGGCCGTAAACACAATGAAGCGGCGATCAGGCGACCACCGGGGCATCAAATTCAGAAAGCCGTCCGCCGTAATCTGCTTCGGCTCGTACCCATCATAGTCCATCACGAACAATTCGCGCGCATTCCCATGCTCCGCGACATACACGATCTTCGTTCTGGCGATACCCGGCTCTCCCGTATAACGGAAGACCAATTCATCGGCGAATCGATGCGCCATCAGCCGAACCACCGACGTGGAGCCGACATAGCGTTTGCCACCGACGACTTCATCGCTTCCGCTATCATAGACGAAACCGTCCATGAGCAATTCGCTGTCCTTGCTGCCGTTCTTCTGCCCGGACTTGCCCCACACGAGCACAGACACGCCGTTCTCAGCGGCCTGCTTAAAGATCGCCTTGTCGGTCGTGGTCACTTCGCGGGTTTTCACGCCAATCCCGGGCAAGTCCACGAGCGAAAACACCAGCGACCGTTGGAGGTCGGCCTTCAGCACTTCCTCCAGGCGTCCACCGAGCCAGTCCGGCCCGCCGCCGTTCTGAAACCCGAATACGCCGATGGGAATCTTTTGGAAGTCCGGCCGAGTCGCTTCAAGAAAGACGTCCGTTGCGCGCGAATCCAGAATCCCGAGAACTCCGGCACCAACCATGACACACAGCGCGATCATAAGCCCGATGATCAAACGATTCATCCTGCAGCCTCGCCTACGGCAAAAGTAAAATGCGCATCAAAATAGGAATCCGTCAGGTCCGGCGGAAACGGCGGCAACGGAATCGCGCTCTGTACCGCGCGCTGCGCAGCCATGTCGTAATAATCGTTGCCGGAAGACTGCTCGATGATCACACTTCCCACGCGGCCATCCCGCTCCAATCGAAACCTCACCGTCACCGTCAGCACCTTGCCTGAGAGGTCGACCGGTGGCGCCGTCCAAAACGAGCTGATGCGCGCCTGAACCCGGGCCAAATACGGGTTGGATCCCGAGACGCCCGGCACCCGCAGCATTGGGGTGGGTTTGGTGCGCGGAATGCTGGCCGTCACCGGAGGAGCCGCCGCATAAGGCTGCGGCTCGCGAAACATCGGCTTCACCTCCCGTACCGGCTCGGATGTTTTGACTGGCGGGGGCGCCTGAAGCTTCTTGAGATCCTGCAACTCGCGATCGAGATCGCTGGTCATTTCCTCCGACAGCGATGCGCGTTTCGGCGGTGCGACATTCGGCTTTGGAGGCTCTTGTGGAACAGCGACCTGCGGAGCGGCCATGTCCGGCACATTCAGCTTCTTGAGCATGGCATCCAGGTCTGATCGCTCAGGCGCGCCCAATTTCGGCTGGGCGGTTTTTTTGACCTCGGCCGGCTTCATGGGTGCGAGGTCCCCATACTTCGGCGCGTCTGTCGGCAACTCCACATCCTTCATCACATCTCGAAGCACATCCGCCCTGTTGGTGACAGGGGCAGACGACGGAGATTTTGCCGCCTGCGGAATCGGTTGCGGAGCCGCCAACACAGGAGCCTGCAATTTGGGCGCGGGCACGGGAGCAGGAGCCGGAGGTGCGGGCTTCGCGACCGGAGCCGCTTGAGCCGGCGCTGGGGTCGGAGCCGGCGGCGGGGTCTGCACCGGTTTGGGCGGCACAGGAATCGGAGCCGACTGTACCGGTTTGGGCGCGGGACGGGGAACCGGCTTTTCGACCTTCTCGACCTTGGGCTCGGGCTTGGCCTCCATAGGCGGCAGGGTCACGAGCGAGACTTCGACGGCCGATAAGGGCCGTTCCGTTTTCTTAAAGAACTTGGCACCCATAATCACGGACAGGAGGCACAGGTGCAGGAGCAGGGACACCACCACCGTCTTGCGCAGACGGTCACCTCCGGCCTCACCCATATCTCCGATTAGGGACAGCGCGGTATGTCTTGGCAGGGCTTGGAACGTCATGACTTGCGATACGACCGTGCGGCGCGCGAGTCGCGGCGCCGCTACTTCTTGCGTGGCTGCGCGGGAGTCGCGACCGACTCACTCACGTGCTCGGCACCCGTGGGCTCCGTCACCATCCCAAGCTTTTCAATGCCGGCTTTCTTGACACTATCCATCACCTGCACGACGATGCCGTACGGCACATCCCGGTCGGCGCGAAGATACAGCGACACATCCGGACTTTGATCTTTGAGCGCCCGGAGCTTTCGCTCCAGCTGCACCACACTCACCGCGTCCTTATCCAAATACAATCGCTGATCGCGCTCAATGGACAAAACCGCTCTCGCTTCGGGCTTAATCGTATTGCTGGCGGATTTGGGGAGATTGATATCCATTCCACGATACAGCATGGGCGCCGTCACCATGAAAATGACGAGCAACACCAACACCACGTCCACCAGCGGGATCACATTGATTTCTGCCATGAAGCGGCGGTGACGGGTTTCCGATGTCATTACTGAACCCCGACCGGCGTTTGCTTCAAGCGAGTCTGCAACGACCGCATGGCCTCAACGGTAAAGGACTCAATCCGGAACACGGTCTTGCGAATGCGCGTCAGGTAATAGTTGTAGAAAATTACCGCGGGAATGGCGGTAAACAAGCCGGCGGCCGTTGCGACCAACGCCTCCGACACGCCCGGCGCCACAGCGGCAATACTCGCGGTGCCTTGCATCCCGATCTCGCGGAATGAATCGATGATGCCCAACACTGTTCCCAGCAAGCCGATGAACGGCGTGATATTTCCCGTAGTGGCCAGCACAGGCAGATAGGATTCCAAATGGGACACCTGGTTCTGCACCAGATAGGAGACGGTCTTGTCCATGTACTGAGCATCGAAGGCAGGCGCCGGCTCTTTCGATCCGCCGGCCCCATAGGGCGTGCTCACCACACCGTCGCCCGACACCGTCACGACACGATCCATGATGCCTTGGAACACACGCGCACTCGGGCTGCCTTCCGCGCGTTTCGACTGGCGATACAATTCATCAAGATCGCGAATCTTCGTGAACGCGTTGAAGAACCGCTGGTCTTCGCGATCAGCCGCCTTGAAGGTCCGCCATTTGTACAGAATCACGCCCCAGGAGAGAATCGAGGCGACAAAGAGAAGTAGGAGCACGATCTTCGACACTGCTCCCAGCGAGCCCACCAACCCCATTACGCCTGACTGGAACATGAGCCTAGACCTTTCCCTTCACATGGCGTCGCATGAAAACGGTAGCATGGATTGTACCAAAAGCTGGGGGAATGGCGGGGCCGACTGTATTTCTTTTGGTAGGCGGAACAGGGATCGAACCTGTGACCTCTGCCTTGTAAGGGCAGCGCTCTCCCAATTGAGCTATCCGCCCGATTTTTCTCGCTCCCGGCAGATTTTTTGGATGCTATCAACTCCACAAAGCAGTGTCAACCAAGAATCATGCATTATTCTTGCAAGATTTTCTGCACGCGCAATGAGAGGCTTCCTCGGCATTCCTCGATAGCACGACGACGACTCAACGACGGGATTTGTTGCGCGGAAAACACGCAGTGTGGACTTTTTTCAACTGCGCCGCGTCCACGTGAGTATAAATTTGTGTGGTCGAGATGTCGGCATGCCCCAACATCGCCTGCACCGATCGCAAATCGGCGCCCCCTTGCAAAAGATGCGTCGCGAAGGAATGACGCAGCATGTGGGGCGAGGGAATTCTGGTGATCCCGGCCCGCTGCGCGCGCGCACGCAGCAGTTTCCAAAACGCCTGCCTGGTGAGCGGCGTGCCGCGACGACTCACGAACACGAATCGTGACGATCGCTGCTTCAGCAACGCCGGCCGGGCATGCAGTACATACGCCTGCAACTCCGCCACCGCCGGCCTCCCGATCGGCACCACCCGCTGCTTGTCACCCTTACCGGTAATGCTGAGATATCCCCCATCGAGATTGCACTGATCGATTCGCAACGAAATCAATTCCGAGACGCGCAAGCCCGCCGCGTAGAGCACTTCCACCATGGCGCGATCGCGATGATCCTCCGGCAGCGGGCGTGACGGCAGATCCAGAAGGCGCGTCACCTCCTCAAGGCTGAGCGTTTTCGGTAATCGTCGCGCGCGTGCAGTGCTGCGGAGACTCACCGTCGGATTGGCCGCGACCACGCCCTCCTGCTTCAAGAAACGGAAAAAACTCCGCACGGCCGCAAGCATTCGTGCGCGGGAAGAGGAGGCAAGGCCGGAGCGATGCAACTGTTCGAGAAACGAGGAGAGGAGCGGCGGCGACACGTCGTGAGCTGCCTGTACATGCTGATCGTGGAGGTACCGCTGAAACGTGGCGACATCCCGCTGATAAGCCAACAGCGTATTGCGCGAGAGCCCGCGCGCAATCCGTAAGTGATCCCAAAACCGTTCGACCAGGGGGTCCAGCGGAAGCGGATCGGCTCCCGCTCGTGCGTGGTCCGTTGCATCACCGCTCATCGAAAACGCCCCCGCTGGAAGGATCGGAGAACATGACTGATCGACTATAGCCAAGCCCCCCTCCGAACACAACGCAATGTCCTCGACTTACCTTGACACCCCCGCACCTGTTTCCTATAGTAGCCTCCATTGCGGCGAGAGCGTTCGCCATGCACAGGAGTCAATGGTTTCTCGATCAGTATCCCGCGCCCCGCATCTCCGCGCGTGCAGCGTCGCCCTCGCGGTGGCGTTCCTCGTAGGCTTTGCCACGCTCGGCGAGGCAGCTCCCGCGCCCAAGACTCCGGCCGCACCCCGCGCAAACCAGGCGAAACCGCCGGCCAACACCGCCCAATCCGCCTTGGACCAAGCCAAACGGTTGATCGACGCGGAGCAACCGGAAGCCGCAGCCGTCATGCTGCGACGATTCATCGAAAGCGGCCCCGCCCCCGATCTCCTTGATGACGCCTATCTCCTGATGGCCGCTGCGATGTACGGCATGAAGGAACATGCGGAGACGGTCCGTTACGTCAATCAACTGCTCGGCGAGTTTCCCACTTCGGACTTGGTCGATCGGGCCAAACTCCTGCTCGCAAAATCCCACGCCCGCGCAGGCAATCTGGATCTCGCGCTCCCGCTGCTCTCCGAAGTGCGCAGCCTGTCCGCTGATCCTGCCATCAAGCGCGATGCATTGCGTCTCACGGGCGAGTTTCAAGCGCAAAAGAAAGACTTTCTCCGGGCCATTCAAGCCTGGCTCGATGAACTGCCGCTGGATGCCGGGGACCAGGCGCACGAGACCGAGGCTCAGATTCGCGAGCTGGTCAATGACAAACTCGATGCGCAGGCGCTCGTGCGCGTACGCGATGCCTATCCGAAAACCTTTCCGGGAGACCTGGCTTCGATCAAGCTCATCGAGCTGCATACCGCAGCCGGAGAAGACCATCTGGTCGAGCGGGACTTACGCCTCTTCCTGAGCCGTTTTCCCAATCACTCCTATGCCGCAAAAGCCGCCGACCTCCAGACGACCGTGCGGACCAAATTTAAATCGCACCCCTACTCCATCGCGGCCATCTTTCCCATGTCAGGCAAGCTGGCGCCGTTCGGCACCGAGGTGTTGAACGGGATTCAACTCGCGCTGGAGCGCCAGAAAGACGGCAGCGAGACCCCGTCCATCGGCTTGATCGTCAAAGATACGGAAGCCGACCGCGCGGCCTTCCTCGATGAGCTGTCCGACGTGTTATCCGACGACCGGCCTCTGGCCGTCATCGGTCCGCTGCTCTCGAAGAACCTGCCGGTGATGGCTGAAATGGCCGAGCGCACGCGCATTCCATTGATCACGCCCAGCGCGACCGTGCCGAACCTGCGTCGGTTCGGCTCCTACGTCTTCAGTACAGCGCTCACCTATGGACATCAGGCCAAACGCGTCGCGGACTATGCCGTCAAAGACCAGCACTTCAAACGTTTTGCGATCCTCTATCCCGATACCGCCTACGGTCGCGAGCTGGCCCGCTTGTTCGCGCAAGAAATCCGGCAGCAGGACGGCGAACTCATCCTCAGCGAACCCTACAAAGAAGGCGATACCGACTTCCGCGCCGTGATCGGCAAGCTCAAAGCCGAGGATCTGAAGAAGTACGGCGTCGAGGTACAGGTCGACAACGATCCGGCCAAAACCGGAATCAGACAGGGAGCAGGCAAGAAAGGCAAACGCCTGCTCTATTCACCGGGATTCGACGCAGTCTTCATTCCGGGGCGCTCGCTGGATGTGGGACTGCTGGCGGCGCAATTGGCCTTCTACGATATCGCCGTTCCGCTCCTCGGCGCCAACGGATGGAACACCCAGGATTTCGCACGGGTGGCCGATCGCAGCGTGGAAGGCAGCGTCTTTGTCGATGGATTCTTCGCCGACAGCACCAGCCCGGTCGTGCAGGAATTCGTGGAACGATATCGCAAACGCTTTCAAGCCACGCCGTCACTCTTTGCCGCCCAGGGTTATGATGCGGCGCGGCTGGCCGTAGAAGCCATCCGGCGCGGCGCGACAAGCGGTGAAGCCGTGCGCGACTATCTGATGATGCAGCATGACCTGCCGACCTTGAGCGGCCCCAGCGGGTTCAATCCCGACGGCACCCTCAATCGCCACGTCTTTCTCATTCAAGTGAAACAAGGCAAGTTCGTCCCCCTGGACTAACTCCGCCGACGCCGATGAAAAGAACCAACGATCCAGTCAGAATTTAGTCAGTAGTGACACACCATGCAGAATGCTCAAAAAGCCCATCCAGCCAGGCCGCAGCGAAGACAGGCCCAGGCAAACCCCTCTGAGGTACGTTGAGGGTCTGGACGAAGCGAGAATGCCGCTGATGGATTGTTTCAGCATTGCGCAGAGTACAGAGGAGTGACGGCATGACGACGACACGGAAGCGGGTACTGAGCGGGATGCAGCCGAGCGGCTTGCTCCATCTCGGCAACTGGTTGGGGGCGCTGGAAAATTGGAACGCGTTGCAAGAGCAATACGACTGCTACTTCTTCGTGGCGGACTGGCACGCCCTGTCCTCCAACTACGCCGATACCAGTCGCCTGCGTGAGTATGTGCGGGAGTTGCTCATCGATTGGCTGGCGGCCGGTATCGACCCGAAGCGGGCCACCGTCTTCGTCCAGTCGCAGGTCCCGGACCACGCCATCCTCCACCTTCTCTTCTCGATGATCATTCCGGTGTCGTGGCTGGAGCGGAATCCGACCTACAAGGAGAAGCAGGAAGAGATCAAAGAGCGCGACCTCAGCACCTACGGGTTTCTCGGCTACCCGGTCCTGCAGGCGGCGGACATCCTGCTCTACAAGCCTGATTTCGTGCCGGTCGGGAAAGACCAACTCCCCCATCTGGAACTCACGCGCGAACTCGCACGCCGCTTCAATAGCCTCTACCGCACTGTGTTTCCCGAGCCGCAAGAACACCTCACGAAGTTTCCCAAGGTGCTGGGCACCGACGGTCGCAAGATGAGCAAGAGCTACGGCAATGCCATCAACCTGTCCGACACGGAACCGGTTGTCCGACAGAAACTTAAGACCATGATCACCGATCCGGCGCGCGTGCGCCGCACGGACCCGGGCAACCCGGATGTGTGCCCCGTCTATGACTTTCACAAGATTTTTTCGCCGCTGCCGGTCGTCGAACAGGTCAATCAGGATTGTCGGAAGGCAGCCATCGGCTGTATCGATTGCAAGAAGCTGGTGGCCGATCGCGTGGTGGAACGCCTCGCGCCGATGTGGGACGCACGCGCGGCACTCACACAGAATCCCGCGCGCCTGGATGAGATTGCCGAAGACGGGCGCCGCCGCGCGACAGCCGTCTCGTCTCAGACGATGGCCGAAGTGCGCGACGCGATGAAGATCTAGCCGCGCCTATCCGATTTGGGCAACTCACTTCTGGAATAAAACTCGACTCGCAGCGCGTTGATCAACCGTACGCCGCATCCGCAAGAGGATCGTTGCGTGAAATGCGGAGTTGCGTCTGGCGCCGTGCAGGCTGTTCAGAAAGGCCGTCCAGCACGGCCGAAGCGAGTGAAGAGGCGAATCGTACTCGCGCCGTACGGTGAGCCTCTGAACGAGGTGAGAACGCCGCTGGCGGCCTTTATCAACAGCCTGCTAAGCAGGCTTAGCCAGCTTGCGCCAGACATCGGTCAATTGGCGCTGAACCGGCCCGCGAATCTTTGTGATGGACAGACCGAACTCATTCGGCCGGCACCAGCGTACGGTGGCCGCATCGATGAGAATGGGGTTGGCACTATCACCGGGGAAAATGCACAGTTCCACTTCAGCCCCCACCAATACCTGAACCGGACTGATAATGCGACAGCCGCCCGGAGACAGATCCGTGAGATCTCCATCGCCGGCCAGCATCTTGCCCTTCATGGAGAAATGGCTGCGAAACTGTACGTGAACCCGCTCATGCTTGCGTTGGTTTTTCATCGTGCTGTGGCCTCCGTGCCTGTCAAAAACCCAGGCTCCTGCGCATCACCCGTACGATAGGATAGAACCAGGCAAAAGGCCAGCACTGCGTACTTCTTCGCGCGACGGCCCGAGACGGCGGCGGATCCCCACGTCGCTTGAATGGATTCGGTTCGGCAATCCCTACAGCGTTTCCTGCTTGGGCTCGTGAGACGGCGTCCCGACCGCCTCCAACATGTCCCGCCCGACGAGAATGGGCGCGTGAAAGTGAATTGCCAGGGCAATGGAATCCGATGACCGGCTATCGAACACCTTTTCCTGCCCTTGAAACGCCACGGTCAAGGCCCCGTAATACGTACCGGCTTTGAGCGTAATCACCGTCCGAACCACCCGCCCGCCGAGCGCTTCCAGAATCGTATGCATCAGATCATGCGACAGGGGCCGCGGCAGTTTTTCACCGGTCAGCGCCGCTTGAATGGAGGCGGCAACCGTATGGTCCACAAAGACGGGAATGGATTTTCCATCCGCCGAGAGCAACACCACCGGGCCATGATCGGATAACCCCACCCGCACATGGCTGATCGTGACTTGAGGGGAAGGGCTCGATTCCTCGGCGGAGACGAGAGCATCGACGGAGGAGAATCCCAGCACGAAGGAAAAGAGTGGAAACACCAACCAGCGCGATGCCGTGGCGATCATGATTCCCTCTTGTGGTTCGTATGGAGGCCCGTTCGCTAGCCGGTTGATGGCACAGGCCGCCAGTGACTAGGCGCGCACAAAAGAATTGGTCTCTCGTTCCCAGCCGATTTCGGTTTCGGCACCATGGCCGGTCACGACTGCCGTCTGCTCATCGAGGGTGTACAGCCGCTCACGGATCGACTGCTCGATCGCGTCGAAATCACCGCCCCAGAGGTCGGTGCGGCCGATGCCGCCGCGAAACAAGGTGTCCCCAGCCAGCACCAGCTTCGCCGCAGGAAAATGAAAACACATGGAGCCCGGCGTATGCCCCGGTGTGTGCAACGCGATCCCTTCCATCTCGCCGATCGTCACGCGCTCTTCATCTTTGAGCCAATAGTCAGGGGGCGGGGCAGGCACGTACGGCACACCGAACATGCGGCATTGCGTCTCCAGGAGATCCCAGAGCGGAAGATCATCAGGATGCAGGCAGAGTGACGCGCCGGTTGCTTGCTTCATCGCTCCTGACGCGAGAAAGTGATCAAAGTGCGCATGGGTATGCAGAATGCTCACCACCGTGAGTCCCATGGCGCGCACCTCCTGCAAGATACGCTCGGGAGCCCCGCCCGGATCAACCACGATCGCCCGTTTGGTGACCGGGTCTCCGATGATCGAGCAGTTACAGCCCAGTGGAGGAACCGAAAACGTTTTGCGAATCATGCCTACTCCTCACGGATACAAACCCATCTCTATCTCCAGACGCACGCGGCACAGCCTGTCCTATCGGCCGCCAGGACCGCCCTGTTCGGGGCGTGCAACCCAGAGCACTTCGGTATCGTACAAACTCCAGACATTCTGCCGGCGTACGAACCACAACAGAAACCCGGCGCCGGTGCCATCGGGACGTTGATTGGCCACATAGAGCAACGCTTGATCGGCGCGCAAGTTCAGGCCCACTCGCGAAAAGGCCAGCCGGTCGATAATGTCGGGGGCACCGCCTTCCCGCTCCACCAACCAAGCTGCAGGTATCATTGGCAGGGAGGTCTCTGCGTCCGACTCTCCTTCTCCCGCTACCAACCGATACCGCACCCCGAAACCAAAGCGAGTATCGAGCCGCGAAGGGCGCTGATTGTTTGCCACGAAGTCGCGAATGAGGTCTTGCGGTAAGCGGCCGTCGAAGACCTCCCGATCGGCAAACCAGGCCAGGGTCGGAACCTGCGGCTCATCCGGGTGGAGGTGCGGCACGGTCATCCGTTCGATCACAACCAACTTCGTCTGGGACGTCAGAAACTTTTCCTCGACCGCGAGGTCGTAGAAGGGATAGTCCCCCGTGGGCACAGCCTCCGGCAGCACAGACTGAGCCACAACAGAGACCGTTGCGACGGCCGGTTGAACCAGCACCAAACTCATGATCAAAACTGCTCCGCTCCAGTACGCCATGGCACAGAATAGCCGCTACTTTCCCCAAGGGTCAAACCGGCGGGAATGTGGATGAAGATGGACAAGGGGGGCCAAACTCTGGTACTAGTCTGACTGTTTCACCCAAACTATGATCAAGGCCTCCCAGCGATCGCTCGCCCCCCTCCTCAGCCTCGCGGTACTATCGTGGTGTGTCAGTTGCACGCCGGATGAGTCGCCGTTTCGGCAGGAAAACGAAAGCCTCCGCAAGCAACTGGCGAAACAGGAATCGCTCCTCACTTCACTGCAGGACGGCAACAAGGTCATGCAGCAACAGATCGATCTCCTCAACCAGGAATTGCGGGACGCCAAGAAACAGGCCGAGCATGCTCAGGCCGAAGCGAAGTCACTGCAAACAGAAGCCAAGGCCCTGGGAACCAAGCTCGACGCCCAGTTGGCCGAATCGAAAAAGCTCTCAGGGGAAATCCAACGCACCGCCGCGAAAGCCGCCCAAGCGACGGATAGTATCCGCGTGGAAGAAAAGGGATCGCAGGTCGAAGATCTTCCGCGCCCGCTGCCCGCAGTTGGAAAAGCCGCCGAAGAAGCCTTGGCGCGCAACGGGTACCGCGTGCGCGTCACCGTCAAAACCGATCAAAAAGCGGTCTTCGTCACCGAGCGAAAAATCTCCACTCCAACCTCATTGGAAACCGCCGGTTCCCGCAATCAGTATGTGGTCTCCCTCCAAGCCCTGCCTTCCAACGTCACGCGATTGAGCGTGAAGGCCGAATTCGAGCGGGTCGCACAGGGCGGTCGTGTCCTGGCAGTGGACGCGGAGGAAATCGCGGAAATCGAACGCCGGCTGATTGCCGAAATCGGAAAAGCCGTCGCCTCGCCGAGTAAATTGTAATGCCTGGTTGTTTGTCGTTATCGGGAATGGCCTCCATTCCACGTTATGTCAGCCTTGCGGTCCTGACCTTCGCCATCACCTGGCTCAACCCGAGCCCCTCACTAGCCGTTCGCGCCCCTACCCCGCCGCCCACCGCGGAATTGGGTAAACACCTGACCTCGATCGCCAAGCTCACGGCCAGCTCGCCGGCCATTCACATTCCCGAAGGCACGTTCCTACTGGGCAGTGTCCGGGTAGACGACGATCCGTACGGCATGGGCACACAATTCGACGATACCGAACTTCCACAGCACCGTGTGTGGCTGGATGCCTACGAGATCGATCGCGATGAAGTCAGCCTCAGCGAATATCTCGCATATCTCCAGGCGCGGAAACTTAATCCGTCCAAAGATCTCCAGCACCTGATCTGGCATGTGATTACGGTTCACTCCGTCAGCGACGAAACGTTGGCGCAGTGGCCCGCGTTGTATGTCACCTGGAAGGAAGCCGACGGCCTCTGCCGTTCTGTGGGCAAACGCCTGCCGACAGAAGCCGAATGGGAAAAGGCCGCGCGCGGGCCGGATGGAAATCGGTTCCCTTGGGGCGACTCACTGCCAGACAGTTCCCTCGCCATGTTCGGGCAGCATCACGTGCATGAAATTCCGATCCTCGCACCGGTGAGCGGCGGAGAGGCGGGCAAGAGTTACTACGGCGTTCACCACATGGCGGGCAACGTTGCCGAATGGGTCAACGACTGGTTCGGCTTCGATTATTATGCCTACATGCCGGAGCGTAACCCGCCTGGGCCGACCAGCGGCCGGTACAAGAGCCTGCGCGGCGGATCATGGAAGAGCAACCCGATCATGCTCAGGACCGCCACCCGCAGCGGCGCACCGTCCGATCAACGCTCCGCCACCGTCGGCTTCCGTTGCGCCAAATCGGTGGCAAGTTCAAGCGCGCGATAATAGGCCACGCCGCCAGAAAACTTTCTCGACAAGCACAAGTCCGCCACAGCCAGGCATTCCAGCCCGAACGGCAGGTATCCGGCGTATCCGAGCAGGGGCATCTCAAATACCTTGAACCGTTGCACAAACGGCACCGCATATTCCCATCGGGCCAAGCTATAGAAGTTCCACATTTCCCAGAACCATCCGCAGACCAACGCCGCAAGCGCCACCACCCAGAGCGTTCGCCAATCACCATGTCCCGCTTCCCTGAAGATCGTCGGCTCATCGCGAATCAACTGTTGCGCGGTGATCAAGAGAAGCGGCGCCACCCACACCAGTGAGAAGGCATAGTCGGGCCAGAGGCCGATGCAGAAGAGTCCGGCACCGGCGACACCCAGGAGACACCATCCCCACTGCCGACTCCGTGCAAAATCGATCCGCACAAACTGATCCAGGCCCGCGGACAGGCGAGGACATGTCGTCAGCAACTCGGCCGTACCAAGCACCGCCGGCAGCACTGTCGCGAATGGCAGCGTCGCGCGCACCAGATATTCCCACTCGGTCAACTCTCCTCCACCGAGGTAGTGCCAATTCTGAACGAAGCGATTTAGATATTCGAAGAACCACCAGAAGGCGGCGCTAAGCGGAAAGAGCGACAGGAAATAGCGCGGGCGATGCAACAGCATGCAATGGCCGGTGCGGCCACACGTCAGCGCGTTCACCACTACGATGTAGCCCAACCAGAGCGGAGTAAAGGTATGGGGCTGAAGTGGCTGCATCCACTCAAAGCGCGTCCAGGCCAGGAGCCACCAGCCCATCGTCCAGACGACGGCAAGCCAGCCCCACCAGGGAAAGCGGCTCAGGGACACGCGGCGCTCGTGAAACGTAATACGAACAACGTGGTTCTGAGCAGCCGCTGAGCCCGCATCAAGCGACATAGCTCGGAGCATGCGCATAACAAACGGGGCCAGCATTCCAACGATCACCGCTACCAACCCTATAAAGACCGGCCAGGAAAAAGGCTCGTGGGCAACGAACTGCGTCGTCGGTGGAAATTCGAGATAGGACGCGACGGGCTTACCAGCCAACCAGACACCGAGCAGCGGCAGCCCCGCACTGAGTGCCAGGACCCATGAGAGAATGACCCAACGGGATCTCACCTGATCGCCTCTTTTCTACCGATAGGGACGACCATCTCTACCATGACCGCACCATGAAGCAACCTACCATGACTGTACAGATCTGACACAACGCGACAGGACCGCACAATTCAACCTTCGCTTGCGGGGAGTGCTGTGGTAGGTTGGGAAGCAGGGAGCACATCCATGCGTCGATTCCTCGTTCACATGCCGGCTGTAATCATAGTCTTCGTCGCCGGCCTCCTCCTCACGCCGTCTCTTTCGCAGAGCCAGGGCGGAGGCGGCCAGGTGACCATCACACCGACTACCGACAAGGTCATTGCCTGGTCGGCCGCGGGTGGCGGAGTTGAGGAGTCACTGCAACCGGGGGAATCCGTCGTCACATCAGGCGCGCGCGGACACACAGGGTTCGTGCAGACGTCGAATCGACTGCTAGGATTTTCGTCAGGCCTGAGGCAATGGCGGGAAGTGCGGCTCGGAGTGGAGGAACAAGTCGGACGCTACCAACTGCTCCCCTTTCTGATTCTCGCCCACACCAACCAGCAGGTGCATGGATTTCAGGAAACCCGCGGGCACTGGACCAGCATTGCCCTCGGCCCGAGCGAAACGGTGTCGCAACTGCGCGGGCAGGGACATGTGGCCGTCGCCATCACGAACGAACGGGCATTGGGGTTCTCGACCTACACCGGCGGGTTCTTCGATATCGCCTGGACGCCGCAGGAACGCGTGTTATCGGTCGATGGCAGTCAGAACGGCATGGTTGTCCGAACATCCTCTCGCACCGTGATCTTCAAGTCGCAATCGAACGGATGGACCGAGGTGCGATAGCGACTCGCCACACACCTCGGCCGCAATCTTACATCCGTCCTTCGTCCAGTTCGATCGCATCGACCCAGGTAGTCGCGGGAGGCAGCGCCGTCACCGGTACGCCTCGCTTCGTGGCAATGTCCTGCAACCGACCCTGATATCGCTGCTTTGCCGCATCGTCCTTCGGGCCTCCGGTGAGAATGCCCTTCGACCACTCGGCAATCTCCTGATCGGAATGCTTACGGCCGTGAGTGGTAACCCAAGCCAGTAACGACTCATCGCTTCCACCCTCCAACACCTGCTGCTCGAAGGCCTTCGGATCGATCTGTAGAAAATCGATCAGGTACTTATCGAACCCGACGGTGATGTAGTTGTAATCCTGAATCTTGCCCGCATTGCGGAGCTTGACCTTGTCGATGAACCGCCCCAAGTGGGCAATGCCACCGAGGAGGACTTTGGGACTGCGGGGATACGTTTGTTCTATCATTGCGAAGTCCTTCATACGAGGTGGGGAAATTGTACTGATGGCTCCGGGATTTCTAGATTGAGAGATGGCACAGAAAGAAGGCGTTGCCGCCCAAATTTTACAATGCCTACTAACCAGGCTTTATTATCGATCTAGTGCACAATGAGCAGACTTGCAAAGCGAGTAGATGGTAGTCCATTCCCTCTAGGAATCTTTTGCGTGGGCCTTAAAAATAGAATTCACTAAACTGCTGCATGTAGAGGTTGCTCTTGCGAGAACCTTTATTTGCTCCCTGCATAGGTCACTCGAAGAGGGTGAAGGATAATTCAACATGTGACTTACTTCTCCCCAGACTTCCTCCATAAGCGTACGAACCTGTAATTCAAAGGTAAACTTTCGCTTACTACTCTCTTTCACCTCGTAGTGCACGCTCGTATACATTGAAGGGCTCTTCTCGGTCTTAATTCCAAGACTTGAAAAATACTCTCTCGAATCATCATCCCAAGTCTTTGCAACAGGCCCTTTAATAATTTCATATCTTTGCTCGCTAAATAGACGCTTTATGGATTCATCTATATCCTTCATCTGTCTGGTATGCATATGTAGGATCCTGAAACCGACTAGGTCATTTATTCTCTGAAACAGATTATCCTTTGAAATCGAAATGGATCGTCGCGACTTCTTGGCAAGAGTAAACTTTTCGATAAGTTTCCTGCGGAGATGCTCTGGGTCTTTTACGCGCGACTTTATAGAATGCACATGCTTTGTCAGGGCCTTTTCGCCCAAGAATAAACTACTAAGCTGTCCTGTGAACTGGGAAAATTTGTCATGATTGGCTATGTAGTGGCTAACCAGCTCATCGACCTTGCGCACCTCCGAGGCAGTTAAGTCATTCTTACTCATAGAGCTCTACAGCTATGTTGTCCTTTCAATAATCTTCTCCGCCAGATCTTTGAAAGTAGCCTTCGCATCATCTTTTAATGATGCGTTTCCGCCCCCAACCTCGTAAATAGGAACGCCTTTACTCTGCGAAACTGATGCCAGACTAGTGAAATCCCTGATCCCGCCAAACTTGTTCTGGCTAATTGAAGGATTGGCAAGACTTGGATCTATCTTTCTCAGGACTGCAATTACGTCACTCTGCACGTGCTTATCAAGCTGGGATAGAAACTGAGCATAGTCAGCAGTGACCTGCCCTCCGTACAACCTAAACTTCTGCGGCAGATATCCCAACAATTTAGGCATCCCAGGCATCAGATAAAGATCTTCCGGGGCCAAATCCGAAATGGTTTGCCACTCAGTTATCCATCGTGACAGCGTCTGACCTAGGGTCTTTAGCGCACGGATCGAAAATAAGTCACATGCTGCAGGTATTATAAAAAAGTCACAGTCCAACAGTATGACTCTGTTGAGTGGTCCTATATTGGGACCTGTATCGTAAAAGACATAATCGCACTTGGACGCCGTAGCTGTTGCATTGACCAGCGCACTCAGAGCAGTCGTACCCTTGAATCCCTTGACCTTGCGTTGAAAGCAATCGCCCCACAACGTACCCAACTCCTGCTCAAATTCAGAGAGTTGAATGTCGCCCGGGAGCACGAACAAATTAGCTCTTCTCTCGTACGGCTCAATTGCTCGAAAGTCTCCTGTTGCTTGAGCTATAGGCTTAAGTGCTGACCAAACCGTCTTCCCCTTATCAGTATCTGAGTGGTCCAACAAATCATCTACTACATTGTCTTCAATCATGTAGGACGTAAGATTACATTGGGGGTCTGAATCAACAAGGAGCACCGTCTTCCCCAGTGAGGCTAGAGTTGCAGCAGTGTTAAACGTCAGTGTTGTCTTTCCAACACCGCCCTTGTGGTTGAAGAAAGCAATTCGAGTTGATTTGTGCCGCTTTGCGGAACTCATCAGTTGCTCACATTTTCATCTGCATTGTTTTGGTCAGACTGCTTGGAGTTTTGTCGCCGTTCCTTACGTCTAGGACGAGCTAGGGACATTACATCCTTAGCTGCCTCCCTATCTGGCAAAGCTCTTACAAACCGTTCTCCAAATGCGCTAAGCTGCTTTTGTCCTTTAGAGGCAGGAACGAGGTACCCCATCTTGCTTGCATTTTCAGTAGCAAAAGCCGCATTTGAAAACTTCAATTGAGCTGCTTCAGTGTTGAGAGTGCTTAGATCTAGGGTCTTGAAGTGGGGCATATCCCTGTAATGCGCGAGATAGTAAGCTAGACAAGCAATTCTTTCGACATCAGTACGAGGCTCCTTCTCAAGCATGAACTCCTTGGGGGATATGGACCTATTCTCAGAATAGCCGCCGGCCTCTTTACTGGATCCTATTTCTACTCGATCAGAGGAGATCTTCTTGGGCGATCGTGTCGTCATTCCAAGAAATGTGATCACTGACTCGATCATTCTTTCACGACCCTCCTGGTCAAGCTGCTTTAGCGCTGACACCACCTTATTAAAGATCTCAAGGTCGTTACTGCTCAAGTCAGTATTGTCCACGCTAACTCCTTTCACGGAATCTGAAGCTCCATCTAGCACACTCTAGCCCTTGCCGCAGAAGGCTACTTTTCTCACTAGGTTCGTGTCAATACGCTGACTGAACGGATCCATACTCATCGCGAACCTCAAAGCTGAACGCGGCCTACCTCTTCGACCTCAAAAATCAAAACCTGGATTACCGCACCACGGCCTTTCTGGGCATAACTCAGACTGAGCTTGTGCAAATATTCCTATTGCGTTGTGTTGCTTTAACCGAACAATCCTGGCACGCGCTCAACCAGGTGAGACCTCCAAGTCCATTCCGAGAGGGAGTGGCCGGACCGTCCTTCACTGCGCGCATCGGACGAGCACAGTCTTATCGTGCGCGTTCTGCGAGCAAGAAGGATGGTCTGGCTGCTCCCATCCCCTTCCCAGGAAGCGTGTTGCCCGAGCAAAGGCGAGTGACCAGACCAGCCACTTCGCCTTTCATTCATGCTGATATGCAGAACAAGAGAATTGACAGGAAGGACTACGAAACTGATTTCTTCGCAGACTTGTTGGTTTGCAGATATTTATCCACGCCTGCCGCCATCTTGCGCCCTTCGGCGATGGCCCAGACGATGAGGGAGGCGCCGCGCTTGGTGTCACCGCCGGCAAACACACCGTCGAGGTTGGTCATGAAGTTGTCGTTCACGGTCACGCAGCCGCGCGCATCATAATTCACGCCGAGGCTGTCGAGGAATCCGTTTCTGACCGGGCCCGTGAAGCCCATGGCGAGCAACACGAGGTCTGCATCCAATTCAAAGTCGGTGTTCGGCATCGGCACGAACTTGCCGCCTTCGAACTTCACCCGATTGGCATGCAGCTTGGTGACATGGCCGTTGTGGCCGGTAAACTTGGTGGTGGAGACGCTCCACTGGCGATCGCAGCCTTCTTCGTGCGCATGCGACGTGCGGAGTTGCATCGGCCAGAGCGGCCAAGGCGTGGAACTCGCGCGCGTGGGAGGCGGCTCGGGCAACACTTCGAACTGATGGACTTCGCTGCACCCCTGACGATGCGCGGTGCCCACACAATCAGACCCGGTATCGCCGCCGCCGATGATGATAACCCGTTTGCCCTTGGCGGTGATCGGTTCGTCGGACACGGAAATGCCTGCCGTCCGTTTGTTCTGTTGGGTCAGATACTCCATGGCGAAATGGATGCCCTTGAGGTCCCGACCGGGAACCGGCAAGTCACGCGCCATCTCGGCGCCCATGGTCAACCCGACCGCATCGAACTGCTGGCGCAACTGCTCGCCGGTGATATCTTTTCCCACGGTGACGCCGGTCTTGAACTCGACCCCTTCGGCCTTCATCTGTTCCAGCCGCCGGTCGATCACCCACTTTTCCATTTTGAAATCGGGAATGCCGTAGCGCAGCAATCCGCCGATGCGATCAGACTTTTCGAACACGGTCACCGCATGTCCCGCTCGCGCCAGCTGTTGCGCCGCCGCCAGACCGGCCGGTCCTGAACCGATGATTGCGACGGTCTTGCCCGTTTTTCTGACCGGCATGGCCGGTTCGACCAGGCCTTCGTTGAAGCCACGGTCGATGATGTTCCATTCGAGCACACGGATCGACACGGGATCGCTGTTGATCCCCAGCACGCAGGCCCCTTCGCAGGGTGCGGGGCAGAGCCGACCGGTGAACTCAGGGAAATTATTTGTGGTGTGCAGGGCTTTGAGCGCGTCTTTCCAGCGCCCGCGGTAGACGAGATCGTTCCACTCAGGAATCAGGTTCACGACGGGACAACCGGTATTGCCCTGGCAAAAGGGCACACCGCAATCCATGCAACGGGCGCCCTGGACTTTGAGCTTGTCCTCGGCGATCGGCTCGTACATTTCTTTCCAATCGAGCACACGCAACTCGACCGGTTTCCGCTTCGGTCCCTCACGCGCGTATTTTAGAAAGCCCTTTGGATCACCCATCGCGTATTCGTCTCTCGCTTGTATTACTTGGCTACTTTTGCCGCCGCCGCTTTCCGCTCGGCCAGCACACGTTTGTAGTCGATCGGCATCACCTTCACGAACTTCGGCAGAATCGCATCCCAGCCATCCAGGATACGCTTGGCGTTCCGGCTGCCGGTATACATGAAGTGGGAGGTGATCATGTCGTGCAACAACTTCTTGTCGTCGTCGCTCGTGACCTGCTCCAACTCCACCATACCCAGGTTGCAGCGCGACTGGAATTTATCCAGCTCGTTGAGCACAAACGCCACGCCGCCGGACATACCTGCGGCGAAATTTCTGCCCGTGCGGCCCAATACCGCCACCACGCCACCGGTCATGTATTCGCAACCATGGTCGCCCGTGCCTTCAACGACAGCCCGCACGCCGCTATTCCGCACCGCGAACCGTTCCCCGGCCATACCGTAAAAATAGGCTTCGCCCTGCGTTCCACCGTACAGCGAGGTATTGCCGACGAGAATCGTTTCTTCCGGCGTATAAATCGCGTTCTTCGGGGGAAAGACGATGATCTTGCCGCCCGACAAACCCTTGCCGATGTAGTCGTTCGATTCGCCCTCCAGCGTCAGCGTAATGCCACGCGAGAGAAAGGCTCCAAACGACTGGCCGGCCGAGCCATTGAACTTGATCGTGATCGTGTCGGCAGGCAATCCATCCTGACCGTACTTCTTGGAGACCTGACTCGACAACATGGTCCCGACAGTGCGGTTCAAATTCCGGATCGGCAGTTCGAGCGTAACCTTTTGGCCACGATCAATCGCCGGTGCGCACTGTTCGATGAGCTTCCGGTCCAGAATCTCGTCAATGCCATGATCCTGCTTCTTCACGCAATACCGCGGTACTTCAGGACCGACTTCGGGCATTTTGAGCAAAGGCGTCAGGTCCAGCCCCTTGGCTTTCCAGTGGTCGACGGCCTTGTGGATCTTGAGCTTGTCTACGCGTCCAACCATCTCATTGATGGTGCGGAATCCCAACTTCGCCATGATCTGCCGCAACTCTTCGGCGATGAAGAAGAAGAAGTTGACGACATGCTCCGGCTGGCCGGTGAACTTTTTTCGCAGGACCGGGTCCTGAGTCGCAATACCAACGGGGCAGGTATTGAGGTGGCATTTCCGCATCATGATGCAGCCTTCGATGATAAGCGGCGCCGTCGCAAATCCGTACTCTTCTGCGCCCAACAGCGCGGCAATGGCCACATCGCGGCCGGTCTTCATCTGGCCGTCGGTCTCCACGCGGATACGGCCGCGCAAGTCGTTAAGCACCAGCGTCTGATGCGTTTCCGCCAATCCCAACTCCCAAGGCACGCCCGCGTACTTAATGGAGGAGAGCGGAGAAGCTCCGGTTCCGCCGGAGTCACCGCTGATCAACACCTTGTCCGCATGGGCCTTCGCCACACCGGCTGCTACTGTGCCGACTCCGACTTCGGAAACGAGCTTGACCGAGACGGCCGCATCGGAATTGGCATTCTTCAAGTCGAAGATGAGCTGCGCGAGGTCTTCGATCGAGTAAATGTCGTGATGCGGCGGCGGTGAAATGAGCTGCACGCCAGGTGTCGAATACCGCAGGCGCGCAATGTTCTCATCGACCTTATGACCAGGAAGCTGTCCGCCTTCACCCGGCTTGGCTCCCTGCGCCATCTTGATCTGCAGTTCCTTGGCGTTCACCAGGTAATGGCTCGTCACGCCGAATCGCGCCGACGCCACCTGCTTGATGTAGCTGTTGCGGGAATCCCCGTTCGGCAGCGGCGCGAATCGTTCCGGATCTTCGCCGCCCTCACCGGTGTTGCTTTTCGCACCCAGCCGGTTCATGGCGATGGCCAACGTCTCATGCGCTTCTTTGCTGATCGATCCGAACGACATGGCTCCGGTGGTAAAGCGCTTGACGATGTCCTTCGCCGGCTCCACCTCGTCGAGGGGAATCGCCTCAGGCTGGAACTTGAACTCCAGCAGACCGCGCAGATTCGACCGGCGCCTGCTCTCATCGTTCACCAGCTGTGAAAACTCGGCGAACGTC
>WBZQ01000496.1_pt1 | contig 31241 bp, 15 predicted proteins | sample 5204251 | NCBI WGS metagenome assembly WBZQ01 (sample SAMN12412402, study PRJNA552823) | activated sludge metagenome | isolation source: activated sludge from nitrification reactor of wastewater treatment plant... | place: USA: Virginia | collected 2017-09 | reverse complement strand
AAAATCGACTGCCCTTTCAGTTCATAGAACTTGTAAATTTTTTCCATCGGTATCCGCGCCGAAATGCCGAGCGCAATCAACCCGCCGGTTGAAGTGCCGCATACGAGATCGAAAAAATCCACGATCCGTAAATTGGGGTCGCCGTAATGCTTTTTCGCTGCCTCTTCGAACTGGAACAAAATCCGGGAAGAGTAAAGTCCCTTGATACCGCCGCCGTCGATGGAGAGAATTTTAAAGGTGTTGTTTTCCATATTGAGATTTATGATTAGACTGGATTACCCCGGAGAGATACTGAAAACCGGGCAAAAAAATCTTCACGGGAAAGTGGCCCGGAATAATTGAAGAGATCCACAGCCTGGGTGTATACTTTGCGGAAGGCCGGGGATGTGACCGGGCACCCGCTTGCTTCGGAGATTTCGGCCGGGCTATACGGAAGGGGGATTTTGCTTCCCGCCAGGTGCGTGCGAATGAGGTTTCTGGCTATTTCCCTGAACTTCTCGGCATCGAGCCGGTCGTATCGGGAAAGGTGGCGCCTCCACCCGGAAAGACCTTCGCGGCAAAAGCGGACGCAATCGAATTCTTCATGCAGATGGAACTCACGCACTACTTCCATACAGATCGGGACGAAATCGCTGTAATGGTATTGATTCCGGTAATACCGGTTCCATTCGCCGGCCAGAATTGGAAAGACATCATCATCGCCGGCAAAGGTTTCAATGATATGGAGCATCCGCCCGAAATACATGTTGCAATCGGAAAGCAGCACGACCAGCAATTTTTCCCAGGAGCCATCCGTGCCCGGCTCTTTTTCTCCGCACTGCTCTATGAACCATTCCGTACAATGGTCGACTGAATGGCCATTGCCTTCCTTGTCCTGCGATAAATGATGGGCAAAAAACTTGCGCAGATGGCCGATCAGGATTTTGTGCTCCCGGATGCTTTCTTCGAAAGTCTTGACGGCCCTGGGGCTGTGGGGTTCGAGATGTACCGCGTCGATCCCGCCGGCGGCAGGTGACGCGGAATGATCTACCGGGGTTGTTTCCGGTGCGGCATAGCGTTGTCGCCGGGGGCTTTTACGATATTGTTCCTCTATGAACCTGAAATGTACGCCGCTCAGGCCTTCATTGTGGCTGTAATGCGCATAAAGCCAGAATACGGTTTTCAGGAAACCGAGCTCGGCCGGATAGATTGGCTGTATACGCAGGTTGGTCGGCGGGAAAAAAACGAAATCCCCTCCGCTTGCCAGGGCGGCCAGGCGGTTGAGGTCAACTTTTTTTGCCTCAATCTGGGACAGGATTTCCTCGGTTTTCATTGCAGACAATATACTACCTGGTATCTGCTTCAGTTCCAACAAGATTATCGCGCACCCTTCTGGCTATTGCGACTGGCCCGATAAAATTGAAAGCAATACAGAAATCGCGCACATTGCTCTGGACCGGGAGGTCGTATTTGAAATCATGCCAGGAATACCGCAAACGGACGTTGAGATCCGGAATGTAAATTTCTCCGCGTTGCTTGTTACGGGTAGCCGCCAGGTTAACGATGCCTTCATATGTCCGGACCGTACCATCCGGATTGCTGACCACATGGTGGTAACTGATCCGCCGGCGGCCAAATCCCATTTCGTCGGTCTCTTCGCTCAGCTGCCGGAACGTATCTATGGAATTGCTGATGCGGTCCTGGTGGAACTCGGCCAGTGCTTTCAGGTATAATAATTTGGGACGGATATTTTTTTCGTCAAACGTTAAAAGGTGGTTGGTCATGACGGCGATGTTGTCCCATTGCTGGGGGGTAAGCCGCAGCGATTGATGGGTGCCGGCGAAAGGCGGTTTGCCGTTATAAATAATAAACTGCAGGCGCAGGAGCAGGTACATGCACTGAAAATCGGAATTTATTTCGTGCCGCGCGCCTTGTAAGTAGTTGTAGGCCTTTCTGACGCGTTCCATATCCTCATCGCTCATGGAACCGGTAAACCGCGTATCGCCAAGCCTTTCGCTGGCTCGGATAAAATAACCTTTTTTTGAACCTTCTTTGCGGAGTTCTTCAAAAGCGTCGTCGGAAAGTTTATAATCGTGGAATGTCTCGCCCAGTTGGAGTTTGCGCCGCTGTAATTTTTCCTTGTTGAAATTGTTGGCCCCTTCTTCTTCGGCGAGTTGCAGAAAGTCCTTGGCTTCCGCGTACAGCACGGCCTTTTGGGTCTCATTCAGATTGCTGTACTGCACCAGGTCGCGAATGGCCCAAAACATGACGTCGAGGGCTTCATAACTGTCCGGATTGAGTGAATTGATGGCCCGCACGAGGTCGTTGGCCTGTTGGAACTGGTAAAAGGCTTTGCCTTGGAATGCGCCATCCTTACTCATTTGGATAGACAGGAAACACTGGGTTGCGGCAAGTTCCACCTGGATAAAGTGGTGCAATGGGCTGCGTACGTTGTCCAGAACTTCCCGTGCTTCTATCAGAATGGCTTCGGCCCGTCTTAAGACTTCGACCCGAGTCTCCTCCGTTTTCCATGGACTCTGGTGGTGCTTATAGACCCATTCGCGCAGCATACTTGCTTCCTGGAGCATCAGTCGGGGATTCAGAACCTCCAATTGCTCCCGTATATGCCGGAGTTCTTTGGCGATGTCGTAGAGATAATTTATAAAATTGCTGGGGTGGTCGCGGTCTTTCATCCGGATCAACAGATCTACGGCAAAATGGATTTCCGAATAGGCCTGTTCGGATCTGTCCGCAGTCGGCTGATTGCTGGTCGAGCTTACCGTAATATCGCTGGTGCTGATATTGCGTAACAGCCTGGACAGATAAACCATTTGCTGGGATTGCCCTCCTACGGACTGGATCAGGATCTTGGCTTCCAGGCTGGATTTCGCACCCAGAGAAATGTTGTTGTTCAGGTCGACGAATTCGTGGATGATACCGTTGGCGGTAAGTTGTTTATATATCTCGACGCAAAAGTGTTTGTTATCGAAACAACGATAAATAATTTCGAAAGGTACTTTGATGCCGAACTGATCGCATACGGCGATCAGGAAAATGAAGAACTCGGGATAAGAAATTTCATCGTTGGCGATCCTGATCTTGGGCGTCGCCACTTCCGTCGGAAAAAGGTTAAGTTCTTCCAGTACCGACCTGATGGTGGATTGATTATCTTCTTCGCTTCTGTTTGCGGAGCTGTGAAAATATTGCGTAATAATAAATCTGGAAAACCGGCTTATCTGGCCCTGGACGGCTACCTGGATATTGGGTCTTGCATCCGGCAGGAAATGGTAAAGCAGGGATAAATAATTTCGGGTGTCTTCCACCTTCGGCAAGGTGTTTTGCGCCAGATGATAGTATTGTTCATTCAGGAAAGATTGCTTCAGATACCCCTGGAACCGAACGTTTTCGGGCGGTAAATCATTCTCGATCGGTTTGGTGGAAAGTTTGTCCGATGCTTCGATGTAGTTCTTTTTGTTTTTTTGAGCGGCTTCATTTACCCAATAGCAGGAGCCCAGCAGAATGACCTTCCTGCCGCGTCCGCGCAACTTGTTTAACACCTTGTTATAATTCAGCTCCGATTGCATGCCATCCCAAATGATGACGGACTTTCCTTGAACCGGTTCGTCCAGCCAAAGTTGTTCGAGTATCTGGCAGAACTCGTCAAGATCGGTGATCTCGTTATCGCGTAGTTCGGTGAAGTTTTTGGGGATAAGTACCACCGCACAGATTTGTTCTTTCACCAGATCGAGCGCCAGAGAATACAGTCCGATTGATTTTCCGGTACTGGGATGCCCGTGCAGAATGAGCGGGGATTCGGAGGCGCTGTTATTATTGAGGTCAAGCAAATCATGCATCCTTTTTTTCAGGATATATTCGAAATCCCGCCGGAAAGGCAAGCCCCGCTGAAAGTACTCCCACTTGGGATAAGTATGGGTGGAGGCGAGGAAAGCCCGGAATGAGTCGTAACGCTGCGAAGGATCCTGGTGCACTGGAGGATAGGTCAGTCTTTCGTCGAGGACGGTACCGAAACGGCTGATCAGCCGGGTCATTTCCTGCCTGATCAGCATCTTGCGTTCGCCGACCCTTATCACAACCCCGTTCGCTTCCGTTTCATCTTCAGGCTCCAGGGGATCGATAACCGGTTCGGCCAGTTCCGGGGTCAGGATGTCGGCCAGGTGCCCCGGCATCAGAACCACCTTGTCATGCGCAATCAGATCCTGGATAAAGTCGTCTTTTTCCAGTGCGGGGCTGGGGTTGAAAATTACGATCTGTTGGCTGCCCAACAGACTGGCCAGTCCATGAAGTCGCTCGGTTTTAAACCAGTCAGCAACATCATATCCTTCCATAAGCAACAGGCCGAGGGGGGTGGCAATTTCGGGTATGCGGCGGTACAAAGGCTCAACTTCCTGAATAAGCCGGGTATTCAGCACGAATTTGTTCATCGGCGGGCGATCCGATGAATCCACATGGTCCGTTGAACCGAAAAGATAGGTGAGGTGCAGGGATTTAGGGCTGCGTTTGTTACGCAGCAGCGAAGCCTTGGAGTATATTTTTTCTATCTCGCGCTGTCCGTCGTTTTCGAACAGCGCGCCCATCGACCGGTCAATGGCCGAAGTATAGACATGAATCCATGGTAAGTGAGTGATGGATCTTAACCAGGCCGGCTCGGAAATGTGGCCGGTTATTTTTCCCAGCCACGATGCTATCTGGCTCAGGTCCTTTTCCGTTTTGGAAATTTCGAATATTATATCATAACAGTCGGACTTGTAATCGAGACCGTATTTCGACCTGATTTGGCTGTAAAAATCATTGGCGCCACCATCATGCGTAAGGTATTGCTGACCTAAAAAAAGAACCGCTCTTCTTTCCTTAATGGTATTTATAATTCTTGCTGGATTCATTTGTTCATTTTAATATGTCACAGGCGGAGAAATCATAGGCAAGCAAATTTATCGCCTTCTCGCTAAAAAATTTTACAAATTTCATCAGTTTTTGTATTTTTCATTTAAAAACAAATACCGCGCATCATTCTTCGCCGCCTCGGCCCCCGATTCCACGTCGAGGATCATCACCGGCGGGTTGGGATCGTTGGCTTGCGCCGCCGGCCAGTCGGGCAGTTTGTCGGCGTTGGGATTGCCGGTTTTAATGAAATTGGCGAAGTAGGCGAGCATGGTTTCCGAGACTTTGTAGTCGTCGGGCGTCCAGGCGTATTCCCTGATGCGGTGGAGGTTGCCCATGCAGTATTCGATCTCGCAGGCGTGCGGCGCCCCGACCGCCGGGGGTGGGGGAGGAGCGTTCGGGTCTTTGGGCGCGGTACCGCCGGCGAAACCGGACGTCAGGTTTTGGTCCACCAGGGCGGGGCGCAACTTGGAGTACAGGTAGCGGTACACGGGTTTGGCGCTGTTTTTACGGTGCAAGTCGAACCACTTCCAGGTGCTGTAGGAAATAAAGCGGTCGGAAGCCAGTTGGGTGGCCGAGACGCGGGTTTGCCAATCGCCGGAATGGGGATACAGATCCAACACCTGCTGAAAATCAGCGGGGTACTCCTGTTGGACCCGGGCGACGAAGTTTTCGGGGTGGGCTTCCTGCCCCTGCAGGAACGCTTCGGCCGGGATCTCCGCCGAATTCCAGCCCAACAGCAGCGGCACTTGGGCCTGTTCTCTGGCTGCGAATACCTCCGGCAGTTTTTTCTTTAAAAAATAGCCGTCCACCACCACCGGAAAGCCGAAACGGCCCGATTCGTTGTAGAGTTCGTAGATGTCGCGGGCGGAAAGGGCGCGCAGTTGGGCGATGGTCGGGTAGCCGGCTTTCTGCGCGAATTCCAGCCCGGTCTTTTCGGCCTCCGCCAGCGTTACCGGCGCCAATGTCGGGTGGATGCCGGCGCCGCTTTCGCCGATCGCGCCGGCGATCAGGTGTTTCGACAGGGGCGAAGCCATCTGGTAACTGACCGAAATGGAGCCGGCCGACTCGCCGCAGATGGTCACCCGGGCCGGATCGCCGCCGAACGCGGCGATGTTTTTCCGCACCCATTCGAGCGCCGCCACCTGGTCGAGCAGGCCGTAGTTGCCCGAGGCTTTATAAGGTGATTCGGCGCTGAGATCGGGGTGGGCCAGGAAGCCGAAAATGTTGAGGCGGTAGTTGCAGGTAACCACCACGATGCCTTTTTTGGCCATGCTTTCGCCGTCGTAGCGCGGCTCGGAGCCGTCGCCGGCTACAAAACCGCCGCCGTAGAAGTAGACCAGCACCGGCAGCCCGGTAGTTTTGCGGGTGGCCGGCGTCCAGACGTTCAGGTACAGGCAGTCTTCGCTGACGCCGTTGGAGCGCGAGTTCATGTCGCCCCAGATCAGTTTTTGCATGGGCCGGGGGGCGAATTCTTTGGTCTGTATCACCCCTGTCCATTTTTCGAGGGGCTGGGGAGCCTTCCAGCGCAGGTTCCCGACCGGCGGCTTGGCGAAGGGGATCCCGAAGTAGGTTTGGATGCCGGTTTTGGTGTCGTAGTTGCCTTCGATGATGCCGTGTTCGACGGTGGCCTGCACGGCGAAGGCGTCCCTGTTTTGGCACATGACGGAAAAGGCCAGGCAGCAGCAAAAAATAAGGAGGTAATGGTGTTTCAGCATGAGGGAAGTACAGGTGTTTTTGATCGGCTGTTCCGAACGCAAGATCAGTCGGATTTCAGAGACTGCAAATACGGCGCATAATAATTTTCATAGAACTCGCCTTTCGCGTCGTTGTACGATTTCACCCCGCCGATCAGGTACAGGAAATAAATATAGTACCAGGCCAAATCAATTTGGTGTTTGAGGAAACCGGAACGCGCACTGCGCGGGAACAGGTGGTGGTTGTTGTGCCATTCTCCGGCCACGAAGCCGGGCCAGATTTGATTGATGGACCGGTTCTTCCGGTCAAAATCCACGCCCTCTATCCGCTTGTCTTTTCCTTTGCCGTGGCCTTCGTAATTAAAGGTGCGGATGCCAAAGGCCCATATCAGTGCGCCGGCGAACAGGGTACACGCCAGCGCATGACCGCCGAGCATAAAAAATACGGTATACCAGAAGACCCAGTTCAGCGATGTCGACAGAATGGTGTTGACAGGATGGGCCACCGAGCCCCATTTTTGGTATTGTGCGTAGGTATTGCAGGTGATGCCGGTGTGTTGCATCAGTCCGGCAACCCGGGAATAGTCCTTTTCATCCAGATTCCGCGTGATGGGCTGGTGGTTGACGTCGGCCAAAAAACAGTATAAGCCGCCGGCCTGGGCATTATACGGATCGCCGGGTTCGTCCGATTTGATGTGATGCACGTGGTGGGAAATGACGTAGATCTCCTCCGGTATCAGTTTTATCACCAAATGCTGGGTGATAAATCGCCAAAACCCGTTCTTAAACTCATAAGCCTTGTGGGTGCAGTACCGGTGGTACCAGATCGTCCCGTGGGTGCCCATCACCACCATGCTGTAAATAAAGCCGGTTAGCAGCAGCCACCAGGAAAAGAACTCGAATATAAAGAGATAAAGAAAAGGGGTCAGCAACACCAGCCACAGCCAGGAAACAAAGGAGAGCCAGTTTTTCCGGTTTTTAAAAACATTCAGGCGGGAAAAAAATTCCGACAAAATTTGCCGGGCAGTTGGTTTGACCAATTCGTTGTGTTCATCCGTCCATCCATAAGACGGCGGTTGCAATATCCTGTCGATAAACGCCATTGCGGAGCCTTTTTTAAATATGAGGTAACTTGATGTAACAGAACGCCCTTCTCCTATCTGAGTCCGACAGAGAAGGGCGTTCTGTTCAGGTGGGTTGAATTATTCCAACTGTAAAGAAACTGAAAAAGATTGAATTGTCATCTATGGATGCCGGGATTTCGTTTTCAACGGCCCAACAATGGTCTCCCGGCAATCTTCCGCCCGGTTTGCGCTTTCGGATCACTTCCGAAAGCGGGTGACCCGGGAATCCCTGATGACGCCTCTCCAGTTCATACCGAACCCGAAATCGTACACATGGCCTTCCGAGTCCCGGTGGCAGTTCAGGTCGAACGGCAGGTCTTCGGCCTGCTTTTCCACCGTGCTCATATCGGCCGGCATTTGCATGGGCAGCAGGGCCGAAGGTTCGGCCTGGCCGGATAGAATGTCGAAAATGGCCTGGTCCTGCACCCCGAAATTCAGCACGATGGCGGCGGCGTGTTTTTCTATCTCGCTGAAGACCATCGGGTTGGAGGTGTTGACCGACAGAACGACCGGTTTGCCCTTCATTTGGGCTTTGGTATCGGCCACCAATTGGGCGTCGGAGATGTTCCGGGTTTTAACGGTTTTGCCCTTGTAGGAGCGGTTGGTGAAGTTTTCCAGCGGGTCGCCGCCGGCGATGCTGGTGGCGCGGGCCTCGGTGGCGGTGTAGTCCGCGTATTGCAGGCTGATGGGCACGTAACCGTTGCCGCCGGCCTGCACATCTTCCTTGTCGTAGCCGATGGAACCGGCCGGGTTCTGGATGAACACCAGGGCCAGGTCGGCCTCTTCGGGCTTGTCGGTGACGTTGAAGTATTTTTTCACCAGGTCCAGGCTGACCGGGTAATCGGTGGACGCCGGCGTCTCCATGCCCAGGAAGTTGCGGCTGGCCGGCACGAAGCGTTTGGGTACGTACACCGTCTTTTTGGTTTTCACCGGCAGCAGATTGCCCTGGTTTTTCAGCAGTACGATGGACTTCAACTGCGCCGCATAACCGGCCCGCATGTATTCCGGTTTGCCGACGGTGTTTTTCGTCACCTGCGGATCGAGATAGGGATTTTCAAAAAGGCCCACCCGGAAAATGTTTTTCAGCAGGCGTACGGCGGACTGCTCCAGGCGGGCCCGCATCCGGGCCTCGCCCAGTTCCTGCACGCCTTTGCGGTAGGCCTCGATGATGGGCTGCGCGTTGTTGTTGCCGCCGAACTGGTCCACGCCGGCCATCAGGATCTTGTAGTGCCGTTCCACTTCGGTCAGTTTTTCCGCGCCCCAGGAGTGGCCGTCGATGAACAGGTCGAGTTGTTTGTGTTCGGCGGTGATGCCCCAGTCGGTGCAGACCACCCCGTCGTAACGGTAGCGGGTGCGCAGCAGGTCGCCGATGAGGTATTGGCTGTAACTGTTGCCGACGTTTTCCTGGTTTTTCGGATCCTGATTCCAGGAAATGGTATAATACGGCATAACGGCCGAGGCCGTTTTGGTTTTGCCTTTCAGTTTGAAGGCGCCCTGCAGGAAGGGGATCAGGTGGGCTTTGAAGTTGTTGCCGGGGTACACGGCGTATTTGCCGCAGCCGTAGTGGGCGTCGCGTCCGCCTTCCCCCGAAGCGCCGCCGGGCCAGTGTTTGACCATGGCGTTGACGCTGCCGAAGCCCCAGCCGCCGCTGGTTTCGCGGCCGCCCCGCGAGGTTTGGAAGCCGTCGCAGTAGGCCCGGGCCATGGCTGCCGACAGCGAGGGACTTTCCCCGAACGTGCCGTTGAAACGGCTCCAGCGCGGCTCCGTGGCGATGTCCACCTGCGGCGACAAGGCAGTCGTGATGCCGAGCGCGCGGTATTCCTCCGCGGCGATCTCGCCGAATTGCTGTACCAGCGCCGGGTCGAACGAAGCCGCCAGGCCCAGGGAACCGGGCCACATGGAGATCTCGCCGCCCGCGGCCGCGTCGTACTCGGCCCGCGCCCGGGTGCCGTGGCGGGGGTCGGAACTGTTGTTGGCCGGAATGCCTTGGCCGACGCTTTCGCAGAAGGCTTGCAGTTTGTTGTTCCACTGCGCGGCGATCTCCGGGCTTTGCACCGTGGTGACCAGCACGTGGCGCAGGTTGTCGTCTTTCAGAAATTTCTTCTGCTGGTCGGTCAGGCCGCCGGGGTCGGTTTCGCCGGCGGTGAAAGGTTTGCCGTTGTAGGTGCCGGCGAAGTAGCCGGTCGAGCGGGCGGGAATGGACTGGTGCGAAGAATAGAGCATCAGGCCGGCGATCTCCTCGACGCTCAGGCGCATGGCCAGGTCTTTGGCCCGGGTTTCGTAGGGCAGGCGCCAGTCCTCGAAGGGGTCGAGCCGGCCGTTCCGGTTCAGGTCTTTGAAGGCGAGGCCGTTGGCCGTTAAAAGTTTAACGCCTGAAGCCGGGGAGTAGCCCAGGCTTTGCCCGCCGGGATTGCTGACCAGGTTGTAAGCGCCTTTGTTTTGTTCGCTCCACTTTTGCTGGGCGGCAGCGTGGTGGAGGGCAAAAACGCCCAGGAGCAGCGGGAGGAAATATTTTATCATCGTCGTACGGTTGAGAGAAAATGCGGGTAGAAATTCGGTACAAGGAAACCACTTTGCCGCTGTTTTCGGATGTTTTTACCCGGAAAAACGACATTTCAGTCGTCCAACCGGGTAAAAATGGAGACGATGCCGCTTCCGAAACGTACCTGCCGCCACGACCTTTTCCTGTCTGTTGGTTGACAATCCGCCGGATTACCCTGCCTGGGGTAAGGGCCGGCGCTGCAAATACGGTTTAATTTGCAGGAATATTGTCAAACCTGTTCATCCACAAACCACTATGCGCCTCTCCGGAACCGTTTTAATCCTGCTGCTTCTGGCCGCTCCCGCCATTCTTTCAGGCCAGATCTCTTTTCACAAAGCCTATGGGGTTGGACTGCAAGCCTGGGGGGATGGCCTGTTGCCGTTGAGCGACTCCAGTTTTGTAATTGCCGGGTCCAACGGTTCGAATTTCGACAACGACTTCGCCCACCTGGCCCGCCTCGATGCCCAGGGCGAGGTGTTGTGGAACATCAACTTTGTGGTCAACAACGCCTACGACAACGGCTTATACCACGTCATCCGCTCGAATGACGGCGGGTTCATCGCCGCCGGTTCATTCCGCCTTACCCCGTTTGCGTTACACTATCTGCCGTTTATCATTAAAGTCGACGCGAACGGCCAGGCGGTATGGATAAAAAACATGACTCAGCCGGTCAGTATTATTACCCTGTGGGCCGTGCCGGGCGGGTACCTGATCGGCAGCAGGCGGTACGACAGCGAAGGATTTATCATGCGGATCGACGAGGATGGCGACCTCCTCTGGCGCAAAAGGTACAACGAGCCGGGTACGGTGCTCAACATCTGGGATCTGACGGTGCAAAACGACACGATCTACCTGTGCGGAAGTTACCAGGCCGCCGAGGGCGATACTACGGACGCCTGTATCATGCAGGTCGGGCTGGATACGGGCGGGATTTATGCAGCCTACGTGTACCGCAACCTGGATGTACAACATTTCTTCACCAACATCTTTCAGACCCCGGACGGGCAATTGCTGGTTGGCGGTTACAGTTACACCGACAACCCGGGAAACAATCATTATACCAACACCTTTCAGAAAATTGGCAAAAACGGGCAGGTCTTATCGGCGCAAACCATGTCCGATTCGAGCACGGGACTGGTGCTGCGCCTGACCCATCAGGCTGCGGACGGGGGGCTGATCCTGAGTAACAATCACGAGTTGGTCCGCCTCAATGCCGACGGTTCCCTGCGTTTTGCCCGCCAGTACAGCAGGGATGTCAATTCATTCTGGAGCGGGGCGGTCGAGGCCGCTGACGGCGGCGTATTGGCTTGCGGCTATACCGGTTCGGCCAACCCCAATGACTCCCTGCGTTGCTGGATCACCAAAACCCAGCCCGACGGCCAGGTGGAAGGCTGTTGCAGCGTGCCGTTCGATCTCCGGACGGAACCGGTGGACTGGACCGTCCGGCCGCTGTCTCTGTTGCCCACAGAATCGCCACAAGCCCTGGAATATTCGTTGTTCCTGGAGGACGACCTGCCCTTCCCCGGAGTCAACTTCTGCCCGGACATGACTACCCATATGCAGGATACGATCGGACTGTGCGTCGGCGACTCGGTACAGATCGGCGGGGTGTGGTACGACCAGCCGGGGGCGGCTACCCTGACCATCAACGGCGCGGACCTTTGCGATACGGTGATCAATTATGTGATCCGGCGCCCGCCCTCTTCCCTCTCCATCCAGTGCCCGGCCGATAAGGTGGCCATTATCTACGACACCCTTTCGGCCGTCAACATCGACTACCTCGCCCCGGTGGTGACTACCGACTGTTCCTGCGGCGGCCCTACGGCTACACTGGCGCAGGGGCTGCCCAGCGGCGGTGCCTTTCCGCCCGGAGTTACCACGGTTTGCTACCAGGCCGGCAATGACTGCGGCGCGGAATCTTCGTGCTGTTTCAAAGTGACCGTCTTCCAGATCCCGGCGAATCCGGACTCCTACCACAAAGTCTACAACGACGGCCCGGCCAACAACGCCCAGGCCATCCTGGCCCTGCTCGATTCCGGCTACGTGATCGCCGGCGCCAACCGGCTGTCCACCGGCCCGGCGGTGCCGGCCCTGATGCGCATCGATCAGGACGGCCAGGTCGTGTGGCTCAATCGTTTTCCGTCCGCTTTTGGCGGCGGTTTCAGCCAGGTGTTGCGCGCGGAAGACGGAGGCTTTTTGGCCATTGGCAACGTCAATTTTAACGCTACGGGCAGTAACCAGCGCATTTTGCTGGTAAAAACCGACGCCGCCGGCAATGAGCAATGGCACCGGAATTTGCGCTACTCGGCCTTTTTCGAAAAAGCCCTGGTCGTGCCCGGCGGTTACCTGCTGACCGGCTCTTACACCGGGAACGACGCCATCGGACCCATCGACGGATTCCTGCTCCGCCTGGACCAGGACGGCGAGATCGTGTGGACCCAGGAATACGGGCAGCCCCTGGAGGCCTTGTCTTTTAGCGATGTGCGGGTAGAAGGCGACACCATTTTTGCCGTAGGCAACCACAGTTATGTAAACGGTCCTGCCGACCTGGCCGCCTGCCTGGGCCGCTTCAGCCTCGGCGACGGAACCTTGTATTCGATCCATACTTATGAAGACCCTGGCATACTCACCGCTTTCGACCACATTTTTCCCACCGCCGACGGGCAGTTCCTGATCGCCGGCAGCGGCCGGCAACCTCTGGCCGGGGGGCAACTCAAATCCTATACGACGTTGCAACAGATCAGCCGCGACGGTACTGTGCAGTGGTCGAAAAAGTTTTTCCTCGACAACGACGACCTGAGCCTGTTTTTGGCCCATCAGACGGCTGATAAGGGGCTGATCCTGGCGGCGGACAATACGCTGCTGAAAGTCGCCGCCGATGCCGGTATCCAGTATGCGCGGCAATACAGCAAGGAGGTTACCGACCATTGGGCGGCCCTGACCGAAGCCTGGGGCGGCGGCGTGATGGCGGCCGGCACCACCCAATCCGGCGGCGCCGGCGACCACATCTGGCTGACCCGGACCTTGCCCGACGGACGGGTGGCTAATTGCTGTACGGCCCCGCTGCCGGTTAAGGCTGAAGATTTTACCCTGACCCGCAGCGACCTGCCCGTCCTGACCACGGAATTTATCCAGTCGATGCAGGTGCCTGCGCTGGTTCAGATCGGCGGCTCGCTGCCGGTTGCGGCATTTTGCCCGGAAATGACCACTTTCGCCCAGGATACCCTGCGTTTTTGCGCCGGCACTTCGGTCGAGATCGGCGGGATTGTATACAACCAGCCCGGCGTCGTGACCGACACCCTTTCCGGCATCGACCAGTGCGATACCGTAGTGACCTATGTGCTGCAGGTGGTACCGCAGATCAGCGTGGCGGATACGCTTCGCTTTTGCCCGGGGGCCTCGGTGACCATCGGCGGAACGACGTACACCCAGCCCGGCACCGTGCTCGATACACTGCCGTCCGTCACCGGAGGCTGCGATACCGTGGTAACCTACACCCTGCTGCTATTGCCGCAGGTGAGCCTGGCGGATACCCTCGAATTCTGTCCCGGCGATTCGGTCTTTGTCGCCGGCGCCTGGTACGACCAGCCCGGCACGGTGGTCGAAACGGTGCCGGGGGCGGCGGGAGCGTGCGATACGTTGCGGGCCCATAATCTGCAGTTCGTGCCCTTGCCGCAACCCTCCGCGGTTACCCTCCAGTGCCCGGCCAACGTATCGGTCAGCATCCCTGCCGCCAACACTTTCGCCACGGTGGACTATGCGGCTCCGGCGGCGGCCACCGACTGCCCCTGCGGCGAGGCGGCCGTTCAACTGCTGCAGGGACTGCCTTCCGGCGGGAATTTTCCGCCCGGAGTGACCAACATCTGCTTTCAGGCTGCTGATGACTGCGGCGCTACTGCGGGGTGTTGTTTCACGGTAACCGTCTCCCAGGATGCGCCCCAGGAAGCCTGCGATATAAAAGTAACTCCCTGCATCCGGTTCGAACTGCTGGGGATCTACCAGACTGCCGCCGGCCCCCTGTCGTACCGAATGCGGGTCACCAATACCTGTGCCGACCCGCTGGTCTACGCGGCATTCCAGTTGCCCGACGGTCTCGACGCTGTCCAGCCGGCCAATAATTCGGTGTACACCGCGCCGAGCGGGCGTACCTATACCGTGCGCAATCCCAACCATTCGCCCCAGCATTCGATCCGGTTCAAGAGCACCGGCCCCGGCATTGCCTCCGGGCAATCCGACATTTTCGAATACAGCCTGCCCGAACAGGCCGCCCCGCTCTTTATCCACGCGGTGGTGCGGCTGCAACAGAGCCAGATTGAAACCCACCTCAATACTTTCGGCTGCGCGGTGCAGCCGGAAAACGATCAGCGCACTTCCGGCGCCCCGGCGGGCCAGGGTTCGCTGCGGGTATTTCCCAACCCGGCCACGGAAGTGCTGCGGGTCGATCTTTCGGCCTGGGTCTCCGGGACGGTCCGCCTGCGCCTGTTCGATGCCCTTGGCCGGCAGGTGATGGACCAGGAAGCGGGAGCCGGGGCGGGGCTTGTGACGCTGGAACTGCCCGGCGGGGCGTTCGGCTGGCATACGCTCGAAGCAACCGGCCCTGACGGGGTGCGGCGTACGGCGCGGTTCTATCGGACGGGCCTTTGAAGCGGAGCGGTATTTCCGGCCGGAAAGGTTTTGCCGGAATGCCGATAAAAAACGGCGAAGCGGTCTGTCCGCTTCGCCGTTGCTATATGTGGCCGGAAATGTGTTTTAGTCTTCTTCTGAATCGAAGCCGCGGGTGCGGTACTTCGTTTTTTCGATGGGTTTGAGTTTCTTTTTCTTGTTGTCGTGGAATTCGAATTCGCGGTCGTTAGAGGTGCGGCGAAGGTCTTTTTTACTCTTTTCCCAGTGTCTCATGGCAAAAGTGATGGTTTTGTTTTGCCTTCCGGAGCGTATTTTAAAGGAAGGCGTGGTGAATAAAGGTGAATGACGGATGTTCGGCGGAAACGGACTTTGAACCTACAAAATGCAGCGCATCGCCGCAGAACAGGTACAAAAATAAACCCCGTTCGTGAAAAGTCAAGAGGAAGGGTGGTTAAAAATTTTCAGGGTTCCGTTGATGTGTTGTCCGGTGCCTACATAAAGTGTCTGGCAGGGTATTATTGCCGGAGGCCCGGAGCGATCAAAGGAGGATTGCTGCCACCTGAGCAGGGATTTGCCGGTAGAAACGGCGATGAGGGATGGTGCGACGAGGGAATATCCTTCGGCAAGGGCTTGTAAAAAAACACAGATGAAAAATTAAATTTATCCGAATCTTTAGGGATTCTACTGGCAATCCCTTGAATCGGAAATGAGGCATCCACCCAAAAATTTTAACGATCCTTATACACTTTACCGGGCGTTGGCCGGCGGAGAAAGCGCCGCCATCGTACACCTGCATCGAAAGGTAAGCCACCTGCTTCAATCCTGGCGCCGGGGGCGCAATGTTCCCGCTGCCGATCTGGAAGAAATGGCCGAAGATACCGTCATCATTACCCTCCGCAAGATCGAAACCGGTTCTTTTCAATTTGAAGGGACCGACCCTTGCGCCTATGCCAATGTGATCGCGCAGAATCTGATGCATAATTTCATGCGCCGGAAACAATGGATAACCACCGAAATACAGGAATGGGATGCGGCCGAAGAACCCTGGATCGAACAATATCTGAATACCAAGGAGTTGCAGCGTCTGATCGCCGGCGCCCTGGAAAAAATGCCGGCAAACTGCCGGCAACTGATCACTTTGTTCCATCTTGAAGGAAAAACCGATGAAGAAACGCTCAACCAGGGGCTTACTCCTTACACTACGGTGCAGTCGCTGCGCAGCAAACGCGGGGAATGCATGAAAAAACTCCGGCTCCTGATGGAAGGCTTTAAAAAACATCTGACTCCCTAACCCGATACGAAGACATGGCATACGACCTGAACGCATATCTGGAAGGCCGGCTCACCGCGGAAGAAACGGCCCGCCTGGAGTCGGAACTGACGCAAAACCCCGAATTGCAGGCGGAGCTGGACCGGGAACGCGAACTCCGCGAGCACCTGGCGGTGATCCGGGTACGGATGCAGGTTCGCGACGCGCTGAGCGGTTCATCGCCCGATCCCGTTACGCCCGCTCCGGTATCCCGGTGGCGAAAGTGGGGCTTACTAGCCGCCGTGCTGGGTTTGGGCGCCTTCTGGTTTTGGTATGCACAACGTGCCGGGGACGGGAAGGAGCCCGTTTCTGCTCCGGTTCCCCTGGAGGAGCCTGTTCCGGCCGGCGGAGAGGATGCGCCGGCCGGGCAACCGCAGGCGGGGCAGCGCCCCGATCCCTCCCGGGAAAAACCGACCGACCGCCGGACCCTTGCCAGTGCCAACCCCGCTTATTTCCGCCCCAATCCGGTCATGGAAAGCCTGATTGACGGCGGCGTGCGGAGCGAAGCAATTAACCTGCACGTTGCCGCTCCGGAAAAGGGCGAAATATTCAACCCCGACGCGAAAGGAAGGGTAACAGTCCGGTTTTCCGGAACGATGGAAGGGCTGAACGAAGCGGCATCCGGCTCCCTCATGCTCTCCATTTTTAATAACCGCGACGCTGCCACGCCGGCTTATTCGATGCCGTTGCCTTTGAAAAAAGAGGCGGCCGGGAAAATGGTTTATGACGCGCGGCAGCGGCTGGAGGCGCCGCGGGGCTTGTACTATTTTATGATCGAGGCCAACGGAGAGGTATTGTATATGGGGAAATTCTTCATCGGGCAAATCCCCGGCCGCTAAAAAACCATATCTGAACATCATCCGCATTCACCATGAAAACGACCTGTTTTTTCGCCCTTTTTCTAATGCCTGTTTTATGTCATTCCCAAACGGATACCGCGGCGATCATTCGGGAGGTAGACAGTTTGATTAAAGTATCCCGGAGCATGATCGGCCGGTGGCAACTGGACAAAGCCGTTGAAATTAATATTATAACCGAAGAACTGGTCCGTAATAAGCTGGGAAAAGAATCGGCATCTTACGGAAACCTTTGTAACGTAAAGGGCCTGGTATCATTTTATAAAAACGACTGGGCCGAAGCGGAAAAATTGTGGACCGAAGCCAGATCCGTTCGTGGAAAAATATTGGGTACCGGGCACCCGGATTATGCAGGAAGTCTGATCAATCTGGGCATTTTATATGCGGAACTATGTGAATATGAAAAGGCGGAGTTGTTTTATCTGGAAGGAAAGGAAATATTTGAAAAGAAACTGAAAGACCGAAATCATAAATTTTATGGGAATTGTTTGACCAATTTAGGCAGCCTGTATTGGAAAATGGGCCTGTACGGGAAGGCCGAAGCCCTGTACCTCGAAGTTAAATCCATTACCGAAGCGAGGTTGGGGACGCAAAACCCGAGCTATGCATTGGACTTATATAACCTGGGGCTTGTCTACAAAACCTTATACAACTATGAAAAGGCCGAACATTTTATACTTGAATCTTTGTCTATTCGGGAACAATTGCTGGGAAAGGAACACCCTGACTATGCATTGAGTTTAGCCCTGCTGGGTAGTTTGTATTATGAAATGGGCCTGTATGAAAAGGCCGTTTTGATTATTGAAGAAGTTGTGTCCTTGAATGAGAAAAAATTGGGAAAAACGGACCCGCAGTTTGCCGGAAGCCTGATTAACCTGGGCCTCTGTTATCACGATATTGGCAATTATGAAAAGGCGGAATCCCTGTTCCTGGAAGCGAAGGATGTTTTTGAAAACAGGATTAATAATACCAGACATTATTATTATATCAATTGCCTGAGCGACCTGGGTAAAGTAAATGTAAATCTGAAGCGATATGAAAAAGCCGAATCTTTTTATTTAAATGCGAATGACATTAGAAGCGGTATGCTCGGCAAGGCGCACCCAAATTATAAAGACGGATTGCTGGACCTGGCAAACCTTTACTGGCTTACCAATAGATATGACGATAGCGGACTCCTCTTATCGGAAGCGAATAAGATGGATAAACAATTGATGCTAAAGTCTGTCCGTCATCTTTCCGAGCAAGAATTGACCGCCTACCGCCGGAAATTTGATCAAGGGCAAAGCCGTTTTTTTTCATTCGCGCAGGCACATCGCAACATGCCCGGCGATTGTTATGAAAATGCGGTGTTTTTCAAAGGTTTTTTGCTGGTCTCCACGCAGCAAATGAACAATCTTGTTTTACTAAGCCCGACCACCGCCGATCTTTTCAACCTGCTCCGATCCCACCACCGCCGCCTGGCTTCCCAATATTCCAAACCGATAGCCCAACGCGACAGCGCGCTCATTGCCAGCCTCGAAGAGAAAGCCAACGCCCTGGAAAAAGAACTTACCCGGACTGTGGCCGGTTTCGGCGACGCCCTGCGCCAGGTATCCTGGCAGGAAATCCGGGACCGGCTCAAACCCGGCGAAGCCGCGGTCGAGTTTGTACACTACGGCTTTTATAACCCGATGCCGACCGACAGCATCATGTACGCCGCGCTGGTGCTGCTGCCGGGCGATACGATGCCGCATTTCGTACCTCTTTTCGAGCGGCGGCAAATACTGCCCCTGATACGGGGGGCGTCGGGCGCCGGTTTCCGCAAGATCAACGAATGCTACAGTGCAACGGCGAACGGCCGAAAACTGTACGGACTGGTCTGGGAACCGCTCGAAGCGTTGCTCCAAGGGGCGAAAACAATTTATGCGTCTCCCTCCGGCCTGCTGCACCGGCTCAACCTCGGCGCCCTGCCGGCCGGAACGCGGCAGACCTTCGGAGAAAGCCGGAGTGTGGTTACCCTGGGCAGCACCCGGCAACTGGCGTCCGCTGAAGCCGCAGGAAAAAATAACGCCGTAGCCACTGCCGCGGTTTTCGGCGGTATTCGCTATGAAACGGATACCGCGGCGATGTTCAGCCCCGGTATTTCGTACACTGCCGCCACGCGGGGTATGGCCGACGTGCTGCCGTTTTACCCGGATTCCAGCGTCCGGGGCGGCAGTTGGAATTACCTCCCCGGCAGCAGGTCCGAAGCGCTGGATATCGCCGCCCAATTGCGAAAAGCCCGCTACGAGGTGCAACTCGACACGGGCTATCTGGCCACCGAGGAAGCGTTCCTGGCCCTCGGCCGGGAAAAAACCTCGCCCCGTATCCTGCACATCGCCACCCACGGATTTTTTTTCCCAGACCCGAAGGAAGCGGCCGGCAACGGACCGTCGCTCTCTGACCGGGACAACACTGTTTTCAGGCTGTCCGACAACCCCATGATGCGATCCGGACTGATTCTGGCCGGCGCCAACCAGGCCTGGCGTACCGGAACCGGACCAAAAAACCGGGAAGACGGCGTCCTGACTGCCTATGAGATCAGCCATACCGACCTGTCGGGCACGGAACTCGCCGTCCTTTCCGCCTGCGAAACGGGCCTGGGCGAGATCGAAAGCAACGAAGGCGTGTATGGCCTGCAACGCGCTTTCAAGATCGCGGGAGTGAAATACCTGATCATGAGCCTCTGGAAAGTGAACGATGCCGGCACCCGGGAGTTCATGGCGGAGTTCTACCGCTATTGGCTGGAAAAACAGATGACCATCCCGGAGGCTTTCCGTAAGGCGCAGGCCCATATGAAAGCGAAGTATCCCGATTCGCCCTACCATTGGGCGGGGTTTGTACTGGTGGAGTAAAAATATAACCTTTTGATTATCAGAATGCCCGGTTGTGCCGAACGTGCAACCGGGCGTTTTTTTGAAAAAAATTGCACCCGGCCGTTGATGTGGGCTGCCCGGCGCACATAAGCCTGATATACCGGATTTTTCGGTAACACCCGATTCTTTCACCAGTGCAATTTTCAAGTCATGAAAAATCAATTCCTCTCCACTTTTTTTACCCTGTTCACCGCATTTGCGCTCTTTTCATTGGAAAACCCGCTCAGCGCGCAATCCGAACCGGCATTCTATTACCATTACGACCGGAAAGTGATGCTGAGCGAAGTGCCGGCCCAGTGCGTGGTGGCCTTTTCCGGCTACGTTACGCCGGAAAAAGCCCGGCAGGTTGCCCGAAAAGTGCAAGGCATGAAAGTCGGGAAGGTGTACGGCCCCGCCCGTGCCTGCCGTTATGAACTGGCCGGCGGCGAATCCTGGAAAAGCGTTCGCAACAAGGTACTATCCGTTCCCGGCGTGCATACGGTGTTTCCCGTTTATGCGGCGCCCGGGCAACAGGAGGTTATCATGTCCGGTAGAATTATTTTACAGGGCAAAACCATGCTCAATCACTCGGAAACGCTGCGGAAATGCCGGGATTTGGGCCTTAAAGTAGAAGAAACCATCAGCATGGGAGCGGAAGTGCCGCCTGTCCTGGTTTGTGAAATCCCGCGCGGCCGGAACCCGCTTGAATCCGCAAACAGCCTGCAGGCCTCGGGTATGACTTTATTTGCCCATCCCAACTTTGCCTTCGAATGCCAAAACTCGTTCACTCCCAATGATCCGATATATGACGGCCAATGGTTTCTGAACCAGGCCAGCAATTGCGACATCAACGCACCTGAAGCCTGGAACGTAACCACGGGATCTTCCTCCGTCGTAGTAGCGATAATAGATGGCAATGGTTATGAAATGAACCATACTGAACTGGCGGGCAAGTTCATATCCCCTTACGATGCCGTGAACGACGACAATGACCCGGCTCCTGAAAACCAGTACGCCAATCACGGCATGCCTTGTGCGGGGTTAATAGGGGCAAATACGAATAACGGCACCGGCATAGCGGGGGTAGGTTACAATGTGAAGGTACTGCCGATTGTCATTGGGTATAATGCCAATTCGGCGGGAACGTTTTCAACCACCAACGACATTATTGCCCGGGCCGCCAGCCGGGTCATCAATACTCCCGGAGTGGTTGCCGTAAGCAACAGCTGGTCCACTCCGGTGCTGAACCCGGCCTGGGAACAGTCTTACAGTGCGATGCAAACCAATAGCCGCGGCGGGTTGGGAGCCGCTGTTCTGGCCAGCACCGGCAACAATTATCAGAATATGACGGTGTATCCCTGCGGTTTTTCTTTTGTGGTAGGGATAGGCGCAACTACCAAAAGCGATCAACGCGCGCCATTTTCCAATTTTGGAAATGCTTTGGATGTCGTAGCCCCCGGCGTGGAGATTTTAACCACCGACCGTGCCGCTACCAACGGCTACAGCAGCACCGACCTCACCTTTTTTGAGGGCACTTCTGCGGCGTGCCCGATCGCTGCCGGGGTCTGCGGACTGATCGGCTCCGTCAACCCTTCTTTGAAAGGGTGGGAAATCGGAGAAATACTTCAATATACCACAGACAAAGTCGGAGGATATACTTATGCGATATTTTCAGGCAAGTTAAGCGCCTGGAATGTGGAAATGGGCTACGGCCGGATCAATGCGTATAAAGCGGCCGCCTTGATTTTTAACCTTAATCCGAATGTTTCCAATATTACCTCAAACTCCGCGCTGATCTCCTGGGATACGATTCATTGTGCAGCAAACTACACCGTTTCGTACAAACAATCATCCAGCAATACCTGGACTTCGGTCACCACCGCCGGCAGCAGCCTCACCCTGAACGGCCTGGCATGCTTTACGGATTACCAGGTCAAGGTAAGGCCCAATTTTACGGGCGGCGTCGCCGGAACGTTCTCGAACACCGTCTATTTTGCCACCCTTTGCGGACCTCCCTCCAACCTGGTCAATGTCAGCGTCGCTCCGACTTCGGCAACTGTTTCGTGGGCCGCTTCCCCCTGTGCCTTCATGTACAATGTGGTGATTTCAGGGCCCGGACTGCTCCAGAATTACTACACGGCGAATACCGGCATGACGTTCAACAACCTGCAACCCTCCAAAACATATTCCTGGCGCGTTCGCACGGTGTGTTCCGTGAACGGTAGCCCGGCCAGCGGCTTTGTATTCAAAACTTTCACCACACCTGCAGCGGCAGCCCCGGGCGGCGATAATAATGACCAAGCGACGGATCGTACCGAACCGGAGCCCGTTTTTACAATCGGGGCCGGCGATGCGCAGCCGGTCATGTACGCGCCTTTCCCCAATCCTGCCGGCGATTTTGTCACGGTTGCCTATGACCTGCCGGAAAGAGATGTGATCCGCCTGGAAATATTTGGTTCCAATGACCAGGCCGTGGAGCAGGTTTTTTCCGGCGAAAAGGAGGCGGGTATGTATTCGGAGCAAATTGATGTCAGCAGGCTGACGCCCGGCATCTACGTGTTCCGGTTGCAGACCAATCAAACAGTCAGGAGTTATATGGTCAGCATTTTTTAACCAGGCACCCGCAAACAGGAGTCCTCCCGAATGTTGAGCGGCGAAGTCATTGCGGAAAAATTCGGGAGCGATTCTAAGTTTGTCGAGGGGGCGTCTCAAAAGGAAAAGAAACGGAAATCTTTCCAAATAAGGTTTGGCTTTTTTACCCAGACCTTCCAGGTTTTAAAAACCTGGAAGGTCTAAGCCCGGCAAAACGAATAATCTTTGGACAGGTATTTCTTGATCCTGCTTATGAGACAGCCCCTCGACCTTTCCAGGATAGCAATTCTTAGTGGATGGAACACCGCTCCATTTATCAGCGCTTCATTTGCTGCCAAGGTTACGGGGCGCTGCCCCTGCCTGCTAAAAACAACCTGAATGGCCTCGAAAATTCGGGAAGACCCACGTTTTGCGGTTTGAGAACTGCCCGGTTTATACCGGCGGTAATTGTTCGTTTTGCACAGATTTTTTTTGCCGCAACGACGTCGCCACCCCGATGGCCAGCAGCAACCCGATCACGCCCAGCGAAACACCGATGGGAATGTGCATTTTCAGCGGGATCAGCACCATTTTGATCCCGATAAACACCAGAATGGCGATCAGGCTGTACCGCAGGTGTTCGAAGCGGTCGAGCACCTTGGCCAGCACGAAATAGAGCGAACGCAGCCCCAGAATGGCGAAAATGTTGGAGGAAAATACCAGGAAGGGATCGGTGGTAATGGAAAATACCGCCGGTACCGAGTCGAAAGCGAACAATACGTCGGTGGTCTCGATCACCATCAGCGCCACGAACATGGGAGTGACGGCGCGGCGGCCGTCGGCGAGCCGGGTGAAAAAATGGCCGTGCTCGTAACCGGTGCTGACCGGGTAGAATTTCCGGATCAGCCGCACCACGGTGCGTTTGTTCACGTCCTGTTCCTCACCTTGCTGGTGGTGCCGGAACATTTTGTACGCCGAATAGACCAGCAGCGCCCCGAAGAAATAGAACAGCCAGGTGAAATGGTGAACCAGGGTGATGCCGACGCCGATCAGGATGCCGCGGAATACCAGTACTCCCAGAATGCCCCAGAACAGAATACGGTGCTGGTATTTTTGAGGGACATGGAACTGGGCGAACACCAGGGCCATGACGAACAGGTTGTCGATGCTCAGCGATTCTTCCAGCAGGTAGCCGGTGAAGTACTTCAACGCCGCTTCCCGGCCCCCCATGGCTTCGTACGGATACAAGCCCAGGCCGAGCCACTTGTGTTCGTAGGCAAAATAAATGAAAACGTTGAACAGCATGGCCAGCACGACCCAGCCGAGGGTGCTGTACAGCGCCTCCCGGGCGCTGGGAGTATGGGCTTTTTTATTAAAAATACCGAGGTCGACCGCCATCAGCACCATGATCAGGGCGATGAAAATGATCCAGACAATAGGTTCTATCATGTTGGGCGTGGTGAGGGCCATTTGGCGCATTCTGGCAAACATGGCCCGTTCGGAGTTGCAAAGTTCGGTGTTTACGGAAACAATTCTACATTTGGCACAAAAGAGGAAGTAAAAACCCCGGCCGGCCGGTTTGGTTGCCGTTCTTCTACCGGCGCAGGCTTTTTACCGATGAAAGATCGGGCAGAACCATCCCCAATGACCAGGTGCATTTTTTTCGGCTAATCTGATTTTCAATAAAACCGCCTTTTTTTAATATGAAAAGTCGTTGCCTGTTATTATCCCTTTTTCCACTTTTCTCATTCCCGCTTTTTGCCCAGCAACCGATTCCAGTCCACTTTAACGCCGGTTCGGAGTTTCTTCCCGCAAACTTTACCGAGATACGCAAAAATGCTGCCGTACAAACCGGGGAACTGGTGAACGGCTATTATTACCGCTATGTGCAGTGCGCAATGGTACCGGCTGCCGCCGATCGCGCCGCACTGGAACAGGATGGCGTCGTCTTCGTAGCCTATGTGCCCTCAGGTACCTATCTGGTCGCCATCCCGGAACATTTCCGGCTGGAAAACTTTGAGAAAATACAGGCCAGGAGCGTGGTGCCGGTCAGGACGGCCTGGAAAATGGCTCCCGGTCTCCGCGAACAACCCTACGGCGAGTGGGCCCTGCACGGCGACCGGCTCGACGTCAACTTACAGGTATACCCCCAACTATCCATCGCCGATGCAGCCGCCTTGTGCCGCCGCAAGGAGATTGCCGTCCTGCTCGAAGGCAATCAGAACGGCTTCCTGCAGGTCCGGCTGCCGAAAGACAGCCTGGAGGCCCTTGCCGCCCAACCCTGGGTCCGCAGCCTCGAACTGGTACCGCCGCCCGCCGAACCCGACGACCTCCGCGGCCGCGCGCTGCACCGCAGCAACCTGCTCGACAGCGACCACGCGCTCGGCAAAAAGTTCAACGGCGAAGGGGTGAGCGTGCTGGTGCGCGACGATGGCCCGCTTGGCCCGCACATCGACTACCAGGGCAGATTGAACAACCAGGTCACCGCCACCGGCGGCGACGGCCCGCACGGCGACGGGGTAGGCGGCATCCTGGGCGGCGCCGGGAACCTCGACCCGACCGTCAAAGGAATGGCGGCTGGCGCTTCCATCTATTCGGTGCGCTATACACCGGATTTTCAGGACCAAACGCTGCCACTGCACCTCGACAAAAACGTGACCATTACCAATACGTCCTATTCCAACGGCTGCAATGTGGGCTATACCCTGGCTTCCCAAACTGTGGACCGGCAGCTCTTCGAACACCCGACACTGACGCACGTATTTTCCGCCGGCAACTCAAACGGTATCGCCAACTGCCTGAGTTATGGCGCCGGCAATCAGTGGGGCAATATCACCGGCGGCCACAAAATGGCCAAAAACGCCATCGTCGCCGCCAACCTGTACGCCGATGCGACCATCGTGGAGAGCTCCAGCCGGGGGCCGGCCTACGACGGCCGGCTCAAACCCGACATCTCCGCCAACGGCAACGAACAGGGCTCTGTCGAATCCGGCAACGGCTACATCATTTTCGGCGGTACTTCGGCCGCAGCCCCCGGCATCGCCGGCTGCCTGGCCCAACTCACCCAGGCGTATCAGAGCCTGTACAACGGCGAACAGGCGCCGGCCGCACTGCTGAAAGCCGCGCTGCTCAATACCGCCAACGACCTCGGCAACCCGGGACCGGATTTTAAATTCGGCTGGGGGCACGTCAATGCCGCCCGCGCTTACCACCTGCTGGAGGAAAGCCGCTGGCAATCCGGCCAGGCCGATCAAAACGAACAAAAACTACATACCATCCAGGTCCCGGCCAACGTCCGCCAGGTTCGCGTTATGTTGTACTGGACCGATCCGCCAGCCGGAGTAGCCGCCGCCAAAGCGCTGGTCAACGACCTCGGCCTGAGCGTGTCGGCGCCGGACGGAATGCTGCGGCAGCCCTGGAAACTCGACCCGACCCCCGACCCCGACGGGCTGGACCAGCCCGCCGGCCGCGGCCGCGATTCGCTCAACAACACCGAACAGGTCGCCATCGACAACCCGGCGCCCGGAGCTTACCAGGTGCGTATCGCCGCTCCGGAGGTGCCCTTCGGCCCGCAACCCTACGTACTGGTCTGGGAATTCCTGACCGACGAGATCCGCCTCACCTATCCTGCCGGCGGAGAAGGCTTCGTGCCGGGCGAAACGGAGCGAATCCACTGGGATGCCTTCGGCAACCAGGGCGTTTTCTCGTTGCGCTATTCTACCGACAACGGATTCAGCTGGCAGCAGATCATCGACGTGCCCGGCAACCAGCGCATGTACGACTGGCAGGTGCCGAATACCGTGAGTAGCCGGGTGCGCGTCATGATCCAGCGGGGCCTGTTGAGCCACGTTACCGAATTCCCCCTCACCATTGCGCCGTTGCCTACCGACATCGAGGTGGAAAAGGTCTGCCCCAAGTCCATGACCCTGCGCTGGAAACCGGCCAACGACACGCTGGCCAGCGATGTGTACCTGCTGGGCAAAAAATACATGGAAGTGATCGGCACCACGTCTGCCAACACTTTTACCATTCCGTTGCCCAACGGCGGCACGGAACAGTGGATATCGGTGCGGGCCAGCCACCCCAACGGACTGGCCGGCCGCCGCGCCATAGCCATACAATGGCCGGGCGAACTGAAAAACTGCGTTCAGCCCGACGACCTGGGGGTTCGGGAGGTAGAATCGCCGAGCGGCGCACCGGAAATCCGGTGTCAGAATTTTACGCTGCCGGTAACGGTGCGGCTGAACAATGAAGGCACCAACATCATTTCCGGCGCCGTACTCAACTACCAGGCGAACAGTCTGCCGGTTGTTTCGCAAAACCTGCCCAACATCGCGGCCGGTCAAACCACCACCTTTACTTTTCAGGTTCCTATACCCATCACGAACAACTCGGTGGTCCAACTGAAAATCTGGTCCACTTATACCGCCGAAGACGCATTTTTCAACGATACCCTCTACCGCAGTTTCGTGGCGGTGGCCAAACCGCTGAACGGTTATTTTACCGAAGACTTTGAAGGGCCGGATTTTCCACCGCTCGGGTGGCGTGTCGGCAACCCGGATCAAAGCTTTACCTGGGCGCAGACAGTAACCAAAGTGACCGGCGCGGACGGCCTGCCGACTTACGCCATGACCCTGAACAATTTCTTTTATATCACTCCGGACGAAGAAGACCTGGTGGATATGATCCCGGTGGACCTGGCCGGGGTAGACAAGCCGGGGCTCTCCTTTTCGCTGGCCCACGCCCGGGAGGGAAGCAATACCGAAAAACTCCGGGTGGAAGTGTACCCGGCCTGCGACCTGAATGCACAGCCGGTGGTGGTCTGGGAAAAAAGCGACCCCGAACTGACTACCGCCGGCGCTTCCAACACTTCGTTCATCCCCAACAAAGCAGCGGACTGGCGACGGGAAATTGCCGACCTCGGTCAGTTTGCCGGGCAAAAAATCCTTATCCGCTTCGTGGCCGTCAACGGGACGGGCAACAACATCTATCTGGACGACATCGGGATTTCCAAATACCAATTGAGCCAGCCGCAAGCCGCTTTTTCTTTCTCGCCGGCCACCGGCTGTATCGGCGATACGGCCGTATTCAAGGCAACCCCTTCCGGCGGGGATTTCACCAATTACGAATGGTATTTCGATGCGTTTTCCCTGCCCTCCTCCGCTAAAGGCCTCGGGCCGCATCCGGTCCGGTATTTATCGGCAGGTGTAAAAAATGTCCGCCTGATCGCCTGGAACCCGCTCGGCGCCGATACGCTGTACCAGTCCTTTGTAGTAACCCCCAACCCGTCCCCCAATTTTTCGGTCCAACTGGACGGGCAGACCGCTTCCTTCTTCAACTCCAGCCAGAACGCCCAGTCGTATCTGTGGGATTTTGGCGACGGCAATACCAGCACAGACGTCAACCCGGTGCATACCTACGCCACCGCGGGCGTTTTCGCGGTTACCCTCTCGGCAACCACGGTCTGCAAAACCAACGTCAAAGCCCTGACCATTTCCACGATCACGGCCGTATCGGATCCGGACAACCGTCCCGGGGTGCATATTCTGCCCAACCCCACCGCCGGCGATTTCCGGGTCGAAATAAACAGCCGGACGGCGGGTGAAGCCGTCCGGCTGATCCTGCTCGACGCGCAGGGAAGAATGGTAAAATCTCAGGACCTGGTTTTAAAACAAGGCATCCAGACCGTGTCCTTTGAAAATCTTTCCCTGCCCAAAGGCATGTATCAACTAACGGTACAGACCGATAAGGCCTGGCAGGCGTTCTCGGTGGTAGTACAGTAGCAGTGGCAGTAGGCAGTTGGCAGTAGGCAGTGGACTGAGCGCTGCCCACTGCCTACTGCCCACTGTCACTGCCAACTGCTTACTGCTTCACCCTTTCCACTCGATACGCCCGAACCCCGGCTCCACCAGCAGCGTATACAGGGACCGGTCGCGCAGCCGGATCTCCTTGATCGGCATTTCGGCGCCGTCCACCGAGCAATGCCGGACGAAAGCCGGGAAGCCGACCAGATAGATCTTTACTTTTTCATAAGTCGGAAGAAAATCGCCCTCGCGGCGCTGGCGCAGGGTGAAATCGCCGTTTTTCCCCTCCGTTTCAAAGACCTTCAAACAGAAATCGTTGTCGTTATGGGCGTAGCCTTCGCCGGCATCCTCGTACAGGTGGCTGGTTTCCAGCCCGTTTTTATAATACACGTATAAAGTCAGTTCGTCCACCGGTTTTTCAGCGGTCCATTGGCGCACGGGGTACACCGGCAGTACGGCGCCTTCCCGCACGAAAAAAGGGATCTGGTCGGGCAGCACGTTCACAAAAACTTCTCCGGCCGAGGCCGGCTGGCCGGTCCAGAAGTAATACCAGTTTCCTTTGGGCAGAAAAATGCTTTGCCGCTGTACTTTCGGTTGAATGACGGGGCTGACCAGCAGGTGTTCGCCGAACAGGAAGTCGCGCTCCTGCTCCCAGTAGCGCGATTCGTTGGGGTCGGCGAAGGCCAGATGACGAATGACCGGAGTGCCGTCGAGGGTATGGTGCCACATGGCTGTGTACAGGCAGGGCAGCAGGCAGTAGCGCAGTTCGATGGCTTTTTTGGCCAGGTCGGTCCATTTTTCCCCGAACGACCAGGGCTCCTGGTCGGCGATGTGCAAAGCGGGGTCGGTGAGTTCGGCTTCGTCGGCCGGCAGGCTGTCGCCGCTGGCGTGCTGGCCCATGCTGTGGACGCGCATGAGGGGATGGAACACGGCCAGCTGCAGCCAGCGTACGAAGAGTTCGCCGTCGGCGCTGCCGGCAAATCCGCCGATGTCGGTGCCGCAGAAGGAAAAGCCGGATATGGACAGGCGCTGGCACTGGATGTTGGCGATCTGCAGGTGTTCCCAGTTGGAAAGGTTGTCGCCGGTCCAGACCGCGGCGTAGCGCTGACTGCCGGAAAAGGTAGCGCGGGTCAGCAGGTAAGGCCGCTTTTCCGGTTGCAGTTGTTTAAAGCCCTCCCAGGAAGCGCGGTTCATTTGCTGGCCGTAAATGTTGTGGGCTTTCCGGTGGCTGGCCGTGTGGCCCTCGTAGTGGTGCATCACGTCATCCGGCAGGGTTTTGTGGTGGACGTGGAACACTGCCGGCTCGTTCATGTCGTTCCAGAAGCCGCCTACGCCGAGGTTTTGGTACAGGTCGGTATGCAGTTGACCCCACCAGTCGCGTACTTCCGGGCTGGTAAAATCCGGGAAGGCACAGAACCCCGGCCATACCGGCGCTTTGGCTACGGCGCCGTCGGCCGTACGCACGAACATGTTTTTCTCCATTCCCTCCCGGTACACGGCGTAGTCGGGGTCTTCCTTGATGCCGGGGTCGACCATGATGACCGTGGTGAAGCCCTGTTCGGCCAGGTCGTCGATCAGTTTTTTCGGCTCGGGAAAGCGTTGGTAGTCCCAGGTAAAACAGCGGAAGCCGTCCATGTAGTCGATGTCGAGGTAGATGGCGTCGCAGGGGATCTGGCGTTCCCGGAATTCGCGGGCAATATCGCGGACCCGGCTGTCGGGATAATAACTCCAGCGGCACTGGTGGTACCCGAGCGCCCACAGCGGGGGCAGTTCGTGTACGCCGGTCAGGTGCGCGTAAGCCCGGCTTACTTCGGTCAGCGAAGGGCCGTAGAGGAAATAGTAGTTCATTTCCCCGCCTTCGGCCTGAAAGCGGGTCACGCCGGTTTCCGCCGCATCGAAATCGAACTGCGTTTTATAGGTGTTGTCGAAAAAAATACCGTAGGCGATGCCCTGGTGCAGGGCGTAGTAGAACGGTACGGCGCGGTACAAGGGGTCGGTGTCGCGGCCGAACCCGTAGGAATCGGTGCACCAGTTCTCCAATTTTTTGCCGGCCAGATTGACGCCGCAGGCTTTGTCGCCCAGGCCGAAAAACACCTCCTTGCGGTGACATTTTTTCTCCATAGCCAGTTCGCACCAGCCGCGCAGGATGGTGCGCTTCGCCGAATACCCGCCGGCATCTTCGCACAAGGTTCGGTCGTCGAGGTCGTAGAACTTCACCCGCAGACCGGTTTTGGACACCACCACCTGCAACTGCTGCGACACCAGCAGGTATTCGTTGTCGTTTTCGTTGAGCATTACGGTCACCTTCTCCGGCTGAAAGGCCGGATCGAGGGCGTAGGAAAAATCGGGGCCGAACTCCCCGTCGGGCGAATAGCGCAGCCGGATGACGCCCGCGGTCAGCACCTGCACCCGCAGGGTTACCCGGTTGCGGCAGACAAACTCGTAGGCGCCTTCCCGCCAGCGCACGGCGGCTACCTCGTCGGGGGTAACGACCTGGTAAACGTCGTCGTAGCGGAGGCTGACGCTGGCTTCGGAAAAGTCGATCGCGGAGGGTTCGGGCCGGCCGGCCGCAACGGGCGCTTCGGTCGTAGTTTTTTCTTCGGAAACGAGGTCGGGTTTCTCTTTCATCGGGGCAATATTACGGAAAAACAAAGGGCAGGTTGCCACACCTGCCCTTGTTCCATTGCTTCATACGAATGAAGAAGATGAATCAGAAAAACCAGATGCCACTGAAAAGGAAGTACGAATCCTGAAAGGCGTTCCGTTTTTGGAGCGCATTCACATCGAGTCCGGATCCGGTAAATGCCCCCTGGGCGTCGTACTCTTTTTTACCGATTTGGATTCCGTGGAGGTCGTACCGGTAAAAGGCATTCAATTCCAGGTGCCGGCCGAGGCGCAGCCCCGCTCCGGTCTGAAGCCCGAATTGCCAGGTGGGCAGGTTGTTGGCGGTCAGTTCGCTG
>WBZQ01000492.1_pt1 | contig 31378 bp, 26 predicted proteins | sample 5204251 | NCBI WGS metagenome assembly WBZQ01 (sample SAMN12412402, study PRJNA552823) | activated sludge metagenome | isolation source: activated sludge from nitrification reactor of wastewater treatment plant... | place: USA: Virginia | collected 2017-09 | reverse complement strand
CGGCATCGGCGTATTGGGGAGCTCTCTGGCGGAGAGCAACAGAGAGCTTTTATCGCACGAGCACTTGCCACTCGGCCGCAGTTGTTGATTTTGGATGAACCCACTACGGGTATCGACCGGACATCTGAGCGGGAATTTTACGCATTACTCAAAAAACTGAACGATGCCGGTATGACGATTCTCCTTATCTCTCATGATTTGGATGCGATAGCTCGTGAAGTGAAACAGGTGATGTGTCTGAATCGGACACTGGTATATTTCGGGGCTCCAGAAGGACTTCGCCATCCAAAAACACTCGACACCATGTATGGTGATGGGAAACAGGTGCTTTTCCACGGACATGAGCATTAAATTTTTTGTGAGATATGGATATTTCGGCGTTTTGGCAATTTGATTTTCTCCGTCGAGCTCTGGAAGCTGGCTTGTTGATTGGGGTAGCCGCACCGCTTCTGGGGATTTTTTTGGTGGTACGTCGGTATTCTCTTCTTTCAGATGCTTTGTCGCATGTGTCATTTCTGGGTGTCGCTTTAGCACTTGTCTTAAAGATTCCGATTTTTTTCGGAGTGCTTTTTCTTTCTGTCGCGGCGGCACTTGGTATGGAGCGCTTACGTTCGAGCGGAAAAATGTTAGGGGAATCAGTGGTAGCTCTGGTCTTATCAGGTAGTTTGGCGCTCGCCGTAGTACTCCTTTCCTCGCTTCGTGGGCTCAATGTAAACATCATGAATTATCTTTTCGGGAGCCTTTCGACAGTGACACATTTTGATTTGTTTGTCCTCTGTATTATCGTGGTGCTGGTGCTGATGTTCGTTGTGCTTCGTTATCATCAACTGTTTCTCGCGGCTCTGGATGAGGATTTAGCCCGGGTATCTGGAGTGCCAGTTTTGGCATTGAATGCTGCCTTTGCGTCTCTCGCGGCTGGTGTAGTGGCGGCTTCTTTGCAGATTGTTGGTGCCCTTCTTATTGGAGCGCTTATGGTGATTCCTGTGTTGGCAGCACTTGAATTGAGACGTGGTTTTTTTGTCACTCTCCTCGTTGCTGAAGCAGTGTCTCTGCTCTCTGTCGTGATTGGGCTTTTGCTTTCCTATCAATTCAATCTGGCGAGCGGTGGAGCGATTGTTCTCGTTACGCTGGGATTTTACCTCTTCTTTTTTTCCGCGCAGCGTTTACTTTTTCGGAGTTAAGAAAAACACATATCGTGACTTTTGTAAGAGTCCTTGTTAGAGTGATGAGGGTCCTCTTAGAGGTTTTCGAGTGAAAAAATTTGAGAATTATGCAGTCTCCATCGATGTTTATTCCTGTGCTGAAGTCATATTTTGTGTCGGCTCGTCGACAAATATGGTGGTTTCTGGCTGTACTGATATCGTATGGTCTGGCATCATTTTTTTCCGGAGTCATCACTCCTCTGGTATACCGACGTATTATCGACAGTATTGAGGGTGCGACGAATCGGCTTGCTCTTGTTCCGGTGCTTACGGAGAGTCTCTGGATGCTAGTCGGGGTCATTGTCTGTTATCAGCTTTTTTATCGAACGGGGGATTTTACTATCAGTACTGCTGAGAGTAAAACGATGGAAGACCTGAATCGACGCACTTTTCAAGCTTTTATGCGACAGGGCTATACTTTTTTCGCTGATCGTTTTACGGGAAGTCTGGTCGCACAATCGAGGAGGTACACACGGGCTTTTGAGGATATCGCCGATATTCTCATTTTCAATTTTTGGATGCCGACGGTGAGGATTACGGGTATCGTAGTTTCATTGTTTCTCATTAAGCCGATTATGGTGGCGATTTTTCTGTTTTGGATACCGGTGTACATCAGTGTTGCTTTTTGGATGACTAAGAAAAAACTTCCCTATGATACTGAGAGCGCTGCGCAGGATTCTGCCCTGACTGCTCGTCTTTCGGATGCTCTTTCGAATATATTTTCAGTTAAAACCTTCGCTTCTGAAGAGGAAGAAGACGCTGCTTTCGGTTTGGCAGCCAAGCGGGACGGTACTGCTCGTTTGCGGAGCTGGTACTTTGGAAATATTTTGATTGCCATTCAAACTGTGATGTTTAGCATTCTTGAGGTTGTCGCTATGTACACCGTGATTCGCCTCTGGCTGGCAGGGAGTGTGAGTACCGGGACTGTCGTTTTGGTACAGATTTATGTCGGAGCACTTTTCGGAGAGTTATTTGGGCTTGGACGAGCTTTTGGAAGGCTGATGAAGAGTACTGCGGACGCGAGTGAGATGACAGACATTTTGCTCCGAAGTGATACTGAATCTATCAGTCAGGCGATACCAGAGACATCTCTTTCGGGAACCGTGTTTTTTGAAAAAATTGGGTTTCGTTATCCGAAGGGCGGTCAAGTTTTTCAAGATTTCTCACTTGCTCTTCGAGCGGGAGAGAAAGTAGGATTGGTGGGGAGTTCTGGTTCCGGTAAGAGTACCCTGACAAAACTCCTCTTGAAATTCATTCAACCGGATCAGGGAACTATTTGGGTGGGTGGACAGGATGTAAGCAAGATGTCTCCGCAGCACCTTCGGCGTTTTATCGCGTACGTACCCCAGGACACGGCTTTATTTCACCGGAGTATTGCTGAAAATATTGCGTATGGTCGACCAGAAAGCTCACGGGAAGCAATTGAGGAAGCGGCCAAACAAGCGCACGCGCATGAGTTTATTTTGTCATTACCTGATGGCTATGAGACATTAGTAGGCGAACGTGGTATTAAGCTCTCTGGTGGTGAACGCCAGCGAATTGCCATCGCCAGAGCCATTCTGAAAGATGCCCCGATACTTGTTTTAGATGAAGCCACGAGCGCACTTGATACAACGAGTGAGCATCATATCCAGGAAGCCCTGCATAAATTAATGCAGGGTCGAACGACGCTCGTTATCGCTCATCGCCTGAGTACGGTGCGTGAGATGGATCGCATTGTTGTGCTTGAGGATGGGAAACTTGCTGAAGAAGGATCTCATAATGAGCTCATCGCCCAGGGTGGGATCTATGCCGGTTTCTGGAATCGGCAAACTTCATCTTTTGGTGAAGTATTGCTTGATGAGGGTGAGGATGAATCATCAAACACATAAAAACACCTGAGCATGAAAGAAAGTCGTCTTTTTGTCACTGTGAAGATCAGGGCCAGGGATGAGCAGGTGAAGACTCTTGATAGCGCGCACTTGGTTGTGTCGGTAAAGGCGGCGCCGATTGAGGGGAAGGCAAATGACGCTGTCATTCGTATTATTTCCAAGCATTTCGGTATTTCTCGGAATCTGATACGACTTAAATCTGGCTCGAGAGAAAGTCGAAAGGTGTTCGTTGTATGTCATCCAGAGTAAAGAATGTGAAAGATTGAGAATAAAAAAAGAACTTTTTCAAAAGTTCTTTTTTTATTCGTTTACAATTCCTTTGTCAGCCTAACCTTGGGTAGCGACAGTGTATTCGCACTTCGCAGGAGTATCCACCTCTGAAAAGACGATAGGAGTATCTTCCGTGAGCGTCACATTATCACCGGGGTAGAGTATGGCATTGGCTGGGAGTGTTCCGATGCAATGAAAAGTTGGGACATCGTGGCACTCGCCATTTGAATCTGGGAGTATGTCAGCATGACTCATGTGTGTCGCCTGGGAACTTTCATTGACTGAGATAATCACAAAAGGATTTGTTGAGGAGCTTGTTCTGTGACATATCGACACCTTGGTATTTGCTGCCAATGTTATTTGTATTCCGACGCCCGCACAGATAAAGAGGGCTAAGAATGAGAAAAAAGTAATACGCATATATTTATGGAGAGTTTTATTTTTTATATTAAGAGGAAATATCGACCTATGTACAAACAAGTATAGCATAGAGTGAAATATTTCGGGTCTTATTTTAAGAAAAAGCGTGCGCAGTTTGACTCTCGAACGGAATATGGATTCTTGTTGTTATAAAAAGGCTTTTTAGAAGCTTTTTTTATTTTTTTATTGACGGTGTAGAGAGGTGTGGAGTAGAATGGGGGTACTCGCTATAAAAGTGGTGAGAAGTGGGGAAAATGATTCATGAGAAGTCGAATTATGTTTATTGGTGAATATTCCCATAGTGTTGATCCAAAGAAGCGCCTTGCACTCCCTTCGAAGTTTCGCGGAGAGTTGGGGAATCGGGTAGTGGTCACTCGCGGGCTTGATCGGTGCCTTTTTGTGTACCCGATGAAGGTATGGGAAGAAATCGCGAGTAAGTTGGGAAATCTTCCGGTTGGCGAGAGCGGGACAAGAAGTTTTATTCGATTGATGCTCTCTGGCGCAGTAGATACGGAGCTAGATAGTCAGGGACGAGTATTGCTTCCGGAATATCTGAAGAATGATGCGGGATTGAAAAAGGAAGTGACCATAGTGGGTATTTATAATCGTCTTGAAATTTGGGATGAGGATGCTTGGAAGAAATATAAGCAAAATGCAGAGAAGAATACTGGGAAGATCGCTGAGGAGCTCGGAAAACTCGGTGTGTATTAGCCCGTTCTCATTTTGAGCTTACAATTTTCAGAAAAAGATAGGATGGAAATTGTAAGCTGAAAACTGGAAAGGAAAGATACGCGTATGGATGAGACGAAACATAAAGCAGTTCTTTGGCATGAAGCTCTTGAGGGACTTCGCCTTTCCCACGGCGATACAGTGATTGATGCGACTCTCGGAGGAGGTGGTCATACGCTTTTTTTTCACTCTGCGGTCGAAGAGACCGGAAGGGTAATGTCACTTGATATGGATCAAGCGGCTATTAACCGGTTTCTTTCGCGAGTGAAGAGTGAGAGTGGTTTGGCATCTGCTTTGGCAAGGAAGCAACTTGTCCCAGTCCATGCTAATTTCGCCGATATTGGTGATGTCGCAGAAGAGAATGGGCTGACACAAGTCGATGCTATCTTTGCTGATTTGGGTTATTCATCAGATCAGATTGAGGATGAATCGAGAGGACTTTCATTTTTGAAAGACGGTCCGCTTGATATGCGATTGGATCAGCGTTCAGGTGAGACTGCCGCGCATATCGTCAATGTATGGTCAGAATCTTCTCTCGCAGAACTTTTCTCTGCAATGGGCGACGAAGAATATGCAAAAAGTATTGCACGAGCGGTTGTGAAAGTCAGGAAAGAGCGTGCTTTTGTGAAGACGCTGGAGCTTGCGGAAGTGGTGAGACGAGCCATACCGACACGTGTCTGTCTGAAGCGCAAGACGCATCCAGCCACCAAGGTATTTCAGGCACTTCGAATCGCGGTGAATGATGAATATGGAAACCTGGAGCGATTTCTTGAGCAGTCGGTCCATCTGCTCACGCCAGGCGGGAGATTGGGTGTCATAAGTTTCCATTCGGGTGAAGATCGTATCGTGAAACAGTTTTTTCGTCGAATGATGAAGGGTTGTGATTGTCCACCAGAGTTTCCTGTTTGCGTCTGCCGAAAAACACCGAAATTAAAAAACATATCTCGAGACCCTATCGTGGCAACCGAAAGAGAAGTACGAGAAAATCCACGATCTCGGAGTGCTAAACTCCGTTTCGCTGAAAAGTGCTGACGCGGTTGTTGAAAAAAACAAAAAAAACAAAAATTATGCGAATCTCAAGTCCTTATTCCCAGACGAGAAGAAGAATCCTTGCTGAATCATCCTCGGTGCAGCCTGGGTTTTTTCGAGCAGATATGTCTTTTGTTATCCTGCTGTTTTTTGTCGGTGTATTAGGAGCTCATATATACTCAGTCAATAGTAACGCCGTTCAGGGGTATCAAGTGCGTCACCTGGAGAAAAAAATCGCGAGTATGCAGGAGGAGAATGCGCGTCTAAAAATACAAGAAGCAGACGTGAAGTCGTTTCAGCGTATTGATGAAGCCCGGGATTCCCTTTCTCTGGATCAAGTGGAGACTCCTCAGTACTTTGAAGAGCGAGATATGGTTGCTTCACGTTAATGCAGATAGGTTTTGAGTGAGGAGCAACTCAGTTTTTTTTGAGACAATCTTGATGCGGTGGGAATAGTATTGTATATTTTTAGTCTCAAACGTACTGAGAAGAATTTTCGCTCCGTAATAAATAGAGAGATACAAGGAGAATGAATCATCCTTCCCCTTGGAGTTTCTGAGAAGATGATGAAAAGGATGCTCTGAGTTTATTCTGGAGGGGTATGTATTCAGAGGATAATACGAGTTGTATGCGTGTTTCTCAGAAAAAAGTAATCAAAAAAAAGGGTGACGTCGGGGCGTTGCGCGTGGCATTTGCGTTTATCTTCTTTCTGCTCGTTGGGTTTGGGCTTCTTTGGCAGTTGTACCGTATTCAAGTACATGATCATCTACTCTGGAGTGACCGGGCGAAGAAACAGCGTCTCTCAACTTTTGATTTGAAAGCAGAGCGAGGGGAGATCTTTTTGCATGATAATGAAGGTGCGTATCCGTTGGCAGTGAATCGTGAATATATGGCTGCTTACGTGGTTCCTCGAGAAGTACACGATGCAAAGGAGGTGGCTCATGAACTGGCAGTTATATTGAGTAAGGACGAAGAGGAGATCTTGGAAAGACTTGCTGATCGGACCGACCCTTTTGAAATGATTAAACGTCGATTGAATGATGATGAGGTAGCAAAGATTAGACAACTTGGGTTGAAAGGAGTGTCTCTTCTTTCGGAAAAATATCGTTATTATCCAGCAGGGACTCTTGCGTCGCATGTGGTGGGGTTTGCTGGTTTAGGCGAACAGGGAGGGGCGGGTGGCTATGGGATTGAAGCAGCCTTTGATTCTGAACTCAAAGGAAAACTTTCTCAGGTGAATGAAGAGCGTGATGCTGGTGGTCGATGGATTTCGCTTTCGAATTCGCGTATGGATACTCCTAATCATGGTGACACATTGACGCTGACTCTCGACAGGGTTATTCAGCATGAAACAGAAAAAATCGTCCAGAAATATAAAGAAAAACATGGGGCCGATGCTATGACCGTCATCGTGATGGAGCCGACTACTGGGAAAATCTTGGCGTTAGCGAGTGCCCCGGATTTTGATCCAAATCAGTACGCGGAGACAGAGGATTTCAGTTTATTTCTCAATCCAGCAGTGAGTTCAACCTATGAGCCAGGGTCTGTGATGAAGCCGATTACGATGGCGATTGGTATTGATGAAAAAAAGGTTGCGCCAATGACCGAATATACTGATACTGGGTCAGTAACGGAGTCTGGGTATACGGTGAGAAATTCTGAGGAAAAAGTATACGGCAGGAGTACCATGACTCAGGTACTTGAGAATTCAATTAACACCGGGATGATTTTTGTGGAGCGGGCAGTGGGACACAAGGTGTTCGCGGAGCGATTGAAGCGCTTCGGATTTGGCGAAAAAACGGGTGTACGATTGCCTGCTGAGCTTGGTGGCAATCTGAATAACTTGAACGATTTTCGTATCGGTATTCAGTTCTATACGGCGGCGTATGGGCAAGGTATCACGGTGACGCCTCTCCAGGTGGTCACGGCCTATTCGGCACTGGCAAATGGTGGTATGCTCATGCGACCACAGATTGTAGAGAGTATTGGCCACGCGGATGGAAGCATTGAGACTGTGCCACCCGAGGAGGTACGAAGGGTAATCAGTAAAGAAACAAGCGAGACGATTGGTCGTATGCTTCGGAGTGTTGTGGTGAATGGACACGGTAAGCGTGCCAATGTGCCTGGATATGAAGTAGTCGGAAAGACAGGTACAGCACAGGTGGCACGGACTGATGGTGGAGGATATGAAGAAGGGAAAACAATCGGGTCGTTTGTCGGATATGCTCCGCGTGAAAATCCACGTTTTGTAGTACTGACTAAAGTAGATAATCCAAAAGATGTGCAGTGGGCGGAGTCGAGCGCGGCACCAGCCTTTGGTGAGTTGATGCGGTTTTTACTTGAATATGCCAGAATAGAACCAACAGAATCCCTGTCATCCTCAAATCTTGAGAAGACAGGAATATAAGAAAACGATTACTACGCTATGTCTATTTTGAAATCAGTGATTGAACGTACGCTCCGTATTATGGCTCGCGTACTCCTGCGGAAATACCATCCCCTCGTGATTGGTATTACTGGTTCTGTTGGGAAGAGTTCAACCAAAGAAGCGGTCGGATTGGTACTTGCGAAGAAATATGTGGTGCGTGCCACGGAAGGAAACTATAACAATGAAATCGGTATTCCTCTCACGATTCTTGGTTCAAGAAGCGGAGGTCGTTCCTTGTTTCGGTGGGTGTGGATTGGTGTTCGTTGGCTCGGGTATGTCGTGTTGCCACTGCGGTATCCAGAAGTACTGGTGCTTGAGATGGGGATTGATCGACCGGGTGACATGGACTATCTCTTGTCGATTGTCCCGATTGATGTAGGAATATTGACGCAGGTTTCGGAAAGTCATATCGAATATTTTGGTTCACTGCACAATATTGCGAAAGAAAAAGGGAAGCTCATCATGAGTTTGCCAGTTTCGGGTTTTGCTATTTTGAATGCCGATGATGCTCGTGTCGTACGTTTTCAAGAGAAAACAAAAGCGAAAGTGTTGACCTTTGGAGTGAATGAGGGAGCAGATGTGCGGGCTGGGCACATTGTCGTTGAGCCAGAAGCGCGATTGGTCAAGGGACTCTCATTTAAGATGGATTATCACGGGAAATCATTGCCGATACGCCTGCCTAAGGTCATCGCAAGACATCAGGTACCAGCAGCATTGGCTGCAGCCGCTGTTGGCATTGCTCTTAGGGTCAACCCGGTACAGATTGTAGATGCTCTCACTTCTTTTGAACCACTGCCAGGGCGGATGCGACTCATTCCAGGAACCAAGGGGAGTCTTCTTTTGGATGATACCTACAATGCATCACCAGCATCCACTTTGGCAGCCCTGATTGTTTTGGGTGAATTACGAGCCAGCCGCAAGGTAGTCATTCTCGGGGACATGTTGGAAATCGGTGATGAATCAATTAAAAAACACTGTGAACTTTCTGAATCCGTGGTTTCCTCTGGCGCGAAACAGATTATTTTGGTTGGACAGAGAATGCGACATCTTTTTGAAGCATTAATACAAGAAGGGCTGTCTCGACAGCATGTCTTCTGGTTTGAGCAGAGTAGTGAGGCGGCTTCATTCGCGGAGAATTCAGTGCAAGAAGGGGACCTCGTATTGGTGAAGGGATCCCGGGGTATGCGTATGGAATGGGTATCGGAAAAACTCTTATTTGACTCTACCGAAGCACCCTATTTTTTGTGTTGTCAGTCACCAGAATGGAAAGCAAAACCATTTGTGCCCCCGAGTGAGTGGATACAAGAAGGGAAGTAGCATTCAAAATTAAAAGATTATGCCGGAAAAATTTTTTACGCAAGGTCTCTCACAACAAAAGCTCAAAGAAGGGATCGCTGAACTTGAGGCTGATGATGATCAACTTGAGGGTGGTGATATGGTAAGGGCGCATGAAATAATTGACAGCTTTTTTGTGGAAGTTGACGAGGGAGAAGCTCTCGAAGAAACTGATTGGAGTATAGAATATGCTCTCCGTGATTTATCAGAAGCAGACAAGGCGTTTGTCTTTAAAGTATGGTTTACCAGAGATCCTTCAGCAGCAAGTTACTGGATTCATAAATTTGGTGTTGCAGTACCAGTGCGTTTTCGTGAGGCGGTAAAGAGAGTGAAAGAAGACCGAGAAAGAGATCGGGAAACGGAACAGATGATTATTGATACTATCGCTGGTGAGCATTCTGACGCAGGTAAACTAGAAGATCTATATAAAAAGTCCACTCTGACTCAATGGGTTCGTTCTTTTCCGCTTTCTATGATGCGTAAGTACTGGGTCCAGGATGCTCTTATGAAACGAATAAATAAACAGTTTCAGTATTATAATGATGTAGAGTTTCCGATTGCGCTACGAGATGCTTTTCAAAATGTTCTTGACGACGTATGTATAGGGCGTATTACGGAAAATGTAAAGACTACAATAGCGAACCGTGCTAGATACGAGGGAATCAAGGAAGCCGACGAGTTTGCTATGAAGATTCGTGAATCTTTTCATCTCCCAAATGATTTTTGGAGAGAAATTGCACTCGAAAATATCGATCTCATACTAAAGAACGCCAACTTTTTCGCTTCGTATGTCGCCCATGAAGAGATGGATACTGTATATACAAATACGATAGAGAAAATAAAAAGAGGCAATGATGCAGAAGTGAGTAGAAATTTAAGTACGCTTGAAAATATACTTGGGACAGGGCGGATGAAACGGCTTCTCTCTACTACGCCAACTTTTTGGGAGAATCCGCACGATTATTTGCTTTTTATGGGGGCGGTACAATCCAGATCAGCACAGGATCAGGAACAGCTTAAGAGAATCGTGTTCCCGCTCCTCCTCCCGGGAGTTGATTTTCGATCCTTTGGTCAATCGCTCCAGTCCTTTGACGTGAATTTGTATATCAAGGAGCGTACAGGCGCGCCTTTCCGAACGATGCAGGAATTCGAGCGTGAGGTGCAGATGCAGAAGATGAATATACATATCCCTGATGAGGCGAGCGAACAATTTCAAGAGGCTATTCAAACACTCGTTATAGCTCCAGGTGTTGACGTACCTTTCATACGAAAGTTGATAGATGAATATGGTAGAGAGTCACACGATTCTGATTTTGCAGGGAGACTCGTCAATATCATTGAGGGCAAAGACGCAATTGACGAACGCCAACACATTCGTCCGTGGGAAAAAGAAATCCCGTTTGACCCGTTGCACAAAGTTATTCTCACTTCGATTGGGATTCGTGGGCTCAATGAGCAGTCTGTGCCCTTGTTTGACCGTCTGCGAAACTATCCTGGGCTCGCGGGTGTTACGAATGCTCTTCGCGCAAAAGACGTGGAAATAGTCGCTGCTTTGAAGGTACGACGCGACGAGCTTAAGGCGAAGTTTCCCGAGAAAGCGGGTCATTATGATGCAGATTTTCGTGTGAATATGAAAAAAGAAACGATACTCAAGTTTTCCTCGGGTGACGAGCCTCTTTCGGTGCGTATTGAGAACCGCGATGCCTACCGCAACAGTGTCGCTTCTGAAGAATGGGATATATGGTTTGAGCAACTGAAGCAGGCGGTCTTGAATGATGCCGAGACACTAGAGAGCGTGTCGAGAGTTTTTTTTGCAGTAGCGGATTCGAGCCGTCGAGAAATGGTGAAGTCATTTGTTGATGTTGAAGCTGGATTTTTTGCGGATGAAGTTGGGCGCATACACACCATCTTTGATGCCACGGTGGCTGAGCGCAAAGATAATCTTGCCGAGGCAGCCGATGATTCCAGGCGCCGCGCAGCTATTCTGCGGGAATGTGCCCGTGAAAGTGTTCGCACCTTTCTGAATGATGATAGCATCTCAAAAATGGCATTCGTGGAGTTTTTCTTGTATCTCGCACTCAATAATCGCAGCCGTCTCGAAGCGAGTAAGAAGATACTGCATGCGGTATCTTCGGTATTGGGGAGTCGTCAAGGGAAAGAAAAGTATAGCGAATATGCCCAGGCCGCGGGTGAGCGTGATACTACGCAAGCTTATCTCAAAGGGAAATTGGTGTTGGAAGAGGATGATGAATACATACTGCGTGAGGCTTATCAGTCGGTATCGAAAGGTGGCATGGTAAGAACGCTCGGTGTAGAAATCGCTAAGAAATCGAATCCGGAAGGGTGGGTATGCGGTAATTATACTGATTGTTGTATGCCGTTTACTTCAGGAAAAAATCAAGAGTATCTCCTGCGTGAAGATATGTCATATTTTTTGGTCTCAAGAAATGATACACACGGCGAGAAAGATATTATCGGGCAATCGGTGCTGGTCTACGGAGAAGATGAGACGACTATCACCATCGCTCTTGATAACATTGAAATAGCCAATCGCGCGGTACAGAGAGGCGAGCGTGCGGTAGTTGCTCAGGCTTATCAGACTCTCAAAGAACATTTGATTGATACGTATGGGAACAAAGAGAAACGTCTGAAGATTGTGATCGGTACCAGCTACAACGATGATGGTGGGCTGGTCACCGGAGAGTGCGAATTAAAACCGGTTGACGCGAAACCACTTGGAGGAAAGATGCAATATTCTGATTGGCAGAGTCATGCTTCTAATTATGTGTTGTATGATTCTGAGGCAGAGGATACAGTTCAGAAGTATTATGGGCTTTCAATTGATGGGTGGGAGAACTCGCGTGTTCGTCAATATATTACCCAACAATTTCAAGAGCCGGATATACGGAGAGAGCACGAGAGACATATCGAAGATACGCTGCGTACCATCGGTCGCGGAGAAGATGATGGAGATGGTGGTCTCAATTTCGCTGATAATTACAGCGTGGTACTCACTCGTTCTGGTGAACAAGTGGGATATGTGATTGCTGCGGATTACCTCACTGAAGATAATCAGGAGGATTTGATTCATCTGGAAGATATGCAACTCAAAGGATCTCTTACGGAAGATGAAAAGAAAGAGATTTTCAGGCAATATGTGAAGGACAAGAAGTTGAAGAAATTCGCAAAGAAAAAGAAAGTGGAAGGTTTGTTTGTCTCGACGCGTTTTATCGAGGAGAATCCCTTTGCTTTGGAAGTCCTAAAAGATATTTTTGTCGATTTCAACATTGAAGAGCGAGAAGGAGGAATTGTTTTGAAAAAGTAGATTATTGAAGTAACCGTATGGATATTTTTTCTGCCGTGTTGATTGTTGTTGGTCTTATCGTATTCGAGATTGTCTCGAGTATTGATAATGCAATTATTAATGCAGAAGTGCTTTCGACCATGGGCGCTCAAGCGAAGCGCTTTTTTTTGACGTGGGGGATATTTTTTGCGGTATTCCTTGTACGTGGTTTGTTGCCATGGCTTATTGTATGGGCAACAGTGCCAAGTCTTGGATTCCTCGGTTCATTTACAGCAACATTTTCCGATAATCCAGAAATACATACGGCTATTGAAGCTGCAGCACCTCTCCTCCTGATGGGCGGAGGTGTTTTTTTACTGTTTCTTTTTCTGCACTGGATTTTTCTTGAAGACAAGTGTATCGGCTTCCGTTGTGAGCGTTTTGTGGCACGACACGGTGTTTGGTTCTTTGCTGTGGTTTCGGTTTTCTTGGCTACTATCGTTTGGTTTGCCTTAAAACAGAGCGCTATGCTTGGTTTCGGAGCCGTTGTTGGATCAACTGCTTTTTTTATTACGCACGGGTTTCGGAAGCAAGCAGAAGAGGCTGAAGAAGAGCTCAAGACATCATCCTTGTCTGACTGGAGCAAAGTATTGTTTCTTGAGGTGATTGACCTTTCTTTTTCGATTGATGGTGTACTCGGAGCGTTTGCTTTTACCTTATCGGTGCCACTCATTCTCTTGGGGAACGGTATTGGTGCTTTGGTGGTACGTCAGTTAACCATGGCAAACATCGATCGAGTGAAACGGTATGCATATTTGAAAAACGGCGCAATGTATTCAATCTGCGTGCTTGGTCTCGTGATGATTACTGAGGGTTTCGGAGTGCATGTACCTTCCTGGGTCTCTCCCTTAGTCACGATTGTGCTTGTTGGATATTTTTTTGAACGTTCTCGTCGAAAACTCGCTCTCGAAGTATGATGCACAAAGAAAAGAGTAAATTGACAAACACCAAGCCCGAGGTACAATAGAGAAAGGAAGCGATGGCTTTCTTGTTAATACAGTAAACCGGTCACAGTAAGCATATGACGGATAATATGATGGATAAGGAGTTTGTCGAATACGTGGTAAAAATGTTGGTCGACAATCCGGATGATGTAAAGGTAGAACGGAAGATTGATGAAATGGGTGTACTCATTACATTGGATGTCAATCCAAAAGATATGGGTATGGTTATCGGACGTGAGGGCATGACAGCTAAGGCATTGCGGACACTGCTCCGTGTTATCGGTGCTCGTAATAATGCTCGGGTAAACTTGAAAATCAATGAACCAGAAGGATCAGAGCGCGGTCACCGTGAGCCACGTGAGGAGAAGCCACGCGAAGAAAAGGTTCATGAGGAGAAGTCAGCTGAGGAGCCGGTGAGGCGCTCTTTGGATGACGTGATGAATGAAATCGCTGGGTAGCGTTTTTGGATGGGGTCGTTTGAAACGAAGCATATGGATTCCGTCCGAGTGAGTGCTCGGGCGGAATTTTGTTTCACCCAAAAATGTATGTTAGGATAAGCAAAGATTCATTTTTATCTCAAGAAAGGAAAGATTATGCAAATCAGAACATTTGATATTACTGGTTTGATACTCATGACACCCGAGGTTTTCATGGATGAACGAGGGTATTTTTTTGAATCTTTCCAGAAAGAACGGTATCGAGAGCTCGGTATCCCAGTGGATGATTTTGTTCAGGAAAATATATCGAAGTCAAAAAAAGGGGTATTACGGGGTATCCATTTCCAAAGAGATCCATTCGCGCAGGGGAAATTAGTCCAGGTACTTCGGGGGCATGTATTGGACGTGGTCGTTGATATTCGTTTTGGTTCTCCGACGTATGGTCAACACGTGGCTGTGGAACTGTCGGAAGAAAATCATCAGCAACTCTGGGTACCGACCGGATTCGCGCATGGCTTTTTGGCATTAGAAGACGACACCCTTTTTTCTTATAAGGTGACCGCGTTGTATTCGAAGATTTCCGAAGGGGGTATTCGTTTTGATGATTCAGATCTTGGTATCGTATGGCCTTTCAAATATCCGATTGTTCTGGAAAAAGATAGACAGCTGTTTTCGTTTGCAGAGTACAGTGGGAATCCAACGTTTCGATACGAAAAAAACAGAGTGTTTTAGGCACGTCTTGGTAGATTTTTTTATTGGGTGATATCGAATGGCTATGAAGATACTCGTAACCGGGGGCGCGGGATTCATTGGTTCAAATTTTATTCATTTTATCTTAGGGCAATATCCTGGGGATTCAATCGTGAATCTCGATAATCTTACTTACGCGGGGAATCTGGAAAATCTCGCTTCAGTCGAAGACAATGCCCGATATCGATTCGTAAAGGGAGATATTGGTGATGCGGTGCTGATTGATCCGCTGGTAGCGCAGTGTGATGTGGTGGTACATTTTGCTGCGGAGTCGCACGTCGATCGCTCTATTCTCGGGCCAGAAGCTTTCGTGCAGACGAATGTTTTGGGGACTTTTACTCTGCTTGAGGTGGCTCGGAAATATGGTAAGCGTTTTCATCATGTTTCAACGGATGAAGTATTCGGCTCGCTTGAGCGTGATGCTCCAGCCTTCAATGAGGCCACGCCCTATGATCCACGGAGCCCCTACAGCGCATCAAAAGCGTCAAGTGATCACCTGGTTCGGGCGTATTTCCACACCTATGGGCTTCCAGTGACGCTTTCAAACTGCTCGAATAATTATGGCCCCTATCATTTTCCCGAGAAATTGATTCCACTTGCTCTGACGAATCTTTTGGAAGAGAAAAAGGTTCCAGTGTATGGTGATGGGCGTCAGATACGAGACTGGCTCTTTGTGGAAGATCACTGCCGAGCGATTGACATCATACTTCGACAGGGGAAGATAGGAGAGACTTACTGTATCGGAGGAAATGGAGAACGAGAAAACATCTGGATTGTAGAGCAGCTTCTTGCTCTTTTAGGTAAAGACACATCCTCGATTGAATATGTGACCGATCGTCTCGGACACGACCGCCGTTATGCCATTGATTTTACCAAGATTCGAACAGAACTTGGGTGGGAGCCGAGCGTATCACTTGAAGAAGGAATGGCGCGCACTGTCGATTGGTTTCAAAAAAATGAAAATTGGTGGAAGCGGGTGAAGAGTGGTGAGTATCAACAATACTATGCGAGTCAGTATGGAAAGTCATAAATCAACGGTACTGATTCTGGGTGCTCAGGGGATGCTCGGACAAGAATTGACCCGAGTGTTTGGTGAAAGCGACCGGTATATTCTCTTGGGTTGGGATCGAGAAGAAATCGATTTGACCGATTTTAGCACAATGGAAGCACGAATTCGCGTGGCAAGCCCAGATATTATCATCAATGCTGTCGCATACAATGCAGTAGACCTCTGTGAGACGGATACCTTGGAAAGAGAGAGAGCGCAAGTACTCAATACGGAAGTACCACAAAGATTAGCTCGACTGGCCAAAGAAAGAGATTCTATTTTGGTGCACTATTCAACGGATTATGTGTTTGATGGCACTCGGGAACAGGGTTATGCTGAAGATGATCAGCCGAAACCACTCTCTCACTACGGAATGACCAAGTGGAAAGGGGAGGAAGCGGTACAAGTCGAATCGAAGAAACACTATGTGATTCGCCTCTCGAAGTTGTTTGGAGCCAAAGCTCTTTCTGCGGATGGGAAACAGAGTTTTTTTGAGAAAATACTGGCAGTAGCGGAAGGCAAAACTGAGGTGAGCGTGGTGGATGGGGAGCGGAGTTGTTTTACGTATGCTCCTGATTTGGCGCAGGCCACTCGCGCTCTGATAGAAGATCAGGCGGCATTTGGAATCTACCATCTTGTTAATAGTGGTGTGGCGACCTGGTATGAGGCAGCGCAAGAGCTGTTCCATCTCGTGAGACCAGACGTCATGGTACACCCGGTCTCACCCGATACCTTCCCTCGTCCGGCCAAACGTCCTCAATACTCAGCACTTCGCAATACCAAACGTCCACTCCTGCGTGATTATCGCGAAGCCCTCCGTGAATTCGTGACGGGGAAAATCGAGCGGAATACTTCCGATGTGTGAGTAATAAAGCGTGTCATTCCCGCGAAGGCGGGAATCTAGTCTCCACGAACAAGTGAATTGAGTATTCACCGAATTGACTCAGAAAAAACAGAGGTAATCGGGAGTGTTTCGTCCGAGTGCCTTTTTGCGTGAGAAAAAATAAAGATGAGTGACATCTGGATTCCCGCCTTCGCGGGAATGACGAAACAGGTGTAGCTGGGAAAAAAACAGCCCGAGGAACTCAGAGTGTCACAGGGTGACAGAGTTCTTCGGGCGCGGTGTCGACACGGCGGCTAGTTTGGCGTGGCGAACAGGTAAAAGAAGAGCAGAATTTCCGTCACCAATACAACCAGCATCGTTCGAGGGAGGGTCGGTTTGAACAGAGGCTCGTTTTCCATTTCATAGGTGTCATAGGCCCAGTGTTTGATGAGGTTGGATATGTTCCAGAGGGTTGTCAGTGCGATGACGAAGAAGAATAGTCCAGCTAAAAGATCTCGAGTAAACATTGCTGATTCCTTTCATGTCCCGGATCAATCCCTCCGGTATGGGCTTTGATTGTAAAGTTGCTATTTCGGGAATAATCCGAAGTATAATTATACACCTTTTTAGCTTAAGAGTCAATAGTGCGAGGAAAGGGGATTCTTGCTAGGATAGGGATATTCTGAATAAGACTATCTCTTATGAAACACACAATTTTACAGGCACAAGACGCAGCGGTGTATGCCGCAGTGATGGGGGAGGAGAAGCGCCAAGAAGAGGGGCTTGAGATGATTGCCTCGGAGAACTATGTCTCAAAAGCCGTACTCGAAACGTTGGGGACAGTGTTGACCAACAAATATTCCGAAGGCTATCCGGGTAAGCGGTATTATGGCGGGCAGGAATTTACCGATGTCGTTGAGACACTCGCTCTTGAACGGGCAAAAAAACTCTTTGGAGCGGAGCATGCCAATGTGCAGCCACATTCGGGAGCGCAGGCGAATCTGGCGGTCTATGCAGCACTTCTTCAGCCGGGCGATACCGTACTCGGTATGGATCTCTCCCATGGTGGGCACCTGACACATGGGCATCCAGTGACTCTGCCGGCCAAGGTGTATCGCTTTGTGCGCTATCAGACGGAAGAAGATGGAAGTATTGATTATGACAAGCTTGAACTGTTGGCGAAGAAAGAAAAACCAAAACTCTTACTCGCTGGATTTTCTTCGTATACGCGGCAGATTGATTATGCTCGTTTTGTGGCTATCGGCAAAAAAGTGGGAGCCATGACCATGATGGATATGGCGCATATTGCAGGACTCGTTGCGGGTAAAGCGTTACCGAATCCAGTGGAATATTTCGACGTGGTGACCGCGACGACGCACAAGACTCTGCGTGGACCACGCGGAGGGCTGATTCTCTGCCGGCAGGAGTTTGCAGCTGCGATTGATAAGGCAGTCTTTCCGGGGACGCAAGGCGGACCACACATGCATGTGATAGCGGCCAAGGCTGTTGCCTTCGGAGAGGCACTGCGGGCTGATTTTCGAAAATATGCCAAACAAACTCTCAAAAATGCCACAGTGCTTGAAGCGGAATTAACGCGAGCGGGAGCCCGGATCCTTTTTGGGGGAACAGAAAATCATATGGTACTGGTTGATACCGTCGCGAGTTATGGCCTCTCGGGTAAAGAAGCGGAAGAACGACTGGAACTGATTGGTATTACTGTCAACAAAAATGTCATTCCGAATGATACGCGCGGTCCGCTTGATCCATCGGGTATCCGTATCGGAGTACCTGCTCTTACTACACGGGGAATGAAGGAAAAGGAAACCAAGTTGATTGCGCGTGCTATCGGGCGTATGCTACAGATATCAGCTGATGATGAGGCGTATGACCGATTAGTGATTGCTCTGCGTAAGGAAATCCGTCAGTTGTGCAAACAGTTTCCATTGTATCGGTAGCTTTGAGTATCCAGGATGTTCTTTGGAGACGGAGAAGAATACGGAGTACGCGTCGTTTCATGAAATTGCCTCGCTATTGAGAAGAGAGAGAAAAGATTTTTCTGGTGCTTATGTTCCGACATGTCGCAAGGAAAAGTCTTTTCTCTCTCTTCTCGGAGAGTGAGTTATTAGATGACTGATTTTTCCTTATGAAAGGTATTATTCTTGCGGGTGGGACGGGGACGCGTTTGTTGCCGCTCACAGCCGTTACGTCGAAACAGCTCTTGCCGGTGTATGATCGGCCGATGGTGTTTTATCCACTCAATACCCTAATCAGTGCGGGGATTCGGGATATCTTATTAGTCGTTTCACCGGCTAATTCGGGGGATTATCTCAATTTACTTGGATCCATGTTTCGGAAATACGATGTGCGGATTTCTTTTGTGGTTCAGAAGCGTCCGGCTGGATTACCAGAAGCTTTCATCCTGGGAGAAGATTTCCTGGATGGTGGTCCGGTGACTCTCGTGCTTGGTGACAATATTTTTGAAGATGATTTCTCTTTGGCGATACAGTCATTTCAATCCGGTGGGCGCATCTTCGCGAAAGAAGTGGCTGATCCCGAACGTTTTGGTGTGGTGGAATTTGATGCCGAAGGCAGAGTACTCTCGCTGGAAGAGAAGCCGGCACATCCGAAAAGTCGATTTGCTATTCCGGGAGCATATATATTTGATGGGAATGTTTCGGAAATAGCGAAGCATTTGACACCGTCAGCTCGTGGTGAATTGGAGATTGTGGATATTCATAAACAGTATCTCTCTGAAGGCGTGCTTGATGTGCGAACGATTACTGGTGCTTGGTTTGATACGGGTACGCATGAAGCTTTGTTGGCAGCGAGTGTTTATGCCAAGGAGCACCGGCTTGCCGAAAAATTCCATCCGATTATCAATGAAGCGATACAAGAATTCAACGCGGAGTTCAAGAAACTCGTCTCTCTGTCTAAGTAATTTCCATTCTGTTTTCGCGATGTGTCGAAAATGGAGAGAGGGAAGCATTGTTCATACAGCTCATACAAGAAGAAGTGTTATTTTTAAGGTACAGACATATGTCAGATATGAAGCATTGGAAAATCAAAAAAGCTATTATTCCCGTTGCTGGATTTGGGACGCGTTTTCTCCCTGCCACGAAAGCACAGCCCAAAGAAATGTTGCCAGTGGTGGATAAGCCAGTGGTGCAGTACTTAGTTGAGGAGGCAGTGGCTTCTGGTATTGAGGAAATTATCTTTGTCACGGGACGAGGGAAGCGAGCGATTGAAGATCATTTCGATGTCTCGTATGAACTTGAGGAGACCTTGGTGGAAAAAAATAAGCACGACTTGCTCGCGGTCGTACAGAAGATTTCGACACTCGCGAAGTTTTCTTATGTGCGGCAGCCTATTCCACTGGGAGATGGTCACGCGCTTTTGCAAGCGGCGCATTTGGTGGATGATGATGAGGCGGTGCTGATTATTTTCGGTGACTGTATTTATGATTCGGTAGTCCCGGCAGCCAAACAGTTGATTGAGACTTATGAACGATTTCATGCTCCTATTATCGGGCTTTCGGAAGTAGAGCGTTCCGAGGTTTCAAAGTTTGGGGTTATTGATGGAGAAGTGGTGGACAATGGCAATATCCGCGTCAAAGGTATGGTTGAAAAACCAGAACCCGCAGCTGCACCCTCTACGGCGGTGGCGGTTGGAAAATATATTATTACACGGGAGGTATTTGAAATTCTGGCCACTATGGATCATGGGAAATCGGGTGAAATTCGCTTGGCGGATGCGTTTGATATTCTCCTGCAACAGGATCGGCCGATTTATGGGCGTATGCTTGAAGGCGAGTGGTTGGATACGGGCGACAAGTTTAATTTTCTCAAGACCACTCTTCATTTTGGTTTGAAGCATCCGGAAATTGGAGATAAACTCAGAAAATATCTGCAGGAACTTGACTTATCGCTTCCAAAATAAAAAGAGAGGCGGAGGATACATGAGAGTTGCAGGTGAGAAATTCGTTTGTGCTGATACCGGAAAAACGTCTATGATGTACTGGATTTATCTTCTTTTTCTGGTTTTGGCGGTGTTGACACCTGTTCTGATTACCCGAGAGCATCTGGTATTACCGGAAGAAGAATTAGAGGGTCTGATTATACTTTTGTTGGGGATGGCTGGTTTTTTCGTCTATTTTGCGAAAGAGAAGGCTCTCTTTCGATTGTTGCGAGAACGGCTTTCATTACAGAAAACAACTCACAATATACAACGTGATCTTTCTGAGTCGTATTCATACATTGGTGCGATGAATCGGAAGCAGGAAATCGTGAAAGAAATGCTTTTTGACCTTTCGGTTCGGACGGCCAATGATAGTCGGTATTGCGACTTGTGGTACCGGAAAATTTTGCAGACAGCACTTGAACTCGCGCGAGTTGATGCAGGATCTTTGCGTTTTGTGGACGTACGAAAGCGGATACTCATTGATCATTATGAAGAAGGTGTCCACGGCAATGAACACTATATTGACCTTGTTCCTGACGTGATACTTGGACAGAAAAAACTTTTTTTCGAAAGTGAAGGATGTTATGTGGTTCGTTCGCCACGCCTTTCTGATGGAGTAGTGGCCTTTCTGGTAATACCGAAACAGGTGAATCATTTTGATGATGTAGAAATTTTTAAAATGCTGGCTGCGTCCGCACTGACTTTCTACACACTCTCTTGTCAGAATCCTTATACTTCTTGCTATGCGGATCGGCATTGACGCGCGTTTCTATGGGTCATCTGGCAAGGGGCTTGGTCGGTATACCGAACGGCTTATTGAGTCGTTGGAAGCGGAAGAGAGCGCTAATGAATACGTGATATTTTTGCGTCGGGAGAATTTTGAGGAGTACCAACCAGTTTCTCAGCGATTTACCAAGATAGTGGCTGATTATAAGTGGTATGGATTCGCGGAACAAATTTTTTTCCCTTGGCAGCTCTGGCGAGAGCGTCTTGATTTGATGCATTTCCCACACTTCAATGTCCCCATTTTTTATCCGGGTCGTTTCGTGGTGACGATTCACGACCTTATTTTATTGCGCTATCCAACTGTACGAAACACGACGCGTTTTGCATATTGGTATTGGCTCAAGTTTTTTGTATATCGGGTGGTGATTCGCATCGCCTGTCTTCGGGCAGATACAGTGATTGCCGTGTCTCGGTTTACGGAGTCTGATCTGCTTCGGGAATTTCCTTTTCTCTCGAGTAAGTTGCGTGTGACGTTGGAGGGAGTAAATCAGATGTGTTTTTTTGCGGATAATGAGGCTGCTTTTTCTGTTTTGAATCGTTTTGGATTGATCCTTTCTCTGGAAGAGAATCAGAGGATTCAATTGCACCGTGATATAATACGACCATACTTTTTGTATGTTGGAAACGCGTATCCTCATAAGAATCTGGAGCTTATCGCGGATATGGCGAAACGCTTTCCGGAGTATCGTTTTATATTAGTTGGTCGAGAAGATTATTTCTATAGTCATTTGAAACAGCGTTTCTCTTTTGAAAACCTCTGTTTCACTGGGTTTCTTTCGGATGCAGAAATTTCCGTCTTGTATCGATATGGAGTCGCCTATCTCTTTCCATCTTTGTATGAGGGATTTGGACTCCCTCCGCTTGAGGCGATGAGCTATGGATTACCGGTGCTTTCATCGAATAGGGGGTCGCTCCCAGAAGTGCTGGGTGGTGCAGCGCGCTATTTCGATCCAGAGAATCCTGAAGAACTCGCGTCTTGTTTGCGTGAACTCGCTACGCAGAGTTTAGAGCGGGAGTCATTGCGATTACAGGGGTATCGAAGAGCGCGTTTGTTTCGATGGTCCCGTATGGCCAAACGAACAATGGCAATTTATGACGCGTCACGGAAATCCTTTTCGGAGGCACCCAGAGAATAATATACGACAAGGGGCTGAGTTTCTTGCGTGAGATTTTCAAAGGAACTATCGATTTTTTGAGGAGAGTAGAGATGAGTATGGACAGCATTCGCAAACAAACACGGACACCGGATCTTTCTCGAAGAGAGAGCGTGTCTAGGACGCAATCTTCTCGCGTGGCATCGGTGCCTGAATCGAGTAGCTCGCTGTCTCCTCAGTTGGTCAATCAGAGAGGATCTTCTCCTACCCGCAAAACACCTGAGAAGCGAAAGCCAAAAAAAATATGGCGTTGGATATTTTCCGTTTCCTGTTGCATTTTGATATATGTTGTTTTGGCGTGGTGGAGTGCCGCGAAAGTGCTCCAGGCAAGTAATAGGGGATACACACATATTGTGGAGGCCGCCCATGCGTTCCAAGACAAGAATTTTGATAGCGCACGTATTCAGTTTGAGCAGGCAGACCAACAATTCCGTGTTGCTGATCGGGCACTGATGGTGTTTCCTGGGTACATCTTGGATACATTTCGTTTTATCCCCGGGCTTTCTCAACCGGCATCAGGACGGAATGCCGTGCTTGCCTTGGGGCATATCGCGCGCGTTGGTTCTCGGCTATCGGTATTAGCAGGACAGATGACTGATGTGAATGCTCAAGGAGCCTCTTTGCTTGAGAGATTAGACATGGTTCAAGAGCCATTGGCATACTCCATTGTTGAGTTGGAGCAAGCCAAGATATTGTTGGATCGAGTAAATATTTTAGATATTCCGAGTGAGCGTCGGGAAAAATTTCTTGAGGCGAGAGAATTGTTTCCGGTGGCTCTTGGGGCGCTTCAAACTTTGCACGAACGCGAACAGGTATTCGCGGAACTTCTTGGTAAGAACGGTCCGAGGAAATATTTGTTTCTTTTCCAGAATAATCATGAGTTACGGGCAACGGGAGGATTTATTGGGAGCTACGCGCTTCTGAGTGTGCATGATGGTATGCTCGAAAACTTTTTTGTGGATGGAATCTTTAATCCGGATGGGCAGTTGAAAGAAAATATCGTTCCGCCTCAGCCGATACAGAAAATCAGTGCTGGCTGGAGCCTTCATGATAGTAATTGGTATCCAGATTTTCCAACTTCTGCTGAAAAAGCTATTTTTTTCTATGAAAAAACAGGCGGGCCGACTGTTGATGGAGTCGTGACCGTGACACCGACTGTTATGCAGAGACTGCTCTCCGTGTTGGGACCGATTGACTTACCGGCTTATGGAGTGACGATTGATTCAGAGAATTTTATTCCCATTGTTCAGGAGCAAGTTGAAGAAAAATATGATAAAGAAGAGAATAATCCAAAAAAGATTCTCTCAGATCTCTCTCTTGAGGTATTTAGTCGTATGGCAAAAATGGTTGATTACCAACAGCTTATACGGGTGGCGGAAATACTTGTCCAGGGCCTTGATGAGAAGCACGTGTTATTGTATGCGAGACATCCTGAGACCGAGTCTATGATCGATCAGGCAGGCTGGTCTGGAAGGCTTTTAGATACAGAAAAAAATTTTTTAAGCGTGGTACATAGCAATATCAATGGGTACAAGACGGACGGAGTGATTGAAGAGTCTCTCCTACATCGGTCTGATATCGCGGCTGATGGTTCTATTACTGATACCCTGGTGATTGAACGTCGGCATACAGGAGGGCATACCCCATACGAGTGGTGGAACAAAGTGAATGCTGATTATTTACGAGTCTATGTCCCTCTCGGTTCGGAGCTTCTCTCAGTCAAAGGTACTACTTGGGAATTCCCCGATCCGCCACTCGATTATGACGCGCTTGGTTTTCGACGAGATGCCCTGGTGGAGTCTTTCGAGAACAATGAACGTATTCACGAAGCAAGCGGCACCCGTGTCGGAGAAGAGAGTGGGAAGACGGTGTTCGGATCATGGGTCTATGTGAGCCCTGGAGAGAGTGTGACTGTGGAGTTAAAGTATCGATTACCCTGGAGTTTTGAGATTGAGAAACTGCGTCAGGGGGGTGCTGAACGTTTCTCGATACTGTACCAGAAGCAATCAGGTACAATAGGGAGTAAACTAAAATCTGAAATCACATACCCCGAAAGGTGGAAAAGCGTTTGGCAGACCGGTGGAGATTTGGTACCGTATGGACGGAGAGTCTTTTTTGAAGGAAATCTGAAGATAGACCGGTTTATAGGAGCCGCGTTTACATATGAGAAATAACGGTTTTTGATTAAGTGATTTGAATATTGAGTGATGGAATATGTAATACGCCTGTGGCGGAACGTGGGCCTCCGAAAAACGCAGACTATTGGTATGGCTGCTTTGATTATTTCTCTTGCGGGCATTGCAAGTCGGTTTCTTGGATTTTTGCGAGATCGTCTTTTGGCTTCGCAGTTTGGGGCTGGCGATACACTGGATGCTTACTATGCTGCTTTTCGCTTACCGGATTTATTCTATAGTCTGATTGTCCTCGGGGCGCTTTCGGCGGCGTTTCTTCCGGTATTTACGGAGCTGAGATCGCAAAAAAAAGAAATAGAGGCATGGAGATTGGCATCGGACGTCTTGGGGCTCTTAACAGTCGTACTTGGCATAGCATGTTTTTTGGGAGTGGTGTTTGCTGGTTCAGTAGTCACGATGGTCGCGCCTGGCTTTGTGGGAGAAAAACGTGAATTAACCATCAGCTTGACTCGAATCATGCTTCTCTCTCCGATTTTTCTTGCGGTGAGTGCCGTACTGAGTGGTGTATTGATGTCTTTTCGGCGTTTTATAGCGTATTCTTTCGCGCCGTTGTTTTATAATACAGGTATTCTTTTTGGTATTCTGGTCCTTGTTCCGTTGATTGGCGTGTCAGGATTGGGTTGGGGTGTAGTGATTGGTGCTCTCCTGCATATGGTGACACAGTGGCCAGCTTTTTTTACGGCGGGGTGGCGAGTTGATTTCCATCCGTGGCAGTCGCTACGTAATCCAGAGCTCAGGCGAGTCATACATCTTATGATTCCGCGTTCTCTTAGTATGGGCGTCAATCAAATAGGTCTTTTGATTATGACTGGCTTTGCCTCTCTTTTGGTTTCAGGGAGTCTTGCCGCGTTTACGCTTGCGAATAATATTCAAAGCGTCGCCTTGGGGCTTTTTGGAGTTGCGTTTTCAGTAGCCGTATTTCCGGCACTGTCGAGCGCGGTGGCTGAGCAGAAAGAAAAGGTGTTTTTTGCGCTTCTAGCGGATACAACAAGACGTATTCTATTTTTTGTTTTGCCTCTCTCGGCACTGATCATCGTTTTTCGGGCACAATTTGTTCGGGTGATTCTGGGGAGTGGGCAGTTTAATTGGGAAGATACTATCGTGACGTTTAATGTACTCGCCTTACTCTCCATCAGCCTGTTTGCGCAGAGCCTTATCCCCTTGTTCACCCGGGGATTTTTTGCCCTCCAAAATACAAAAACTCCTCTGTATATTGCGTGTGGAGCAGAGGTGTTTCATATTTTACTACTGATTTTTTTGAAACAGTCAGCGTATTTTTCTATCGAGGGACTCGCATTGATTTTTTCACTTGTCACTCTGGTTAATTTCGGTTTGTTGTATTTTACGTTGAAGCGAAAAACAGTGTATTGGGATGATACCCAGATGCTTACACCGGCTCTGAAAATTGCTTTAGCGGCGGTGCTCGCTGGTTTGTTGGCGCAGGTATCGAAATACGTATTTGCGTTGACGGTCAATGAATTAGACACGTTTGTGAAGGTGTTTCTTCAGCTCTTTTTCGGACTTTCTATCGGAGGGGCAGCCTACATGTTTCTCTGTGTCTGGCTCCGAGTGGAGGAATTGCATATGCTCCGGCGTTTTGTGTGGTGCCGCATTCTCCGTCAGCCAGAAGCATTGGCATCTGCCGAAGACCATCCGGAGAAGGGAGAGTGGTAGGATGTTTTATGGCTCTCGTTTGAGATTATTAGTATGCATTTTATCGATCTGAATCAGTATGATTATACACTTCCACCGGAGCTTATCCGGAAGCAGGGCGTTGAGCCGCGGGACAGCGCTCGCCTGTTTGTGTATGACACTCGAACCGATACTGTGACACTGGATATTTTTCGGAATATCGCTGATTATCTTCCTGAGCATTCATTTCTGGTGCTCAATGATACGCGCGTTCTCCCGGTACGTCTCTGGCTTTCGAAGGAGACAGGGGGAAAGATAGAGGTATTCGTACTTATGAACCAGTGGGATGGAGGGAAGGATATCCCTGTTTTGGTTGATCGGAAAATACATATTGGACAACGGTTACGCCTCTCAAACGGAGATTACTTTGAGGTTACAAGTCAGCAAGAAGCTACTTTTTTTGTGCGTTTGGAAAGCATGACAAATCTTCCGCTGAGAGACCTTCTCGATCGTTTTGGCGAAACACCAGTTCCGCACTATCTCGAAGGAGATCAGATTATTCCCGAGGAGGTGTTACGTGAGCGTTATCAGACGATATTTGCTCAATCGGGGGCATCAGTCGCCGCTCCCACTGCCGGGCTTCATCTCACTGATGAGGTATTCGCGGCTTTTGCCAAGAAGGAGATTGCACTGGGAACAGTGACGCTCGATGTTGGACGGGGAACTTTTACTCCTCTGACAGAGCAGAATTTTCTCTCTAAGACACTTCACACGGAACGCATTGCTGTTTCGAATACGGTGGCGAATCTTTTAAACAGCGCAAAACTGGAACATCATCCAATCATAGCAGTAGGGACTACTGCGCTTCGTACGCTTGAATCCACGTTTCGGGCTGGGAAATTTTCGGCATATTCTGGTACGACCAATCTTTTTGTTTTTCCACCGCATCATTTCGAGGGAGCAGAAATTTTGATTACAAACTTCCACCTTCCGAAGACCTCATTGATGTTGTTGGTTGACGCCTTTCTCCGTGATAAGGGAGCAAAACGCAACCTCATCGACCTCTATCGTGTGGCTATCGAAAATCAATTCGCCTTTTATTCTTTTGGTGATAGCATGCTGATTCTGTAGTAGAGGAGGTGGCACGCCCGCTTGGGTGAGAAAGTGGTGAGAAAAAACGAAGAGGAAGAAGCTTCTTGCCAAGAAGGAGAGCTTTCCTGTACACTGGAAAACGTACTAATACGGTGAAATATTCGGGTATGAAGGTAATTCTCATGAAGGATAGCCCAAAGATTGGGAAAGTCGGCGATGTGAAAGAAGTCGCGAGCGGTTACGCGCTTAACTTTTTGTTTCCTCAGGGTATAGCCAAGGTGGCTACTCCAGCTGGGATTAAGCAGGTAGAAGAAATCAAGCGGAAACGAGCCGAAGAAATAGCAGATGAAAAAAGGACCTTGTTATTGCAGGCGAATGCGCTCCGTGATCGTTCTGTGGTGATACGGACAAGATCTGAAGAGGGTCGTTTGTTCGGTTCAGTCGGAGCAGATGAAATCGCGGCCGCGCTTTCTGTTGAGGGTATCGAAATTGATCCAAAAATTCTTGATATTCCGAAGGCCTTCAAAATGGTTGGACAGTATGAAGTAGTGGCTCGTTTTGGAAAGGGTGTAGAGGCTTCATTCGAAGTAAAAATTCAGGGCGCGTAGCCCTTCGTATTTCAAATGTAATTTCCCAAAGAGCCGTTTCCCATCTCGTGACGGTTCTTTGTCTTTAGAGAGTAATTATGGCGACACGAAACTTGAAGAAAAAAACTGCGACGAAATATATTTTTGTGGTTGGTGGGGTAATGAGCGGTGTCGGGAAAGGGGTTGCAACTTCCTCGATTGGTCTTATTTTACAATCAAAAGGATACGCGGTAACCGCCCTGAAGATTGATCCCTATATCAATGTTGATGCCGGTACCATGAACCCAACAGAGCACGGAGAGGTTTTCGTGCTTCGTGATGGTTATGAGACTGATCAGGATATGGGGAATTATGAACGTTTCATGGGTCTGGAGCTCTCAAGAGACCACTATATGACCACTGGGTTGGTTTATAAGACAGTGATTGAAAAAGAAAGGAATCTTGAGTATGAGGGACGCTGCGTTGAAGTGGTACCTCATATTCCACAGGAAGTCATTCGGCGCATTAAGAAGGCAGCTCGGACATCGAAGGCAGACATCGCGATTATAGAGATTGGTGGTACGGTGGGGGAATATCAGAATATTCTTTTCCTTGAGGCGGCTCGTATCATGAAACTTGAGCATTCGGCCGATGTCTTTTTTGTGTTGGTGAGTTATCTCCCGATTCCAAGTAAGATTGGTGAAATGAAGACGAAGCCGACACAGTATGCTGTCCGCACACTCAATGGAACAGGTATTCAACCAGACTTTATTGTGGCTCGTTCTGATCGGCCTCTGGATGAAAAACGAAAAGAAAAATTGGCCGTGAATTGTAATATCCGTAAAGAGGATGTTATTAGTGCTCCTGATGTTGAAAGTATTTATGATGTACCGCTCAACTTTGAGCAGGATGACTTAGGAAATCGTCTGCTGAAAAAATTAGGATTGAAAGCGAAAAAACATGATCTTTCAGTATGGGAAAAACGAGTACTCAAAAATCGAAAATCCATAGAAACTGTTCGAATCGGCGTTGTTGGGAAATATTTTAAGACGGGAGATTATGTTTTCTCTGATGCTTATATCAGTGTTATTGAGGCATTGAAGCATGCAGCTTGCGAAATCGGACGAAAAATAGAACTTGACTGGGTGGATAGTGCTGATTTTGAAGCAGATCCGAAGCGATTAGAATCACTTCGACAGTATCAGGGGATTCTTGTTCCGGGTGGATTCGGTGGGCGGGGTATTGAGGGTATTATTTCGGCCATTCGTTTCTGCCGGGAAGAGAAAATCCCGTACTTTGGATTATGCTACGGAATGCAACTTATGGTTATTGAGTATGCTCGTTCTGTGATGGAGCTTCCGAATGCGCATACAAAAGAAGTGAATAGCGATACGCCATATCCAGTCATTGATATTCTCCCTGAGCAAGTAGAGAAACTCCGGAAGAAGAATTTTGGCGCGACCATGCGGCTCGGTCATTATGCGGCGAAGCTCAAGTCGGGCACCATCGCTCGAGATGCTTATAAGGTCGACAGCGTTCTCGAACGCCATCGCCATCGTTACGAGGTCAATCCGGAATATATCAAACAGATTGAGGCAGCAGGATTGGTATTTTCCGCCACTTCCCCGGATGGTATCTTGATGGAAATTGCCGAACTTCCCAAAAAACAGCACCCTTTCTTTTTGGGTACTCAATTTCATCCGGAATTTCAGTCTTCATTAATAAAGCCGCACCCACTCTTTGTTGCCTTTCTCAAAGCAGCTGTTCGAACGGTTGGATAGAACATTCTGGCTGTGTATGAGACAGAGGATAAAGATACAGTTTTGCTTTTTCTCTTCGAACGCTTTAAGCTGAAAGAAAGTATTGATTAACTCTGTTGTTGTATGCTCGATATTCGATTTATTCGTGAAAATGAAGCTTTGATTCGTGAGGCTATCGCGCTGAAACAAAGCGTCTGTGATTTAGACGCGTTGCTGAAGATCGATCAGGAACGGATCAGTATGCAGCAAGAGCTTGAAGAGCTCAAGTCTCTCAAAAACGATATCAATGATCTGATTATGCGATCGCAATCGCCCGAAGAGCGAGCGGAAGTGATCGCGAAAGGGAAAGAGATAAAACAGAAAATTGATGAAATTGAGCCGAATTTTCGTGCATTGAATGAGCGATTTGAAGCAGTAGCAGCTTCTGTACCGAATGTTGTCTCTTCTGATACGCCACGCGGGAAAAATGAGACAGAGAATGTCGAGATATTCCGTTCCGAAGAACCGAAAACATTTTCTTTTGTTCCGAAGGATCATATTGCTCTCGGGACTGGATTGGATATTCTGGATTTCGAACGCGGCACTAAAGTAGCTGGTTATCGAGGGTATTATCTGAAGAATGAGGGAGCGCTTTTGGTGATGGGATTGATGATGTATGCATTGCAAAAAATGACAGCAAAGGGCTTTCTCCCAATGATACCGCCGACATTAATTAAGGAATTTCCACTTTTCGGGTCTGGATATTTCAAGGGTATCGAATATGATTCCGAAACCGATGAAATTTATCGACTCGCTTCGGCCGAAAAAGAAGCAGATGGAAAAGTGAACCGGGAGGAAAAGTTTTTGGTGGGGACAGCGGAACCATCATTGCTCGCGTACTATTCGGGTGAGGTTCTTGCGAAAGAGAATCTCCCGCTTCGTTTATCTGGTTTTAGCCAGTGTTATCGGAGTGAGATTGGATCATATGGACGGGATACCAAAGGACTCTATCGAGTGCATGAATTTTTTAAGGTTGAACAGGTGGTCTTGTGCGCGGCCGATATGAAAGAAGCGGATGTGCTTCAGACAGAGATGTTAGCTATTTCGGAAGAGATGCATCGAGAGCTGGGTATTCCTTATCGAAAACTTCAGATTTGCACGGGTGATTTGGGTACTGGGAAGTATCGCCAATTTGATTTGGAGGCATGGATGCCAGGACTGAATCGCTGGGGTGAAACAGGGTCGTCTTCTAATTTCCTTGATTGGCAGTCACGACGATTGAATGTGAAATATCTTGATAAGGAGTCAGGGGAACGCAAATATGTGTACATGCTCAATAATACCGCCCTACCAAGTCCGCGCGTACTTATCGCGTTGCTCGAGAATTATCAGGAAGAGGATGGATCGGTAGTGATTCCAGAAATACTTCGCCCGTATATTGGGAAGGACAGAATCGTTCCACAGGAAAAGTAGACACAAAACAAAAGAAGCCCTGGTGAAAGCAGGGCTTCTTTTCGAGGGTGGTGTTTGTTTGAAAAAGTCAGAACCCATTTTGCAGAAAATCCCAACGAATGAAATGGGAACAATGCGGACGAGGCAGGGCAAACTATTTTTCTGGGGTTTTGGATTTG